>Ga0209081_1001744_pt1 | contig 12888 bp, 9 predicted proteins | sample GOMGulsemesocosm_4_FD_184636 | JGI IMG/M metagenome (GOLD analysis project Ga0209081, IMG submission 184636) | Methane-oxidizing microbial communities from mesocosms in the Gulf of Mexico - GOM15B Gulf of Mexico (SPAdes) (version 2) | ecosystem: Environmental > Aquatic > Marine > Cold seeps... | reverse complement strand
AGGGTCTTGAGTACCCGCTGGTGTTCCTGCCCTTTATCTGCCTGAGCCGCCCGGTGCGGGCGGACCAGCCGCTGCGCCTGAGTGACGGCTGGGTATTGAAGCCAACCACCGATCAGGTGGCCGAGGCCGACCGCGAGCGGCTCGGTGAAGATCTGCGCTTGCTCTATGTGGCGCTGACCCGCGCCCGTCACGCCTGCTGGCTGGGCATGGCCGATCTCAAGAGCGGCAACAACAAGCAATCGGTGCTGCACCACAGCGCGATCGCCTGGCTGCTGGGTGGTGGCGCGGCGCTGGAATCCTCTATTCAACTGAAAGACTGGCTGGCGCGCTGGCAGCCGGACGGCGAGGTGGTCGCGCTGCAGGCCGCGCCTGAGACGCGTGACGAGCGGCTGGCGCAACTGAATGACGGCCCGGCGCTGGTCGATGCCCGCAGCCCATCCCATGGGCGTTTCGATTCCTGGTGGATCGGCTCCTACAGTGCGCTGGCGCTCAGCGGCGAAAGTACCGACAGTGCGCTGGCCGAATGGATTGCCGACGACGAGCGCCAGAGCCGCTTTGTGCCGCTGCGCCGTGGCGAGCAGGCGACCATTCACCGCTTCCCGCGTGGCCCGCAGCCCGGCACCTTTTTGCACGGTCTGCTGGAGTTGGCGGCGCAGGAAGGCTTCTCGGCGTTGCAGGATGCCGAGCGTTGCCGTCGCTGGCTGGCACCGCGCTGCCAGCGCCGTGGCTGGGGCGAGTGGAGCGAGTGTCTGGGCGACTGGCTGGGGCAATTGCTGCAGCGCCCGGGGCTGGTACCGGAAAGCACGCTGGCGCTGGGTGAGCTGCCGCCGTCGCGTTACCAGAGCGAAATGGCCTTTATGTTTGCGGCGAGCAAGGTCGACGTGCAGCAGATCGATCGGCTGGTCACGGCGATGACGCTGGACGGGCAGCCGCGCCCGGCGCTGCAGCGCGACCGCCTGAACGGCTTGTTCAAGGGTTATATCGACCTGGTGCTGGAGCATGAAGGGCGCTATTACGTGCTCGACTACAAATCCAACTGGCTGGGCGCAACGGCGGCCGACTACAGCGAGGCGGCCATGAGCCGGGCGCTGCTGGAGCACCGTTACGATCTGCAATATGTCTTCTACCTGCTGGCGCTGCACCGCCAGTTGCAGGCGCGGCTGCCGGACTACGACTACGACCGTCATATCGGCGGCGCGCTTTACTGGTTCATGCGGGGTGTGGACGCGGAGAACGGCGGCCTCTGCCATCAGCGCCCGCCGCGCGAGCTGATTGAAACGCTGGACCGCCTGTTCGCCGGCCAGCCGGTTGAGGAGATTGACCATGCAGGGTGATCAACTGGATCTGCTCGGCAGTCTCGACCGCTCCGCCGCGCAGCTGGATAGCGCAACCGCGCTGCTGCAATTGCTGGATGACTGGCTGGCCAACGGTTGGCTGCGGGCGCTGGACCGGGCCTTCGCCGGGTTTCTGCTGGAGCAGGCGCCGGAAACCAGCCCGGCAGTGCTGCTGGCGGCGGCGCTGGTCAGCCATCAACTGGGCCATGGGCATGTTTGCCTGGATCTGGCCGCCACGCTGTCCGAACCGGATTTTGCCCTGTCGCTGCCGCCGGAAGGGGAGAGCCTGATCGATACGCCGCTGCCGTCGGCGATACTGGCGGGCGTTACGCTGGACAGCTGGCGTGGGGCGTTGCAGGCCAGTCGGGTGGTTGATAGCCAGCAACCGGAGCAGGGCTGTTGCCCGCTGGTGCTGGTCGGACAGCGGCTGTATCTGCGCCGCTACTGGCAGCACGAACGGCATGTCGTTTCGACCCTGCATCAGCGCCTGCAGCACCCACTGCAGGTTGCCGGGGATCTGCCTGAGCGGCTGGACGCCCTGTTTGCCGGCAGTCAGCAGAACCCGGACTGGCAGCGCATCGCCTGTGCGCTGGCGGCGCGCGGGCGTTTCAGCATCATTACCGGCGGCCCCGGTACCGGCAAGACCACCACTGTGGTGCGGTTGCTGGCGCTGCTGCAGACGCCGGCGGTTGAGGCCGGCAAGCCGCTGCGTATCCGCCTGGCGGCACCGACCGGCAAGGCCGCCGCGCGGCTTACCGAGTCGATCGGGCGGCAGGTCGGTGTGCTGCCGGTTGATGACGCGGTGCGCAATGCGATTCCGACCGAGGTCAGCACGCTGCATCGGCTGCTCGGCAGCCTGCCGGACAGCCGCCATTTCCGCCATCACGCCGGTAACCCGCTGGCGCTGGATGTGCTGGTGGTGGATGAGGCCTCGATGATCGATCTGGAAATGATGGCCAACGTGCTGGCCGCGTTGCCGCCGCAGGCGCGACTGGTATTGCTCGGTGACAAGGATCAGCTCGCCTCGGTGGAAGCCGGCGCGGTGCTGGGTGATCTGTGTCGACGCGCCGACGCGGGTTGCTACTCACCGGCCACGGTCGATTGGCTGCAGCAGGTCAGCGGTCAGTCGCTGGCAGGCAGCGGCCTGCAGCCCGGTGACGAGTCGACCCATCTGCTCGAGCAGCAGACCGCCATGTTGCGCCATTCCCACCGCTTTGGTTCTGACAGCGGCATCGGTGAGCTGGCCCGCGCGGTTAATCGCTGCGACGCGACTGCTGCGCGCGACCTGCTGCAGCGGGGGCTGTTTGCCGATATTCACAGCCGGCGCCTGACGGACCTGCGCGACCCCGGGTTTGCCGCGCTGGTGCTGGGCAGCGAGGGTGGCCTGCCGGGCTATGGCGCCTATCTGAGCACGCTGCAGGCGCAGCGCCCGGGCGCAGATGCGGCTGCCGATGATCCCCGCTGGCAAGCCTGGGCGGGCGATGTGCTGCGCGAGTTCGACCGTTTCCAGCTGCTGTGTGCGGTGCGCCGCGGCGACTGGGGCGTCGAAGGCATCAATCAGCGTGTGGCGGATCTGCTGAGCCGTCGTGGCCTGCTGCACGCCGACAAGCTCTGGTACGAGGGACGCCCGGTACTGGTCACCCGCAACGACTACAGTCTGGGCTTGATGAATGGCGACATCGGCATTGCGTTGCGCATCCGCGAACCGGCGCTGCACGCAGGGGAGCCGGAGACTGAGGCGCTGCGCGTCGCCTTCCCGCGCAACGACGGCAAGGGTGGCATTCGCTTCGTACTGCCCAGCCGTCTGCCGGAGGTGGAGACGGTGTTTGCCATGACCGTGCACAAGTCGCAGGGCTCGGAGTTCGAGCACGCCGTGCTGGTGCTGCCGGAGGCGCGCAACCCGGTGCTGACCAAGGAGCTGGTCTACACCGCCATTACCCGCGCCAGCAAACACTTCAGCCTGCTGGAAAGCCGCCCCGGGGTGTTTGAGGCGGCGGTGCAGACGCCGGTGCGGCGGATCAGTGGGCTGGATTTGGGCGCCTGAGCGTCTCAGCCCTGTGCGCGGGCGAAGTAGTGTGCCAGTGCCGCCAGGGTGAAGCCGTCGTCCAGCGTGCCGTCTTGCAGCAGCGCCGGCAGATCGTCCAAGGGCACGGCTTCGACAGCGAGTACCTCGCCGTCGGGGCTGCCAACCAGATCGGTGGAGGTCAGCTCGGCGAGATAAAGGTCGACGCAACTGGCCAGAATCGCCGAGTTGGGACGATAGCGACCAAGTCGTGTCAATTGCTCTGGTGTGGCGCGGTAACCGGTTTCTTCGTGCAGCTCTCGGCAGGCGCATTGCAGGCTGCTTTCGCCTGACTCGCCATAACCACGGGGTATTTCCAGCATGACCTGCTCGCCTTGGGCCGGGCGCTTCACGCGGACCAGCAGTGCCTTCCGTGCATCCACCACCGCGAGCACCGCCGCGCCGTTGTTTGCGCCACTTTCCTCAACCCAGTGAAAGCCCTCCTCCCGGACAACCTTGAACCAGGGGTTCTCGTAAACCGTGCTCATTTGATCTCCAGGCCCATGAAGCTGCGCATGCGCGGATACAACCCAAACCAGTTGCGGCGGGTCATATAGGACTCGCCGGTTTCCATCATCTTGTCCTCAAGATAGCCGAGTGCCTCGTCGGTGAGGAACTTGATTACCTCGCCTGCGCCCAGACTCGAGATGAAGTTGAACACCTTGATCGGGTACTGAACCAGTTCAATTTCCCTGCGCAGGGCCTTGAAGGCAATGCTGGAATCGAGCACCTGCTCGGGAACGCCCTGCAGAAACCGAATGTTGTCCTGCAAAAAGCCCTCGGACGCCTTGGCGAACAGTGAATTGTAGGCCGGGTCGATCAACTCGAAGCGCAGCGCCTCAAGCCCTGCCTGACCGCGCTCACGGAAAAACTGCTCGGCATACAGGTACCAGTCCGAGCGCGAATATTTGCTCAGCCCGCCGAGCCTGAACAGCTGGTAGTCGCCGTCATGCTCAAAGTAGCCGCCGGAGCCGGGCAGGGTGTCCAGGCGGCGCAAGACTTCCTGCTGCAGTGCCTCGCGGGGCACACTGACGTCGTCCAGCACCGGCTGCAGTTCGCTCAGCGCGGCCTGCAGTTTGCGCAGGCGCTCGGCCATGACCGTGCGCTGTTGCCGGTCCAGCTCCCCCTTGCGCGGGCGACCCGGCAGGCTGGACAGAATGAAGTTGTCGGGCAGGGCATCGTAGTACTCCTGCAACGTGGCGAAGCGCGACAGGCCGAAGCCGCGGATAACAAATTTGCCCTTGCCCTCTTCGTTGAGGTACTTGATCACGTTCATCTGGCCGAGGGCGTTGGCCAGCTCAAGGTTGTCGATCAGGGTGTTGGGTGGCAGCACCACGCCATCAGCAAAGGCCAGGCCGGTCAGAAAGCGTTTGCGCAACTCTTCGTGGCCGTGGGCGTGCACCGAGTCACAGTTGGCCAGCAGCAGTTTTTCCTTGAACAGCACGGTGTTCCATCTCCTCGGACAGTCGCGTGCCATCATAGCGACCTTTGTCTCCGGGAGCGATCTGGCTGCTGGCGCTTTTCAACTGTTTTTCAAACGCTTACATGCCGTTCATCCACTCTGTTGGCGGGTTGCGATGACGCGCATGCAGCGGCGCCAGCGCCTCGGCGTAATCGAGCAGCAGGTCCATGGCCCAGTCGGCGCGGGCGCGGATGCGCAGGTCGTCTTCGCTGGTCGGTTCGCCCGGATTCATGACCTGCTCCACGTTGCGCACGATCAGGTGCTCCGGCAGGTAGCAGATGCGACAGTTCTTGTAACTGGAGGCGTGCAGCTCGGCCAGTGGGTAGCTGCCGCCCTGGCCGCCGGAGACGCCGACCAGCAGCGCCGGTTTGTGCGCCAGTTCGGCGCGACCGGCGTACATGAACAGGTTTTTCAGTGCCGGGCTGGCCATGCCGTGCCATTCCGGGCTGATGACAACCAGCGCGTCGGCGCTGCGCAGGGTCGCAGAAATCGCCGGCCAGACGCCGTTGCTGTCAGCTTCGGGCCACAGCGGCAGTGGCTGCTGGCCGAGTTCGATGACACTGGTTTCGCAGTCCCTGGCTTGCAGGCTGGCGGCCAGCCAGTACGCCACCTTGGCGCTCTGGCTGTTTTGCTGGCTGGAACCGGCGATCAGGGCAATATGACGACTCATTGGCTTACCTCAGGATTGAGTTCGGGTGTGGCTTTGGCTTTGGGCTTGCGTACCAGCGGCCAGAACAGCTCCTGCGTCCAGCTGACCGGGCCGAGGTTCTCGATACCGTACTTCGGCGGACGGCGACGGGTGATCTTGGCGGTGCCAAACAGAATGTCCCAGAAGAACAGCAGGTTGCCGAAGTTGCCCTTGTAGTTGGTTACGCCATCCTCGGCACTCAGTCCGTGGTGAGCAGAGTGGGTGGAGGGGGTGGAGATGGTGCGCTCGACGACCCACATGACCGGCTTCAGCCACTTGATTTGATACAGCTTGGCGTCCCACGGCACGCTGCTGTGGGCGCCGTAGATAACGCACATCTTGAGAATCAGATACACAAAGTAGACGTGTGCCAGGCCCAGATAGATGAGGATGCCCGAGAACCAGATACCGGGCATCAGCAGGTAGTAGAAGCTGTTGTTGCGGTAGACGATGCGGATGCTCATGTACCTGGCCGAGTGGTGCGCTCGGTGCAGGTCATAGAGGAACGGCACCTTGTGTGCGAGGCGATGCTACCAGTACTGGGTCATGTCATCGAACAGCAGAAACAGGGCGAAGCCGGCCAGCCACGGAATCCCGCTCAGAGCACCTTTCCACTCGGGGGCCAGTGTGCCCATGATCGCGCCGCTGGCGAAGGTAATGAACGGAACGGTTACGCCGAGCAGCAGCGTTGAACCGATGATCTCGATCAGCGCGTCACGGCGCTGACCGGCCGGCTGGAAAAAGCGGCCGAGGATGAGTTCAAGCAGGACGAAGGAGAAAAAGATCCCGGCGACGATGACGGCGGGGTTCAGGCTTGTTGTTATTGTTTCCATGCTAACCTCTGCGGGCGGTTTGATTGACTCGACTTCCAGCCAATAAGAATCCAAATCGGATCGGTCCAACATGCGTGCAGAGGACAAAAACAGGGTTGAATCGGCCAAGGTGTCGATTCAGCGCTTTCATCACGGCCCACTTGGCAAGATCTTGCAGCGTTTCCTGCACGAGCGTGGCGACCGTGACGATTTCGATCTGGTGGCGCTTGAGCAGCTCTGGCACAGGGCGGCAGAGCATGATCCGGCCATTGGCCTGCATCTGTCCTCGCTGTTTACTCCGCAGGACTGGCATGTGCTGGCCTGCCTTGGCTTCTACGCAGCCAACCCGCAGCAGTCGCTGGACTGCTGGGTGCGCTACCAGTCACTGGCCTCGTCCATGGACTCGATCCGGTCGGTGAAGATCGACGGCATGACCGGGGTCAGCATTCGGGTGCATGCAGCAGCCGGGCTGGAGCGCTATCTGGTCGAGCACTACATGAATATGGCGGTAACCCAGATGCGAGCAGCGGCTCAGATCGCGCTGACGCCGGTACGGGTGTGTCTGCGTCACCGGAAACCGGACTATCACGAGGCCTATCGGCCGGTGCTGGGCGAGTGCGTGGAGTTTGCCGCTGCCGAGAATCAGTTGTGGTTTAGCGACGCGGACATGCAGCACGCCCATCCCGGTGCCAACCGGGCGATGTTTGAGCTGGTGTGTTGCGAGCTGGACCGACGCCTGGCGCAGCAGCAACAATTTGGCGGTACGGCCGGGCAGGTAGCGGCGCTGGTTCGTCGTGGCCTGCTGGGCGGGGTGCAGGTGTCGCTGGAAGAGGTCGCGCCGGCTTTGCATCTGAGCACTCGAACATTGCGCCGACGTCTTCAGGATCAGGGCCTGAATTTTCGTCAGTTGCTGGACCTGGTGCGCGCCGAACTGGATCAGTACCTGGCCCTGCAGGGGCTGACCCGGGCGCAGATTGCGGACCGGCTGGGTTATGGTGACACCGCCGCCTACCTGCATGCGCGCAAGCGTTGGCAGAAATGACGCCCGGCGCCACGGCAGACGGTTGCGCGGTGCAGTGCTCTGGCCGATACTCCATTACCTGCTAAATACTGTTAAAAACCAGAGCCCACAGTGAGCGACTCCAATCCCGGTCAAGTCATGACGCTAGACGAACTGGCCACCTATCTGAAGCTGCCCAAGTCCACCCTGTACAAACTGGTGCAGCAGGGCCGTGTACCTGGGCAGAAGCTTGGCAAGCAATGGCGTTTTGGTCGCGCTGCTATTGACCGCTGGCTGGATGCTGAGCAGCAAGTTGGAGATAACAAGTGAGCGTTTTTACACCTTACCAGAGCGCCTACTTTGCCTACTGGCTGACTCAGACTGACCGGCTGGAAAATCAGGTATCTCGCACCATGGCCGCTGCGCGGGTTGACTTAAATCCGCACCAGATCGCGGCTGCCTGTTTCGCACTCAAGTCGCCGCTGGCCAAGGGTGTGCTGCTGGCAGATGAGGTGGGCCTGGGCAAAACCATCGAGGCGAGTCTGGTCATTGCGCAAAAGTGGGCCGAGTGCAAAAGGCGTATTTTGCTGGTAACCCCGGCGTCGCTGCGCAAACAATGGAGTCAGGAGTTAGTCGACAAGTTTGAGCTGCCGTCCATCATCATCGACAGCAAGGTCGCGCGCGAGCAGCGCCAGCTGGGCCGCGTCAACCCTTTTGATCAGCCAGACCATATTGTCATTTGCTCCTACGAGTATGTGGCCGCGCAAAGAGATCGGGTAGGGCTGATCGATTGGCATCTGGTGGTGTTTGATGAAGCGCACAAGCTGCGCAACATCTATAACCCCAAAGGCGACAAACGCGCCAAGGACGTTGTGCGCGCCACTGCGCGCGCCGAATCGCGGGTGTTGCTGTCTGCCACGCCAATCCAGAACAACCTGATGGAGCTGTATGGTCTGGCCAGCGTGATCGACCCGCATTACTTTGGCGACGCCAAGTCTTTTCGCAGCCTGTACGTTAACCGGCAGAAAAACGGCGACGCACTGGATGACCTCAAGCAGCGCATTGAGCCGCTGTGCCACCGCACCCTGCGTAAACAGGTACAGCAGGAAGGCGGCATTAACTTCACCAATCGTTATGCCATTACGCAGGACTTCACCCCGAATGAAGCCGAGTGGGCGCTCTACCAGAAGGTCTCCAGCTACCTGCAACGGCCCGATTTGCAGGCCATTTCCCAGCAGGCGCGGCATCTGGTTAGCATTGGCCTGCGCAAGATTCTGGCCTCCTCCAGCTTTGCCATCGCCGAGACGCTCAAGGGTATGGTTGAACGGCTGCGCGACCAACAATTGCTGACCGAAGATAGCCTTGGCGATTTGGAGGAAGCTGACGACTGGCTAGATCAGTTTGGTCAGGTTGATGGCGACGCAGAGCCGCCGCCAGAGCAAGGCAAGCAGGCGCGTTTGGCCGAAGAGATTGCCCTGTTGAGCGAGTATCAGCAGCTGGCCGCCAGCATTACCGATAACGCCAAGGGCGACGCCTTAGTGGTGGTGTTAAAGCGCGCACTGGAGATGACCGAGAACCTGGGCGGCCAACGCAAGGCGGTGATCTTTACCGAATCCTGCCGCACCCAGCAGTACCTGGACCGTCACCTGCAGGCTCACGGTTATACCGGGCGCACCGTGTTGCTCAATGGCAGTAACAGCGACGCCAGCTCCAAACAGATTTATCAGGCCTGGCTACAGCGTCATGCCGGTAGTGGCCGCATCAGCGGCTCACGCCCAGCCGATATGAAGGCCGCGCTGGTTGAGCATTTCAAGAGCGACCAGGCCGACATTTTGATCTCCACCGAGGCGGGTGGGGAGGGTATCAACCTGCAGTTCTGCTCGGTACTTATCAACTACGACCTACCGTGGAGCCCGCAAAAGGTCGAGCAGCGCATTGGCCGTGTGCACCGTTACGGGCAAAAGCACGATGTGGTGGTGGTCAACTTCGTTAACCGCAAGAACCCCGCCGATCAGCGAGTGTTCCAATTGCTGAACGACAAGCTCAAGCTGTTTGAAGGGGTGTTTGGCGCCTCCGACGAGATTCTCGGCGCTATTGCCGACGATATCGACATTGAACGGCGTATCTACGATATCTATCAGCACTGCCGTACCGACGCCGAGATTGAGGCCCATTTCGACCAGCTGCAAAGCGACATGGAGGCGATTCTCCAGGTGCGTGAAGAGCATGCTCGGCAAACCCTGTTAAGTCATTTTGACCATGACGTCGTGGCCGCCCTGAAGAACACGCGCGACAGCAGCCAGGACTTCCTCTCCAGCCACGAGCAGGTGCTGCTGGACTTGGCCCGCGCCGAGCTGCCGGGGGCGCAGGTTGAACGTAATCATTTTGTCTATCAGGGGCAGCGCTTTGACCTCAGTTGGCCGTTGGTGCAGGCTAACGATTCCGAGTTTTTCCGCCTGCAAACCACCGAACATTATCTGGCCTGGGAGTTGGTTAAGCGCGCCAAGGCGCGTCCGCTACCTGATGCTCATCTGGTGTTTGACTACGCAGACCTCCAGGCTGGGCAGTTTGCTGCGCTGCGCCCTCTGATCGGTCACAGTGGGCTCTTGCAGCTGGTGCAATTGACCTTCACCTTTGCCAATACCCAGCGTCGGCACCTGCTGGCGCTTGCCGTCTCTGACAACGGTGAGGTGCTCAGCCGCGAAAATGCCGAGCACTTGCTGTGCGTGCCTGCCCGCATAGACAGCGCCCCGGTGCAGTTGGATACGCGGGTATTTCAGCCGCTATTGGAAGAGGCCGTGGCCGAGCAGCAGGCGCTTACCGAGCAGCAACTGGCAACCTACTTTGAGCAGGAGACGACCAAGCTCGAACGTTGGGCTGAAGATCGTCGCCAAGCGCTGTCGCTACGCGTGCAAGAGCTGGATGAAGAGATCAGAGCCTACAAGAAACAGGCTCGGCAGCTCGCCTCCACCGCTGAGAAGGTGCAGGCCAAAAAGGGCTTGCGCAGTCTGGAGCGTCAGCGCGATGACGCCCTGACCGAATACCACGAAGCAAGAAAGCAGATTGAACAGCAGGAAGATGCCTTGCTCGATGAGATCAGCGACAAGCTGGAGCTCGACACCCAAACCACCACCCTGTTCAGCATCCGCTGGACATTGACCGACCACTCGCAGGTAAGCGCATGACCAAAACGGACTTGGCCAGAGAGCTACTGTTTCATATCCGCCTGGGTGAAGACTCCAGCATCGAATTCAAGCAAGTGGTATGTGAGGGCCCGCGCATTATCGGCCCGCATAAGGACAAGATGGCGCTTGAGATTGCCGCCTTTGCCAACAGTCAGGGTGGGCGCATCGTGCTGGGTGTGGATGACAAAACCCGTGAGGTGCTGGGCATTGCTGACGAGCAAGTGGCCAGGGTGGAGGAGTGGGTGGTCACACTCAGCCAGCAGGCCATCAACCCGCCGGTGCCCCTGCACACACGTTTGCTGCAATTGCCGGATCGGGCGGGCATGGCGAAAACGGTTATTTATGTTGAGATTCCCCGCAGCATCATGGTGCACGCCAGCAATGGGCGCTATTACCAACGCGTTGGTTCCACCAAGCAAGAGATGAAACCCGAGGTGCTGATGCGCCTGTTTCAACAGCGCAGTCAGTCGCGGCTGATTCGCTTTGATGAAACCCTGGTACCCGCGACCACGCTGGATGACCTCGACCGCAGCTTATTGCAGCGTTTCCTGCGCGCCGACACCCCAGAAGCCGACCAATTGCGCAAGCTGCACCTGAGCGCTAGCGAGCACGGCCAGCTTGGCCTGTCTATCAGTGGCGTATTGCTGCTGACGCCAAACCCCACCCAGTGGCTCGGTAACGCCTATGTGCAGTGCGTGTGCTATAGCGGCACCGAGCGCGATGCTCATGACCAACTGGACGCCGCTGACTGCACCGGCCCGCTGGACCAGCAAATCAACGATGCCCTGGCCTTTGTGCGTAGAAACATGCGTCTGGCGGCCACAAAAACCATCGGCCGACAGGATCTGCCCCAATACGATCTGGGTGCGGTGTTTGAAGCCATTGTTAACGCCGTCGCGCACCGCGATTATTCCATGACCGGACGGCGCATTCGTTTGCACATGTTTGTCGACCGTCTGGAGCTGTACAGCCCCGGCGCCTTACCCAATAGCCTGAGCCTGGATGGTCTGATGGAAAACACCGTCACCCGTAATGAAACCATCGTCAACCTGCTCAGCCGTTACTACAACGCCCGCGAAGAAGCGGGGCGCCAGGCGCTGATTGAGCGCCGTGGTGAGGGCGTGCCCAAAATCATCAAAGCCAGCGAAGCGCTGAGTGGTAAACGACCGGAATATCGGCTGGTCGATGATGACGAGCTACTGCTGATCATCTATGCCGCCAGCAAGGATGTTCAGGACGAATGAGCATTGTCAAACAACTGCGCGCTATGCCAACGCCAGCATTGATTGCTCTGGTGGATGACCTGTATGGCCGTAATGCCGATATCGACAAGACCATCGAGAAGCACCTGGGGCAGCAGAGAGATGCACCGGAGCCGCTGCCGAATCTGCTGCCCTATTTGCAAAGGCAGGTCAGTCAGGTGACCAGCAGTCATGAGTTTATTGATTACCACATCGCCCCCAGTTTTGCTCAACGGCTTGAGCAATTGTTGGTGGATATCTGCGAGCTGGCCGACGCGGATGCGGACCAAGCGCTGGCATTGCTTGATCAGTTGCTGGAACGCCATAGCGATATGGTTGAGCGGGTCGATGACTCCGACGGTTGCTTGGGCGAGGTGCTGGGCACCGCGGTGGAATTCTGGCTAGAGGTTGCCAGCAACTTGCGCCGCCAGCAGCCGCAAGCCCGCGATTGGGTCGCCGCTGTCTGCGCCCTGTATGACAACAATGACTACGGTTGCTTTGATGACTTGCTGAGGTTCAGTCACACCCTGCTGACCCCGCAGGAACTGCACTCTCTGGCAGCCGGCTTTACCCAGACCGCCCGCAGCGCAATCGCCACCCACAAAGGTGATGATTACAATCACCAGGCCGCTGATGCCTGTATCGGCTTGCGTTCGGTCGCAGAGGCATTGGGGGACATCGATCTTTATGAGCAGGCAATCCTGCTCACTAACCCGCAGCCTAACCCACTGCAACTGCAACAGCTGGTCGAGTTTGCCCTGCGTATCAACGCTCTGGAGCAGGCTGAGCACTGGTTGCAGCGGCCCCAGTGGCAGGCTGATCTGCGCCGTAAGACGCAACTGCACAACCAATTGCTCAAGCTTCAGGGTAACCTAGACCAGCTCAAGCACAACCTGCTGCAGACATACCAGCAAAGCCCCAGCCTGTTTAATCTTGAAGCCTACTGGGAGTATGCCGACCCCGCTGAGCGGCAAGCTCTGAGCCAGCAGATCAAGCAGCAGCTCAGCGCTGAGAGTGACCCCAGTGCAACTATCCAGACGCTGCTGTTTATTGATGCGGTGGACTTGGCTGCCGAGCATCTGATTGCCCAGCATGCTCGCCTGC
>Ga0209081_1001743_pt1 | contig 12895 bp, 10 predicted proteins | sample GOMGulsemesocosm_4_FD_184636 | JGI IMG/M metagenome (GOLD analysis project Ga0209081, IMG submission 184636) | Methane-oxidizing microbial communities from mesocosms in the Gulf of Mexico - GOM15B Gulf of Mexico (SPAdes) (version 2) | ecosystem: Environmental > Aquatic > Marine > Cold seeps... | reverse complement strand
TGTAATCTTGATGGAAACGTTTAAATTGCGATATAATACCCACACTTTCTATAATAATTGCAGTTTGTTTAATACAGCTCGCATATAAAGCATAGTATGGGCTATTAATTTTAGTTATAATAGCTATGTGATTTAAAGATTATCTGAAGAAAAATCGTCTTGATTGGCAATCGCTAACAAGATACTATCAAACGCCTGTTTGAATATCAAACAGGCGTTTGAATTTTTGTAAATTAAAATATATATATTGGAGATACCATGGAACGCGAATCGATGGAATTTGACGTAGTAATTGTTGGGGCTGGCCCTTCAGGTCTATCTACTGCGTGTCGTTTAATGCAATTAGCACAAGAGAAAGAACAAGAATTAATGGTGTGTGTTGTTGAAAAAGGCTCGGAAGTAGGGGCTCACATTCTTTCTGGTGCTGTATTTGAACCAAGAGCTTTAAATGAATTATTTCCTGATTGGCAAGAAAAAGGTGCACCACTAGATACACCTGTAACGGGTGATGATATTTATTATTTTAATAGTGCAGAGAACGCAATTAAACTACCAGGATTCATCGTCCCTAAAACTATGCATAATGAAGGTAATTATATTGCTAGCATGGGTAATATGTGTCGCTGGTTAGCAGAGCAAGCAGAGCAATTAGGTGTTGAAATATTCCCAGGTTTCCCAGCGCAAAGTGTCATTTATAATGATGATGGCAGTGTTGGTGGTATTATTACAGGTGATATGGGACTTGATGTAGACGGGAAAGAAAAAGATGGATTTATGCCAGGTATGGAGCTTCGTGCTAAATACACTGTTTTTGCCGAAGGTTGTCGTGGACATTTAGGTAAAGAATTAATTTCAAAATTTGCTTTAGATGCTGATGCTGCTCCTCAACATTATGGTTTGGGTTTTAAAGAAATCTGGGACATTGATCCTGAAAAACATGAAGAAGGCTTAGTAGTTCACTCTGCAGGTTGGCCTTTAAAGGATGATACTGGTGGCGGTGGTTATTTATATCATGCAGGGAATAATCAGGTTTTTGTTGGTTTAATTGTTGATTTAGGCTACTCAAATCCACATTTAAGTCCTTTTGAAGAGTTTCAACGCTATAAACATCACCCAAAAATTAGCCAATATTTAGAAGGTGGTAAGCGAGTCTCTTATGGAGCACGTGCACTGGCTAAAGGTGGCTATAATTCACTAGCGAAACAAACAATGCCTGGTGGCATTATGGTGGGTTGTGATGCTGGTACTATGAATCCAGCAAAAATCAAAGGTAACCATACCGCTATGAAGTCAGGGATTTTAGCGGCTGAAACAATTTTTGAAGTGCTAACTAATGGAGATGAAGGCGGCAAAGACTTAACTGTTTATGCTGAAAAATTTAAATCGTCATGGTTGTACAGTGACTTATATAAGACTCGTAACTTTTCTCCATCAATGCATAAATTGGGAACCTTCTTTGGTGGTGCCTACAACTCGATAGATCAAAACTTTTTTGGTAGTAAGTTACCATTCAACTTTAAAGATGATACGCCTGATTATGATCAATTGAAACTAGCAAGTGAAGCGCCAGTGATCAATTATTCTAAACCGGATAATAAGTTAAGTTTTGATAAGTTAACGTCAGTGTTTTTGTCAAATACCAATCATGAAGAAGAGCAACCTTGTCATTTAAAGCTTGCTGATAATAGTGTTCCTATTAGTGTGAACTTGCTCAAATTTAATGAACCAGCACAGCGTTATTGTCCTGCTGGAGTTTATGAAGTAGAGAAAACGGAAGACGGTGATAAGTTTGTCATTAATTCTCAAAACTGTATTCATTGTAAAACGTGTGATATTAAAGATCCAAGCCAGAATATTACTTGGGTTACGCCTGAAGGAACGGGTGGACCAAATTATCCTAATATGTAGATTGCAGTTACGAGATGTGAGTTAAAAAAGTAACGAAGACGCCATGCTAACGTGTGGTTACTTCGTTACTCGAAACTTCAACTTATTCGTGACTGAAATGTTTAATTTGTTTCTATTAAATCAAATCGGTTCAATGACTTTATTGAATGCTAAATTTATTCTTCTCGCCTCATGCCAATATGACTTGGATTAATGAGCACCCTATAATTTAAATTAATAGAGTGCTCTTGAGTTTGCTTATGAAAACTTAGATACATAAATTAAACGTTATGCAGGGAGTCTTCTGGACGTACTGTTTTAGGTATTAACAATAGGTTCTATATGAATTTTTCGTTCTTTATAAGTTATTCTACTTGGGCCGTATTCTCGGCGTGATCTATCGTTATAGTCACCAACCATGAGCTGGACACCATGATATAACTTTTCGGTAGCTTCTATGTATACACTTTCCATATAACTTTGAAGAGTTTGTTCTTGTTTTTCTTTTTCAAGTAATATTGCACCCATGCTTTTAGCATGAAATTGATAAGTTGAAATGACTTTTGCAAGCATTTCAGGTTTTACTTTGTCTTTTGGTAATTTTTTTAATTTATCGCTTGCCGCTTTTAATTCTGTAGTTTTATCTTTATTAAACTTTAACCTTGATTCTATATCGTGTAATTCTTCTTTTAGCTTTATTATCTTATGTTCAAAACTAATAATAGTATTACTACCAGCGGTAGCCCCAACAATACCTGCAGTAACATGTGTTCCTGCTTTAACAAAACCACCTATTAATGTACCATTTGACTTTTCTTCAGAACCAACTTTTAAGCTACCCTTAACGTTGATTAGGCTATGCAGTAACTGGTTTTCTATACGGATGTCTTTGCCACAATTTATTTGAGCGTATTGACAGTATTTAGCATAAAGTTTGCCTTTAGCATTAACACTGACACTCATCTTTACATCTGTTATTTTAGTTTTTTCGGTATCGTGTTTACGGCCTATTATGCCACCAGAAATTGTGACATCACCACCAGCTTCAACCATAGCTGATTCAACAAAGCCGCCAATGGTGACGTCACCACTGGCAATAACTTTCATTCCCTCGTTAACATCACCCTCAATAATAACACTGCCAGTGAAGTTAATATTACCTGATGCAATATTGACATTTTTTATTTGGTAAATTTCATCCACTTCCATTCCGTTAGGGATGATTTTTGGTAAGCCGACTTTCTGTGAGACTAATATATTTTCATTTTTTTTACTAATTGCTGTGCCATCACCTGATATGAGTTCGATATCATTACCTGGTTCAGCTTTAAGAGGGGTGGCCGTAACAGTATAGCCTTGCTTGCCCGAAGTCGGTGGCACTTTTTCCGCTAAAGGATCGCCAACCTTTACACAAATAATATCACCCAAGTTGCGCATGTCTACGCTACCATCTTCTCTTCTTTTAGGGCGTAAAATTCTTGACTGAGCACTTTCTACAAGGGGTTTTATCTCTGCATCTTTACCGTTTGTTGCTAACTTTCCTGTCGCTATTTGTAAAGTGATTTGGTTATTGGGTTTTTCTTTCGCTGCTAATTGAGCTAGTTTTACAAGCTCATCTTTACTAAAACCTTTTTTTACTCCAGCTTTTTGAGCTGCATTCAAAATAGCCTTAGCAGATAGGTGTTTTCCACCTTCGGCTGTTGTTATTTCTGCAACGGCTCCCATTTCGTCATTATCAATTGTAATAGAAATAGCGGCATCAATTCGTTCTAAAATAAGATAATCGATTTCGCGGCCAGTCTGATTATCCTGCAATGGCTTTAGAATATCATTTAATTCAGCAATAGCATTCTTTATGTTGGCTGTATTTATTCTTAATTTTGTGTATTCAGAGTTAGCTATTAACTCAAGAATACTTGCTTCCTTGATTTCATCACCACCTTTGACTGGTGTTATATGCAAATCAATATTATTTTTAGCGTTAGTAATTAAACTTAGCTGGGACATAAAGGTTTACTCCGACATCATCATTAACTTTAATGAACTACGTTGATGGCTTGATTTAGATAATATACTTATATTCTATTGAGTTAGGATATGCTACATGTAGGTATCTTGATGGATTTTAATAAAGTTTGTTGTGCCAGCTTTACTGTAATCAATTTTATATTCTCTACCGTCAAGAGATTGTACAAATAATAATGTTTTCTCTTCGCTAAAAACTTCACTAGACGCAATGTGTACAATGTCTTGATATGCCTTTTTAGCGATAGAACGCTTTGCTGGAATTTCACCTTTGTATATGCCAATACCTCGATGACTAATAATTACAACAGGATAATCGCCGTTGATTATTAAAAGGTCAAACTTTTTTATTTTATGAATAACTGTGTTTCGACCACTGGTAATAAAGTTTTTTTCAGCCAAAATAGACTCCAATATGTGAAAATAGCACTCTTGCTAATCTTACTAGGTTGCTTGATTATGTTTTTATTATAGCTTTAGCTTAATAAAGTAATTTATTCCTGACTAAATATATAAATTTTTTACTTGTTTAGCAATTAGTTGTTAACAAATATCCTTGTTGATGTTAATTTTTTTGACGCTCAGTAATATAATTTGGTGTTTCTTCGCTGTTAATCAGCTCTCGACGTACTAAATCTAAACCGATACTTGCTACATATTTTTGAAAGTAACTTCTTGGCAATGGCATAAATAAGCAGACTGATTTTAAATTTTTCTTACTGCCCCAAGCAATCCATACAGTACCAACAGGCTTTGTGTCACTACCTCCATCTGGTCCCGCTACTCCTGATACGGCAATGACGAAATCAGCGGATGAATTTTTTAATGCACCTTGCGCCATGGCTATAACAACTTCCTCGCTGACTGCACCATGTGTTTTTAATAATTTAGGTGGGACTCCTAATGACTTAGTTTTCATTGAATTACTATAAGTTATAAATCCAGCTTCAAATAATGCTGAAGCTCCTGCTTCACGAGTAAGCATGCTGGCAATTAAACCACCAGTACATGATTCTGCGGTGGTTATTTTAAAATTTTGATCAGATAATTTTAATAGCAGATGTTTTGCTAAAGATAATGGTTTATGATTAATTTTCGCTATAAAATGATCGCCTAATATCGCTATAATCTTGTTTTGCCAAATGGATTTTTTACGATGATTTTTTAGATTTGTGGTAGTAAGTTTTACTTCTAATAGAGGCATTCCTGCTCGAAAGCCTAATTCAATATCTTCAGGCCAATCGGGTAATTGTTCGTCAATCATTTTCTGTAAAGTTGATTCACCTAAGCCAAACACCTGTAAACGAGTAACATCAGTGATGAGTTTATCCGGAAGGTTTCTTGCTATGTTAGGTGATATTTGCTCGGTGAGCATTGTCTGTAACTCTTTAGGAACACCGGGAGTACAATAAATATTACAAGCAAAATGGTTTACTTTAAAGCCAACAGCACTACCTTGTTCATTAGCAATGATTTCACAACCTTGAGGAAGGATGGTTTGTTTTAAATTTGGAGTATTTAATGCTGCACCACGCTTTTTACACCATAAAACTAAGTGTTTCATAGCATCAGGATGCTCAGTTAATGCTACATTCATTGCTTTGGCCAAAGCTTGAGCTGTTAAGTCGTCAACTGTTGGTCCTAAACCTCCATTAATAATTAAAATATCGGCTTTTTTGGCAAGTTGATTTATTTCATCCGTAAATAAAAGTAAATCATCAGCAATCGTTACTTTACGCGTTATTTCTAAACCTAATTCTTTCAATTGCTGTGCAATCATCGCTGAATTACTGTCAACAATATCGCCAGTCATTAATTCATTACCCGTTAATAATAATTGTACATTAGGTTTTTTCATATCATTTTACTTTTTAATTAAAAACTCTATATAATTTAAACTTTTTTAAACATTGTTACATCTATTTATTTTAAATTGATTTTGAATTAGTTAATTCATGGCTGTATCAAGGTGATGAAAACTAAAGTTTATTTAATGGCAGCTTATCCAAGCTTTAATTCAAGTAATATATTTAACGAATATTATTAAACATTAATAACTTATTCAGATTGGCTTTGAGCAGGTTTACCATTAATATAAACATCATCGAGCTTATATAATTAATAGGTAGATGGTGACTTTTTGCTTTTTGCTTTTAGTCATCGCAATACAAGGGTGTTTTTTGATATTTCAAAGAGAATTATTATTTGGTCGCTGGTTTCGAGAAGAGCTAAATGATCAAAATAAAAAAATGATTGAATACGCCCAACTAAGTGCTGACGGTAGTTTTGAATTTACTTTTGTGACTTTAGAGACAAAAGTAGGCGACGCAGATCGAATTATTGAGCAAGTAATAGAATTAGGTGATTGGGGTTTGGTGGCAGACATACATTTCACCATTACAAAAAATGAAGTTGTAGATGGGCAGCTTTATGCGGCTGACTTGAATGATCGTAATAATTATCATGCTTATAAAGTATTGCAATTGAACCACTATATTTTTGAATACCAACATATTGAGACTAAAGAAATTTTTACAATGCGTAAAATCACTGACAATGTTGGACATTGTTAGTTTTGATAATAACCATAAAGAAAGCTAGGAAAATAATGAAGCACTTTAAAACAGCCAGTTTAATTACCGCAATCAAAACCCCTTATACCAGAGCAGGTGATATTGATTTAGATACTTATGACATTCTTGTTCAAAAGCAAATTGATGCAGGTGTCGATGGTATTGTTGTTGGTGGAACAACAGGTGAGGGGCACTTACTAAGCTGGGAAGAACACCTGATACTCATTGCCCATAGTGTGCATAAGTTTAGCGATAAGTTATTAATTATTGGTAATACGGGCAGCAACAATACAAGTGAAGCAATTAAAGCAACAAAAAATGGTTTTGCTGTTGGCATGGATGCAGCGTTACAAATTAACCCTTACTATGGTCGAACATCGACGCTTGGCGTTATTGAGCATTTGATTCGTACTTTAGATATTGGCCCTGCTTTTATCTACAATGTACCTGGACGAACAGGACAAGATCTTACCCCTGATGTTATTGAAAAACTAGCTAAGCACAAAAATTTTATTGGTATGAAAGAATGCGGTGGTAATGAACGCATCGCTCATTATGAAAAACAAGGTATAGCTTGTTGGTCTGGTAATGATGATGAAAGTCATGAAGGTCGTCATTTACATGGCTCTCATGGCGTTATTTCTGTAACAGCAAACGTTGTACCGGGTTTAATACGCCAGTTGATGGATGACAAGAACCCTGAACTTAATAATCGTTTAAAAGATTTAATGCAATGGCTTTTTTGTGAGCCTAATCCTATTGCTATTAATACTACTTTAATGATGACAGGTGCAGTTTCAGCTAATTTCCGCTTGCCTTATAAAGCATTATCTAAAGAACAACGTCAACAAGGTTATGATTTACTTAATGCTTTAAATAGTGCTGATAGAGTCGGCGAATCATTGTCTTTACTCGATGATGATGACTTTAATTACTGCTTTTAATTAAGAATAAAGCTTATACAAAATGTGATTTTATTTACGCTATTGTATGCAAAATAAATTTAGAGAGTAATATTATCAAGTATTTATGGGGTTTTATTTATCTTGCAACACTCATTTGGTCAGGTATTGCACCTAAAGACTATTTTACTTGGTTTTTAGAGGTGCTTCCTGCGCTAATTGGGCTTGGATTGTTGCTATATACCTATCAATCTTTTCGACTAACGCCTTTACTGTATAGTTTGATTTTATTTCACTGTGTCGTGCTAATGGTTGGCGGTCATTACACTTATGCTGAAGTGCCTTTATTCGATACAATTAAAGAAGTATTTAATTTTGAACGTAATAATTATGACAAAGTAGGACATTTCGTTCAAGGTTTTGTACCTGCAATTATTGCTCGTGAAATACTTATTCGAAAACGTGTCGTTAACGGTCGCTGTTGGCTTAATGTTTTTATCATTTCTATTTGTTTGGCATTTAGTGCATTTTATGAATTAATTGAATGGTGGGTTGCTATTTCAACAGGGGAAAATGCTGAAGCATTTTTAGGTACGCAAGGGGATATTTGGGATACACAATCAGATATGGCTTTAGCATTGTTAGGTGCCTTTTGTGCCATTATTTTTCTAACTAAATATCACGATAAGCAGTTAACTTATTTTAAGTCAGCTTAATAAATAAATTGTAGTTTGAACTGTTTTTCTAGTTCAAACTGCTTTGTAATACTCGTTCCCTTATTAATCGATAAGGGGCAAGTAAAGCTTAAACTTACTGCACATAACTGTAGATCTTGAGTTTCATTTTTGTCAGCAATCCCATGTAATCTATCACCAACAACAGGCAAACCAATACTGGCAGCGTGGACACGAATTTGATGTTTTCTGCCACTATCAATTTTAACTTCAATAAGAGATTGATTTTTATTTTCATTATAAGCCAAACAAGTGAAAGTACTGCAGGCGCTTTTACCGTCAACATCTGTGGTAATTACTTGTGGTTGTTCATTTTGACGATGATCTCCGTGTACTATAATTTGATAATGTTTTTCTAAACTATTTGCTTCGAAGGTTCGATTTTCAAACATTGAAGATAAAGCTCTAGCTGCTTTTTTACTGTGCGCTATAAGCATTAACCCCGTTGCGGCTCTATCTAAACGATGGATAATAAAAACAGCGCGCTCAGGAGTTAAGTGTTGTTGAACATAGCGAGCAATAGTGCAATGGTCACTCCATTTTGAACCTTGCGATAACATGCCATAAGGTTTATACCAAATACTATAATCATTCTCATCACTAACTAATACCGCGTCAGCCACTTTGCTAGCAAGCACGTTTTTATTGTAGTAAAAATGCAATTGATCACCGCTTTGTATTATTTTTTTAACTCGACGCAACCTTTGAGTATGTTTGCCTCTTGTTAGCCATAATGCTCCTTTGCCAATAGCTTCTTTAAGCTGAGCTTTACTTAAAGCTTGATCTGTTTTTTCAAGGCTATCGTAAAGAATAGCTAAAGCAGTATTCGCTTTACTATCAATAGGGCTATCAAGTTTTATATGATGTTCGAAATTGGTGATCATAAATGGTAAAAAGAGATAAATCAGAATGTCCTAGTTTAACACTTTTACGCTCCAAGCGTTATCAGGTAATATATGATTATGATGAAAGGTTTTTACTGTACACGGCTTCACTGAGAGAGATAAAGCATAAGATGATAAATATTAAACAGTTTGCTGAATTGCAAAAGAAAAGTAAAAAATCTTTTGCTAATCAACGACAAGTAATGAAAAAAGTAATAGCAGGGCAAGAAGTGCTGTGTCCAACGTGTCAACAACCACTTTATTTGTTAACACCTGAGCAGTGTACTACTTCAAATAATAAAAACTCAGGTATTCGCTGTAAAAAAGGCTGCACGGATATTCAATTAGACTTTACTTAATACCCGAATAGCCTAACTTAGCCCTACAGTAGCAGAGTGTTATTACCGCTACATGCGATCCATTACTTCAATGCCTAAAATATCTAATCCTTGCTTCAAGGTTTTAGCTATTAAATCACACAAGGCTAAGCGAGACTCTTTTATATCAGTATTTATATCTTCTTTAAGAATAGGGCAAGCTTCGTAAAAACTCATGTAAAGGCTTGCTAATTCGTATAAATAGTTACATAACAAATTAGGTGTACATTCACTAATTACCGCATCTATAACATCTTCAAATTGTAATAGTTTTAATGCAAGTGCCTTTTCTTGAGGCTCAATAATTTGAATGTTTTTACTAAATTGAGTTACTTCTGCTTTTCTAAATATACTTTGAATACGTGAATAAGCATATTGTAAATAAGGTGCAGTAGCGCCTTCAAAGCTGAGCATAGTTTTCCAGTTAAAAATATAATCACTGGTACGGTTTTTTGATAAATCAGCAAATTTTACTGCACCAATGCCTACTTTTGTTGATATGTTGGTTAATTCATCAATAGTAATATCTGGATTTTTTTCTTTAATTAAATCACTAGCACGGCTTATTGCTTCGTCTAATAACTCTGCTAATTTAATTGTACCACCCGTACGTGTTTTAAATGGTTTACCATCATTACCCATCATCATACCAAATGGACAATGATCGTAACCAACATGCTCAGGCAAAAAACCCGCTTTACGTGAAACAATTTCAACTTGTTTAAAGTGTAATGCTTGGCGTGCATCAGTAAATATAATAATGCGATCAGCTTTTAATTTTCCGCTACGATAGCGACAGGCAGATAAATCAGTAGTAGCATATAAAAATCCTCCACCTGATTTTTGTACTATAAAGACTGAGGGCTCACCATCTTTATTAGCCATTTCGTCAATAAAAACGACTTTAGCACCTTGATCTTCAATGGCTATTTCGCTTGCCATTAATTCATCAACAACCGTTGATAAGTCATTGTTATAGGCGCTTTCTCCCATTATGTCACTGCGTTTAAGTGACACATTTAATTTATCGTAAATTTCTTCGCTGTGGGCAATAGATATATCAATAAACTGTTGCCATAACTTAGCTGAGTCGCTATCACCACTTTGTAGCTTAACTACGTCCGCACGTGCTCTATCGGCAAAACCTTCTTCTTCGTCAAAACGAACCTTTGCTTCACGATAAAAGTTTTCTAAATCAGAAAGTGCTGTTTCAGCTACTTCATCACTGGCTAATTTATCGCTTAAATGGGCTATTAACATACCAAACTGCGTACCCCAATCACCCATGTGATTTTGACGTATAACCGTATCGCCACGAAATTCAAGCGCTTTAACAACAGCGTCACCAATAATGGTTGAACGCAAGTGGCCTACATGCATTTCTTTAGCAAGGTTAGGCGCAGAATAATCAACAACAACAGTCTGCGGAATGATACGCTGAGTAACGCCAATGTAGTTATTATTAGCAACGGCTTTAAGCTGTGTAGCAAGCCATTCTTTGTCGAGGTGAATATTAATAAAGCCAGGGCCAGCAAGTTCAATTTTATTAGCAATACCATCTAAATTTAAGTTATCAACAACTTTAGTAGCCAATTCGCGAGGATTAGTTTTTAACTTTTTTGCTGCCCCCATAACGCCATTAGCCTGATAATCACCAAACTGTGGGCGGTTTGATAAACTAATCGCTGGATTAGTATCTGCGGGTAAACCTGCTGCAACCATAGCTGCACTGACTTTTTCTGCTAGTATTTGTTTAATATTCATTTAATAGACTCTTTATCATTGTTATTTGGCTCAATACATTTATCAATAGTGCTCATTGACATGCGTCAACTCCGCGCGTTTTCTTCTGTCTTGAACCAACTAACTGCGATAAAGAAGCTATTACGCAGTTAGTGAAACTTTATATTTTTGATGTTTTACTTAATAGAGCATCAAAACTTTCTTAATTTGCTCAGGTTTGATTAAGTAGATAGCGTTATAGCAAGGCGCTTGGTTATTTTTATAAAGGAGCTTAGTACACTAAGTGACAGCATAAAAATAATAAAGCAACGCCGATAGAACGTTATATACGACATCAAACTAGTGTTCTCGGGTTGCATGGAACGATATATCTGGATGTCGTTCTTGTGCTAGTGACAAATTCACCATAGTTGGAGCAATATAGGTTAAATTATTACCGCCATCCAATGCTAAATTATCACCTGCTTTCTTTTTAAATTGTTCTAATGTGCGCTCGTCATCACATGTACACCAACGAGCAGTTGCTACGCTGATTGGCTCATAAATAGCATCAACTTTATATTCTGTTTTTAAGCGCTGAACTACCACTTCAAACTGTAGTACACCAACCGCGCCAACAATCATATCGTTGTTTATAAATGGTCTAAATACTTGTACAGCTCCTTCTTCTGAAAGCTGAATTAAGCCTTTTTGTAATTGTTTAGCTTTTAGTGGGTCGCGCAAACGAATGCGGCGGAACATTTCAGGAGCAAAGTTTGGGATACCGCTAAACTTCATCATTTCACCTGCGGTGAAAGAGTCGCCAATCTGAATGCTACCATGGTTATGCAAACCGATAATATCGCCAGCATAAGCCTCTTCAACGTTTGATCTATCGCCCGCCATAAAGGTTACCGCATCGGCAATTTTAACGTCTTTATTAATACGCACTTGTTTCATCTTCATGCCTTTTTCATATTTACCTGAGCAAATTCGCATGAAAGCAATACGATCACGATGTTTAGGATCCATATTGGCTTGTATTTTAAAAACAAAACCAGAGAATTTCTCTTCTGTGGCAACTACTTCTCGTAAATCTGTTTTACGAGGTAATGGTGTTGGCGCCCATTTGGTTAAACCATCCAGCATATGATCAACACCAAAGTTACCTAACGCGGTGCCAAAAAACACAGGTGTTAATTCACCTTTTAGAAAGGCTTCTAATTCAAACTCATGAGAAGCACCAAGTACTAATTCCATTTCTTCACGAAAATCTTCAGCAAATGGCCCGATAGCAGTATCAAGAGCAGGGTTATCTAAGCCTTTAATGACTCGCTTTTCTTGAATGGTATGACCTAAGCCTGATTGATATAAAAATATTTCATCGGTTAATAAATTATAGACACCTTTAAATTCTTTACCCATGCCAATAGGCCAAGTAATAGGGGCGCAATTAATGTTTAATACCGTTTCAACCTCATCCATTACGTCAATAGGATCACGTACATCACGATCCATTTTATTCATAAAAGTAATGATAGGGGTGTCACGCAACCGAGTGACTTCCATTAATTTTACCGTACGTGCTTCAACACCTTTAGCTACATCAATAACCATTAAACATGAATCTACAGCGGTTAACGTTCGGTAAGTATCTTCTGAGAAATCTTCATGTCCAGGCGTATCTAGTAAGTTGACTAGGCAATTTTTGTAAGGAAATTGCATAACCGAAGTAGTGATTGAAATACCACGCTCTTTTTCCATTTCCATCCAGTCAGACTTAGCATGCTG
>Ga0209081_1001742_pt1 | contig 12904 bp, 11 predicted proteins | sample GOMGulsemesocosm_4_FD_184636 | JGI IMG/M metagenome (GOLD analysis project Ga0209081, IMG submission 184636) | Methane-oxidizing microbial communities from mesocosms in the Gulf of Mexico - GOM15B Gulf of Mexico (SPAdes) (version 2) | ecosystem: Environmental > Aquatic > Marine > Cold seeps... | reverse complement strand
ATTATTAGCTCTAAATGTAATACCGCCACTGGCATCAACTTGACCGGAGAGAGGCTTAAAATTAACCGACACATCAATTTCTTTATCTTGCCTTAGGATAACGGGAAAATGATCCTCAGTAGCACTGAGTGTTAATTACCCGGCTTTAAACTACCAATCCCCTTGGTAACTTTTCCACGCTAGCGATTGCTGATTAAATTGATCGGCCGTTATTTCAATCACATTACTTACCTTTATGTCTTGCTTGGGCAGCAAATTATCACAAGCCGTTAAACCTACAACGAAGCCACTCAAACACTACAAAATAATCGAACTCGGCTGTTTAAAATGCATATGAAAAACCAACATTAATTCCTTTTGAGCGCCGGTTTACTTCATTTAACGTCGAGCTCAGCTCAATATCGTTAGCAAATTTGAAATTTTGCTTACCACCTTTATCTGCGTTCCAATCTTCATAATCCACAGAAAGCAGTACTGATGACTTTTGGCTTAATCGGTACTTTGCCTCAATATTACTAACCAGCCCATAGCCTTCCGCTTCCTGGGTGTAGCTTTCAGGGTGCTGAAAATCACTGCGCAAATTCCAGTCTGCCGTCGCATCGTAATAGGCATAGTGATATTCAAGGTTTAATGACACGTGCAGTGAACGACCAAGTTCCAGCTCACTTTCCAATCCTAGCCAAGGGCCAAACCACGTTGCATCATATTTAGAATCAAGCCCCGAAAATGAGCCAAGCGGCATTAAGTTATCTTCTGTAATACCAAACGCTGGAGCTGGCTCAGATAACGTCTGATTGCCATTTTTCATTCGCATAAATTGACTAGCGTAAGAAAAGCCAACTTTAGGTATTAAATACAAAGCCAGCTCATTTTTTTCTACTAGTTTTAGTTTGTAGCCTGCGTAAACACTCGCATCAATCGCCATTCCGCTATCTGCATTATTATTAGAGCGTGAAAACTCCTGCGCTCTATTGTTCCCTGAGTAGTCCGAGTCTTGATTATCGCCATTAAAAACATAACCATAACTCGCCTCAAAGCCAGCCAACCAATTAGCTGAAAAACACCTCTTAACACCAAGCTCAAACGTCATTAACTCAATATCGCTCCAAGTCAGCTCAGATATAATATTGGGCGAACCATTTGGTCCTGCAATATTCCAATCTAATTCATCTAAGCGATAACCACTTGAAAAGTACACTTCCGATTTTTGCTTGTTAAAACTAATTGGCTGCTGAGTGTTTTTAGCCAACGTATCCTCAGGCAGTTTTTTGCCAGCCATCCTTTGCTGGCTAAAAACATGAACTTTTAGGCCTTTTCCAGCATCATGCTGTGTAATGGTTTCATTCGCCCTATTTCCTGCCTCAGCAAACACATGCATCGTTAAAGCAGGCGCAGCATTAGCCAACTGAGTCACTAAAATGAGTAACAAAGCTAAGCACCGTTTTTGTCTAGCCATTTTCACAAGGCAAGCGCTTCATCAAAAGGCTTATCTGAAATCAGATACATATAGGTCGAATCACCCAGCAAACCATATTTAGCCAAAGTAGATTTTTCAACAGAGGACGCTAACCAAGTCCCTTCTATCTGGTTAAAATCGACCAATAAAGACTTTTCTGTCATATTTCTAAGTTTTACCGCCGTGACATAAAGACCACCCTTACGCCAACTCGCCAATGGTTTTGCCTGTATAGCCTTACTATCAAAAACATCGGCTAAGCCAGAACCAACTAATTTTATAGTCGTATAGTCAGCGTCTTGGGTCTGCTTATCAAAGGGTTTAGCAAAAATATCAGCCGCATATTCACTCATTTTTAAATATGTATCATATTGCTCGGCTTGCTCTATGGGTTTCTTCTTTGCTAACACCTTAATCGTGGCATCCTTATCGACGCCCTTTATTGAGGTAATTTCACCCATTCTTTGCATAGCACCTTTAGATGCGTCTTCTTCGGTGGCAAACACATGTGGGGTAATCAACAGCACCAGTTCAGTTTTCTTGTTCTCTTTTACTTTCCGCTCAAACACATGACCAAGCAATGGAATATCACTTATAAACGGCACTCGCTGATCAACATCTGTCACGGTACTTCTAATCATTCCGCCAACAGCAACGGTTAGGCCATCTTGGGCCAAAAAAGCCCCTTCAAGATTAGCTGTGTTGACAGTATCCACCGGAAAGGCTTGAACTGTACCTCCAGCCCCGGTTACCGGAATCGTTGCCCCGCCCACAATCACCGACGAACTATCCTGCTGAATAGACAAGGTCACCGTGCCATCTTGATTTATCCTAGGTAATATTAATAAGGTATTTCCAATATCTCGCAGCTCAGTTTCGGCACTAATAATATTTGAAACAACCCCGCTTGAACCGGTTGTGGTGGTGGTATTTACCCCTGTCACTAAGATGCGTTCTTCACCAATAAATAAACGCGAGCGTGTGTTATTTGACGCCAGCAGTACCGGTGTGGCCAATACATTAACCAGGTTATTTTCTTCTAATAATTGCAGCCTTAGACGAATATTATCGCTCATTGCTTGAAACAGTAAGGTGCCTCCTTCTAAACCAAAATTACCCAAACCAAGCGCCAAATTTGGCCCTAGTAAACCACCTGGTTGCAGTGGGTTTCTATCAGCCGAGGTACTTGGCCCTGATGAGGTTGAACTACTGGTAAAATCCACATCAAATACTTTTTTAAATGAATCGCCTACCGCTAGTTCTAAAATTTTCATTTCTAATAAAACTTGTGCGGGTTTTAAATCTATTTTTTTGATTAACCGTGCAATTTCACCTAACGCAGCAGCATCACTGGTTCTAACAATTAATAAATTATGCAGTTGATTAATCGTTATCATGATCGGGGCTTCTTTGCGTAAAAAGCCTGATAGTTCTAGGGTTGAAATTTTATCTAAACCACCACTTGAGCGTTGCTGTATAGCACTTAGCATCTCCGTTGATAACGACAAATTTTCCGCTATCTTGGCTCCCGAGCCGCCAGAACCTCCCGACCCCTCGGCGTCACTCTGATTACTGCTGCCCCTATTATTATTGCTGTCATTATCGTTGTTATTGCCTCCCTCTGAAGAACCGGCGGAACCACCAAATTGATCCAAAGAGTCACCTTCATCACCCAGTTCCAGTTCAACACGTTCACCGAATAGGTTTTCTATCACTTGGGCAGCACTTTTAACATTGTAATTTTGTAGTGTGAAAACACGTGTTTTATCGTTTTTAAAGACCACTATGTCCCTTTGGTACTCAGCCGAGTCCATCACTCTAATCACACCTGTTTTGCTATCTTTTCTATACCATAAGCCTGTTACCTTACAGATGGTGTCTATCGCCTCTTGTACGGTTACCTCACGCAAGAAAATAGTCACTAATTGATTGGCCGCCTCATTGGTGGTCACAATATTAGCGCCTGACATTTCAGATATAATTCTCACCGCATCCACTACCTTCGCCTGCTTAAACTCCAGCTTTTGGATGGTGTAACTCCCAGCATCTTTCGCTGCTAGCGACAGTTCAGAAAAAACCAGAAAAATCAATATAATAGAAAAAAACCGCATCGTTTTATTTACCTTTAAATTCATCGTACAATTATCACTTCACCTAAGGTGCCCATTTCAACCATCAAACTTAGGTTATTAATTTCTTTTACCAGCACCACAACATTGCTTCCGGCAGACCTCACACTAAAGGTGTCACCTTCTCTGACGAGAAATACCCCTTCACTTGCCACCTCAATTAAACCCAACCGTTCATCTTCAGATTCACCGTCTAAAATGCCGCGTAATTTCAAACCAGGAATATAAGCATTAGGCTGCGCCCTAAAACTAAATGCCTCTCCCGAACCACCTGACTGCAGCCTTTCATGCATCCGCTGGCTATTGGCAAAAGGGTCGCGCTTTTGGAATGAACGGTCAAAAAAACGCCTTAAAGGCTGCGCCACCTTCTTTTTTATATCCTCAGGTATTTTGTCTGCATCATAACTAGCGTCTTGAACATCCACCCCTTTGGCCCTTAAAGCGGCCTTATGGTCTTTCATATAGTCCAAGACAGTGGGTAGCTTTTCCATAATTTCTTTATACGTACTGGTCGATTCAACCGCGCCTTGCTGAGCATAAACAGCAACCGAGAATAGAATAGGAACAAGCAACAAAATATATCTAAACTTCATCAATCCTTACCTTTAAGAAAAATATTCCACATCTATTCATCACCCGGCCAACGAGAAGATAGCCTGAAAAAAAGCATAATAAACAAAGCCCACCATGCCACCGATCATTAAAATCATTAAGGGTTCTATGGCATTACTCATCCGTTTAATACTGTTTTGTAATTCACGGTCATAATGGTTTCCCAGCTCAGCCATCACGTGGTCTAAAGAGCCTGCCTTTTCGCCAACAGCCGATAAATTCACCACTAAAACAGGTAAGGCTGGGTGCCTTAAACTGCCGGATAAATCACGCCCGTTAAGCACTTTCGTTGCAGCATCGGTCAGCGCATTTTTGATGTAGCGGTTATTAACTAACTCTCGGCTGACTCTAAGCGACTCAAGTAAGGTCACGCCACTTTTTAATAACATCGACATGGCCCACGTTACCTGCGCCATTGATGAACGAGTAATAATGGTGCCAATCACCGGCACCTTTAAAAACGCTGCATCAATAATTAAACGACCCTTACCCGTACGATAGGTATAACTAAACAACCCAAAAAAAGCGATTAGACCTACCAATAAATAAGGCCCTGAGGCAATCATGTTATCGGATAAATCAAGCATCGCTTGGGTCACTGGCGGCAACTTTTTATGACTACGCGCAAAAAATTCGGCAAACTTAGGAATAACCACCGCAATCAAAAAACCCGATACCACAATCGACGATACCATCACAATCCCTGGGTAAATCATGCTGGTGATCAGGTTCCGCTTGGTGTTGGCTTTTTGTTCCAAATGCTCGGCAATACGTTCCAGCACTACATCAAGCTCACCACTGGTTTCTGCACTGCGCACCAACTGAATAGCAATCGCTGGGAATAAACCAGGCTGCAGCTCCATGCCCTGTGAAAAATTTCCGCCTGATTTAATATGCTCGGCAATTTCCTCAATCGCCAACTGTAAGCGTATCGATTCGGTAATGGCCTTGGATTCATTTAGCCCTTGTAATATGGTTAAGCCAGATCGCAACATTAACGCTAACTGCTGAAAGAAAAAAACACGGTCATTCAAGCCCACCGGCAGCATCACCCGAAGTTCGTTAATAATTGTCAGTTGCACATCATTATTTTTAGAGGCTGGATCTTCAAGGCTCAGCACTCGTAATTGGCGCGCGCGTAATATCGTTGCCGCCTCGCTTTCGCTGATTGCTTCAATCGTGCCCGATTCTTCCTGAGCGTTCGCCGCAATGGCAGTATATTCATAAATTGGCATTAGCTTTTAACACCTGTAAATACCGCGACTCGACGCACTTCATCGAACGAGGTTAAGCCTGCTTTTACTTTATCGCAGCCATCTTCCCATAGCGTTGTTAGGTCTTTTGCTGCTCGGCTTATTTCCTTTTCACCGGCTCCCTTGCCAATTAAATCGGCAACAACCGGGTCTATCCATAAGCTTTCATACAGCCCTATTCGCCCCCTGTAGCCTGAACCAACACAGGCTGGGCACCCCTTTGGCTCATAAATAATGAAATCGGCAGCAATATCATCCAGCCAGCTTTGTTCTTGTTCAGTTACTGTTCGTTCTGTTTTGCAGTGCACACATAAGCGGCGCACCAAACGTTGTGCAATAACCCCAATTAAACTTGCGGCTAATAAAAAACGTTCTGCGCCAATATCAACTAATCGCGTTACCGCAGATGCCGCATCGTTGGTATGCAGAGTTGAAAAAACCAAATGCCCTGTCATCGCCGCTTTTAAGGCAACATCGGCTGTTTCAGCATCACGAATTTCACCCACCATCATAATATCGGGGTCATGCCTTAGAAATGAACGTAGTGCACCGGCAAAGGATATTTTTCCGGTGACTTGAATTTGTGAAATACCATCCACCAAGTATTCAACCGGGTCTTCCACCGTCATGATATTACTTCCTGGCTTATTTATTTCGCGCAAGGCACCGTATAGCGTGGTGGTTTTACCGCTGCCTGTTGGCCCGGTTAATAGAATCAAGCCATAAGGTCTGGCAATCGCTTCTCTAAAATGGCCCAGTGTTGTCGGCGGCATACCGATCGATTCTAAGGTTAAATCTTGTGTTTCCTGACCGAGTAAACGCATCGTCATACGCTCGCCCCAGCGGGTTGGAATCGTCGCTACCCGCACATCAATTTCATGATCCGCCGGTGGCGGTAATTGATAAGAAATCCCGCCATCTTGCGCTTCGCGCTGCTCGGCAATATCAAGGTTTGCCAGCACTTTGGCACGGCTAAGAATAGACGCCCCCTGATCAGGTTCAAATTCAGTTCGGTATTTTTGTAACTCACCATCAACCCGCAAACGCACTACTGTTTTTTCTGAATGGGGCTCGATATGAATATCCGACGCACGTTGTAACCACGCTTGTTTGAATATTTCATCCAGCTCATGTGCAGGCTCAAATTCAGTTTTCTCAGCCTCATCATTACCCGCATAGCGCCGGCCCAAGGCCGCTCGTGCCGCCTCGGCTATTGCATCAGGTTCGGCAATCACTAAACGCAATGGCTTGCCAAATAAACGCCGAACCGAATCTAACGCCGTGCGATCATCTGGGTCTGGGGTTGCCAGCACAATTTCCCCAGCATCATCACCTAGCGGCAATAAGGCTTTACGCTTGACCAAACTAATGGGCATCCGTTGCAGTAGTTTTGCATCAGGCACTAAGTCTTCGCCCGACACATAAGTTAGCCCTCGCACATTAGCCAACGATTGATACAGCGCACTTAAAGGAAAACGCTGCGTGTGCATTACTACATCCAGCAAATCGGTGCGGTTGCGCCGCGCTGACACTGTTAATTCGGCTAAGCTTTCAGCATCAATTAAGCCGCTTTCAATAGCTGCATTAAGCAGCACGGTTGGGTTAAGTCTTACGGCCACAAACTAATCCTTGTACTGTTTATTTTTAGCGTGACGGGTCAGCAGTTCGTTAAATAGCTTTTCATCACGGCACAAGGTTTTGGCAACCTCTAGTCGAACCAAGCCTTTATTAACCACATCCGCCAGCGCAACATCGATGGTTTGCATACCCTGAGCACGCCCCGATTCCATCGCCGTGACCAACTGTTGTGACTTACCGCTACGAATCAAATTAGAAACGGCTGATGTCACCATTAAAATTTCCACCACCGGCACCCGGCCCACGCCATTGGCAGCAGGCAATAAGTGCTGAGCAACCACTGCTCTTAGCACCATCGATAACTGCTGTTTAATCGATTCTTGTTCTTCCCCCGAAAAGGAGCCAACGATGCGCTCCAATACACCCACCGCATCGCCGGTATGCAAGGTAGAAAACACTAAATGCCCCGTTTCTGCCGCCATGAGTGAAGCACGCATGGTTTCCAGATCACGCATTTCCCCGACTAAAATCACATCTGGGTCTTCTCGCATAGCCGCCCGTACTGCACTGGAAAAATCCGGCACATCGGTATGTAATTCACGTTGGTGCACCATACTGGTATGGTTTTCGTGCATATGCTCAATGGGGTCTTCTATGGTCAGAATATGGCAAGCACGATCAAGGTTTATTTGGTGCAGTAAGGTACTTAGCGAGGTGGTTTTACCACTGCCGGTAGGCCCGGTTACCAACACTAAACCATGATGCAAACGAGTCAGTTCTTTTAATTGCGGCGGCAACCCCAGTTGATCAAAACTTAAAAAACTATTTTGTAACCAACGTACCGCAAACGCCAATGTCGCCCGTTCATAATATATATTGATTCGATAACGCTCGCCCGAAGCCAAAGAGTAACCAATATCCAGGCTACGCTGCGCAGCTAATACCGCTTTTTGCTCCTCATTCATCACCGTATTGGCCATGATCAGCAAATCGTCTTGGCTTAGGGGCTCATGCTCATTCATTGGGCATAAAGAGCCCTTAATTCTAAAGGTAGGCGAACTGCCAGCCGATAAATGCAAGTCAGAGGCACCCTTTGTGACACAGTGCAGCAATAGTTCATCAATCGTCAAAAGGCCACCTTCAATTCGGCGCTCAGCATTTGAGCGGACTGCCCAGAAAACTCTTCACCCACATTATCCTTAATGGTCATTTCCAAGCTTAAAACCACCATTTTTTTGGACAAATTAGCCAAGCCTTTAGCAAAAGATTGAATCGCATAAAACTCACCTTCAATAGCCAAGCGCTTTGCAGGCCTCTTATACACACCTGATATCAGCAAATCACTCATTAACGAATACTGCCCTTTAGATACCCTATCTTGTTGAGATGCCGCAAAGGGCTCGGTTTCTTGAATAAGCACAAAACTGCTTTTTGCCAATTTTGATATTTCCACCATCAAGGCCTGCACTGCAGCCGGAGAGTGCTGATCAACTAAGTCTTGCTCTAATAAATCCAGCTTCATCTGCTGCTTATCCAGAATTGCCTGTTGCTGCTTAATTGATGCCTCAATAGCGGCGGTATTTTTAGAGGCTGCACGCGGCACACGAGCTTTTGAAAGCTGCTCACTCAGGCTATTTATTTGCTCATCAATCACCAGCAAACTAAACTGCGCTGGCTGGTAACGAAAGAGCACATAACTGCTCACAAAAATTGCAACGCTCGCCGCCGCCAACAGCCACTTTTCTCTTTTGTTAACCTTCAACATTAGCCATCACCCTTGTTTTGCTTGTTATTAGGGCGCAGGCTCAACATAACAGTAAAACCATCAAGCCCTAAGCGGCCTCTCGCAAACTGCACCGACTGATCCTTCACCGTGAGAGACCAGCCATTGATTGGCATCGCCATTTTTTGGATAAACTGCTGAGCTGACTCTTCACTTAATGACCAGGCCCTAATAAATACGCCGTTTTTTTCAGACTCATCGACAAAATCAATCACCACATCTTCATTCACACTGCTTTCAAGGCGATTTAGCAGGCCCTCAACAAACTGCTGCCTGGCCGACCATGAATATTGCAATACTGCCGTGCCCTTTTCCGCGCCGATCAGCTTACTTTCAATCATATCCAAGCGCTGCTGAGCGGTTTTAGCCGATGCATTTTTGCCACCAATCAATTGACTTGCCGATTCTATTTTTGCCAGTTTTTGAATTAAAGCGGCTTCTTCTTGCATCTTTTCATCGCGCGTTAAGTAAAAGCTCAGCTCGCAGCCTAGTGGTAATAAAAATAACAAGCTGACGATAAAAATGATGATATTGCGCGGCTGCTTATAAATCGGCGGTGCTGGCGGTTTTGCTCGTACCGGTGCAATAAATTCATTTTTAGCGCTAACAAATACTCGCTCAACAGCCCCTGCCAAAGCCGCCGAAACACCAGTCTTCGGTGAAACCAGCACCGATAAATTACGCTCCAAACGCTCTTCAAGCTGCTGCAAAACATCACTCTTATCAGCCACTAAACCATCGGCCCAAATGGTTTTCATATGATGTCGCATCAGCTCATGCGATACCTCAATACAATCGCTGACCGCTAAGGTGTCACCGGCAAAGGTCACCATCCGTAAGCCCGATATTCCTTTCTCATTAGCGGTGATACACGCCACTTGGTTTTGGTGGATTTCCAATACCGGCTCGCCCAGTGCCTCACCGGACAACGCCAAGGTGCTTGCGCCAATGGTTGGGTACATCCAGTTTAGCGAGACTCCATTACTATCAAATGCGGTTGCCCAACGGTCACGCACACCACGGCTAACCGCACTGGCCAGCCAGACCGGTGGCTGCTGCTCATCTTCGGTTGCGCCTAAGCACCATGCACATTCAATTTCTTGCCCCACTTCTTGCAGCAGAACTTGTAACTCCAGCGCCTCATCTATTTCTTGGCGGCTAACAAAACCAAATTCCACCGCCAGCTCACCAAAACGAACACCCGCGCGAATGCCGGCAGTTTTTGCTTTAAGCGCAATCTCTTGGCGCTGATTTTCAGAAATATTACCCCGGCCTAATAAAATAGCACCGATAGACCAGATACCAATTTGCTGCGCCAGTAATGGCTCCATTTCCCAACGCACCAATTCAAACATTTCCTTATCGGCACGTGGTTTTTCAGGGTCTACCGGCAAATCAAGCAGTGCAGGCACCACACTTGGGCTCACCAAAATAGCTTGATTGGGCAACGCTAATTTTTGCTGTTGTGCTTGCGCTAAAATATCGGCAACCGCTTCTTTAAAGCTCGTCGCCTTCGATTCACCAATCGCTACTATTTCTATGCTGTCCGCTTTTTTAGTGGCAATCGCCGCCTTCAGAATAAAACCATCGGTTTCACAGGCTAAAATAGGCTTAGCGTTAGCAAGCTCAAGTAGTTTTTTAAGATCAACTCCCGCTAATTTTTCTTTAATATCTAACATCATCGAAGAACCAACTCAGCCACAGGTCGCAAGGTGTTCGGTACAAACCTTATGCGCTGACTGGTACGCTCGCCAGTAATACAATCAGCACTGCCTAAGCACATCGCCTCAGCTGTTGAGCCGTTATGCGGGGTATCATCATCTATCACTAACACCGCAATATGTTCACCATTGGGAATTAGCATCGGCGGTTGAAAAGTATCCGCTGCAAAGGTAACCGTTGCACTCCGCTCACAGGCTACCGCGGCCACTAAGCCATCCCCATCGCCGTCAAGACAACTGCCATCAGCGGTTAAAGAAGCATTACCAGCAATACAATTGCTGGTTAAACGCTTCCAGTTATAAGCATAATCTTGATCATCATCGTTAATAAATACCAACAGTGATACACGAGCGCATTGCTCACCTGCGCCACTACCAATGGCTAGGTCAACGCCTGATTTATTAACCACCGTTAACGACCAGCCCTCTATATTAACCAGCCAATTGGCTTCAATGGTAATGCTGATATCTTCCTCGTATTCAATACCGCCGGGTGCATTCTTAAATCCCTTGCTTTCAAAACTCACGGTATTGGCTGCTGGAGTTGCCACCAAACTATAGCCCCAACCATCATAAAACTCGGCGCTACCGGGGTTTGTTTGCAAGTAACCACCTGCACGGTAACCTTTAAATAACTTTTCATCAGACTCGTTTAATACAATCCCGATATCATCATTAATACCCGTAATAGCATCTGGGTCTGCATCAAATATTGGGTTATGTAGGGCAAACACATCGTAGTCTGTCGGCAAAGTAATTAGAGCCTCCACCGTGGCAGGTAATAAGCCGTTATCAACCGCGTAACCCGATAGCAATAATTGCCCATCCACCACTAGCTCATCATTGCCTAACACGGCTTTTCTTATCTGCTTTAATTTATCGCGAGTTTCTTCATAGCGATACTGACTGTCTTCATTATCTATAAACGACACCGCCATTAGCGATAAGCCCGACATAATAAACACCACGAGCACCATCTCTAGCAGCGTAAAACCACGTTGTTGGCCTTTATTAAGCATCAACAGCAAACAGTGCTTTAAGCTTGTTTAACCAATTTGTTTTTTGAACCGTAAAGTCAGCTATTAAAAAACCAGGCCCATGCTTAGAGTTATAAACATGGTAGCCAAACAGGCTTACTTCATCACCTAGATTTAATTGCGTGCTAGCACGCTCGGCAATACTTTGCTCCATATAAACATTCAGCAATTCACCTTTTTCCGATTCTATTTGCATACCCTGCTTAACCACCGGTAGCGGTGTAATTCGCCAATTAGCCAATACATCCAATAAGTAGGCCGTTTTACGCGGTGCGGGCAAGGCTGCAATTTGCGCATGAAATTGAACCTTATCCATTAATAGCAATTCCACCGTGCCTTTTTGTACCGGCATTGAGTGCGCTATCATTTGATCGAGGTTAACTTTTTTAAATTCCGCCTCACCTGCAAGCGCGCTAATACTGCTTAGCGCGAGTAGCAATAAACAACTTATCTTCCTTAATTTCATCTTTTCACCTTGTTAAACACAATAAAATATCATCGCCGCTTGGGCTACATGATGCGCAATCTATGCCTGCACAACTGGCACTTTCATATCGGCCGTTTTGGCCCATACTCATGAGTCGTGCCTTTTCCGAATCATCTAAATCAAATAATAAATATGGCCTGCCCCATCTTGTATGGCGTGGGTCGGTCGATTGGGTACGCCAATCGAGTAAGCAATCGTCATCGGCATTGGCACTGGTGCAGGGCGTATCACTGCCATTTTTAACCGGCCAATTTATAAAAGGATCGGCTACTGATCTAACTTTTCCCTTTGCTTCTGTAGTTATTATTGTTGGCTTGCCTTCACCTGTTTTTTTAAGGTCGTCACCTATATCAACCAAGCCTTCACCTTTACGGGTTAAATACGGGCCGCGCCAACCACGCGCTGTATTAATATTCCAATCAGTTTCATCACTTGGCTTCTCATACAGCGCTGAAAAATCAGCAGGGTTTGCAGCCACAGGAAGTGCTCCTGTATCCGCTTTAAATCTAAGCAAGGCATTCTTTATCGCCTGCATTTCAACAATCGCCAACCGCTGGTTGGTATCGTCTAAGGTTTCGCCTTGGGAGAAAATAATAGCGCCAGATACCGCCGCCAATATAGCCACCACCATCATCAGCTCTAAAATAGTAAAGCCGCGGCTTTTGATATTAATAGCTACACCTTTTAAGTTGTTTTTTTTTAAATTTTGCATCGTTTTTACACAGTAAAAGCCGGGTGGAAAACCACCCGGCTCCAAAACCTGCTAGCCTAAGCTATTAAGTTTTTTGTCCTGTGAATTCTGCGAATTCTTCGTCAAGGAAGTCACCACGAGGGTCGATAACGGCTTT
>Ga0209081_1001741_pt1 | contig 12907 bp, 10 predicted proteins | sample GOMGulsemesocosm_4_FD_184636 | JGI IMG/M metagenome (GOLD analysis project Ga0209081, IMG submission 184636) | Methane-oxidizing microbial communities from mesocosms in the Gulf of Mexico - GOM15B Gulf of Mexico (SPAdes) (version 2) | ecosystem: Environmental > Aquatic > Marine > Cold seeps... | reverse complement strand
TGATAAGCTGTCTCAGCAACGTCAAGACTCTTATATATCGAGTGAATTATTTGTTTTAGCCGCATTAGACGATAAAGGTGCAGTTGGTAACGCTTTGCAGGCTTCTGGTGCGAATAAACAGCAGTTAGAGAAAGCGATTGAAGATGTACGTGGAGGTGAGGCAGTTAATGATCAAAATGCTGAAGAAAACCGTCAGGCATTGGAAAAATACAGTATTGATTTAACCGAACGCGCAGAGCAAGGTAAGTTGGACCCAGTGATTGGTCGTGATGAAGAAATTCGTCGAACCATTCAAGTCTTACAGCGTAGAACCAAAAACAATCCTGTGTTAATTGGTGAGCCGGGTGTTGGTAAAACCGCCATTGTCGAAGGTTTAGCGCAGCGAATCGTTAATGGTGAAGTGCCTGAAAGTCTAAAATCTAAACGCTTACTCTCTTTAGATATGGCAGCATTGATTGCGGGTGCAAAATTTCGTGGTGAATTCGAAGAGCGTCTAAAAGCGGTATTGAGTGATGTTTCTAAGCAGGAAGGGCAAGTTATTCTGTTTATTGATGAATTACATACCATGGTCGGTGCTGGAAAAGGTGAGGGAGCCATGGATGCGGGCAATATGTTAAAGCCTGCATTAGCGCGAGGTGAATTGCACTGTGTGGGCGCGACAACTCTCGACGAATACCGTCAATATATTGAAAAAGATGCTGCCTTAGAGCGACGCTTCCAAAAAGTATTAGTGGATGAGCCGACCGTTGAAGACACCATTGCTATATTGCGAGGCTTAAAAGAGCGTTATGAAGTCCATCACAGTGTGGATATTACTGATCCAGCGATTGTGTCGGCGGCTGTTTTATCTCACCGTTATATTACTGATCGCCAGTTGCCAGATAAAGCGATTGATTTGATTGATGAGTCTGCCAGCCGTATTCGGATGGAGATGGATTCAAAGCCTGAATCTATGGATCGTTTGGAGCGCCGTTTAATTCAGTTAAAAATAGAACGTGAAGCGTTAAATAAAGAAAGTGATGATGCGTCCAAAAAACGATTGGAGTTATTAGAAGCTGAAATTTCTGAGCTGGGTAAAGAATTTTCTGATTTAGAAGAAGTCTGGGTGTCAGAAAAAGCGGCTATGCAAGGCAGTGCTCAACATAAAGAAGAGTTAGAGCAAGTAAAGCTAGAAATGGAAGCTGCGAGGCGTGCAGGTGATTTAACGCGCATGTCCGAATTGCAATACGGTGAAATTCCACGTTTAGAGAAAGCTATTCAAGAAGCTGAAGACGGTAATAATGATCAGGTTTTCACTCTTTTACGTAACAAGGTAACGGAAGAGGAAATTGCTGAAGTCGTTTCTAAATGGACAGGAATCCCCGTGTCTAAAATGCTTGAAGGTGAGCGTGAAAAGTTATTGAAAATGGAAGGTGAGTTGTCACAACGGGTTATTGGGCAAGAAGAAGCGGTTAAAGCGGTGAGTGATGCTATTCGTCGTTCACGTGCGGGTTTGTCTGATCCGAGTAGACCAAATGGTTCATTTTTGTTTTTAGGGCCAACGGGTGTTGGTAAAACAGAGTTGTGTAAGGCATTGGCTGATTTCTTATTTGATACTGAAGAAGCCATTGTGCGTATTGATATGTCAGAATTCATGGAGAAACACTCAGTCGCACGACTCATTGGTGCGCCTCCGGGGTATGTCGGTTATGAAGAAGGCGGCTACTTAACTGAAGCTGTTCGCCGCCGCCCTTACTCCGTTATTTTGATGGATGAGGTGGAGAAGGCGCATCCTGATGTGTTTAATGTTTTATTACAAGTATTGGATGATGGTCGCTTAACCGATGGACAAGGCCGTACCGTAGACTTTAGAAATACAGTCATTATTATGACTTCAAACTTAGGTTCAGATCGTATTCAGCAAATGTCGGGGGCGGGGCAATATGAGCAAATGAAAGAGTCTGTGATGGAAGTCGTAGGAACACATTTCCGTCCAGAGTTTATTAACCGTATTGATGAAACAGTGGTGTTCCATCCTCTAGGCAGAGAACAAATAAGAGCAATAACCACTATTCAAGTGGATGTTTTACGTCAGCGCTTGCTTGATCGTGATATGGATTTAAAAGTGTCTGATGAGGTGCTCGATGCGTTAGGTGAGGCTGGTTTTGATCCTGTCTATGGAGCTAGACCTTTAAAAAGAGCGATACAGCAACGTTTAGAAAACGCACTTGCGCAAGATATTTTAGCGGGTAAATTTGCCCCCGGTGATGTTGTTAATATAGAGCTTAGTGGTGAAGGTGATGATGCTCAGCTGGTGTTTGGTAAAGTGAGTTAGGGCTCTACTAATATAATGTTGGGTCTTGGGCTTTAATCGCAGGCTATTGAAAAATAGCCTGCGTAGATTATTTTAATTGCTATACTCTTATTATCAGAAGAAATATTTATATAACTAGAAGAGGTTAGGATGAAGCAAATAAAAATTAGTATTATTATTGGTCTGTTTTTTACCGTTCAATTTGCTTTTGCGAGCGATAATGTGAGCAAAGGTAAGCAGTTGTTTGAGCAAAATTGTGCTGCGTGTCATGGTGTGGCAGGTGGTATGGATATGAGTAAACGATTAGCTCCACCGATGATCGCGGTTAAAATGCATTATACGAAACATTATTCGGATAAAGATGCGTTTACTAAGGCGGTGGTTGCATGGGTAGCAAACCCTCAAGAAAGTAATAGCCGAATGAAAGGAGCGATTAAGAAATTTAACTTAATGCCTAAGGTTGCTATTTCTGCTGAAGATGCTGAAACAATTGCTGCTTATGTTTTTGAAGGTGAGCTGGATAAACCTCATGGCTTCGATGAACACTTTAAGAAAATGCATGGTGAAAAGAAGAAAGGTGGTTGTGGAAAAGGCAAGCACAAGCACAAGCATGGCGAGGAAGGTTAAAGTAAAGCGCTATTGTTTTTCGTAAAAAAGCCCCTGTACAGGGGCTTTTTTACGTTAGGGAGATTTGGCTAGCAAGTTATACAGCTAATTTTTTGTATTCCACTGGCTTTATTTGGTACAGGCTATTGCCATTTGTTTTTTTAGCCATTGATTTTGCGATACTTGCTGTTGCCGCAATATCACTCTCCGTATAGATGGAGTCGAAATCATGTACGCGAAGCGCTCCAATAGAGAGTGATAGTAGAGGGTAGAATACAGGGTTAGAGTTCCTATCTAATGCCTTCATACCTGATGACATAAGATGCTCGGAAGAGTAGAACATGCTGAGCGAGCCTTTGAAATCAGACAATATTTTGTCACATTGCTGCTTCCAATCATCATTACTAAATATAATTACGAAGTCGTCACCGCCAATGTGACCAACAAAATCAGCGTTTTTGTCTGAGTATTTACATAATAGTTCAGCAGTTTTTCGGATAACTTCATCCCCTTTACCAAAGCCATAGATGTCGTTATAAGGTTTGAAGTTATCCAAGTCAAAATAACAGATAACAAAGTCATCGTTACATTTAAGAAAAGAACTGATTTGTTGGCTAATGGGCACGTTTCCTGGCAGGTTACTGAGCGGGTTCATATGCTTGGCAAAACTAATTTTCATATCCGTTAGTTCTTTTAGTAAGTCGATATAATTCCCAACTCCTTTATATTTTTCTGCCTTGGTAATAATGAAACTTTCATTCCGAATTTGAAAATTGTGTTTCTCAATGGTTTGACTCAATAGGTGAAGAGGTAGATTTATATCAAAGCTGTTAGGGTTTTCTTCTAAAAAATACTGTGCTTCTCTCTTTCTGTATAGGTCTTTTCCATAGCGGCTTGCGCAAAGCGTTAGGAAGTCGCTACGATTAATAGCCCCTGCGACACTCATGTCACTGTTAACAACGGGTAAATACGATAGGCTTATGGAACTGTCGAAGCGTTCGTAAATTTTATTGAATGGTGTCTTTACGCTAATTGGGTCAAGAGCCGACAGTAATTTTTCAACGGTTCTTGAGCTACGTATGCTATTGAAAATAGGAGGTATTTCTTTGCTTCTTTTAGAGAGTAAACCCGTGTCAATATGTTGTTTTGGTTGGGCAATAGGTCTAGCAAAATAGTAACCTTGGACGAAGTCCATGCCCATACTGTCGCTCATTAAGTACTCTTCACGAAGTTCTATACCTTCAGCAATAACTTTACACTTTAAGCCTTTAGCGATATCAATAATTGATTGGACGAATTGCTGTTTGTTTTTGTCCTCATGAATATTCTGTAAGAAGTGCCTGTCAATTTTTACATAGTCAGGCTTAATCTCGGACCAAGTTCTTAAACCTGAATAACCTGCACCGAGGTCATCAATGGCAATTGAAAACCCCATCTCTTGATAGTGTTTGGTAGCGTTAGCCATTAGGCTGTAGTCCTCAATGGGATACTGCTCGGTGAGCTCTATAACGACTTGTTTGCTGTCGATTCCAGCTTGCTTGATATAATCGAGCGTATGGCCGTGTTGATAGTCTTTATGCAATAGGATCTCAGGAACAGTATTTATAAATAATTGTGCTTTGAGCTTTAGTTGCGCAAAATGCTCAATTGTTACCTTACGGCACAATAGATCCAGCTCAGCTAAGCGGTTGTGTTTAGCAGCGGCATTAAATAGATTGAAAGGGGAGTGTAGAGGGCTATTTGACGGACCTCTTATTAAGCCCTCATAGCCATAAATGGTGTTGCTCTTAAGCGATATAATGGGTTGGAAAACCGGAGTAACTAGAGATTTTTCTAATATTTCGTCTAATGATTGTGCGTGAGATAACTCTAGTTTTGTCATATAAATTTACATTAAAATTGAAGCATAAAGAGTATCCAAAGAGTGGGTGACATTGTTGTGACAGCTACATGACAAGAATATGACAGTTGCGGCTTGGCTGGGAACCTAGCTTGTAGGGGTAGGATTAGCTTAAGGAAGGGCTGTCTAGAGTGTTGCTTGAGCTAAGTGAATAGATTGTCACAAACTCGTCACAAAGTCCGTGTAACCTATTACAGAATAATTAAAGATGACTGCTTTTATGGAAAAAATGAATGTACTACTGGTTGAGGATGACGAGGACATTGGAGAAATGTTGCAGCTATCTTTGCAATCAAGCGGGATTGGGGTGACTTGGTGCGTTGATGTGATGAAGGCGCAGGAGTCATTGAGAGACTCAACACCAGATATCATTTTACTTGATTGGATGTTGCCAGGAATTAGTGGGCCAGATTGGGTTAAGTTTCTTAAAAATCAGGATGACAATAAGCGGATACCTATCATTATGTTGACCGCGAGAAGTGCAGAAGAAGATAAGATTTCAGGCTTGGAAACGGGTGTGGATGATTATGTGACTAAGCCTTTTTCAGTGCGCGAACTTATTGCGAGAATGGGAGCTGTACTTAGACGTGCTGATACAAGTACTGTGTCTTCGGTGGTTAAAGTCGGCCCATTGCTGATAGACCCTGATAGCCATCGTGTAGCAATTAATGATGTTGATGTAATGATGAGTCCTACTGAATATAAGTTACTGCACTTTTTTGCTACGCACCCAAATAAAGTCTATTCACGTAACCAGTTATTAGACAATGTCTGGGGTGATAATGTATACGTAGAGGACCGTACAGTGGATGTACATATTAGGCGTTTAAGAAAGATTTTGGATGCGCAAGGCTGCGCTGATCTGGTTCAAACAGTACGTGGTTTCGGTTATAAACTGGTGGGCGCGCAGGTATGAATATGGATTGGAAGTATGAGCGTAATGTTCTTTGTATAGGTTTACTTGGGGCTTGCCTGCTAGGTTACTTTGTGGGTTATGCTGTTTGGTTTGGTTTGGTCTTTCTGGTTGCTTATGTGGTGCTTCAGCTTAACCGCTTACAGCAGCTTTATAACTGGGCGCAAAGTACAGATATTGATAACGTGCCATTTGAAATGGGTTTGTTTGGCCAGTTAGCGCAGTATTTGTTGCGAACTAAAAAGCAGCGTTTAACTCGCCATGAGGTAGGAAAGGCCCAGCGGGAACGATTCAAAAACTTAGTCAGTGTTTATCCAGATGGAGTCGTTATTCTGTCACCAACCAACTCCATTCAATGGATGAATGACCGCGCTCTAGGGTTGCTGGGTTTAAAGAAAAGTGACCGTGGGCAGATTATTGATCAATTATTGCGTCACCCCCGTTTGAATAAGGTGCTTAAACTAGGGACAGAAAGTGCGGTGGTGGTTGAGTCACCTGCAATGGAGTCAAATTGGGCTATTGAAAAAATTGAAGTGAGGTCGTTGCCGTATGGAAATGATGCACGTTTATTGCTGGTCCGTGATGTTACCCGGATAGAAAGAGCAAGTCAGGTTCGTAAGGACTTTATTTCTAATGCCTCTCATGAGTTAAGAACGCCACTAACGGTGATGAAGGGCTATGTTGAGATGTTATTGGCTTCAGCTTCTGCAGATGATGGGCCTGTTTGTCACTCCTTGCAAAAAGTGGATCAGCAAGTTATTAAAATGCAAACGATGATCGAAGAGTTGTTGCAACTAAGTAAGCTTGATGAGGGTGGCATTGAAAACTCAAAAGCGGTTATTAAAGTGCATGACTTATTTGAGCAGCTTGAGGAAGAGTTTCTGTCTGTAGCAAAGAAGAAGTCACAAACGTTACATTTCGACCTTAGTGAGAATGTTTCGTTAACTGGAAATAAGAATTCTTTGCTAACAGTGTTGCGGAACCTACTAGCGAATGCGATTCACTATACCGAACTAGAGGGTGATATACGCGTGTCTTGTACGTTAACAGATACTGGTGATGCCGTGCTTACCGTAAAGGATTCTGGGCGAGGCATTTCTGCAAGGCACTTGGCTCGCTTAACGGAACGGTTCTATCGTGTACCAGAAAATAACGTTATGAATAAAGGCGGAACAGGCTTAGGTTTGGCTATCGTTAAGCATGAGCTTGAGCGCCATGAAGGTCATTTGCAAATAAAAAGCACAGTGGGTGAGGGTAGTCGTTTCCAGTGTGTTCTGCCGGAAACAAGGGTTGCTCGTAAAGTTTAGAGGTTAACTGTCATCTAGCTGTCACATAACGTTCATTATAATGGCATATAAGTGAAATAAACTGATTGTCATGGTGAAGTCTTAACTTTGCCGGTTACTTAAATTAATTGGAAAAACAATGAAATTGAAAAAGGCATTAGCACTAGGCGTTCTAAGTTTAACCATGGGTGTAGCCGCTCATGCAGCAAAGGTTGAAGGTACAGGTTCGAGTTTTGCATATCCAGCGTATAAAACATGGAGTAAGGCGTATTACGAAGAAACTGGCAACCAAGTAAACTACTCACCAACCGGTAGTGGTTCAGGTATTAAAGAAGTGTCTGCTCGTCACGTTGATTTTGGTGGAACAGATAAGCCTTTGAAATCTAAAGTGCTAGCTAAAAAAGGTTTGATTATGTTTCCAACAGCGATTGGCGCGATTACTTTTGCATATAATGTAGAAGGCGTTAGTGGCATGAAGCTAAGTGAAAAAGCTATTTCTGGCATTATGTTGGGTAATATTGAGTATTGGGATGCTGCTGAAATTAAAGCAGACAACGCTGGCATTAACTTACCGCATGAGAAAATTCTTTTTGTACACCGTAGCGATAAATCAGGAACCACGTTTGCTTTTACTTATTACTTAAGCAAAATGAACAAAGAGTGGCGTAAAAAAATTGGTGCTAAAAAAGTGGTTGACTGGCCATCAACAAATCGTATTGCTGGCAAAGGTAACTTTGGCGTGGCAACGGCGATTAAAAGCAATGCTTTCTCAATTGGTTATGTAGATTATGCTGATGCTAAAAAGAATGGCTTAGACATGGCAGTTATTGAAAACCGTGAGAATGCTTTTATTAAGCCAACTCCTGGTTCGTTTGAAGCCGCTGCAACTTATGCTGATTTAGATCCAAAGAAAGACTTCTATGCAAACATTGCGTACCCTCCAAAAGGTTACCCTATTGTTACAGCAACATTCGCCTTGGTGCCACAAGAGGGTGAAAACTCAAAAGAAGTAATTAAATTCTTTGAATATGCGCTAACTAAAAAGAATAGCCTAATTGAAAAAGTGGGTTATGTAACACTGCCTGAAGCCGTGGTTAAAAAAATTCAAGGTTATTGGGTTGAGAAAGGGTTAAAATAATCATCTGGTAGTACGTTTTACACAAGGTGCTATAGAACCTCCTTAACGTTATGTTGAGGGGGTTTTTGATTAAATAAGGGTTGCAATGGAACTAATTTTTAAAAAATTATCTCAGCTTAGTGCGGGTTTGTTGTTTGTGATTTTAGCCGCGACAACAGCAGTGCTTTATTTATCGGCTAAACCTGCTATTGAGGCATTCGGTATAGGCTTTCTAGTTGAGACCCGTTGGGGTGTTGAGGAACAATTGCTTGTTGACGGAACCACGGAAAAGCTTGATGTGGTGGAGTCAGTTACTTTAGATGACCTTGATGATGAGGGTTTTATCGATGATGATGAAGACTTTGTAACTGATGATGACGAGGAGTTAGACGGGAGTGGAACTAGAGAGGTTTACGGTGCCTTAGTCCCGATTGTAGGAACTCTTTTTTCAACCCTTATTGCCATGCTATTTTCAATTCCCATTGCGATGGGGATTGCAGTTTTTTTATCTGAAATTGCTGCAAGTTCAATTGCTAAGCCAGTGGGGGTGGCCATTGAGTTGCTAGCTTCTATCCCTAGTATTATTTATGGTATGTGGGGTTTGTTTTACTTTGGGCCATTTATTGCGGGTATTTTTGGTGGTAACACTGTTTCTTTGCTAGTTGCGGGTTTAGTTTTAGCCATTATGGTTATTCCTTTTATGGCAGCCCTAAGTCGCGATGCGATAAGCACAGTGCCTGATATGTTAAAAGAGTCAGCCTATGCCATGGGTGCAACTAAGCTAGAAGTGATTAAAGATGTTGTGTTTCCTTATGCTAAGTCTGGCATTATCGGCTCAATTATTCTTTCCTTTGGCCGAGCGATGGGCGAGACGATGGCGGTTGCCTTTGTTATCGGTGGTATTTACCAGTTTGCAGGTAAAGTAACCGACCCAACAAACTCTATTCCAGTAGTGCTAGCCAATAGTTTTGCTGAATCTAGCGGGCTAAGCTTGTCGGTATTATTCTACCTAGCCTTGATCCTGTTTATCTTAAGCTTCATTGTCATAGGCGTTGCTAAATTCTATTTCTTGAGGCGTAAATAATGCGATTATTAATGAATCGTCTGTTCCTAATGTTTTCAACATTAGCGGCTCTTGTCGGGTTATTCTTTTTGGGGTGGATTTTATACACCTTATGTGCGAAAGGTCTGGCAGGTTTGAGCTTACATGTGTTTACACATGACTTAATTGAGGGTGGTTTACGTAATGTTATTGTCGGTCAAATAATGATGTCGGCAGTGGCTACCTTGATAGGTATTCCTGTTGGTATTATGGCGGGGATTTACCTACAAGAATATGGTGGGAACTCGAAGTTAACAGAGTTTATTCGTGATTTGAGTGATGTGATGATGTCGGCGCCATCGATTGTTGTCGGTACATTTGTTTATGCGATTGTTGTCATACCTACGGGGCATACTAGCGGTTGGGCAGGGGTGCTGGCCTTATTTATTTTAATGGTGCCTATTATCGTGCGTACAACGGATGATATGTTAAAACTGGTGCCTGTTGAGCTGCGTGAAGCGGGTATTGCCATTGGCGCATCTAAATACCATGTAACGATGAATATTGTAATTCGTTACGCTAAAGCAGGTATTTTAACGGGTGTATTACTGGCGTTTGCCCGTGTTGTTGGTGAAACGGCGCCATTGTTATATACCAGTGGCTCAAGTGAGTTTTGGTCAACTGACCTGACAGATACTTTTCCATCCCTAACGGTTTCAATTTACAACCTTGCAACAATGCCGGACGAGGAAATGGTTCAACTAGGTTGGACGGGTGCATTTTTACTAACGGCTATGGTATTAGTGGTTAATTTAATTGGCAGATATGCCAGCAATGAAAAGAGACGTTGATCAATGAACAACATGATGGAAGTTCAAAACCTGAGTTTTACCTATAATGGTGCGCCTGCGCCATCATTAAAAGGTATCTCTCTGCCTGTAGAAAAGAATAAAGTGACTGCGCTAATTGGCCCAAGTGGTTGTGGTAAATCAACTCTATTACGAGGCATGAATCGCATTCATGATTTATACCCAGGGCACGTTTACGAGGGAGCTATTCAGCTATTAAACTCGGATGGCGAAACGTATACAGATATTTTGTCGCTTAATAAAGAAGCGGAAATGATTAAACTGCGCCAACGCGTAGGAATGATTTTTCAAAAGCCAACCCCTTTCCCAATGACAATTCTTGAAAATATTGCTTATGGTTTAAAGCTGTCTGGAGTTAAGAAAAGGACAGATGTTGAAGAAATTGTTGAAAAATCATTGCGTGATGCAGCGCTATGGAATGAAGTTAAAGATCGCTTGAATGATGACGCCAGAGGCTTAAGTGGTGGTCAGCAACAGCGTCTATGTATTGCCCGTGCGATTGCCTTGAAGCCAGAAGTAATATTGTTTGATGAGCCAACAAGCGCTTTAGACCCTATTTCTACTTTAGCGATTGAGGAAATGATTTCGGTGTTACGCGAAACATATAGTATCTGTATCGTGACACATAATATGCAGCAGGCAGCACGTATTTCGGATTACACAGGATTTATGTACCTAGGGGAAATGATTGAGTTTGATAAAACAGACACGATCTTTATGAAGCCCTCGGTAAAACAAACGGAAGACTATATTAGTGGTCGTTTCGGCTAAGGAGAGAGAAATGAGTTCAAGAGATCATATATCACATAAGTTTGATGAAGAAGTGGACGCGGTTACGACAAACGTCTTGCAAATGGGTGGCTTGGTTTATGAGCAGTTAGGCAATGCGGTTACCGCTTTGTTAACTTGCGATAAAAATTTGGCAGAAAAGGTTATTGAAGGTGATGTAAAGATTAATACCTTAGATGTGAAAATAGATGATATGTGTAATCGTATTATCGTTATGCGCCAACCTACGGCAACTGATTTACGCCTTATTATGGCAATTATTAAAATTACTAATGACCTAGAGCGGATGGGTGACGAGGCGAAAAGAATTGCTCGTCAAGCACTTGATTTAGTTAAACGCGGTGCCTTGCCAGATACTTTTGATTGTATGGAGCAAATGGCTGCTCGAGTAAAAGAAATGCTCAATAGAAGTCTTGATGCATTTGCTAGGAAAGATGTGGATGAAGCGCTCTTAGTTATCGGCTTGGATAGTAAAGTAGATAAGGACTATGAGAACCTAACCCGTCAGCAAATTACCTATATGATGGAAGATCCACGAAAAATCCATGCGTCGATAGATTTACTATGGTCTGCGCGCGCATTAGAAAGGATTGGTGACCGTTCATGTAACATTTGTGAATACGTTATTTACCTAGTAAAAGGTAAAGATGTAAGGCACATAGACCTTAAGGATTTAGAAGGGCACCTATAAAGGACGCGTCTTCGTTGATACAACAAAAAGCCGGCTCACGCCGGCTTTTTGTTGTTAAAAAGATAAAAACAACAAATGTCATCTGCCTGTCACGGAGTTGTCACACTGCGACTCTAAAATCCTCCCGACTTAAAAATTAAATCTATTTTAAATAATCGGGAACAAAGATGAAAAAGACAAAATTATCAGTGGCTATTAAAGCGACAATACTAGGTGCTTCTTTATTAGCTGCGCCAGTAGCTTTTGCAGCAGACAAAGAATTATTAGACATTCTAAAAGCAAACGGTTCAATTTCAATCAGCCAGTATGATGAATTACTAGCGAAAGCAGATAAGCCTTCTGAATCTTCAGCGTTACTTAAGAAAATGGCTTGGGCTGGTAAAATTAAAATTAAAGGTGATTTACGCTTACGTCAAGAATTCAATAAGGGTTCTTCAGTAAAAGATGGTAATAAAGACCGTCAAAGAATCAGAGCTCGCATTGGCATATATGCAGATGTTGCCGATAATGTACAAGCAGGCGTGCGTCTAGCAACTGGTGGTTCAACGACTTCAGCGAATAGTACACTAGAAGATGACTTCGATATGAAGAGCATTTACTTAGATCTTGCGTACATTAATTGGCAGCCAGTAAATGGCTTAGAAGTTATTGGCGGCAAATTTAAACAGCCATGGGAAAAAGTAAGTGGAGCTTTAGTTTGGGATGGTGATTTAAACCCAGAAGGTATGACATTGCGTTATACAACTAAGCTTGGTGGCGCTAAAGTAATTGCATCAGCTGGGCACTTGGTTCAATCAGAAAGCAGCAATGACACAGTATCAGAAGATGCTAAGGTGACATTTGGACAGCTAGCTGCAAAGTTTAAGCTTGCAGGTGCAAAGACTAAGCTTGGTGTATCTGTTTTTGACTTTGATCCAAGAAATGGTAGTGATTTTCCAGCATTTGGGCGAGGTAACTCAGACGATACAGAGTTTAATTTAATGGAAGTATTCGGTGAAACAAGTCTTGATTTTGGTTTGCCAGTTAAATTATACGGTCATTATGTGAAAAACAATGATGCGAGTGGCGATGAAAGTGGTGAAGACACTGCGTGGTTGTTGGGTGTAGGCACAAAAATGGGCAACTGGAAAGCTAGTTACGATTATCGTGAAATAGAAGCTAACTCAGTTAATAGCTTGTTTAATGACTCTGATTTTGCAGGTGGTAGTACCGATTCTGAAGGTAGCCGTTGGAAGTTATCATATAAAATTAACAAGAACTTCAGCGTAGCAACAACTTACCTAGATACAGAAATTGGCTCTTTAGGCGCTGATAAAGGAAATCAAGATACTTGGCAAATTGATTTGAAAGCTAAATTCTAAAGAATACCTAAAACAATTTCCGTTTTGGCCCCGACAGGAT
>Ga0209081_1001739_pt1 | contig 12908 bp, 13 predicted proteins | sample GOMGulsemesocosm_4_FD_184636 | JGI IMG/M metagenome (GOLD analysis project Ga0209081, IMG submission 184636) | Methane-oxidizing microbial communities from mesocosms in the Gulf of Mexico - GOM15B Gulf of Mexico (SPAdes) (version 2) | ecosystem: Environmental > Aquatic > Marine > Cold seeps... | reverse complement strand
GCAATCGTTGCTTTTGGATCTCCTTTAACGGAAGATAAATCAACAGAGACTTCTCCTCCTACGGCATACCTTTTTCCGTCAGGACCTTGCTCGTAAGAAAAGTTTGGTGACCCTGTAAAAGCACCTCCCACGGCAGCATGAGCAGCTTCATGAGCACGTACCTCTTGATCTCTACTTTTTAGCTGACTAATCACTCTGCTTTGTTCTAACTCTTGTGCACGAGTTTGCTCTTCTTCATCAACTGAATTTGTTCGATCTTCACTTTCTTTAGTTAAATCTTGCGATTCACGAGCATCATTTTGATCTTTTTCTTCTTGATTTTGCTCTGAAATACTCGTGTTTGCTAATTCGGCTTGTTCACTAATACTAGCAAAATCAATATTGGCATTATTTTGAGCTGGTGTTCTACTTCGCTCTCGATCTGAAGCAACGCCTTTTTCTGCCGCTGACGGGTTAGTTGGTGTAGGAGGGGTAATTATTTCTCGTTGATTATTTTCACGGCGCAAGCTTTCCGTGTGCGGATTAAGCACAGTCGGAATTGATAAATTTGGCACTTGCGGTGTAATATTCATAATTAAATTACAACTCAACTAATGTTTAGTGATTAATTGTTTAGTGATTAATATTTAGTAATTTACGCTGTTACATCAAGTAAAGTACCCAAACTATCATCAGCCGTTTTGATTACCTCTGTTGCTGCTTTTGCTTGATGTTCAGCAACTTTTAGATCAACTATAGACTGATTCAAATCAGGTACTTTTTGTTCATTCTTTACCGGCAGCTGACTTGTAGCGTCGAGATCATGCGTTGCCGTAGTTTCTGCAACAATATCTGCCGCTGCTTGGTCTGCAGCTTCAGTAGCTCTTTGAATGCCTTGTACACCCGAATTAAATGCTGATTGTATTTCCATCAGACTCTCCTCACTTAATGGTATTTCATTGATTAATTATTAACCAAAAGAGCAAGAAAGTAAAGATAAATCCATTTAACTAAAACCCGTATTGGCTTTTGCTATAAGCCAGTTAGAGAGTACTTGCTTAAAATCATCTGCATGAGAAATAAATGGCGCATGAGAAGCTTGCTTAAAAACATGTTGGTCACTCTTTTCAGTTAGTTTGGCAATTTTCTTAATAACAGCCTTAGGCACTAAGCTGTCAGCGTCACCATATAGGCGTAAGAAGGGTTGGGTAATTTCTTGTAATCGCAGCCTAAAGTCACTCGTTTCTAATAATCTTAATGATTGATCTAATGTGGTTTTATTAGCCATTTGATATTGGAACACAAGTTGAGTTATTTGTTTAATATCTTGGCGAATATGAGGACTTCCCATAGCTTGAATCTTTAAAAATCCACTAATGGTTTTTTTAATATCACCTTGCAATTGTTTATAAAAAGCATCAAGTAGTTTAGGTTTTAATCCTAACCAAGTTTTTTGATTCGTATGTTCTTGTTCTACAACTTCCTCAAGAAAACGAGGTGAACTTGCGACAGTAATTAAGGCAAGCACTTTTTCTGGATAACATAATGCCATTTCAGTCGCGACCAAGCCACCTAAAGACCAACCTAAATAAATTGCGGGCTGCGTTATGCTGTTATCTATATATTGACAAACATTAGTCAAAGAATATGAACTAAGCTCTTTATTTACATTAATACCAAAACCTGGCAAATCTACAGTGATAATGTAGAAAATATCGGTAAATTCGTCAGATAAGTTATCAATAAAAGGCTGCCATACAGCGGAATTCAATCCCCAACCATGAATCAAAACCAAAGGAATTTTTTGACTATTGTGTTGAAGCGGTTGTTTAGGATAAGTGGAAATATGAAGAGTTTCTGCCATGCTTATTTATGCTCCTTTATTTAGGGCTTAGGAATGAACAATTAATTCTATTTTACAAAATGGATGACAACAATGGAATGGCAAACAAAGATTAAAACCTTGTATAACAAAATATTACTGTCGCTCGGTCAGTGTGATTTATGCGGTAATAATTTGCATAACAATCATTTACATAATAAAAATATCACTTCACAAACGTTAATATGTTCATATTGTTTTACTGAACTCCCTATTTTCAAACAAAAAATCATTCAAGGAGATTTACTAAATTGGCCGACAATAAATAAAGCTTTACCTAAAATACATTTTGACCATTTAGTGTGCCTTTCACCCTATTTACCACCCTTTACTCAATGGTTACCACAATTTAAATATCAAGGTCGTTTTGAACTAGCCTCTTTTTTTGCTAATTTACTTGCGCTGCAATGGAAAAATTCAATGCTAAATATTTCTTCTGTGGATCTTGTGCTCAGTGTGCCATTACATATTAGTAAGTGGCAAATTCGTGGCTATAATCAAGCGCATTTAATTGCTAAACCGTTCGCTCAATACTTACAATTACCTTATGACGACAGTGCATTAATTAGGACGAAAAAAAATAAAAGCCAAGTTGGGCAAACAGGTAACCAAAGACGTGAAAATTTAGCAAACGCCTTTGTACTAGCTAATGAGTTACCTAGTACGGTAAAACATATTATTTTGATTGATGATGTATTAACAACAGGTAGTACCGCTAGCGAAATAAGCCAACTATTAAAACAAGCGGGAGTCTTAAAAGTTTCAGTATTAACGGTTTGTCTTACATTACCAAATCAATATCCACAAAAGGCTAGCACATCATAAGATTGCAGAGTAAAATAAAGATACTTGAGTAAAACACTCAAGTATCCTGTTACATTGAATAGAAAAGAGAACCTCTTTATTATGATCACTATATCACCTACCGCCCAAGAACACTTTGTTAAGCTGCTTTCTCAACAAGCAGAAGGCACCCATATCCGTGTATTTGTTGTAAACCCTGGAACAGCTAAAGCTGAATGTGGTGTGTCATATTGCCCAGCTGATGCTGTAGAGCCTGATGATATTAAATTATCTTTTGAAGGTTTCTCAGCCATGGTTGATGCTGACAGTAAAGGCTTTTTAGAAGAAGCAGAAATTGATTTTATTACCGACCAAATGGGCTCTCAACTTACCCTTAAAGCACCTAATGCAAAATTACGTAAAGTAGCCGATGACGCTCCTTTATTTGATCGTGTTCATTATTTCTTACAAGCTGAAGTAAATCCACAATTAGCTGGACATGGTGGTGAATGTACTTTAGTTGAAATCACTGATGACGGTTATGTTGTTCTACAATTTGGTGGCGGTTGTAATGGCTGTAGTCAAATTGATGTTACAGTTAAAGACGGAATAGAAAAACAACTCGTTGAATTGATGGGTGATGATATTAAAGGCGTAAAAGATGTTACCGAACATGAACGCGGTGATCACTCTTATTATTAATGAATAATTTGCTCGCTAGATTAGGTCAAGACCCACAACGTAGTTTATCAATATTTTTACGTGGTCTTGGTCTTTTTGCATTAGGTCTAATCTTTATCACCATCGGTTATTTTAATCACTACTTGTGGCAAGTAATTGGCCTTATAATGCTCGCTTGTGCTTGTATAATTTCTGCTTGGGGTTATCTCGGTATTTTTGCCAATCGTTGGTTTAATATTTTAAATAAACACAAATAAGCAGTCGAAAATAATCCATGATTTGTTTAATTCAAAAATACTGGCTTTATATTACTGTAATACTACTAATTAGTATTACTACTTTATCTTTGTGGCCTGCTGCACATTTACCAAGCGTTCCTGGTACTGATAAAACCCATCACTTTATTGCCTATGCAGCATTAATATTTCCTAGTGCATTAAAACAGCCTAAATATATATTAATCATTGCGTTTGGGTTTATGGTATTTAGCGGTGCCATTGAATTGATTCAACCTTATGTAAATCGTTATGGCGAGTGGTTAGATATGGCGGCCAATACCACAGGGCTTTTTTTCGGCTGGTTAATAGCAAAAGTAACATTATCTTTTTATCAAAAAGAAGCCTAAGCTTGACACTTATCAAGTCATTTATAAATTATTCCGCTAAAATAAAGTGACTTAACATTACACGGCAATACCCATGACAGAATCTCACTGTAAACCTGTACACCACCCAAAAAAACTTTGGCAAAAAATAACGAATATTATTGCTAACATTAGCTTTTTTTGTGCTGCTATAGGTGGCGTAATAACGCTTATTTATATTGATGAAGTTAGCGAAGTATATAAAGCTTCCTTGGGAGCAATTACCTTTATTTCTTTTGCCTTTGGCATTGTCTTAAAAGCAATGAGTACGACAAGCATCCCTAGCTTTAAACCAGATCAATAGCAATAATTTTACTTTTTATTCTGAAATGAAAATGCCATGCCAAGGTAATGCCTCTAGCAAGCATAAATACCGAGAATGCAGCCCATAATGCATGATTACCCATTTCCACTGACAAGTAATTTTGCAATAACCACCATAATGGAAAGAAACAACCAAAAGTTGCAATCATCATACTATTGCGCATTGTTTTTGCCTGCATCAAGCCAATATACACACCATCAAATAAGTAGCACCAACAAGAAATAACAGGCAATAACACCATCCAAATTAAATATTCTTTAGCAAAACTCACCACATTCGGAATATCAGAAATAAGCGTTAATAAAAACTGACCTGCAAAAGCAAATAATAACGAATATAGTGCAGCAAAAACACTTATCCACAGCAAAGCTATATTTACAGTTTGCTTTAATTTATTGCTATTTTGTTCACCTTGAGCTTTACCCACCATAGCTTCTGTCGCATTTGCTATACCGTCTAAGCCAAAGGATATTAGCAAAAGAAAATTCATGAGTATGGCATTAGCCGCAACAACATTATCACCTAAGCGAGCGCCTTGAAAAGTGATAAAAATAAAGCATATTTCTAAACATAAAGTACGAATTAAAATATCTCTATTTAATTTAAAATAACTGAGTAGGCTTGAACGCTCTATTAATGATGAAAGCAACAAGTTACTTTTTAACAATAGCGCTTTTACTGGTGCTTGGTATCGAGAAAAAATAATACTAAGCCCCATCAGCATTCCACAATATTCAGCAATAAGTGTTGCAAAAGCAACCCCTTGCACTTGCCAGTTAAAGCCAAAAACAAAAAGTAAATCTAAAGCAACATTAATTAAATTTGTGAGAATTAACAGCCACATTACGGCTTTGGTTTGATGGTTACCAATTAACCAACCAAGAATAACTAAATTTCCTAATGACGCAGGAAAACCCCAAATGCGAATTTCGCTGTATTGACGAGCATAAAATTGTACCTGATCAGAGCCACCAGCAAGACTAAGCGCACCATTAATAAAGGGGAGTTGTAAAAGAACCAATGTCAAACCGATAATAAAAGCAACAATTAAACCTCGAAATAATACGAGTAAATTTTTATCAATATCATTTAAACCAAAAGCTTGTGCACACAAACCTGTTGTAGACATGCGTAAAAAGCCACAGAGCCAAGTAATTGAGGTAATGATCATAGCGCCAATAGTACTTCCCCCTAAAAAATAGGCTTGAGATAAATGCCCAATGACTGCGGTATCAACCAAGCCTAATAACGGAACCGTTATATTGGAAAGGATCATAGGCAATGCCAACAACAATAATTGCTTATGTTGATTTAGATTGGCTATTTTTGACAAGAAGTGATTCTTATTACTAGGCATTTCAATTAAAAGACGCTATTTTAGGCTATTGCTATTATAAGAGAAATCTCATGAGAATTAACCTTATCACCCTTTTTTTATTATTTTTTCATTTTACTAGTTCTGCTGCAGTAATTTTACAATATCACCATGTTAGCGATACAACGCCCAAAAGTACGAGTATCACACCTGAACAATTTGAAGTGCATTTAAAATATTTGCAAGAACACAGTTTTAATGTGGTGCCTTTATCGCAAGTAGTAGAAAAAATTAAAAACAAACAACCTTTAAAAGATAAAACGGTTGTTATTACTTTTGACGATGCTTATACCGATATATTAACTCAAGCCAAGCCTTTACTGGATCAATTTAACTACCCCTATACCATTTTTGTTAACCCTGCGATTATTAATAGAAACAACAATAGAGCCAATAAAGGAAAGTCATCTCACTACCTTTCATGGGAACAACTGAAATCCTTAGCAGATGAAAATGTTATTATTGCCAATCATGGATATGAGCATGATTCGATGACCCGTATCACTGACGGTTTAACACAAACCGAGTGGCTAAATAAGCAAACCGCTCTACTATTAAAAGCGGAAAATATCATTAAAGAAAAAACGGGGCAAAGCTGGCATTATTTTGCGTATCCTTATGGAGAATATAGCCCTGCTATACAACGTTGGGCTGCCAAAAATAACTTCATTGCCTTTTCGCAACAATCTGGCGCTGTTGGTTTATATACAGATTTAACCAATATTCCACGTTTTCCAGCCTCAATGCCTTACGATAAAATTTCAAGCTTACGTGATAAATTAAACTCATTAGCTTTTAATATTCAATTACAAGATAAACAGGCTGAAACAATTTTTGAATATCAGGAAGCGGCCAATATCAGCTTTAATATTGAAACCGATGATTTTTATAAATCAGGATTAAATTGTTATATATCAGGCTTAGGTAAACAAAAAATACATTGGCAAGGTGATAACCGCTTCACGATTAATTTTAGTGGTGACTTGCCAGTAGGACGAGTGCGCTGTAATTGCACCGCTGCTAGTATCAGTAAACCGGGTAGGTATTATTGGTATTCAAAACCTTGGTTTATTTTGAAAGCAGGTGGTGAGTGGTACCATTTGTAACGTTTTTCAGCACAGAGAACCTAATTCATAAATCAAAGCTGAGCTCATAAAATTAAGCTCAGCTATCTGAGAGTTTGATTCTCTAATCTGAATTTAGGAAGTCTTTAAAACTTTTTCAAAAGCCAGATCAATCTAACCACTTGTTTACATCCAGTTTCCATTTCGAATTACACCAACCGCAATGCCTTCGACATTAAATTCTTGGCAAGTGAGGTCGACTTTAATTGGCGAAAAGCTTTCATTTTCAGCATGTAAATAAACAATATTACCATCTCGTTTAAAGCGCTTTACCGTGACCTCATTTTCAACTCTAGCAACAATAACTTGACCATTTTGCACATCAGTAGTTTGATGTACAGCCAATAAATCACCATCTAAAATACCAATATCTTTCATGCTTTCGCCACTCACTCGTAGTAAATAATCAGCAGCAGGGTGAAATAAGTTGCCATCCATTTTATAATGATCTTCAACATGTTCTTCTGCCAATATAGGCTCACCCGCAGCAACTTGACCAATTAACGGCAAACCTTCTTCTTCAATAAATTGCTCTGCAAGGCGAATACCTCGTGATGTTCCAGGCAGCATTTCAATATAGTCTTTTTTAGCTAAAGCTTTTAAATGCTCTTCTGCTGCATTAGCTGATTTAAAACCAAAAAAACTTGCAATTTCCGCCCTCGTTGGCGGCATTCCAGTATTGCTAATCGTTTCTTTTATGAAATCAAAAATTTGTTGTTGGCGATTTGTTAAAGGTTTTAATTCATTCGTTACTGATATACGCGCTGGCATAAGCTTTTCCTTTCAAGGTAAAGTCCTGTATTTATTTACAACTGTCAGTATATACAGTTTTCAGCTCGGTGCAAGATTTTACTTTTCTTGTATTTTATAACAACAAGCTTTGCTCTATTTTGTGATATTCCCCAGCTGCATTAATCAATGAGTTAGCTGTTAAGTTAGGCACACCATATACCATAGTTTTAACACCATGCTCGGCGTGAATATGGCTTAAAAGCAAATCAAAGTCACCATCACCAGAAAGTAATACTATGGTATCAATATCTTTATTCGCTGCTGCGGTCATTATATCAATGGTGATACCTACATCCCAATCGCCTTTAGCTGAGCCATCGCTACGCTGAATAAAGGGTTTAAGTTTCACATTGAAACCTATATGTTTTAGTGCTTTTTGAAATTTATGCTGCTGATCATCACTGCGCTGAATGGCATAAGCATTAGCTAAAACGACATCACCTTGTGCAATTAATTCTTGCCATAACAAGCGATAATTGAACTGACGCTGATAAACATCCCTAGTGGTGTAATAAATATTTTGCACATCAACAAAAACGGCTATTTTCTTCAAAACACTTCCTTTTCATATTTTAATCGTAAAAAACATTGATTTATTTGTCATAATAAGCATGGTACTTACATTAAACCTTGTTACCACCAAAAGATAGCGTTAAAGTATTTACATAAAATATCACTTCAATATCACTTCGTAGTTTAAGGGTAAAATATGTCTTTCGATGGAAACTATCAAGTTACCTCTAATTTTAGTGAGCTCACTCACGATTTTCTTTCTAGTCATCTCATCGCGCCAACACCAGTAAACTACTCTGTAATATACCTTTATATAAGTAATGAGAACGACCTTTTAACCGCAGCTATAGATAAAAGGCTTAATCAAAATGGTTTAATCACAACCGACTTTATTGCTGACTTATTCAAGCGTTACGTTTCATTTACTCAGCAAATTGAAAATACAGTTCTTGCTCCATTTGCAGAAACATTAAGCAAAACCTTAAATCAAATCACTAAACAAGTCAGTAACGAAGCACAAGCAACACAAAAATTACAAAAATTAGATCAGGTTTTAACCAAGACCAAGCATCATAAATCACTTGAACATATTATTGATTACCTTTTCAGCACTATAAACAATACCAAAAGCCAACATTTAGCCTTATCAAAAGAGCTATCAACGACTCAACAAGAGATTAACCAATTAAAAGATGAGCTTGCTTCTTCTAGGGAGGAAGCTTTAGTCGACTCATTAACAGGTTTATTAAATCGTCGTGGCTGTAATGATAAATTGCAAACCTTAAACTTTTCAGACACACATTCTTCACTTGCCATAGATATAGACCATTTTAAGAAAGTTAACGATAATTTTGGTCACTTTATTGGCGATAAAGTTATTCAACGCATTGCTGACATCATTAAAAGCCATGTTGGTGAACATGATTTAGCGGTGCGTTTTGGTGGCGAAGAATTTTTGGTCGTTATGACAAACAAATCAATTCCTGAAGCAAAAAAAATAGCTGAGAATATTCGTCTTTCTATTTCTAAAATGAAATTAATTCACAAAGAAACAAATACTCATTTACCACCTATTTCAGTTTCTATTGGTATTGCTCAAAGTGGCAACACACCTGATTGGACAAGTTTATTTAAAGAAGCAGATAGCGCCCTTTATAAAGCAAAAAATTCTGGAAGAAACCGTTGTATTTGTGCTTAAAACTAACCTCTATCCATTCAAAAAGAGCGATGTGTAATTTTGCTGTAATAACACTTAAATGCTAAACTTCTCTCTCCTTAATTTTTACACGGTTAATATTAGCGATCATGATGTCTGTATTGCGTTCTTTCTTTTATTTTTTATTAAAACTTCCTTTACGTTTATTCGTTCATAGCAAAGTAGTATTAGATACGCAAACGCCTATTGAAACATCGTCTCGACCTATTTTTTATGTTGTAAGCTATCAGTCGGCTAGTGATTTGATAGCTCTACAAAGGGCATGTAAACAACAAAATTTACCCGACCCTCTTAGTAAAGTAAAAATTAACGGCAAGTTATTTGATCGTACCTTGTGTTTAGCAAAACCGACTTCTGTATTAGGATTAAAACGTAGTAAAACACCAGCATTACAGCAAGGGCTAGAGATTTTAAACCAACACCATCATGACAAAGCGCTTGATGCTCAGCTTCTTCCTGTCAACCTCATTTGGGGACGTGTACCGACCAAAGAAAAAAACAAAGCCAATATTCCTTCTCTATTAACAGAACAAGCTGCCCCCACTTGGCTTAGAAAATTTTTCGTCGTACTCTTTTTAGGTCGTGATAACTTAATACGTTACAGTAAAGCTTTATCATTAAGAAACATGTCAGACAACCATGGTAATGACAAAGCAACGGCTCATAAATTATTACGCGTAGCGCGCGTTCACTTTCACCGTCAAAACATCGCAGCAAAAGGGCCGCGTCTAATTCATCGCCAACAAATGTTTACCGCTTTATTTGCTAACCCATCAGTAAAAAGAATTATCAAAGATGAAGCTAAAAGTAAAAATATCAGCCCCGATAAAATAAAAAAGCAAGCTCAAGGTATGATGGAGGAGATTGCTGGTGATTACAGCGTTTCACTGGTGCGAATAGGTGAAAAACTTCTACGCTGGCTTTGGGGACGTTTATATAGCGATATAAAGGTTAATAATTCTCAAGTATTGCGAGAACTAGCGCAAAATGGACACGAAATTATTTACGTACCTTGTCATAGAAGCCACATGGATTACTTATTATTGTCTTATGTGATATTGCAAGAAGGCTTAGTAATGCCACGAATTGCTGCAGGTATTAACTTAAATTTCTGGCCTGCAGGGCCTATATTCAGAAAAGGCGGAGCGTTCTTTATTCGCAGAAGCTTTGCAGGTAATCGTTTATATTCAACTATTTTTCGTGAATATCTAGGTTTGTTATTTGAACGAGGCTATTCAGTAAAGTATTACACTGAGGGTGGTCGCAGCCGCACAGGTAGATTGTTGAACCCTAAAACGGGTATGTTAGCCATGACAATTCAAAGCTTATTACGAGGCATTGATCGACCACTAACACTCGTGCCTGTCTATTTAGGTTATGAACATGTTATGGAAGTTGGCACTTATCATAAAGAACTCAGTGGCGGCGAAAAGAAAAACGAGTCTATTTTTGGTGTACTTAAAGCGATAAAAAATCTTAGAAACTACGGTAATGGTTACGTTAACTTTGGTGAACCAATTAACATTAACAATTACTTAAACAAGCAAGTACCTCACTGGAAAGAAGCCATTGATCACATTGATCCGCAAAAGCCTAATTGGTTAACACCTACCGTTAACGATATGGCCAATCAATTAATGACGCGGATAAATCAATGTGCTGCACTGAATGGCGTCGCTTTAATTGCACTAATTTTACAAACAAGTAAAAATAAAGCGCTTGCTAAAAATGACTTGGAAAAGCACTTAGATTTTTTCTTAAATATTCAGCGTCAAGCACCGTTTAGCGAATATATGACGATACCTGAAGAAAGTGGAGCCGAATTACTTGCGCATGTTATTTCTCTAAATAAAGTAACTGTATCAGAAGACAGTTTCGGCACCATTATCTCTCTCAGTGATTCTGCAAATTTAGAAATGCGCTATTATCGTAATAATATTTTGCATACCTACTCATTAATCTCTTTAGTGTGTAAGTTATTAACTCATAATAGTAAAATTTCACACAAACAAATAACCGAACAAGCAACAAGCTTATTAACAACCTTAAAAGATGATTTGTTTTTATGGCAAACGCCTGAAAAAATAGCCTTACAAGTAGCGCAAGTTCTATCTGCTTTAGAAAGTACTTGTATAGCCAAGCAAACTAAAGATCCTGATACTTCATTAATTAGCTGGTCATTAATTGAAGATACTCAATTACTTAACCATGCTCATTTAATGGCTGAGTGTATTGATGAAAGCTTACAAAGATTAGCGATAGTTACGTCTTTAGCAACTCGGCTAGCACCAATAACAAGACGAGATCTAGAAGGGAAAGTTGTCGCTATTGCCAAACGCTTGGCCGTATTAAACAATATAACGGCACCTGAGTTTATCGACAAAAAAGCACAGTCAACTCTAATCAACACACTACGAGAGCTTGGTTATATAACATTAAATGAAGAAGGTTTATTAACCATGAGCGATAGTATGCCTGCACTTAAATCCTCAGTAACTAGCTTAGTTTCTATTGAGGTTTTACAAAGTATTGCTAGATAAGCTGAGCTCTATTATCTTGTCACTCTATTACGTGATTATGTGCCTATGCATTTCGCTCAGGAAAACGTCAGAAAACCTTTATGATCAAAAAAGCCGAGTATTGAAATGACTCGGCTTGCAACATTGTTTTAGATAATACCAATAGGATTAATTAATAAAGTTTATTCTTCAAAAAGGTATGAAACCTCTAAACCTATTACACGACCTTTTTGCATTGGACCATACTTCCCACTAGTAATGTTGCCATAACGTGCTTCATCAAGTAGGTTTTTACCGTATAAAGCTACTTTTAGATTATCATCACTATTATTCCATTCAATTTTAGCCGTAACTTGCTTACTTTCAGGGAAATAAGATACGTTATTATCAGCATAGGCATTTTTATCTCTGTATGAATAACCAAGTTGATATACAAGATAACTATCATTAGCTAAGTCTTGTACATAGTTAGCTGCTAGCGTGTAAGAGATTGGCGCTAATCGCGGTAAATCGTCACCAAAATCATTAGGGTAGTCTGGATTTTTGTAGGTATACTCAGAATCTAACCAAGCAAATGAACCCATAACAGTAAGTGACTCAGTAACTAACGCAACAAAATCCATTTCAATACCTTGAATATCAACGTCGCCAGCATTTAATGTTGCTTGTAAAACAATAACTTCAGGATCATAAACATTAACTTCACTTTGCTTGTCTGAAATATCAGTAAAGAAATAAGCGGCATTAAAGCGTAAGGTGCCATCAAGTAAATCAGATTTAACACCAAATTCATAAGTGTCTTGGCCTTCTGCCTCTGTAGGGCCAGCAGGGTATCTGTCTGGTTTGGTATTTCGGAAATTCACGCCACCACTACGAAAACCCTTTGTCCAAAAAGCATAAACCATGGTGTCATCATTTACCTTATAATCAACACCTAGTTTTGGGGTAACACTAGTCCAGTCACGTTCTAAATCAAGCCACTGACCTTCACAGATATAAGTACCTAAATCCTCACACCTACCTTCGTCACCAAGGGTAGAATCAATAACTGACGCTTTTTTATCTTCAAAGGTATA
>Ga0209081_1001735_pt1 | contig 12944 bp, 9 predicted proteins | sample GOMGulsemesocosm_4_FD_184636 | JGI IMG/M metagenome (GOLD analysis project Ga0209081, IMG submission 184636) | Methane-oxidizing microbial communities from mesocosms in the Gulf of Mexico - GOM15B Gulf of Mexico (SPAdes) (version 2) | ecosystem: Environmental > Aquatic > Marine > Cold seeps... | reverse complement strand
TCAGCGGTCAAAAAGGTCATGTCCACCTCGCGTTTGGTCAGGTTGTTCAGGGAGAGTTTGATAGCACTGAACAGGTAGCCAAGGCTATTGATGCGCAAATTTGGGATAACTATGTGCTGCACCCGAGTAATCACCTAGCGTATCAGCAGCAATATTCAAGCAAGGCGGATTATCCTGTCAGTGCTCAGGCTGAGTCATTTGATGATTCAGCCTATAAAGCAGAGAAAAAACATTTGGCGCAGCGTTTAGCGTCGCTGTCGTCGGAACAACAGAGTATTTTCTTGGGTATTTATGCCAACGCTATTGTCAGTAAGCAGCGCTTGGCGACAGAGGGCTCAGAGTTATAGCGATAGGATTGATGACTTCAATATTTATGTGTTGACCTTGTTGGGTCAGTAAAAAGCCACCTTAATGAGGTGGCTTTTTACGTTTAGCAGGGTGTTGAAATTCGGAGAATTTCGGCACCTGATAGCGAAACATGGCAGTAGGCTATCCCTTAGCCTTACTGTATTTCCTCCTTCCATGGAGGTCAGATGTTTCGTCAAAATCGACGACTGCTTAGTTGTTGCCCTCGTTAACTGACGGAGGGTGTGAGAATAGAGAAAATGACACGAAGTGCAGGATGCACAAGTGCCGCTTGAGGCAGGATCCGGTGCGGCCTTTTCTCTATTCGTGTTTTTAAACAGGCAGGATGCCTTTTTCAACAACCTGTTAGGTCTCGGCGAAGCTTATTTGATACCGTTCTCATCAATGACCAGCTGGCTGAGTTTGAGCAATCGGTTGTCGATCGACGAAGTGTGGCAGCGATAGACTATTTTATAGGTCGAGCGCTGCTCGGAGAGAAAGCGTAACTTGTCGGGTTTGATCTCAGCCTCGAAGGTGAGCACGTTGCTGTCGTCGTAGGCGTTGTACTTAGCGGCCCGATCGTCGGACGCGAGGGTTATGACTTGACCGGGGGCGGCTTCTTTTATTGCCTGTTGGCAAACGCCGTGGCCCGAAAAGAGGCTGTAAAGGTGGGTGGGCGTTTTTGCTTGCGATCGCTTGCCGGGCTGCCACTCGAGTATATTATGGGTTGTTACCAGATAGGTCGCGCCGGAGGTCAAGGCGATCAGGCCGGTAATCAGTCCGACATAGAGAAGTCGTTGATGTGTACTCGATTTAGGCATTACGCGGCTCATGGTGGTTAACGTGGGGTGCGAAGTACCCGATAGATGTGCTGTCATCATAACCCTAGATAAGTAGTTTAGCAGTCTTATGTGACTTAATGGTCAGGCTGCCTTGGGGGCTGGCATCTATCTGCGTCAGTTATAACCTCAGCAATTGAGAGCTTTACTGCGCTGTCGCCTGATTATAATTAAGTTTTGTTCCTGCTGGATTGTTCGGGCGAGCTGTAAATTAGCCACTGAGCAGTGCATGAGATTCGCTCAGAAAAAGCCATCTTATTTAACAGCGTGGAGAGATAAACCTGTGGCTACAACGCTTTTAAAGCGACGAGCTGCTCTTTCACGAGCAGATTTGTACGTGGACCAGCGAAGATTGAATCGATGACCTAGTGCGTTCTATGGCTGGCAAAAAGGCTTCCGGGGGTGTGCATGTTGAGTAACAAAAGAAGCTGTTTTAACAAGGTTGAGTGGCAGCTGATTGGCTAGAATCGTTTCTAGCATCGGAACCTAACGGTTTTCCCTGTGTCTATGTCCATTGATGTTTTGTATTCGAGTGAAGTGATTGTCGGCTGAAAAAGCCAAGCATTGGCGCAGGCACTACACTGACTTTGTGAGTGATGCCTTTGTGCACTGCTTGCGACTAAAATGAGCAATTGAGATATTACCCACCCCCTAAGAGAACTCTATGATCGACGACTTTAAAGGTCTGCTAAAACTGGAATCAGCGGGTGGTATCTTGCTGATGATTGCGGCTGTGTTAGCAATGGTTGCCGCCAATACCCCACTGCATACTTACTACGACGCCTTGATTGATATGCCGGTGGCCGTACAGGTTGGCCCGCTCGAAATCGCTAAGCCATTACTCCTGTGGATAAATGATGGTCTGATGGCGGTGTTCTTTTTCCTCGTCGGGCTAGAGCTTAAGCGGGAACTGCTGGAAGGTGAGTTGTCCGACCCGAGTGCCATTGCGCTACCGGCCATTGGCGCTGTGGGTGGTATGCTCGTTCCTGCGTTGGTCTATGTGTTTTTTAATCAGGGCGACCCAGATGCAATCATTGGTTGGGCCATACCCGCGGCGACCGACATAGCTTTCTCGCTGGGTATCTTGTCACTGCTGGGCAAGCGTGTACCGGTTGCGTTGAAAATATTCTTGGTGTCACTGGCCATCTTTGATGACATTGGGGCGATCATCATTATTGCGCTGTTCTACACCAGTGAATTGTCCATGACCGCATTGGTGACCGCGGGTCTGTGCATTACGGGGCTGTTTATCATTAGCCGTCGCGGTGTGAGCAGCTTGCCGCCCTACCTGTTTATCGGTTTAGTGATGTGGGTCGCGGTACTCAAATCAGGGGTGCACGCCACGTTGGCGGGGGTAATATTGGCGTTATTCATTCCCATCAAGGTGTGCAAAGACACGGGTTTGTCGCCGCTTAAACATTTAGAGCATGAGTTGCATGGTGTGGTGGCTTTTGCCATCTTACCTATTTTTGCTTTTGCCAACGCCGGTGTGGCGTTTACAGGTTTAACCTTGAACAGCTTTTTGCACTCGGTGCCGGTCGGTATTGCTGCGGGCCTGTTTGTTGGCAAGCAGGTGGGCATCTGGGGGCTGTGCTGGTTGAGTGTGAAGGTCGGGCTGGTGAAAATGCCCGAGAACCTTAATTTCAAGAGTCTCTATGGTGTCGCCTTGCTCTGTGGGGTTGGTTTTACCATGAGTTTATTTGTTGGCTCGTTGGCGTTTGAGGGGTCAGGTGTCAATCGTTTGTTTGACGAACGCTTGGGCATCATCATTGGCTCATTGCTGTCGGGTGTAGCCGGTTATCTCGTGCTGAATGCGGTACTGCCGCCCGCTGAGGCTGATACAGCTGAGCGCTAGTAAATATGGAAGCGACTAAGAAGGCGTCTTTATGGGCGCCTTTTTTTATTGTCAGTTGTTTATGCCTAGGTGTTGGCGCGGTGTAAAAAAATCTCTAGGTTCTGGCCAGTGGTGGTTATTCCACAATGGCTTCGCTGTAGCTTGTTTGATCACCAACGACGGTGCGGGATGATGGTGGCTGTCGGCCGTCTAGATCCGTATTAGCTCAGAGTCCTGCGCCAGTGCGTCTATCACCCGGTCGGTAAATTCAGGTGATTTAGCTGTCGCTTCGGCACTGGCGTATAACTCCGTTTGCGCGGCAAACACAGCGCAGTCCTTAAGAGCCCCATCCATATGGACACACCGCGATCTTGTAGGGTTTAAAATCGTGGGCCATGTCGTGGCCATTTTACCCACACCGGATTTACCGGTGCCGTACGCTGGCTCGTGCATATAACAGCGCCCATCAAACGATGAGATATTAACCACCAAACCCACCCCGGCGGTTCAAAACGATACGATCTGAGTGACTATCCAGGGCAGGCTCTCGGTGTGTTTTATTCGAGGTCGATCAATAATGTTTGGTTAGTGTGTTCGCTTATCAAGATGGATCGCTAGATTGAATCCAAGGTGCGAGTTGCTGGTCGAGTTGAAAGTGCTGTGGTGACTGTTTAAAAGGGCACTCAAACTTCAATTCATACGCGCACAAACGCAAATCCAAACCGCTGCGTTGTTGCTGCTCAATGCCGTGCAATCGGTCGCCGATAATTGGCGTGCCGAGCTCGCCCAGGTGTTTGCGTATCTGGTGTTTTCGACCGGTTTCTATCTTGACGTCGATCAGGCTGCTCTGCTCTGCATCGTTGTAAGTGAGGCGCGTAAAGTGACTGACTGCGGCTCGATCATCAATGGCGGTGGTGACGCTGACGGGCGTGGCAGAAAATTCGCCGTGCACCTGAGCTTGGTAGCGCTTATCGATCTGGCGTCGCTCAAACAGCTGGCTGAGTTTCTGCGCGGCTTGCTTGGAATGGGCAATTAAGATTAGGCCGCTGGTGGCACGGTCGAGGCGGTGGACCAAAAACGCTGGGCGCTCAGGCAGCAGGTTCTTTTCGGCCCAGCGGGTGATCGTACAGTGATCGCTCCACTTTGAACCCTGTGACAGGGTACCGCAGGGTTTGAACCAAACGCTGTAATCACCTTGGTCGCTGATCAGTTCGCACTGAGGTGGTTCGCTGCTGAGCAGCTCATGATCATAGTAAAGGTGCAGGCAGTCACCGGTTTTGAGTTGTTTCTTTGCCCGTCGCAGGCGCTGTGTATGGCGGCTGTGCTGGCGTGCATCCTCAGTGGATATAAAGCGCTCATCGCTGGAGGGGGTTAACCAAACGGCGCCCTTTTGCATGACCTGCTTGAGTTGCTGCTTGGATAGTGGGCAGTCTGCGGGCAGGTGGGCTAGCAGCAGGTCCAGCACTTGGCTTGGCTGCTCGACGGTAATGTGACGTTCAAAGGGGGCTGTATTCATGAGGCGCATGATAGCAGCATGGGGTTAGCAGATGTGCCTTTAGGGACAACGGCGTTGCGCGAGTCTGTGTCTTGCCGAGAGCGGCGCCAGTGGCCCGTTAGTCGAGTGCTAAGCGTGGGTTAACCGCTAACGGAGAACTGTGGTTCTCTCGAGGGGAGCATAGTGCGCAGCAGATCGGTGGTGGAGATGACGCCGACGACTTTATTGTTATCTGTGACAAATAGACGATGGATATGGTTTTCAACCAGCAGTAGGGCGACCTCGGCTTGGCTTTGGTTAATGTCGACGCTGATAATATAGTCGTTCATGATTTGATGAACGGTACAGCTGCTGTGCGCCGTGTGCGTCCACTGCTTTAGGTCGTTATAGAGCGGCATTTCGATACCGGCTGTGTCACTGTAACAGGCGAGCAGTGCGGCTTCTTTAACGCTCTCACTGGCGTTTTCAAACTTAAACACATCCGATACGCTAACCACGCCAACCAGCTGGTGGCTTGCGTCCATTACCGGCGCGCCATTGATCGCGTGGTCAATAAAGAACTTTGCTAAACGCTCAATGGACCAACCTTCGTAAACACACAGTACATGGTCGCTCATTAGCTCTTGGGCCGATAGCTCATAGGTGGCGGCGTCGTTCATAGCGTTCTCCAGATTCGGGTGTCGGTGGTGTGTCGCATGATCAATGGCGACCTTCATAAGCTATAGGCGTTAACCGCGAGCACTGCAAATGAGTTGCGCACAGTAATACGCGCAGGCGGGTGTCATGCTGAGGCTAATAGAGTTGTGGTTTACAGCAGTTGGCGGATTCTTTTCTGCAGTTGTGGAATCAGCTCGCGCTCAAACCAGGGGTTCTTCTGCAGCCAGTGACGGTTGCGCGGGGAGGGGTGCGGCAGCGCCAAGCGATGAGCATCGCTGGCCAGCTGTTCGCGCCAGTGCTGTACACGCACGGTGAGATTTTTATGCTCATCATCGAGGTAATAGCGCTGGGCGTACTGGCCAATCAATAGGGTCAATTGGATATTGGGCAGCTGTGAGAGCAGTTCAGCGTGCCACTGTGGCGCGCACTCTTTGCGTGGCGGCAGGTCGCCGCTCTTGCCTTTGCCTGGGTAGCAAAAGCCCATGGGCATAATGGCGACTTGAGAGGTGTCGTAAAATGCCTCGCTGGATAACCCCAACCACTGGCGCAGGCGTTCTCCCGACGGATCATCCCAGGGCACGCCACTGGCGTGTACACGGGCACCGGGCGCTTGGCCTATGATCAACAGTCTGGCCTGTTGGTGGGCACTAACTATGGGTCTTGGGCCCAGTGGTAAGTGCTCTGCGCAGAGTTGGCATTGGTTTATGTCCGCCAACAGGTTGGTGAGTGCCAGCGTTGACGTTTGTGTTGTCACTTGTGTCATTACTCGGGTGCGTCACCGAAATGCACACGGCCCTTTTCATCTACCCAGCGTACGTAATCGCGACTAGGGGGTTTGCGTGGGGTCGCCGGTTGTTCGGCTTCAAGGTCGGGGCTGCCAAAGTCGTCGCGCATGCTTTGGGTGCCCGCGATAAAGGGGTCGGGTGTTTGGTCAGGGTTGGTCAGCAGCGCTTTGAACAGCTTGGTGGTTTTGGGGTTGCTGAGCAGGCTGACAGGGTTGCCGCTTTCCAGCTGCTTACGCAGCTCTGGGTCTTGCAGCAATTGCTGAATCTCAGGGTCCTGTTGCATGGCCTGGCTACGTCGCCAGAGCGTCGAGAAGGTGTTGGCCAGTTGCTCGTCACTGGCATCCTGTGGGTCAAACACGCGGCGCATATCGGGGTTGTTAAGCAGTCGCTGATAATCCGGCAGTTGTTGGATGGCGCGGGTATCACCTTTCATTAACGCGCGCTGATTGGTCTCGCTGTTGAGTAGCGATTGTAAGTCCTCACTGCGGCTCAGCCGCTTTAAACTGGCGATGGTGTCGCCTGGCTGCAACATAAGGGTGGCCACCGCCTGGGCGATCATGTCCTCGCTGTCCATCTGCGCGCTGATGCTCTTGGCAACCGCACTGGTGGTTTTATTCATGACTTGGCTGGCGAGGCTGTCCTTGGCTTGAGCGAGCTCCAGGGAATGGCCGAACGCCATGGGGTGGCCGTCGCTGCTGGCACCTTGGAATAAGCCGACAAACCACATTAACAGGGTGGCCACCACAAAACCGGCCGCACCTCCGACACAAGCGCCGCCGAGTTTTAACGGCCAGCGGTCAGGCAGCTGGTGGGGCAGCAGTTTCAGTATCAGGCCAATGGCGATGCTCACCAGTAAACTGGCGAGGATAAACAAACCCATGGCACTGGCCAGCATCACCAGCAGTGGCGAGACGTTAGCGGCCGCGCTGAGGTTTTCTCCCAGCCACTGTGCCAGGGCGGGCGTGAATGACAGCGATACGCCGTAACCGGCAATCAAGGCCAGTATGCGCCCGCAAGCCTTGATGAAACCGGCTTGGAAGCCGCGCAGGGTGAAAAATGCCACACAGCCGATGAGCAAAATACTGGCTAAATCCATAAGCAGGTCTCTGTGAAAGGCTCTTTGGTGAAGGTGACGCCAGTATGGCAGGGGTGTCGGTCGATGTGGAGTCGGCGGCAAGCGGCTTGATCTGGTCAATGTGTGGTTGTCGCTTTTCAGCGGGTAGTGCATAACGCTGCTGCGCGTGTTTTTGGCACAGTAATAGGGTCAGATTATGACGGGTATAACCAGTCAGTGGTGAGACAAATCCGCTGCATATTGGTACTATGCGCGCCTAATTTATTACCCGTGCGCTCAGGTTTGTTAAACGGCGCCGATACTGACAGAAGTGGCAGGATTGGCTGGCTTTTCATCCGTTCACAGCAAAACATGGCTCACTCACCTTTCGGGATCTCCGCATGTCCAACATTAGCAACGCTCCACTGTTCGAACTAGAACACAATGATGCCTTCATTGGTCGTCACATAGGCCCTGACAGTGGGCAGGTTGCGGCCATGTTGGCTGAGCTGGGGGTGGGTTCGGTTGCCGAGTTAATTAAGAAAACGGTCCCTGCGGGCATCCGCAAGCGTGATGATCTAAACCTCGATGCTGCCATCAGTGAGCACCAGGCGCTGGCTGAGCTGAAAACCATCGCCGAAAAAAATCAGATTTTTAAAACCTACCTGGGCATGGGTTACCACGACACTATTGTTCCTAACGTAGTGCTGAGGAATGTATTAGAAAACCCAGGCTGGTATACGGCCTATACCCCCTACCAGCCAGAGATTGCCCAGGGCCGGTTGGAAGGTCTGCTGAACTTCCAGCAGATGGTCATCGACTTGACTGGCATGGACATGGCCAACGCCTCAATGTTGGACGAAGGCACAGCCGCAGCAGAAGCCATGGCCATGTGCAAGCGCCAGATGAAGCGCAATAAGTCGAACAGCTTCTTTGTCGATGAAGCGACTCACCCGCAGACCATTGCCGTGGTGAAAACCCGCGCCGAGCACTTTGGCTTTGAGGTGATTGTGGCCACGCCAGAAGCGTTGGCCGATCACGAGTACTTTGGCGCGCTGCTGCAGTACCCAGGCACTAGCGGCCAGGTTCGCGACCTCACGCCATTTATTGCCACCGCCCATGACAAGGGTGCGTTGGTCACCGTTGCCGCCGACATCATGAGCTTGGTGCTGTTAAACAGCCCAGGTTCCATGGGCGCCGATGTGGTTGTCGGCACTAACCAGCGTTTTGGTGTGCCAATGGGTTTCGGCGGCCCGCACGCCGCTTTCTTTGCCTTCCGCGATAAGTTTAAGCGCTCGGCGCCGGGTCGTATCATTGGTGTTTCGATCGACGCCAATGGCAAGCAAGCCTTGCGCATGGCCATGCAAACCCGCGAGCAACACATTCGCCGCGAAAAGGCCAACTCCAACATTTGTACCTCGCAGGTACTGCTGGCGGTGATGAGTGTCTTCTACGCCATCTACCATGGCCCGGTCGGCCTCAAGCGTATCGCCACACGCATTCACCGTTTGACCGGTCTGTTGGCTGAAGGCTTGAAAGAGAGCGGTTTGGATCTGGTGCACGACACCTACTTCGATACCCTCGCGGTACAGGTGGATGAGCAGCAGGGCGAAATATTCCAGCGTGCGCTGGACGCGGGCATTAACCTGCGCAAGTTGGGCGATGGTGTCTTGGCCGTGGCACTTAATGAAACCACGACACAAGCGGACGTTGCAGAGTTGATCAGTGTCTTCAGTGGTGTTGCCGTCGATGAGAGCGACGTTGATCTGGACTCTCTGGACAATGAATTGGTGTTGGGATCACTGGGCATTCCCTATGAGTTGGAGCGCACCGATGAAATCCTAAGCCACCCAGTATTCAACAGCTACCACTCAGAAACAGAAATGCTGCGCTACCTGAAGCGTTTGGAGTCGCGCGACATAGCGCTCAACCACTCGATGATTCCGCTGGGTTCTTGCACCATGAAGCTCAACGCCACCGCCGAAATGATTCCGGTGACCTGGCCCGAGTTTGGTCGCATGCACCCGTTTGCGCCGATGGATCAGGCGGCGGGTTACAGCCAGCTGTTTGAAGAGCTACAAGACATGCTCGCCGCATGTACCGGTTACGACGCCGTCAGCCTGCAGCCCAACGCCGGTTCACAGGGCGAGTACGCAGGTCTGATCGCGATTAAAAAATATCACGAAAGCCGCGGCGAATTTGAGCGCGACATCTGCCTAATTCCGTCTTCGGCGCACGGCACCAACCCCGCTTCGGCGCAGATGGTGGGCATGAAGGTGGTCGTGGTGAATTGCGACAACAAAGGCAACGTCGACCTCGAAGACCTAAAAGCCAAGATTGAACAGTATGGCGAGCAGATCGCCTGCATCATGGTCACCTACCCTTCGACCCACGGTGTGTTCGAAGAAGGTATTACAGAACTGTGTGAACGCATTCACGAGGTGGGTGGTCAGGTTTACATCGATGGCGCCAACATGAACGCACTGGTGGGCGTGGCCGCACCGGGTAAGTTTGGTGGCGATGTATCGCACCTTAACCTGCACAAAACCTTTTGCATTCCACACGGTGGTGGCGGCCCAGGCATGGGACCTATCGGCGTCGGTGCACACCTAGCGCCTTTCTTGCCGTCTAACCCCGTGCAGCCGGTTCCGGCCCATGATCTAGACGCAGACAGCGCTGAAAACAATGTCGGCAACAACACGGCCATGCTCGACCTTGCCAATGGCACCATTTCATCGGCGCCTTGGGGCAGTGCTTCGATCCTGCCGATCAGCTGGATGTACATTAAAATGATGGGCCGTCAGGGTATGAAGCAGGCGACCGAATACGCCATGCTCAACGCCAACTACGTGGCCAAAAAACTCAGCGACGCCTACCCCATTTTATACACAGGTACGAACGGGTTTATCGCCCACGAATGCCTGTTGGATCTGTCTGCCATTAAAGCCAGCAGCGGCATTGTTGAAGAAGACATCGCCAAGCGTTTGATGGACTTTGGTTTCCACGCGCCGACCATGAGTTTCCCTGTGGCCAGTACCTTGATGATCGAACCGACCGAATCGGAATCCAAGGCCGAGTTGGATAAGTTTATTGAAGCCATGCTCATCATCCGAGAAGAAATCAACGACGTGGCCAGTGGCAAGTACACGGTTGAAGACAACCCGCTGCACAACGCCCCGCACACACAAGACGACGTCATGACCGACGAGTGGACCCACAGTTATTCACGCGAAACCGCAGGCCGCCCGGCTCCTTGGCTAAAGAACCACAAGGTGTGGCCAACGGTCAATCGTATCGACAATGTCTATGGCGACCGTAATCTGGTGTGCAGCTGCCCGGCGATTGACGACTACCGCGACTGATATTGGGCTCGGTTTTCATGAAAATCCGAAATGGGCTTGTGGAGAAATCCGCAGGCCCATTTTTTTAGCGCGAGAATTTTCCTTCGAGTGATGCGACTTCCTGTTAATTGGCGGCGTTGATGGCAATAACCATTTGTGTAGCTCGTGCTTAAAAATCGTATTACTGCCGTGCAATGATGAATCGTTGATATGAATCAATAGCGGTGTGGTTCAAGTGGATTAAGCTCCCGCTTTGGTTGCTTGCGGCCACGCCCATGCGATGAACATTCGTCTGAATATGAGGTGCGCAGCCGTAAGCAGTGCCGACGATCACTTTTAATAGCGAAGGAAGTTACACCATGGCAGGGGAATTTCGGATTGCACAACACCACATAGGTGAAGCGAGAGAAACCGCTAAGGCTGAAAACAGCATGTCTGAAGAGGTCATGGGCAGGGCCCTGTTGACTGAGGTATTAGCCGTTTTGAGTCAACAGCACACGCCCAGCAATCTTAAAGAGATGATTGATTACCAGCTTGAAAATCTATCCAGCGATGAGTTTGTCGTGACCCGCGGTTGTTAGTGGCCGCGGGCTTTTTCAGAGCCATGTAATTCGGTAAGTGTAAACGCATTTTTTCTCGCCTCTCTCGCTTAGGGGCTATCCACTGCTTATAATCGACTCTCTATTATCTGTATTCTGGGCGTAATCAGTTGTGAGCATGAAAGAATATTTTGAACTGCTGGCCTCCTACAATCAGTCGATGAATAAAAGTCTCTTTACTGCGGCTGAAAAATTAAGTGAGGCGGATCTTACCGGCGATCGCGGGGCATTTTTTGGCTCTATCTTAGGTACCTTGAATCATATTCTGGTGGGCGATATTATTTGGCTGAAGCGCTTTGCGTCCCATCCAGCAGGTTTTAGATCGCTTGAATATGTAGGTGCGTTAAGCGTGCCAGTCTCTCTTGATACAACCCTCTACTCATCCTTAAGCGCTTTGAGCGAAGCGCGCCATGTAATGGATGAGGTGATTGTCAGGTTTGCAGCCGAACTGAGCGATAAGGCCTTGGCCGGTTCGTTATCCTATCGCAATACGCAAGGAATCGAGGCCACAAAGAATTTCGGCTCGCTTGTGTTGCACCTATTTAATCACCAAACACATCACCGCGGGCAGGTATCGACCCTGCTGAGTCAGTCTGGTGTGGATGTGGGTGCTACTGATTTACTAGTAAGTATTCCAAACGAATAAACAGAAAAGCATTGGGGCGCATTTTCTGGGCAGCGGTCAAGGCATTAAAACGAGGGCGTTGATTAAATAGTCAACCCATCTGTGTGCTAACCGTGTTGATGGTTTCGGGTTGCAAGGCGCCACCATTTGGTCTGTCCATATACGACGAGGGGAAACCGCGGAGTATGCTTTGGCAGTGACTGATTTTTTTGCAATGAGTGAGAGTGCCGACATTTACAATGAGCATAGCTCCACACGCAATGGATTAGCTCCTCCTTAAGGACTATCCCCTGAGTCAACGTTTGCTTTACACTGATTGTTCTCTGTTTATCAGGTTATCGCATCCATGAGTTGGCTGGTTATTCTGTTATTTGCAGGTTTTACACAGGCAATGCTGCTGAGTGTATTGATCCTCTGTATAAAGACCGGCAACCGCGTTGCCAATGTCTTCCTGGCCAGTTTCCTTGCCCTCATGGGCTTGCGCCTGCTGCTGAATTTTATGGTGTTCAGCCAGGTAGATTTCTACGCACTTTTCTACGGCGCGCACATATTATTGATGCTGACGGCACCGACCCTCTACCTCTATGTCAGGGCCCTCACGGAAGCGGATTTCTCCTTTAAACCCCAGCTGCTGTTGCATGGTCTGGTGCTGCTGCCCATCTCGCTGCTGTACCTGTGGCGTCTTTATGAGGTGGGAGCCTGGACGATACTGCCGGGCCTGGAGGTCATCCGTGCAGACAACATCGTCATGCAGGTCCTAGGTACCAGTATTTTTATGAGCTACGGATTCATGTGCCTGTACCGATTGTCCCAACACAGGGCCTTGATGGAGCAGGCCTTCTCGGTGCTGGAGACGGTGAGCCTGGCCTGGCTCTACTGGCTGATTCAGTTTTATATCGGCATGAAACTGCTGCACCTAGTATTGGTGTTGCTCGGTGACTATGGTTTTGTCGCCTTCGTGCTGCGCATCTGGCTGTTGTTGATCTCGAGTCTGGGTATCGTCTACTTGATATCCTTCTTTGGTTTGAGCCAGCCGCTTATTTTTACCAAGTCTCTGCACGCGGTGATGGCGCAGATCAAGGGGGCCGCACCGAGTGCGGCGTCAGTTGCACTAGCGGGTTCAGAGTCAGCGGCAGCATTGAATCCAGAGGTGGGTGCAGAGGCGAGTCGGCCGCCATCGAGCGGCCAGGAATCGGCTGCGCTTACCGAGCGGGAGAAACACAAGAAGGCGGGTCTGGACGATGCGCTCATGGCCAGTATTTGGGCCCAGCTGCAGGCGCTGATGCGCGAGCGCCAGCCCTACCTTGATAACACCCTGAATCTCGCTGAGTTGGCAGAAATGGCCGAGGTCAAGGCGAGCCACCTGAGTC
>Ga0209081_1001732_pt1 | contig 12946 bp, 12 predicted proteins | sample GOMGulsemesocosm_4_FD_184636 | JGI IMG/M metagenome (GOLD analysis project Ga0209081, IMG submission 184636) | Methane-oxidizing microbial communities from mesocosms in the Gulf of Mexico - GOM15B Gulf of Mexico (SPAdes) (version 2) | ecosystem: Environmental > Aquatic > Marine > Cold seeps... | reverse complement strand
CCGAGGTGGCCACCACGCCGTGCGTCAGACCGGTTACTGCATCAACACCGATATGGGCTTTCATGCCGAAAAACCACTGGTTGCCTTTTCGAGTCTGCTTCATTGATGGATCACGTTGCTTGGCCTTGTTCTTGGTAGGGGAGCCCGCAGAATTCGGAAAAAATCGTACGCTAACAGTGCAAGCGTCCCGACCACGCCCGACTGTAGCTTGTTGACCGGTTAATCTGTCTCGCGGCTAAAGCGATAGAACAGGTTCGGCTCGCTGACCACGTACAAATACCCTTCATCGTCGATGGTTACGCCTTCGGCCTGGGGTATGCCCTTCAGCAAACCAGCAAACCCTCTCGCCAGGGAGCGGAAACTCACCACTTTGCCCTCGTCGGTCATTTCAATCAGCAGTTTCGACTCGTCACTGAGCAGAATCAGATGGCCACTCTGTTGGTCGAAGACGACCGAAGATAAGTCAGTCGCAAACACCTTGTCCTTTACCAAGCTGGACAGGTCGCGGACGTGCAGGGAAAAACCTCCTGCCAGGCTGGCACGAAGGCCGCCCACTTCCAGCAATTGGCGGGGGTCACGCTCCTTGGTCACAAACAGGCGGTCGCCTTTCAGGTCGTAGGCGAGCCCTTCAAGGCCTTTGTTGTCCTCCTTGCCAAGCGCCAGGGTCAGAGCTGGATACTGGTCTCGGCTCAATGGTCGATCAGGAGAAAGTTTACCGTCTTCAGCGATGGGGACATCCACGACAACCAGGCTCTGCCGGCGCTCTTCGGCGATTACCAGCTGGCCGTTGCCGGCATAGGACACCGCCTCCACATCGTGGAAGCCATCCAGGCTGTAACGTCTTTCCACATCACCGTCACGACTGAGGGCCAATAGTTCGTTTGGGCCGTTGGTGACCGCCCACAGCAGGTTTAGGTCAGGGTCGAAGGTCAGGCCCGAAAGATTGTTGTCCACACCTGGAACCGGCTTAGCATCCAGCTCAACCCGATAGTCAGGCAGCCACACAGAGCGCTCCTGCCAATCATCGGTGTGCCAGTGGGTCTTGATCCAGAAGTACAAACGATCATCAAGGTGATGGGTGCGGACTTGGAATACGGCGAGCAGGGCAAGGCACAACAGCACCCACATCCAAGCACTTGCTTTCCGTGTTCGGCCCAGCCAGTGTTTAGCCATCGAATACATCAGAGACCTCGTTAATTGGGAGATGCAGCGCGCCGCGCGGTGGTTTCAACCCGACTCGACGCGGCTGGCACAGGTGATGCACAGTGGCGTGGCCGGATCGAATTCCAAGCGGCCTGAGGCGATCAACTCGCCGCATTGGTTACACCAGCCATACTCACCCTCGTGCCAACGCTTGAGGGCCAGCTGGAGGCGGACGCGTTCATGCTGCGCCCGACTGCGGATGGCATCGTTCATTGCTTGCTGCTGGAGTGCATCCATCCTCGACAAACGCCCTACCTTGCCTTGATCCAGCTCTACCGATTGCGAGCGAGACTCAGCGTCTTCCAGCAATCGATCCAGCTCGGCAGCCCGCTGTTCCAGCAGGGTCTTGAAATGGGCAAGATCGAGGGCGTCGTCCATGGCCATTAGCGCAGCAGTAACAGCGGACTGGTGGTGGTGCGGAGCATGCTGGTCGTGGTGCTTCCGACCAGGAACTGCCGGATACGGGAATGGCCATAGGCCCCCATCACCAGCAGATCAATGCCATGCTCTTTCTGATAGGCGTGCAGGGTAGGCTCTATCTCACCGCTCAGGGTCTCGGCACGAACAGTGAACCCGGCGTTGAGCAGCACTTTTTGCGCCCAGTCCAGCTGCGCCGACGACTCGTCGTTCACGGGCCCGACCATGACCAGGTGGATCGGTAGTCCCTTCAGCAGGGGGCTGGCTGCCAGCATCTCCACACCCTTGCGGGTAGTAGCACTGCCATCGAAGGCCAGCATTGCGCTCTGGGGCTTCTGAAAGCTGGTCGGGGTGACCAGGATCGGCCGGTGCATGACACGAATCACGCTTTCCAGCTGGCTTCCGACATGCTGACTCAGGCCTCCACTAGACTCGCCCTGGCGACCGATGACCAGTAGGCGCGTTTCGCTTTCCAGCTCTTGCAGGCTCTCCAGCAGATCGCCATGACGTTGCTTGGACTCCGGTGCGGCCACACCATCCTTCATGGCCCGCTCTTTCGCGGCCGCTAACATGATCCGCCCCTGCTCCAGGGCCAACTTGCCGCGCTGTTCATCCAGGGAAGCAAGCTCATCGAGTAGGTGCTCGCGGCTGCCAAGGCCGATATTGCCACTCAGATCCGGTGCAACCGGGTACTGGCGCTGATCCAGCACATGCAGGAAGGTCAACGGGGCTTCCAGGCTCAGACTGGCCCAGGCCGCATAGTCGCACACGGCTGGGGCCGAGGCGGAACCGTCGATACAGGCGATTATGTGGTTCATTGTTGTTCTCCTTCTCAGTGGCCCATGAGTTGATCAATGGCGTCGGGTTTATCGTGAACGCCGAAGCGATCCACGATAGTGGCGCTTGCTTCGTTGAGGCCCAGCACTTCGACTTCGGTGCCTTCGCGGCGGAACTTGATGACCACTTTGTCCAAAGCGGCAACGGCGGTGATATCCCAGAAGTGGGCGCGATTCAGGTCGATGGTTACCTTGTTCAGGGCTTCTTTGAAGTCGAAGGCCGCGACGAACTTGTCTGCTGAGCTGAAGAACACCTGGCCGGTGACGTTATAGCTACGATGCTCGCCGGCTTCGTCCAGCGAAGAGCTGATCGCCATGTAATGGCCAACCTTGTTGGCGAAGAACATCGCGGCCAGCAGCACGCCGGCCAGCACGCCGAAGGCCAGGTTATGGGTGGCGACCACGACCACCACGGTGACGACCATGACAATGTTGGTCGACAGCGGATGCTTCTTCAGGTTGCGCAGCGAATCCCAACTGAAGGTGCCGATGGACACCATGATCATCACTGCCACCAGCGCCGCCATCGGGATCTGCTTCAACCAGTCGCCGAGGAACACCACCATCAGCAGCAGGAATACGCCTGCGGCAAGGGACGACAGGCGCGAACGACCACCGGATTTCACGTTGATGATCGACTGACCAATCATCGCGCAGCCGGCCATACCGCCGAGCAGACCCGAAGCAATGTTGGCCACGCCCTGGCCCTTGCACTCGCGGTTCTTGTCGCTGGGGGTGTCGGTCAGGTCGTCAACAATGGTCGCGGTCATCATCGACTCCAGCAGACCGACCACGGCCAGTGCTGCCGAGTAAGGGAAGATGATGGCCAACGTCTCGAACGTCAGCGGCACGTCAGGCCAGAGGAAGATTGGCAGCGTATCGGGCAGTTGGCCCATATCGCCGACCGTGCGGATATCTAGCCCAACCGACATGGCGACGGCGGTCAGCACGATGATGCACACCAGCGGCGATGGGATGAGCTTGCCGATCTTGGGGACGTAGGGGAACAGATAGATGATGCCGAGGCCTGCGGCTGTCATGGCGTAGACGTGCCAGGTGACGTTGGTTAACTCGGGTAGCTGAGCCATGAAGATCAGGATCGCCAGGGCATTGACGAAGCCGGTCACCACCGAGCGCGAGACGAAGCGCATCAGTGAGCCGAGCTTCAGGTACCCAGCAGCGATCTGTAAAACACCACATAGCAGCGTGGCGGCCAGCAGGTATTCGAGACCATGATTCTTGACCAGGGTCACCATCAGCAGTGCCATGGCCCCGGTTGCGGCCGAGATCATTCCGGGTCGGCCACCGACAAAGGCGATCACCACGGCGATACAGAAAGAGGCGTACAGGCCGACCTTGGGGTCAACCCCGGCAATGATCGAGAAAGCGATGGCTTCAGGGATGAGGGCCAGTGCGACCACAATACCGGCGAGGATGTCGCCACGGATGTTGGATAACCAGGTTTGTTTTAACGAGTGGAGCATCAGAATTCCCAAGGCAATGGATCACGCAGCGCAGCATGGCGCAGGCCATGTGCAACTGGTCGATATGAGGTCAAATTGTCGGATGTAGGGGGGCTGTGGCGGGTGTTGAAACCGAAAGCACAGCAGAGCGCGACCGCTGGCAGAGCAAGCAGTCACAGATGATGCGGGGGGCGAAGCGCTATGGCGGCGTAGGCAGCCAGATCATGTTTTGCAGGGTAAGCATGAGGTCTTATCGAGTGTCTTTGGTAACTCAATGGCCGCGACAGTCTACAGGAAGAGGGTAATTACTGCGAGTCAACCCTGAGTAGGGCGTCCTGCTTGGATGTCAGCCTGAGCTATACCCTAACTGGATGTCATTTTCAGAAGACGACTGCACCAGTTGATTGGGCGTAATGGCTGTTGTGCAGCCAGCTCCTGACAGTTCAATATCAGAAGTGATCTGCACCAATCTCGACTATGCTCAATACTCGTGTGCACCAAAGCGAGGTGAGCATGGCGACGGAGGCTCTGTTGCAAAGATTGGCGGCAGTCAGAGGTAGGCTGTCGCTCTGCGCCGATCAGGCGGCTGCTGCGAAATGGTGGTTGAGCATGCCCATGGCCTCCGTCAGCGCCGAGGGCCCAATGCCAAAAGCTCTCTCCACAAGGCGCACCTCGCCCCTGATGCCGGGCTGCAGGCACCAGGGGCGAGCCTGTCCTTTGCGCAGGGCTCGCATGACTTCGAATCCCTTGATCGTGGCATAGGCCGTGGGGATCGATTTGAAACCGCGCACCGGCTTGATCAGTATCTTGAGCTTTCCGTGATCGGCCTCGATCACGTTATTGAGATACTTCACCTGCCGGTGGGCCGTCTCCCGGTCCAGCTTTCCTTCGCGCTTCAATTCGGTGATCGCTGCACCATAGCTCGGCGCTTTGTCGGTATTGAGCGTGGCAGGCTTTTCCCAGTGCTTCAGGCCTCGCAGGGCCTTGCCCAGGAACCGCTTCGCTGCCTTGGCGCTGCGGGTCGGCGACAGGTAGAAATCGATCGTGTCGCCCCGCTTGTCGACTGCCCGGTACAGGTAGGTCCACTTGCCCCGCACCTTGACGTAGGTTTCATCCAGGCGCCAGCTCGGATCAAAGCCACGCCGCCAGAACCAGCGCAGCCGCTTCTCCATCTCCGGGGCGTAGCACTGGACCCAGCGATAGATCGTCGTATGGTCGACCGAAATGCCGCGTTCCGCCAGCATTTCCTCAAGGTCGCGATAGCTGATCGGATAGCGACAATACCAGCGCACCGCCCACAGGATCACATCACCCTGGAAATGGCGCCACTTGAAATCCGTCATCGTTCCGTCCGTCCAATCTCCGCCAAGCATGCTCAAGCTTCACGATTTTTGCAACAGAGCCACCTTGTCCACCCCTCATCTACAATCTGTCCTACTTGATCCCCTGCCCCTTTGCCGCTTACCGTCACTGATGCCTCAAACGGAGATCCTGCATGGCGATTACTCAGAAGTACCTCGAGAGAAAGCGCACGAATGTAAGCACGCCCGAGACCCGGGACTGGTTTCATCACTGCACCAGCAATGGCCTGCCTTATGTAGAGGTACGAAACCTCAAGAGCAACATAGGCGTTCACTGGGACCACATCACACTGAGCCTCAGTGCAGAAGAACGGTTCCTAGCTAGGTATACGGAGTTTCGTGCGGGCGTAGAAGCGATAGTTAAACGCTGGGGGAGCGATGCTTCAGAGTGGCAGGTTTCTCAGTGGACGGTATGGATCTGGAAGCTAGACCTTGATTCGGCCAGAAATGCGGCGTGTGAGTTGTACGACCTTGGGGTTCTAGGGATTTTCCGTCCAAATGCGACATTCAGACTGCTAAGTGATTGATTTATTGTGACTGGCTATGTGAAGCGCCAAAAAAGTAATACCCCTCTGGAGGCCGCGGACGGCGTGGCCTCCAGAGCACTTTGTCGTTTTTGGACGGAAAATCCCTAGAACCCCAGTGAGGCGACCCGGTGCACTCCCGCCATGGAGACATGGGCAGGTACGCCTGAGCCGAGCATGACGGTGCGCTGGTGGGTGTAACCCAGTTCTCCCAGAGCGCGGTATGCCGCCGAACCATCCGTGCGTACCTGGGCTCCAGGCTCGACCACCTCCTGCACAAAGGGGATTACGTGGGTGGCGGCGTCTCGGTCAATGCGGCGTAACCGGATGCGCCCAAACCCCTTGGGCTCCACGATCTCCACCGCCATGACCATCAACACTTTGGTGGTGCTGCTCTTGCGCCCTGCAGGGGTGGCGGGATTCTTGCGATCCGTGATGGACAGGTACGTTTCATCCACCTCCACAAGCCCCTTGAGCTTGTCCCGGCCCGGGCGGACCATGGCACGTCGAAACCGGTGCAGCATGGTCCAGGCGGTCTGGTAGCTCCCCAAACCCAATACGCGCTGCAGCCCCAGGGCGCTCACGCCTTGTTTCTGATTGGTCAGGTACCAAGCTGCAGCCAGCCAGACACGCAGCGGTGTGCGCGTCTTGTCAAAGATGGTTCCAGATGTCACTGTGCCTTGGTACTGGCATGAGCGGCACATCAGGCGGGTGCGGCTGGCGCGGTACACATCGCCAGCGTTGCCGCAACGCGGGCAGACGAAGCCTTGGGGCCACCGAAGCTTCTCCAGGAACGCCTGGCAAGCCTCTTCGGTGGCAAACCAGTCAAGAAATTCGTTCCAGGTGCGGGGGTAGTCCCCTCCAGGAGTTGGCGTTAGCATCTGGGTTTCCATCCAGCTATTCTCACGTCACTGGAGCTAAATAGATACCCCTTATAAACGCACAGTCTTTTGTATGCCGCAGCCCGGCCCTGCGCCCGCACCGCACCGCTTTTACTACCTGCACAACTTCCAGCGTGCGCTGGACTGGCTGTACACGCGCTATGGCGACCTGCTCGGTGTGGACGACCTGCAGTTCCTCACCGACTTTCGGCAACTGCCCCAGGCCGCACAGGCCCTGCTGGTGCGCATGGTGATGCGGCGCGGGCCGTGGTTTCGCGCGAGCAAGCTGGCCTATGACGAGATTCCCGACACGCGCGACGCTGCCGCGCCGCTGCTGGCGCGGGGCTGGCTGTGCGCCGATGCGCCCCTGGGTCTATCGGAGCTGTTCGCCTTGCACACCAAGCGCGAGCTGCTACAGATTTTGCAGGGCACTGCGCTGCACCCCACCATGCGCAAGGCCGAAATGCTGCAGGCCCTGGCCGACCGCGCTGACCTGCGGCAGCCCTACGCCGCCTGGCACCCGCACGCCGACGAGCCCGTGTGGCAGGTGACGGTGGGCGCGCGCTGCGAGCGGCTGCGGCTCATGTTCTTTGGCAACCTCCATCAGAGCTGGGCGGAGTTCGTGCTGGCCGACCTGGGCGTGTTCCGCTACGAGGCCGTGCCGCTGGACGCTGCCTCGCGCGCTTTCCAGCATCAGGCCGATGTGGACACCTACCTCGCTCTCAGCGCCTGCCGCCAGGCGCTGGACGAGGAGGGCGCCGATGCCGCTGCGCTGCTGCAGGCCCTGGCCGCCGCGCACAGCGCCACGCCGTGGCTGGAGCAGCGCCGCGCGCGGGTCCTGCTGCGCGTGGGCCAGGCCTGCGAGCGCGCGCGCGACTGGCCGCTGGCCGCCCAGGCCTACGCCGCCAGCCGCGCCCCCGGTGCGCGCCACCGCCAGATCCGCGTGCTGGAGCGCATGCAATGCTCCGATCAGGCTCTAGCCCTTGCCCATCAAGCGCTGGCGGCTCCTGAAAGTGAAGAAGAACACCAGCGCGTGGCGCGCATGCTGCCGCGCCTGCGCCGCCGCGTGGGGCAGGGCGGCGGGCCGCGCCGGCCGGCACTGGCCCCGGCCGTGGCCGCGCTGCGCATGGACGTGGAACTGCCCGCGCCCACGCCGCCCCAGTCGGTGGAGCACGCGCTGCGCGCGCACTGGCACTGCGCCGAGGCGCCGGTGTTTTATGTGGAGAACACGCTCGTCAACGCCCTGTTCGGCCTGCTGTGCTGGCCGGCCATCTTTGCGCCGCTGCCGGGCGCGTTCTTCCACCCCTTCCAGAGCGGCCCGGCCGACCTGGCCGCGCCCGACTTCGTGGCGCGCCGCCAGGCCCTGTTCGACGCCTGCCTGGCCGAGCTGCACGACGGCCGCTACCGCGCCACCATCCTGCAGCGCTTTGAAGAGAAGCACGGCACCCAGTCGCCCTTCGTGGCCTGGGGCGCGTTGAGCGCCGAGCTGCTGGCGCTGGCGCTGGACTGCATTCCGCCGGCGCACCTGGAGCGGCTGTTTGCCCGGCTGCTGTGCGACGTGCAGGCCAATCGCACCGGCCTGCCCGACCTGGTGCGCTTCTGGCCCGGCCGCCCGCCCGGGGCCGAGCGCTATGCGCTGGTGGAGGTGAAGGCCCCCGGCGACAAGCGTTGGTGGTGCGCACCACACCGAAAAAATTGGTGTTGAAAATTGCTTGAGCCTGCTCCAGCGAAAACTCTTCCGCACCGGCTGGCGACAAACCTCGGCCAGCGTTATTCACCAACAAATCTATTCGGCCTGTTGAATCAATGATTTGATTGACCAGCGCCGCAACGGATTCGTCTTTGTCAACATCGAGCGGCAGCATTTCAAACGAGTGCTGCATGTCGGCACCTGGGCGCCTGCTGGTGCCAAATACACGATAACCCGCTGCTACAAGTTTTTGAGCGGTGACCAGCCCTATGCCGGAAGACGCACCTGTTACCAGTGCAACCGGTTTTTTGTTTTTGTTCATGATTTAAATCTCCCGTGGGTGCGAAATGTCAGTGGATTTCTGATCAGCAACTTGTTACTATCAAAACGAAACTCACTTTACCTGCAATTCTAAATAAAGTCACTATCAAAATAGTATGGACAGTAAAAATATTTCGGAAAACCCCTGCCCGATCGCACGAAGCCTTGCTTTTGTAGGCGACGCGTGGAGCATTTTGATTTTGCGGGATGCGCATGCGGGCATCACCCGCTTTGACAATTTCCGCAAAAGCCTGGGTATAGCGCCCACCATGCTGACCAAGCGTTTGTCGGTGTTAACCGAAGAAGGATTGTTGGAAAAACACCGCTACTCCGAACACCCACCGCGAGAAGAATATTTATTAACCGAGGCGGGGCGAGACTTTTTGCCGGTACTCTTCATGATTGGAGCCTGGGGACGCAAGCACAGGGGCGGCGGAAAACTGACAAAATTTTTTGATGCGGAAGCAGGAACAGAAATTAAACCGGTGGCAATTGACGAAGCGACAGGTGCAAAAATTGGAACCCGTCCTATCCGGATGAATTTCAGTGATGAGGGGTGAGAGCACTTACTTCAAAGCTCAGGGTCACTTCACACAATAAAATTCCCTTCTGTGTTTCAAAGGTGTGCTGCCCGTCCATTGCCGAAAAGCACGATTGAAAGCACTTTGCTCCGAATACCCCAGCAGCAATGCTATTTCACTGAGGGACAGGGTTTCATCAGCAAGGTATTGCTGTGCAAGTGTTTGCCTCAATTCATCAAGCTGACCTTTGAAAGTTTTACCGCGTTCATTCAATGCCCGATAAACAGAACGTACAGACATGTTTAATTGAACCGCCACCCAAGGCATCGAAGCATTTCTTTCCAGCAACCCCCTGCTCATTGCTTTTTGAAGTTGAATCAAAAATTCATCAGAATGCTCAAGCCCTTTCAGCGCCGTTGCGGCCTTCTGCTCAAGCAGCTGCATCAGGTGCGTGTCACGGCTGTTGATTGGTAGCATTAAATTGTCTGCGCGCAGCCTGACTGCCAATTGTGGTCGGGCAAATTGCACTGGGCAGCCAAGCATGGCTTCATAAGTGGCCAAACCCGAGTCGCTCTTTCGCGGAAATTCGACACAGACGGGTTTAATGCGATGTGGGGCAATCAAAATTCCCAACACAGTGAGCAGGCCGCTGATCAGCACTTCGTTCGACAAATCTGTGGAGTGTCCATTCTCATTGGTCCAGGCCAAACGGATGCAATCCCCGTCCACCGCAACCGAGGAGGCGGCTAGCTGCTGCAACAGCCCTTCGAATCGCTGCAAGCGCTGCATGGCTTGCCCCAGGGTTTCACACGAGGCGGCCAAATACCCCAAAACACCGACATCTTGAATCTGGGTCAATTTGCCGATTCGCAATCCGACATGGGGGTCGTTGCTGACCTGTGCCACGCGCTCAAGCAGAGCCCACCATTGCCCTATCGGCAATCGCTCGGACCCGGAAGAGGCCGCATTCGTGTACTCATTCAACAAATCAAGACTCAGCCCTTCCGCTTCCATGAAGCGGCGAACAATGTGTGTAAGCCTCGCGAGAATGAGTGCGTGCTGATTGCTGGATGTGCTCATTGGCACATTATGTCAAAAACTAAAGGCCAGAAGTCAATATTCAGCGCACGTGTCTATGGATAATTCTTTTGAATCAAAACCGATTCACGAGTTCAACCCAAAGGTGTTGCGATGGATTTTTTGTACCAAACCTTTACTGAAGCATTGATCAATGTATTTGGCCGAGCGCCAGGTTTAAGCGAATTGATCCTGATCCTGATGCTTCCTTTGTTTGTCAGTGCTTTTTTGCTCGAGTGGATCCATGTGCGATATCGCTCGGGAAATTGGAACATTGCCCGGAACCAGACTTTTTGGCTACGCGAAGTTGCAGCAAATTACGCATTGGGCTTTGGCTTCTACATCTCCAGCGCCCTGATGAATGTCAGTTATCTGCTTGCATTGTGGGCGCTGCTTTGGGAGCACAGACTATTCACCATTCCCGTCAATGTGTTCACAGTAATTGCAGCCTTTTTCGTTCAGGAACTTTGCTACTACTGGTATCACCGAACTGCACACCGGGTTCGATGGTTTTGGGCTCAACATGTGTCGCACCACACCGGCGAGATCATGAACATGTCCACTGCGGCCAGACAAAGCATTCTGAATGGAATAATAGGCACCTGGATTTTCTTCGTACCTGCCGTTTTATTGGGCTTTTCACCCGATCTGATTCTCGGTTTACTGGCAGCCAACCTGGCCTACCAATGGTTTGTGCACACCGAGTCGATCGGGAAATTTCACCCGGCCATTGAGTGGCTGTTCAATACACCATCCAATCATCGGGTTCACCACGGCCGCAACACGCAGTACATTGACAAAAATTACGGGGGCGTGGTCATGCTTTTTGATCATTTGTTTGGAACCTACGAACCGGAGCAGGAAAAAGTGCTTTACGGCACACCCCAGCAGATCAAAAGCCACAACTGGTTTGTACTGAATCTGCATGAATTGGTGGACATGATGCGTGATGTGATGGCGCCAGGTCCTGTATTGGAGCGGTTAAAACATTTGTGGAAGCCGCCGGGCTGGGTGCGCGAGGGTCATGAGCCTATTCACACCTGGACTGTGGAAAGACAGCAAACAGCCAACCAAGAAACCATTCAAGCCTTAAAACCATAAGAATAGGCACGCGACAGCCATTTGTCGCGGGTAGTTGCGTGCGAATTCTTGACCGGCCCAAAACTGGTCACAGCAACAGGTTTAACTCCACAAAACTCGAGAATCGTTCGCTTCATTTGATTGTGTCCCGGCATGCGATACACCAATCGGTAATACCAAGGGGGGGTGTCCATGGTTGCAATCAAATGGGCCGTACGCCCGGCCAACAGGCCATCTGCCATCAAGGCACCTTCTTTGAATTTAAAGCCGAACCCTGGCAGCAAAATACGGTCGAAAAATCCCTTGAGAATAGCGGGAATTGAACCCCACCAAATTGGATAAACAAAAACCAGGTGCTCGGCCCAAACAATGGATTTCTGCGCCTCCACCAGGTCGGGCTCCAACGCTTGAATGGTGTTGTAACCGTCGTGAAGAATCGGATCAAATTTCAAGCTGGGGAGCCTGAGCAATCGAACGTCGTGACCCGCAGCCTGAGCACCCTTCATGTATGAACTGGAAATTGCGCCACACAAGCTGCTCTCGGAAGAATGCCCAAGAACCACCAGAATCCTTTTGCTCATTGTGAGCTCCTTTTGTCTGAACCAGAAAAAGGAGCTTAAAGCTTGCCCTTAGGGGCAGAGTCAACAGAAAGATCACAGTGCATTGAATCAGGCGAATTACGCAATTGCTGCTCAAACTGTTCCAGCAGTTCAAGTTGTGCCTGCGCTGCAGAAATTTCAGCTTGAATGGCCCGCCGCTTTCGACGGATAGGCGTTTTAACCGCATGAGGCCAAGTATCGCACCGCGGAAGCGCCATCAAGCCGGCTGAGACACTCGATTTTCCCGCCCAGGTGTCAGGTTCACCACCAGGGTTTGGCGTTCAGGAGAGTGATTTGCGGCGCTCGGCGTGTACCGGGCGCAGAGCCAGTTCGCGGCAAGTCAAAATCGCCGCTTTGTTCATTCACCAACTGATGCGCTGATCGACCTCAAAGTCCGGTGCCGGTTGCGCCGCTAGGTCCCAGTCTGCTGGCTCGGTTTGCGCCCCGTCATCCATCTGCGCATCACTACAGTCATCCCACAGCGGTGGCCCGCGCGCCGGGGAGATGCGGGGTGGCTCTGAATCTGCCCCGATGTGGTCCAGGATGTGCCGGATGTCAGCGCTGTGCGTAATGAACGCGATGATGCGCATATGCCCGCCACACAGCGGACACAAGAGGGGGAACACCTCGTAGATGCGGGCGATCAGCACCGCCCACAGGTAGTGCGCTGCACGCTTGGGCAGCACCGGCTCGCTCTGGGATGGCAGCGCGCTGCTCATCGGTACCACACCAGGCGCGCACTCCCCCGTGCTGATCGACGCGCCCAGCACGGGAGCGGCTTGCGCCGGTGTCGCCAGCGCCGTCACCGCAGCCCTGAGCGGCGAGTTGGGTGCCAACACGCCAAAATAGCGGTGCCGGTGGGTGCGTGGCGGTGGCACCAGCGCGGCGATGCGGTCGATCAGTTCCAGCGGTGTGAGGTGCAGCTCATCTGCCTTGGCACCACGCTTGTCACTGGTGGGCTCGCTGCGCTGTT
>Ga0209081_1001729_pt1 | contig 12965 bp, 12 predicted proteins | sample GOMGulsemesocosm_4_FD_184636 | JGI IMG/M metagenome (GOLD analysis project Ga0209081, IMG submission 184636) | Methane-oxidizing microbial communities from mesocosms in the Gulf of Mexico - GOM15B Gulf of Mexico (SPAdes) (version 2) | ecosystem: Environmental > Aquatic > Marine > Cold seeps... | reverse complement strand
CGTGTCGCAGGCCATGACCTGCTGATAGTTGGTGACTTGTTTTTCTTCGGTAAAGAAAAAACCAAACATGGAGCCGACGTGATTGGTGGTGAACGGGATTTCGTGTCGGGCAGCGGCTTTTTTCAAACCACTAATGAGCTGGTCGGTTTTCTTAAACACGGCATCGTAGAACCCTGGCTGAGTGATCAATTCGAGGGTCTTAAGGCCAGCGGCCATAGCAACAGGGTTCCCTGATAGCGTGCCTGCCTGATAGACAGGCCCCAGTGGTGCAATCTGAGACATGATTTCCTTTTTGCCGCCAAAGGCGCCAACCGGCATGCCGCCGCCCATTACTTTACCCAGCGTGGTTAGGTCTGCGTCAACGCCATAATGGCCCTGTGCCCCTGTTAGGCTGACACGGAAGCCGGTCATGACTTCGTCGATAATAAATACAGCGCCGGACTTGTCACACTGCGCGCGAATGGCCTCCAAGAAACCGGGGATGGGTGGCACACAATTCATGTTGCCAGCGACAGGCTCAACAATGACGCAGGCGACTTGCTCACCGATTTCGCTAAAGGCTTGTTCTAGGCCACTGATATCGTTATAGGTCAGCGTCACCGTGTGGTCGGCCAGTGCGGCCGGAACACCTGGTGAGCTGGGCACGCCGAGGGTTAATGCGCCTGAGCCTGCTTTCACCAACAGTGAGTCTGAGTGGCCGTGGTAGCAGCCCTCAAATTTTATGATCTTGTCGCGGCCGGTGTAACCTCGAGCTAAGCGGATGGCGCTCATGGTTGCTTCGGTACCAGAGTTTACGAAGCGCACCATATCCATGTTGGGCATGATCTCGCAGAGCTTGTCGGCGAGGGTGGTCTCGATCTCGGTTGGTGCGCCGAAGCTTAAGCCATCTTGGGCCTTGTCAACGACCGCCTTAATGACCTCGGGGTGTGCGTGGCCAAGAATCATCGGTCCCCACGACAAAACATAATCGACATAGCGCTTGTGCTCACAGTCGAACAAGTAGGCTCCCTGTGCTTTCTCAAAGAATACAGGGGTGCCGCCAACGGCTTTAAAGGCACGGACCGGTGAATTCACACCACCTGGGATGTGCTTTTGGGCTTGTTTAAACAGTTCGGCAGAGCTGGTCATGAAGGTTCCTTGAGGTCGTTAATTACGCGTCGAGTGCTGAATGAAAAGTAATGAGCAAAGGCGCGGGTTTGATGAACACAATCTTCAGCGCTTAACAGGCTGTGGCTCACCGCCAGCATATCTGCGCCCAAGCTTATTATTCTGGGGGCATTATCCAGCGTAATGCCGCCAATCGCTACTACCGGTATGCGCAACTGACTTTTGGCTTCACCGATAAGCGACAGCGGGGCCTGATCGGCTTCGGGTTTTGTTTCCGAGGGGAAGAAACGCCCAAAAGCGACATAATCCGCACCGGCTTTCTGTGCCTCTTGCGCTAGGGCTAGCTGACTGTGGCAGGTCACCCCAATAATTTTATTGGGGCCGAGCAACTCGCGTGCGCTTCGACAGTCACTGTCGCCTTGCCCGATGTGCACGCCATCAGCGTCAATGAGTGCGGCAAGGCTCGGGTTATCATTGATGAGTAGCGGGGTTTTATAACGACGGCAGAGTGCGAGCAGTTCGCGTGATTCGGCTGCCGCTTGGGGCGCGCTGGCGTTCTTGTTACGGTATTGGACTAAACGGCAGCCTCCTTGCAGGGCACTCTCAACTTTGTTGACAAGTTGCTCCCCCCAGCAGGGGTCGGCCCCAGCAGGGGTCGGTAATAAGGTAAAGGCCAGAAAGGCGCTGTAACACGATGGGGGCTCACATCAATAGTTGGGCGGCTAGTCTAATCGCCAGGGCGGGGTGTGCAAAGTATTAGTGAGCGCCAAGGGGCCTTGGCGCCAATCTGCTGTAGGGGCTAGGAAAGGGCCTGTTTGCGCTGGCTCTTATGATTCTTGTCGGTCCAGTAGAAGCGATTCGGGACTCGGCTACCCATGCCAATACGGCGGCTGTTGGCTAGGCAGTGCCAGCTAAACTGTTGACCTTGTTCTATGGCGTCTTCGATACGCAGTCCGTGGGCCAGATAACAGGTAATACTGGCGGCGAGGGTTGCGCCGCCGCCGCGGGAAAACACTTTAATGCGCTCCCAGCTGTATCGCCGCTCTAAACCCTGATGGTTGTAGAGGTGGTTTTCATAGGTGGTGTGAGTGCGCTTCGCGCCGCTGATCAGCAGGTGCTCGCAACCGGTTTCGAGAATCTCTTGGGCGCAAGCGTCAAGGGTGTCGGCTTGATGAGCGAGCTCGTGGGTTTCAACTAGCCCGAGCGTGGCGATGGTTGCCAGCGGCAGTAACAGTGTTTCCGTTGCTCTTACTATGCTATCGGCTTCGGGCAGCTCGCTATTACAGATGCTGGTGACAGGGTCGAGGATAACCGGAAGGTTGGGGTAGTCGTGGAGAATTGAGTGTATGGCCTCGGCATTTTCGACGCTGCCGACGAACCCTAGCTTGATGGCTTTGACGGGCATGTCTTCGAGAATGGCTCGAGCCTGTTCAATGATCAATGCTGATTCTATGGGGACGATGTCTTTGGTGTCGCGGGTATCCTGTGCGCACAGGGTGGTAATGATGGGAGTGCAGTGGCAGCCAAGGCTGGCGGCGGTTTCTATGTCGGCTTGGATGCCTGAGCTGCCTGATGGATCATGGCTGGACATGCTCATGATTACGGGGACGTCGTCGAAAGCCTCGGTGCCAAATTCCATTGTACGTTTTCCTTGGGGTTACGGTCGTAAATGTTGAAATTACTGTCGTAAAAGGTGCGTAAAAACGGTTCGTGCTCCATCACTGCTGAGTCTAACACAGCGTTCTGTTTTTGCTCGCCGAGGTGACGCGCGGTACTTGTGGGGCTGTTAGGCCTAGAACGGTTTAACCACTACCATGATGACAATGGCGGCAAGAGCCAGTACTGGGGCTTCATTAAACCAACGATAAAATATATGGCTACGGGCCTTTGGCGCTTCGCGCAATTGACGCATGTAGCGCCCACAGGCTAGATGATAAAAAATTAAGCCGATGACGATGGCCAATTTGGCGTGAAACCAGCCTGCGTTGAGGTAATAGCTGAGGTTACTGCTGCTCAGCCATATACCCAGCAGCAGAGTAGCGAACATGGCTGGAGTGGCGATGCCTCGATAGAGCTTACGTTCCATTACTTCGAAGCGTTCAAGGCTGGGTTGGTCTTCGCTCATGGCGTGGTAGACAAACAGCCGCGGTAAATAGAAGAGCGCGGCAAACCAGCAAACAACGGCGATGATATGAAACGCTTTAACCCACAACATGCTTTACCTCTTCAGTAATCGGTCCCTAACAAGCATTGGCTTGCCAGTTCAAACGGTTCTTCTTGCCTATTGGTAGGCTTCTTGTATGTGCTCTGGCATCAATATACCCGCGACGGGAGAAAGAGCTAAGCGTTTTTGTGAGAGCGTGTGGCGCTCGACAAAGAAGGCATCGATTTGCTGTTCTTGTATTAAACGTTGCGCATCGAGCAAGCTGGCCTGTTGGTCAATCGCGCTTAGTTGCCAGCGCCTAGCGGGTATCTCGACAAGGTCGATGTCTGAATTCTCTATTGTTTCTGAACTCTGTAACGCAGTGGCAGCATCGGCAGCAAGTAACAGTAGCTTGTCTTTGTTGTTTTCTTCGAGCACCAGCCATTGTGGGTGGCTACACAGAAGTTGCTGCAGGCTAGCGCGGCTTAAGCGGCGGTTGCAGATGGCGAAGTTAGTGTCCATTGCGCTGCGGACCCCAATGCGCTCAAGGGCTCGATTGATGGGCCCGGAATGAAGGTCGAACCCCGCGTTCCGCAGTTGCTCGATAAACACGCCATCACAGCCAAACACCTGACGAGTAACGACTACTGAGGTCACAATCATCACCATGGAGGGAAAAATGATGTTGGGGTTGTAGCTCAGCTCAAGCACGGTGATGAGTGCGGCAAGGGGGGCGTTGAGGACTGCGGCCATCATGGCGCCCATGCCGAGTAATGCGTAAAAACTGGTGTTGGCGCCAGCCTCTGGGAGTAGGGCTTCGGCAATAAGGCCCAGTGCGCCACCTAGGCAGGCGCCGATGAACAGCATGGGCCCGATCAAGCCGCCAGGCATGCCGAGCCCAACACTAAGGGTGCTGAGAAACAGTTTTGCGAAGGCGATGGTCAGCAATAAGGTGAGGCCAACACTGCCCTGCATTGTTGCTTCGATGGTGTCGTAGCCGACGCCCATGACTTGGGGTACGAAGATGGCGGTCAGGCCGGTTAGTAGGCCAACCAGTAGCAGCTTGTATGTGTTGTTGATGTGCTTGATCTGCTGGAAATTTAATTGCAGGCGGATGAAGCAGGCGGCGAATAAAGCAATGATTAAACCGCAGAAAATGATGAGCGGCAGTTCGCTCAAGCTGCTCATTTGTAATGGGGCGACACTGAAGGCCGGAGCGCTGCCGAAGGTGGCTTGTGCGACGGCGGCACCGGTCACGGAGGCAAGGATCACGGGTACGAAGCCTGCAATGGAGTATTCCATCAATATCACTTCCATGGCAAAAATGACGCCAGCCATGGGGGTGTTGAATGAAGCGGAGATGGCAGCCGCAACACCGCAGCCAATGAGTGTACGCAAGCTGTTGTTCGGCAGTTTTAACCACTGACCTAGCTGGCTGGCCGTGCCAGCACCCAAGTGTACGGCGGGGCCTTCACGGCCGACCGACTGGCCGCTGAGCAGCGCGATAGCGCCGGCTAAAAACTGTACGCCAAGATTAAATAATGGCAGGCGACCTTGGTGGTTATGTAGGCGCTCAATGACATGGCCCACGCTGACGTGACGTTGACTGCTCGACAGTGTCCGCATTAACAGGGCGATGGTGGCCGCGCCAGCGACGGGGAGAAAGAAACGTGCATAAGCGGGTAGCGATTCGAAGCTCTCGCTGTTGCCGCCAAGGAAGTGCTCTAAGGGCAGCTCAACTAAGCTGCGGAAAGCGATGATTACCAGTGCTGCGGCTAGGCCACAAATGAAACCCAGCAGTGTTAATTGCGGCAAGGCATCAAGGTGAGCGAGTTGATGGCGCAGGCGATCGAGGCGCAATTGTACGAATGGTGTAAACATGTGGCGAATGGGGATTCCTCTCTGAAGCGTGTCGGTGGCTTCGCGTTGCTTATGCAGTAGGTTGCTATAAACTAAGCCAATTATACGTTGTCGCCAAGCAGAAGGCTGGGTGACAGGGGATTTTGTTGGTTTTTTCGTAGAGATAAGTAAGAGGTTGATGTGATTCAGGTAGGCATTGTCGGTGGCACAGGGTACACGGGTGTAGAGTTATTACGTTTGTTGGCGAGTCATCCCCAAGTGGAGGTGAGCGTCATTACTTCACGCGCAGAAGCGGGAGTCGCTGTCGCCGATTTGTATCCGAGCCTTCGCGGCCACTTCGACTTAGCATTCAGCGTGCCAGACGTCGACGTTTTGAGTCAGTGTGATGCCGTGTTTTTCGCGACGCCTCACGGCGTTGCCCAGGCGATGATGCCGCAATTGATTAGCCGCGGTGTGCGGGTTATAGACCTGTCGGCGGATTTTCGTATTCGCGATAAAGCGCTCTGGGAGCAGTGGTATAACCAAGAGCATGCGTGCCCAGAACTTATCGATAAGGCTGTCTATGGTTTGCCTGAAGTAAACCGTGAGGCAATTGCACAGGCGCAGTTGGTTGCCTGTCCAGGGTGTTACCCGACAGCGACCCAGTTGGGTTTAATACCGCTACTTGAAAAGAATTTAGTGGATCCTAGTGACCTTGTGGTCAACGCGGCGTCCGGCGCGTCGGGTGCTGGACGTCAGGGTAAAATCGATAACTTGTTGGCTGAAGTGAGCGATAGTTTTAAAGCGTACGCCGGCGGCGGCCATCGTCACTTACCGGAAATTGAGCAGGGTTTGACGGATGTACAGCCTGCCGGTGCAGCCGAAGTCTCGGTGACATTTGTACCGCATTTGTTGCCTATGATCCGGGGAATTCACGCGACGAGCTACGCTAACTTGATCGATACATCGCTGAGTGAAGCTGAGTTGCATGCGTTATTTGTAGAGCGCTACGTGGACGAACCATTTGTCGATGTTTTGCCGTTGGGCGTGCATCCACAGACACGGACGGTAAAAAGTTCTAATGTGTGTCGGATCTCTATTTTCCGGCCTCAGGGCAAGGGTAAAGTTGTTGTGTTGTCGGTGATCGATAATTTGACCAAAGGGGCCTCGGGGCAAGCGATACAAAATTTGAATATTATGTTCGGCTTTGATGAAAAGGCTGGACTTAATCAGATTGCGCTGTTGCCTTAGCGTGATGATGGTTGTTAGCCGTATACATCAATTACGGGAAGGCAGTTCAGCGACCATGGTGCTGCTCAAAATTGTGAAGGGGGAATGATGACAGCGGTAAAAGGCTCGAAACAATACCAGATGAAGGTGGTGACCTACCGTCCTTGGATTCATTGGTTGATGATGATTGGTGGCTTAGGTTTGGTCGTGTCGGCCGTTTACAGCAGTTACTTTGTTGGGCAAGTTGTTGGTCTAGAACAGCAGGCGGAGGCTGTTTCTGAGCGTGACCGCCTTCGGATTGAACTTGATGTTAAGGCGCAGGAGAGCGCGCAATACCGGCAGTCAGTAGCGAATCTAAAGCTGGGCGCGCAGGTTGATCGAAAGGCGAGTGAAGGTGTGCGCGGTGAAGTCATGCAGCTCAAGGAGCAGATTGCTGAGCTGCAAGCGGATATCTCTTTTTATCGCGGTTTGATGTCACCGGCTGATAATAAGCAAGGGCTGACGATCGGCTCCCTTAATGTGATTTCCACCGGTGCGCCTCGCCATTATGAGTACAAACTGGTGATGCAGCAGCTGGCTGCTAGGCACAAGATACTGCAGGGAATTTTGACATTTAATATTATTGGGCGTCAGGGCGAGGTTTTGCGCACCTTGGCGTTGAAGGATGTGTCCGAAAGTGTGAGCAGCGACGAGATTAAATTGCGCTTCAAGTATTTTCAGAGTCTAGAGGGGCGCTTGGCTTTACCCGAGGGGTTTGAGCCAGAACGTATAGAACTGGTGGCTAAGTCATCAGGGAAGGGTTCGGTTACCGTAGAAAAGAAATTTGGCTGGTTGGTACAGGAGGGCTAAACATAATGTGGGGCAAAAAGGACAAGAATATGGGTTTTGCAGCGGGTAGCACCACGTTGATATCAAAGGCGACAGAGGTGGTTGGCGACATTCACTTTAGTGGCAATCTTGAAGTGGAGGGGCGAGTAAGGGGTAATATCTTCGCCGATGGGGATTCGGACGCGCGTGTGCGAGTTATGGAAAAAGGCCTCGTTGAGGGAGAAATTTCCGTACCGACGGTTGTTATTAATGGCAATGTGAACGGCGACGTCCACTCCAGCAAACATGTGGAATTGGCGGCTAAAGCGGTTGTTCAGGGCAATGTGCATTACAACCTGATTGAGATGGTAAAGGGCTCGCAAGTTAATGGCAGTCTTGTTTATAGCGGCGCAGATAGCGGCGTTAAGAAGCCCCTGTCGACAGCAGTGCAAGGCGATGACCCTGTGGAATTGGTTGCAGGCTGAGGCTAATACTTGACTGTTTTTGTCGGGTAAAGAGATAATGCGGGGCTATTGTGGTGAATTGTATCCGCATAGCCCCGTTTTTTGATGCCCGTAGTAGCTGTTGTTGGTGCTGGGTAGGAGATATAGATGACAAACGCAGATACCTTTATTCCAGAGCCTTTGCTGGTCACTGAAAGTGCGGCGACTAAAGTTCGCAGTTTGGTGGAGGAAGAGTGTAATGACGAGTTAAAGCTGCGGGTGTTTGTGACCGGCGGGGGCTGCTCCGGTTTTCAATATGGATTTACCTTCGATGAAATTGCGGCGGAAGATGATGCTGTTATTGAAAAGGCTGGTATCAGCGTGCTGGTTGATGCCATGAGCTACCCTTATCTGGTTGGCTCTCAGGTGGACTACGAGGAGGGCTTGCAGGGCTCCAAGTTTGTTATCTCTAATCCGAACGCTGCAACTACCTGTGGTTGCGGCTCATCCTTTTCTGTTTAGGTTCCCATGATGTTCCGTAGCTGGATTCGAGCGACCACCTATTTACTGATGTTGCTTGGTTTGCTTCTCTCTGCCTCGTTATGGGCTACTGATGATGAGGCGCCATTGGCAGCCTCTGGGTACTTGGCGCGACTGCAACAGCATTCGCCTATGGGCTTGGAGAGTGCACTTAGGCGCGCGGAGCGGCTGTTTGTGGATGGCCAATTGGTGGGTGGGCATGAACCCGTGACGTTTGTGGTACACGGCCCAGAGGTCAGTGTCTTTTTTCGTGATAACTACGACGCGCACAAGCCGCTTTTAGATCTGGCGGCGAAGTTAACGGCATTTCGGGTGATAGATATTCGTATATGTGAGACCCGCATGGGGGTCTTGGGGCGTGATAAAAGTGTGTTGGTGCCGTTTGTCAGTACGGTGCCTTTCGGCCCTGCGGAGGAAGAACGTCTGCTGGTTGACGAGGCGTATATTTACTTCTGAGTCTTTTTACCTTTTGTGTTATTTCAGCCCCTTAAGCGGGGTATACCCCTCCAAGTATTACCTCACGTCTCGCGCCGGTTGTCGCAGGGTTGTTGCCGGGTAAATTTTCCAGTGTTTGCTGTGCAAGCCAAGCGAATGCGGTAGCTTCTACCGATTCAGGTGCGATACCGAGTGCTGACGTGGTTTGCACGCGCAGATCGAGAGCAGCCCTTTGCGCGGTCGCCTCAATACATTTGAGGAGCTGGAGGTTAAAGGCGCCACCTCCGCACACGTAGATGGCCTCAGTATTTGGGGCTTGGAGTTTGATGCTATTGATCAAACTCTGTGCGGTCACTTCGAGCAGGCTGGCCTGGATGTCTACAGCTTCCATGGGCTTGCCAAGCAGTTCAATTTGTTGGCTTAACCAGGTGAGATTGAAATCTTCGCGACCAGTGCTTTTCGGCGGCGCTTGTTGAAAAAACTCGTGTTGTAATAGCTGTTCAATAAGTCTTTTGTCGGCTCTGCCGGCGCTGGCCCACTGCCCGTCGTGATCATAGCGCTCGCCTTGCTGTTCATGAATCCAGGCGTCCATCAGTGTGTTGCCAGGTCCCGTGTCAAAACCCTTCAGTTTATCCCCAGTTAAAAGAGTGACGTTACTGATTCCGCCAATATTGGCAATGACTCGCTGTTCTTCTGCTGATGAGAATACGGCTTGATGGAAGGCCGGTACTAGCGGTGCGCCCTGACCTCCTGCAGCCATGTCGCGGCGGCGAAAATCAGCGATGGTGCAAATCCCTGTTTCTTCGGCAATGATGTTGGCGTCGCCGATTTGCAGTGTGAAAGGATGTTGTGTGGTTCCGGGTGGGCGGTGACGAAGTGTCTGCCCGTGGCTGCCTATGGCGCGGATTTCACTCGCCGCGGTGTTGCTGGTGCTCAGGAGTATTTGCGCGGCTTGGGCAAAGGCGTGGCCTAATTGATGGTCAAGGCGCCCTAGGCGCTCTATTTCATCATTACCTGGTTGCATCAGCGTGAGTATCTCAGCTCGTATGCTGTCGGCAAGGGGTTGCTCTATATAGTGTAGGAGCTGCGGTTGCTGGCTAGAAAAATCAACCAGAGCTGCATCAATACTGTCGGCGCTGGTGCCTGACATGAGGCCGATACAGAGGTGTGCGTTGCTGCTCACAGTGTACCTGTGGTTTGTGTGTCAGCCTGGGCGATCAGTGTTGGCTTGCCGAGGCTTTCAAGTTGTGCGAGCTGCGAGCGGGTTTCTTTGAGGAAGCGAGTTTTTTCTGTTTTGGCAATTGAGCGTGCTTTCGGCAGTTTAACCGTTACAGGGTTGCGCACCGCGCCATTGACGTAAAATTCGTAATGCAGGTGCGGGCCCGTGGATAAACCCGTAGTGCCAACGTAACCGATAATTTGTCCTTGTTTTACGCGTGAACCGCTGCGTACGCCGCGGCCAAAGTTTTTCATGTGAGCGTAAAGAGTCTTATAGGTTTGTCCGTGTTGAATAATGACGGTGTTGCCGTACCCGCCTTTGCGCCCGGCATGCACGACCTTGCCGTCACCAGCGGCCTTGATAGGTGTTCCCCGCGCAGCTGCATAGTCGGTGCCTTTGTGCGCGCGGATTCTATTCAGTACGGGGTGTTTGCGCCTGAGGTTGAAGTGCGAGCTGATGCGGCCTATGTCCACTGGTGTGCGCAGGAATTCCTTGCGCATGGTTTCACCTGTTGGGGTGTAGTAATGGGTGCTGCCCTTGCTGTCGGTGTAGCGCAGCGCCTGAAATTTTTTGCCCTGGTTGGTGAACTCGGCGGAAAGAATATTACCGTTCGTAAACTTTTTACCGTCAAGATACTTCTCTTCGTATACGACTTTAAAGCTGTCGCCTTTACGGATGTCCAGCGCGAAATCGATATCCCAACCAAAAATGTTGGCCACTTCCATGATTAGATTGGCGTCTAACCCAGCGTTCTGTGCGGCAAGGAATAGTGATCCATTGATGGTGGCTTGCTTATGGCTGACCCGAACGTCGGGGATGCGCTGTTCTACCGTATGGCTAAATGCGTCGACGCTGCGTTCGAATAGCTGGCTGTTGAGGCGGTTTTCTTGGTAGCGTAGTGCTTGCAGTGCGCCGCCTTCAATTTGAAAGTTGAGCGTTTGTCCTGGGTGGATACGGGTAAGGGTCTTTGTGGCTTCATTGCTGGCCATGAAAGTGAATAGTTTGCGATCGCTGAGTCCGGCGCGTTGAAATATCAACGACAGGTTATCGCCACTTTTCACGGTTTCAGTGTGCCAACTGGGTGTGACTGGCTCCTCGATGAAGTCGGGCGCCATTGGGGTGGTGGCGTCGGCCAGCAGTGCCTGCTCGGTTTCAGTGAAGTTGAGCTGCAGTGGTTGGGTGTGACGCTTGGCCTGTGCGTTTGGGCTCGGGTAGAGCGCCAGAAGAGCAACAAGGCATGCCCCCAAGCCACCAGCGCAGATTAAGTGCTGGCGGGGAAAGAAGTTTATTAAAGCCTTAAGGCTTCTTTTTTTATTAAAATCAGGTGCTTGCATCACTTACTTCACATGCTGGTTAATATGGCGGTGTAGCTACATTGTTTATAACAGAAAATACCCTGCCTTGCATCCGCATGGGGGCCTCTATATGTCAGGGTTAGGGCGCAGTCTTGTTTTTACGAGCGGATTCGGTATTGTGGCCTCCTTCTTGTCCCGGGGCTCCGTGAATACTGGCTTTTGGTTGGTGTGGCGGGCGGATTTACTGATCAAACAGAATGCTAAGGTGTGGTGATGACAGAGGTTGATGGCAACTTGATTAACGACCTACGTGAGCGCGGGTTGATTGCTCAAATGACGGGCGATGATGCTCTGCAAGAGTATCTGTCTGCTGAATCACGCACCCTTTATTGCGGCTTCGACCCTACGGCTGACAGTCTGCATATTGGCAGTTTGGTGCCGCTGTTGACGCTTAAGCGCTTCCAGCAAGCGGGACACAAGCCGATTGCCTTGGTGGGTGGCGCTACCGGTTTGATCGGTGATCCAAGCTTCAAGGCGCAGGAGCGCAAGCTGAACACCTCTGGTGTGGTAGCCGACTGGGTTGGCAAGCTGCGGGCTCAGGTATCGCGTTTCATTGATTTTGAGCTCGAGGGTAACGGCGCCGAGGTGGTGAACAACCTCGACTGGACCGAAAACCTCAATGTGCTGGATTTCCTGCGCGATGTGGGTAAGCATTTCTCGATCAATAATATGATAAATAAAGAGTCGGTGAAGCAGCGTATCGATCGCGAAGGTGCGGGTATATCGTTTACCGAGTTTACCTACATGTTGCTGCAGTCATACGACTTTGCTGAGCTCTACAAACAGCACAATTGTACGCTGCAGATCGGTGGCTCGGATCAGTGGGGAAATATAGTCGGTGGCGTGGAGTTGTCGCGCCGCATGTACGGTGGACACACCTTTGGCTTGACGCTGCCGTTGGTGACCAAGTCAGACGGGACGAAATTTGGCAAAACTGAGAGTGGCACCATCTGGCTGGATGCAGCCAAGACCTCGCCTTATGCCTTTTACCAGTTCTGGCTTAATAGTACCGACGCAGATGTTTATAAATTCCTGCGTTACTTCACCTTTCTTAGTATTGAGAAGATTGAAACTATAGAGAAGGCCGACGAAGAAGCTCGGGGCCGTCCACAGGGGCAGGGTGTCTTAGCCACAGAGGTGACGCGCCTGATTCACGGCGATGAGGGCTTGGCGGCGGCGGAACGAATCACCGCGGCAATGTTCAGTGGCGAGCTATCAGACCTAAGTGAGAGTGACCTTGAGCAGTTGGCTCAGGATGGTCTGCCAGGCAGTAAGTTGCCTGACGATCTGACTGAAAAATCCCTGACCTCTTTGCTGGCTGAGTGCGGTATGGCGAAAGGTAGTGCTATTAAAGACGCTCTGGGTCGAAATGCGGTTTGGGTTAACGGTGTGGCGAAGGGCGCGGCCGAGAATATGCAGGTCGCGGAATCCTTTACGAAAGAGGCCGGCTTATTTGGCCGCTTCTACCTAGTGAGATTGGGAAAGAAGAAGTACCACCTCTTTGATGCCAGGTAGTTGGCTCGCTCCCGTACGAAAAAGCCCGCCCAGTGCGGGCTTTTTTGCGCCTGTAGCTATCTGCTTTAGGTTTTGTAGTAAAGCTGCAGAAAGTCCTTGCCGGCCTCGCTTAGGTCTGTACAATGCGCCTCTCTTTCGGGGGTTAAGCCTTCTAAGGGGCTGAAAACTCAAGGGTTTTCGGCGGCGATAAGGTTTTGTAGTTCAGCTACAAAACATGCTTGCCAAACAGATGCGGCTCTGTATAATGCGCGCTCTCTGGTTGAGGCAAGTCCTTAACCAGCACGGTGAACCCAGCGTATCACCGGTTATTTAAAAACATAATCAAGCAATGC
>Ga0209081_1001728_pt1 | contig 12966 bp, 12 predicted proteins | sample GOMGulsemesocosm_4_FD_184636 | JGI IMG/M metagenome (GOLD analysis project Ga0209081, IMG submission 184636) | Methane-oxidizing microbial communities from mesocosms in the Gulf of Mexico - GOM15B Gulf of Mexico (SPAdes) (version 2) | ecosystem: Environmental > Aquatic > Marine > Cold seeps... | reverse complement strand
ACAAAATTCGCATGCCATACAATATTAACGTGTTAACCCAAGCATCTGCTGCATTTGCGTTAAAGCACTTTGATGTGCTCGATCAGCAATGTGCTGAGTTAAAGCAGCAGCGTGAATGGTTGTTTGAAGAATTATTAGCGCTTGGTTTTTCTGCTTATAAATCGGAAGCAAACTTTATTCTTGCGCGCGTTAAAACTGATAATGCGCGTGAGATTTTTGAAGCATTAAAAACGCATAAAATTTTAATTAAATGCATGGATGGTGCGCATCCTCTGCTGGCGCAGTGCTTGCGCTTTACGGTTGGTAAGGCAGTGGAAAATCAGGCGTTAATTACCGCTTTGAAGGCGATTCTTTAACGGTTTTATGCACTGCTTCTGATCGATAGGTCATGAAAAAAGGCGTCTAAATAGACGCCTTTTTTATGTTATTCCTTATTGCCTTTTTGCTGTCGTTGACCAGCGATAGCTCGCGTTGATTGGGTTTCGCCACTGCGTATATATTCAATATCAATCCGATCACCCGGACGGAGTGCAGCAATAATATTCATGGCATTGCGGGCATCACTAGTATTTTTCCCGTTAATGCCCACTAAAATATCCCCTGCGGCCAAGCCTGCTTGCTCCGCTGGGCCATCAGGAAATATACCGGTAACAATTAATCCGGTTAACTCCTTTGGTAAACCTAAAACATCAATTAGGGCAGGGGTAGCCTCTTGAACTTCGATTCCTAGCCAACCGCGAATAGTGGTGCCGTGGGTAGCGATATCCATCAAACTCCGAGTTGCCACTTCTGATGGAATGGCAAAGCCGATGCCCTCGCTGCCACCCGACTGTGAAAATATCGCAGTATTTAATCCGACTAACTCACCATAAGCATTCACCAACGCACCGCCCGAGTTGCCTGGGTTAATGGCGGCATCAGTTTGAATGTAGTCTTCATAGGTATTTAAACCGAGCTGATTGCGCCCAGTCGCGGAGACAATACCCATAGTTACCGTTTGACCAACGCCAAATGGATTACCAATCGCGAGCACAACATCACCAACGGCAAGACTGCGTTCTGACGCCACGCGAATATGCGGAATGTTGTCGAGTTCGATTCTTAGTACTGCCAGATCGGCTTCAGGATCGGTACCGACAACCGTCGCTGAGGCATCACGGCCATCGCGTAAAGAAACAACGATTTCGTCGGCACCATCAATGACATGGTTATTGGTTAGGATGTAGCCATTGCCCGCCATGATGACGCCGGAACCTAGGCTAGATTGCATGCGCTCACTCGATTCTGGGCTGTTGCGGAAAAAACGCTTAAAGTAAGGATCGTTGAGCATGGGGTGAGTTTTACGTTGCACTATTTTGCGCGTATAAATATTCACAACTGCAGGTGCTGCTATATCAACCGCATCGGCATAGCTTACCGGACCTTGTGCGCGCATGGTATCTGCTTGTGGTTCGGCATTGATGACGGTTGGGGCGTCGAAAATCGGTTGCGGTGTTTGTGGAATCACCCACTCAGGCGCCCAAAGTAAAATACTGAGTGCAGCGATAACCCCAATCGCCGATGGCAAAAGAATACGATGAACAATTGTACTGGATGTCGACATTTGCTGAGGTTCCCTAAAAACCCATAAACTGGGTGTGTACTGTAACAAACTTAACTGCGAGCGGCCTATGATCACTGATCGCCAAGAAATATTGAAGCATCTAGATGCACTCTTACAGAGTGCGAAAATTCGCGATTACTGCCCCAATGGCTTGCAGGTTGCGGGGAGAAAAAATGTACAGCATATCATTACGGGTGTTACCGCGAGCCAAGCGCTCATTGATATCGCGATAGAGCGTGGCGCGGATACTATCTTGGTACATCACGGTTATTTTTGGAAGGGTGAGGATGAACGCATCGTCGGGATTAAGAAAGAGCGCTTAAAAGCTCTGCTAACCCACGACATCAATTTAATTGCTTACCACCTGCCACTAGATATGCATCCAATTTATGGCAATAACGCTCAGTTGGCCGATGTATTGGGATTGCAGGTCGATGGTTTGTTGGATGAGTCCGATCCATCCGTTCCGGGAAATATTGGTCGCTTGCCGCGCGCTATGAGTGGGAAAGAGTTCCGCGCTTGGTTAGGAGAGTGCTTAAAGCGTGAGCCTCTGCATATTGGCGAAGACAACGATACTATCGAAACCATCGCTTGGTGTACTGGTGGTGCTCAAGGTTATTTACAGCGAGCGATTGATGCCGGTGTTGACGCCTATTTAACGGGAGAAATTAATGAGCCAGCGGTGCATCTAGCGCGCGAAACCGGCACACATTTCTTCAGTGCAGGTCATCATGCGACTGAACGCTATGGCGTAAAAGCGCTCGGTGAATATTTGGCGGATGAGTTTGGCCTTAACGTTGAATTTGTTGATATCGATAATCCGGTATAACGGTTGGCTGTTGTCAGTGTTCGTTCTTTAGAATGAGGAAATTTTCCCTTTTCTCGTTCTAATTTCTTATATGTTTTTCTGCAATAAAAACTCAGGCGTATATCTCCGAAAAAACGACGGCTGTCTATTTTCTACTGTTCTAATGTCAACTATATTTAGGTTTTGTGGGCAAATGAGCCAATATTGACGAATCTTTCATTATTGACTTGGCATTCTCTAAAACTGGGACTAATCTGGCTGAACAATAAAAACAATATCAGATGATTTGACGACTTGCTGTGCCATCATAGCGATGGGTTGTTAATGATTTGATGCTTTGTGACAGGAGGTCACAATGACAGCCGAGTTCCGAGTTAATCAACCCTTATACATACTGTTCCTGTTAGGTCTTTCCTTCAGTTCTAACTCTATGGAGTCTATCTCTGATGAAGAGCTTAGTAACTATTCGGGACAGGCATTCATAACGATAGACGCTTCCAGCTATAGCGATGGTGCTGGCGACTTTTCTGGAAACTATGAATTTACTAAAGTGAATTTTGGTGTCGATGTAGAAACATTAATTAACGTTGATGAGTTGCGCATAGGAGAATTTGAGCGCAGCTATAGTGATGGTGATGTTGGTGCACTCGAATATGTTGCTAACCCGAATTTTGATGACACTGACCCTAATAGTAGCCCTTATATTCCTGTAACCGATGCCGATGGCAATGTACCTGTCCCCGATGCTGATATTATTATTCAGAATTTCGCTTTAGGGCGAGTTGATAATTATAATTATAAAGAAGTGGGTGATGATGAGCCTGTCATTGTTCCTTTTAAAATGCGTGATCCCTATATTGAACTTGCTTATAAAATGGACACTAACGGTATTCGTAGAATTGCCGGTCTACGACTAGGATTTGGTGCGGCTATGGGAGACTTGTCGGGTGATTTATTAGCCTTGACGGGGAATTTGGAAGGAAGAATCGATGGCGTCGCGAGTACAGCTCTTGATGAGTTAGATTGTACTGTAGAATGGTTTTTATGCGGTGTGTCAGCTTTAGATAGTGGTTTGAAAATTTATGGTCCTGTGCAATTTGTTGATCCCGAGACGGGCGAGGGAACTCGAGGTGGCACTTACATTAAACGCGCTACTTATATGGGGGTTGCCGAAGGCGCGCAACTTTCCAGTGATGATCTCGCTTTAGGTTTTTTGCCAGCAGACTGGTTGGTGGAGTATTTATCATCTTCTGAAAATTGCAAAACATTCGGTCTAGGTGGTTGTTTTAAACTCACTAACTATCAAAGTGTTTACATTGGTAATAAAAATGCAAACTCGTTCGAGGAAGGGGCGGCAGAAGGTGCTTTCATTTCTTTGCAAAATGAAGCGGTACCTTGGGAAAATTTGTCAGGTGTTGGTGAGGATAGAATTTTGGCTGAGCGAGGAGCATTTTTGAATATTACGAAGTTTAAGGACAGCAGTGGCAATATTCATTACCCTATTTATTTAGATCTTTATAATGCCTTGACCGGTGAGCCACGCGTTGCGACTTGCATCGGCAGGACGAAAGGCTGTTGAATATGTTCTATTAGTGGCCAGTTGCTTGGCCACTGATTTTTTTATATCCAGTAAATAGTGCGACTATGATTGCTCCTGCAATTAATCCGGCAGCAACATCGAAGGTTAAGCCTGCAATTAATGAAAGTGTTTTGCCAGCAATCATCCCTTCCACTGAGTGAGCGATATGATGGCTCAGTTCGCTGAGTGCGGGTACGCCGTGTACTATGATGCCGCCGCCTACCATAAACATGGCGGCAGTTCCCACTACCGATAGCAACTTCATTAATTTGGGTGCTAACGTTAGCAATGAGTCGCCTAAGATTTTTTGCATTTTTCCGAGTAGCGTCGGTTTGGCTTTCTCACTTAAATACAAACCAACGTCGTCCATCTTAACAATACCAGCCACAATGCCGTACACGCCGAAGGTAAACGCAATCGCCAACAGCGATACGACCAGTACTTGGGTAATAAATGGCGCGGCACTGATAGAGCCTAAAGTGATAACGATAATCTCGGCGGATAGAATAAAATCGGTGCGAATAGCGCCGCTGATTTTATCTTTCTCGAACTCAACCATATCTACATCGCCATCAGTGAGCGCATTGTGCAGGGCGGTTTTTTCTTCACTGGATGTTTTGTGCAGCCACGAATGCACCAGCTTTTCCACGCCTTCAAAGCATAAATAAGCGCCACCTAACATCAGCAACCAAAGAATTGCCCACGGGGCAAAGGCACTAATAACTAATGCCGCGGGCACTAATATCAGCTTATTTTTGAGCGAACCTTTGGTCACCGCCCAAACAACTGGGAGTTCACGTTCGGCGCGAATACCCGATACCTGCTGAGCGTTTAGCGCAAGATCGTCTCCCAGTACACCAGTGGTTTTCTTGGCCGCCATTTTTGACATCAGCGCAACATCGTCAAGCACCGATGCTATGTCATCCAGTAACGCGAGTAAGCTGCCAGCGGCCATGAGGTATCTCTGTAGTAGATATTCGTAAATGATTAAAAGTAAATGCCAATACCCAAGGCTAACCCTGAGTAAGTAATGTCGAAGCTGCGAATGCTATCGGAAAAAACATCCAATAGCTCTTGCCTTTGATATTCTATTCGTACAACGGTCACTTTGGTTGGCTGCCAATCAAAGCCAAGGCTGTAATAATAACCAAAGCCATTGTCTGTGGCGGAGTCTTTTCCGGCTTCTTTAACATCATCAAAGGTTTCTTCAAGATCAAGATTGGCCTTATATGCCAATCCCCCAAGGCGCAAGTAGCCGCGAAATTTATCGGCTATAGGGTAATAGCCATGCGCGCCGAGTAGCGCACTTTTACTCGATAGGGTCGTTTGATAACTACCCGCTAAGTCGTGTGCGATTTCTGATTCGTTGTCGGCAACGATACTGATGCCTGTTTCGATTCCCCACCAAGGATTGAAGTCATAGCCTAAGTTAATCTGACTATTACGAGACAAATCAAAGTCTGGCGCTGTATTTTCGCTACTAATCGCCACCTCGGGGCGACCGAAGGTTAGGTTAATAGAATACGGGCGCTCGATATCTTGCTCATCAGCGTAACTCAAGACACTAAATAAACCACTTAAAACCAGCGTGAGTAATCTCGGGTTTAATAAGTAATTCAAGGACGATACTCCATTTCAATGCTGTCGCTGCGACTCCCCATCACTCGCCCACCACTGACGCCCTCACCAAGGGTGCCTCGTTGTTTACGTACAAGGCTCAAATTAATCGTGCAATATTCCAAATTAAACTGATCAAGGTTCACAGTTTCGGCTTTGTATAAGCCAAATGTCAGGGTGTCTAAAAATAGGGTCGGAAAAACTTGTAGTACAGAAGTTAAGGTATTTTCAAATACATTGGTTGTTTTAAATACCTTTTCTTCTGGAATAAAATCGGCGATGAAAAAGGCGTGCGACTGGTTGTCTTCAATATTAAAATTCGATACCCATTTAACAGGTTTGGCATCGTTATTTGAGTAGCAGGTTGAGCGGCCAACAACACTTAACTCATCTGCTGCGCTACCAAGCCATTGCATTTCGAATTCATCTTCTCGACGGGTATAGCGGATATCGTTTGGCGGCTCAGTAATTTGTATTTCTTCGGGAAAGGTCAGGCTGGCATTGTAGCCAACTAAGCTGCCAGGGCCGGGGTCGACTAATAATTCATCGGTGGGATACCAACGATTTGCGCGGCTGCCTTGAGCATCGAATACCACTTCGAGTTCAATACTGGTACTGGGATTATTCAGCACTAAGGTATTTTGATAGTAATTTGTGCGGTTTTCACGCGGCTGTAAAATTTTCTCTTCGGCTTCTGTACGCGCGAGTAATACGTCGCCACCGACTAACGGAGCGTCATCGCCATCCTCATAAGCGGCAGCGGCGATATTGACGGTTGTTGCCGTGCGCGGTAGGTCGGCTTCCATTGATAGCGATATCCCAGTGTTGGAAACATCTTCATCAAGCTCGTCTTTCGCCGTATCGCTGCATCCACTTAATACTAATGGCAATGCCATTAGTATTAAGTATGTGCTTTTTGTTTTAACCATCATTACGCATGTCCTTGCTATTTTTGCAGTCGCGATACGCCAATCATCACCAGCGCCATACCAGCGACCGTCATCCAGCCAAACGGCTCACCTAAAAATACCACCGCCATTATGGTGGTCATCACTGGGCCTATGGTTCCACTAACACTGGTTTTTGCCGGGCCAATGCGTTTGATCGCTTCGCTCACCATAAAAGAGGGCACAACCGTGGCAAATATTGCCATGATCACAGTACCGATCCAACGTTCAGTGTTCATGTCTGGCATGACAATACCGTGTATCACACCGTAATGAATAAAGGTCGCAACGGATGCTGATGCCATCGCCACGCTGGTGAATAGTAAGCTGCCCAGAGCGCCAATCGCCTTCTTACTGAACAAAATATACAGCGCAAACGACAGGGCGCTGGCCAAGATCAACAAGGTGCCGGTCGTTATCTCAGAAACTGCGTTGCTACTGCCATCGGTAAGGAGTGAGGCATTCGTTAAATCATGCCCATACATCACCAGTAGGCCGACGTAAGTCAGCACCAGAGCCGGAATGAATGAGCGCTTAAACGGCTGACCAAAAAATAACGCACCTAAGACCACGACCAGAGTCGGATAGGCATACAGCATTAAACGCTCAAGCTGTGCACTGACATGCTCTAACCCGACTAAGTCAAGGTACGAGGCCAAGTAGTAGCCAAGCAAGCCAATACCGGCGGCCTGTGTCATTTGAGACAGGCTTGGCTTAACGGTTAATCGCTTCCAGCTGAAATAGCCGACTACAATATACACCGGCATTGCCAGCATAAGGCGCAACCACATCAGTGGTAGGGCAGTCATTCCTTGTTCATACAGCCATTTGATGATGATGGGCTTAGTAGAAAACAAGAAAGCCGCACTCAGTGCCAGTATTAGCCCGAAGCGTGCAGTAGGGGTAGAAGCTTGTTCTGATGGCGCAGCCATAATGTTCAGTCCTTTGCTATTTAGCGTTGGTTGTATTGAGGCTGCGAGAAATGCTGAGGTGTTTGCTGGAGACAAGGCCACGACTGCAAGTGATCGCAGCCGTTGCCTGAAGGGTAGGAGTTACCGCTTCTGGTCAGCCACGCAAGATGCACCGAGCCACCATTTACAGGTAACGCTAAGTAAGCATTTTGCGGTTGTAGGCATTGCCAAAAGTGTAAACATCACAAACCAGTTTGTTCAGGATATGAAAGACATGAGCCTAACAGACGTAAAAAGCGAAGAAAAGCATCGAATGAATTTACCCAGTAGGCCGATTCTGGTAACCTGCCCTCCCATCTTGAGTGAGGGTTCTAACGGCGGCTCGAAACGCGACCGTCAAGGCCAGAACTCTCCAGATTATACTTATTTATCTCTGCTCGCGGACCTTCTATGACACGTTTTATCTTTGTCACGGGTGGTGTTGTTTCTTCTTTGGGGAAAGGCATCGCTTCTGCATCTCTGGCAGCCATTTTGGAAGCCCGTGGCCTAAAGGTCACTATGCTAAAGCTAGACCCGTACATCAACGTGGATCCGGGCACTATGAGCCCGTTCCAGCACGGTGAAGTGTTCGTTACCAACGATGGTGCGGAAACGGATCTAGACCTTGGTCACTACGAACGCTTTATTCGTACCACTATGTCTCGTCGCAACAACTTTACTACCGGTCGTATTTACACCGACGTACTGGCGAAAGAGCGTCGCGGCGATTACTTGGGCGGCACTGTTCAGGTAATTCCACACATCACCGACGAAATTAAACGTCGTGTGTTTGAAGGTGCTGAAGGCTCGGATGTCGCCTTGGTAGAAATCGGTGGCACAGTTGGTGATATCGAATCCCAGCCGTTTTTAGAAGCCGTGCGTCAAATGAAAGTCGAGCTAGGTTCTAAACGTGCTTTGTCTATTCACTTGACCTTAGTGCCATACATCGCCACCGCTGGCGAAACCAAAACCAAGCCGACTCAGCACTCAGTTAAAGAGATGCGCACTATCGGCCTGCAGCCAGACATCTTAATTTGTCGCTCAGATCACAAAATTGAAGCCTCAGCGTTGCGCAAGATCGCCTTGTTCACCAACGTCGAAGAGCGCGCAGTTATCCCACTAGAAGACGCCGAAACTATCTACATGATTCCGCGCAAACTGCACGATGCGCATTTAGATGATTTGATCGTCGAAAAATTTGATCTTACCTGCCGCGAAGCAGACTTATCTGAGTGGGATGCTGTGGCTGATGCCAAGCTGAACCCAGAAAAAGAAGTCACCATCGCGATGGTGGGTAAGTACATGGACTTGCTTGATGCCTATAAGTCATTGATTGAAGCCATCGATCATGCTGGTATCAAACATCGTGCGAAAGTAAAAATTCGCTACATTGATGCAGAAGATGTCGAGCGTAAAGGCATTGAAGTACTTGCGGGTGTTGACGCTATCCTAGTACCGGGTGGCTTTGGTAATCGCGGTGTGGAAGGTAAAATTCGCACGGTGCAGCATGCTCGTGAAAATAAAATTCCATACCTAGGTATTTGTTTAGGTATGCAGGTTGCTGTTATCGAATACGCCCGTAACGTTGTGGGTTGGAAAGATGCACAATCAACCGAATTTACTCACGATACCACACACCCAGTGGTTGGCTTGATTACCGAATGGACAACGGCCGAAGGTACAACCGAAGTGCGTTCAGCAGAGTCTGATTTGGGCGGTACCATGCGCCTAGGTGGTCAGGAATGTCGTTTGACACCTGATTCATTTACTGCAAAAGCTTACGGTAAAGACATTATTACAGAGCGTCATCGTCATCGTTACGAAGTGAACTCATCACTCGTTCCCGGTTTAGAAGAAGCCGGTTTACGTATTGCTGGTCGCTCGATGGATGGTGAATTGGTAGAGGTTGTTGAAGTTCCGGATCACCCATGGTTTGTGGGCTGTCAGTTCCATCCGGAATTTACCTCCACTCCGCGTGATGGTCATGGTTTATTCTCGGCGTTTATTGCAGCTGCGTTAGATCACAAAAAATAGACCACAAAAAATTTAATTAATAAGACTTAAGCCTCTAATTATTGGAGACACGCATGGCCAAAATTATCGATATTAAAGCACGCGAAGTGCTGGATTCACGCGGCAACCCAACGGTTGAAGCAGACGTTACCCTTGAAGGCGGTTTTTTTGGAACTGCCTGTGCCCCGTCTGGCGCATCGACCGGTACTCGTGAAGCCCTCGAGCTGCGTGACGGCGATAAAAGCCGTTACCTAGGTAAAGGCGTATTAAAAGCCGTTAGCAACATTAACGGCTCAATCAAAGGCGCTTTGTTAGGACTGGACGGCTTAGATCAGCGTGCACTCGATAACGTCATGTTGGAGCTCGATGGCACCGACAACAAATCTAAGCTTGGCGCAAACGCCATTCTTGCTGTGTCTTTAGCTGCTGCTAAAGCCGCTGCTAAAGCAAAAGGCGTAGAGTTGTATGAGCACATTGCCGACATCAACGGCACGCCTGGCCAATACTCAATGCCAGTACCTATGATGAACATCATCAACGGTGGTGAGCACGCGGACAACAACGTCGATATTCAAGAGTTTATGGTGCAGCCAGTTGGCGCGCCAACATTCGCAGAAGCATTACGTGCCGGTGCCGAAATCTTCCACAGCCTGAAAAAAGTATTAAGTGCACAAGGCTTAAATACTGCTGTGGGTGACGAAGGTGGTTTTGCTCCTAACCTAGCCTCTAACGCTGATGCACTTGCCGCAATTAAAACGGCAGTTGCCGATGCCGGTTATGAACTGGGTAAAAACATTACCCTAGCATTGGATTGCGCATCATCTGAATTCTACAAAGATGGTAAGTACGATTTAAAAGGCGAAGGCAAGGTATTCACTGCCGAAGAATTCTCCGACTACCTGTCTGAATTGTGCGACCAATACCCAATTGTCTCCATCGAAGATGGTCAAGACGAATCGGATTGGGCTGGCTGGAAATACCAAACCGAAAAACTGGGCAAGCGCGTTCAATTAGTAGGTGACGACCTGTTCGTAACCAACACTAAGATCTTGGCTGAAGGTATCGAAAAAGATATCGCCAACTCTATCCTTATTAAGTTCAACCAGATTGGCTCACTAACCGAAACGTTAGAAGCCATCAAAATGGCGAAAGACGCAGGCTACACTGCTGTTATCTCTCACCGTTCTGGCGAAACTGAAGACACCACCATTGCCGACCTAGCCGTTGGTACATGCGCAGGCCAAATCAAGACTGGCTCACTATGCCGCTCAGACCGTGTTGCTAAGTACAACCGCCTGCTGCGCATTGAAGAGCAGTTGGGTGCTAAGGCTCCGTATAATGGTTTGAAAGAGATTAAAGGGCAGTAATTGCTACTGTGACCTTTTGATTATTAAAGCGCACTTCGGTGCGCTTTTTTGTGGGCGGAAGTGCGCACACTATATTTTTGTACTTTTATAATGACGCTATTTGGGGGGGCGCAACCTTAGTTGCCTCTGCCGAAGATTATTCTAATGCGGCAGAAATTACGCTTGAAATTCAATACCGTGATGCAAGCAACGAGCTTGTTTATAAACGCTTGACTAAAACCCTAGCCGATCTCGTCGTGCAGGGTGAAGATCAGATTAAGTCAGCAGCAGCGGTTACTACTTTGGCATACTTGATATCAGGCCAAGCGTCCTGTGATGATGTATTGGCTTCAGGTCTGTATGCTGATGAAGTGGATCAGCCCTTATTTATGGCTTACAAAACGCATATTGCTCATTATTGTAGCTTGTAGATCTCACTCGTTATGAGTGATGATGTTGCTTTGCAAGTTTTTGATTATTGAACTGAAGTTATTATATCTGTTAACTTGTAACGCTCGTTATGCAGTAGCTATCGAACGATAGCTACTTGTGCAAGCTCGATTTTTTGATTTAAAGGATTATTTATGCTGTCAGAAAAGGATTCCGAAGAGCTTATCTTCAATTTTAGAAAATCATTAAATAAGCATATTTCGAGTAAAAAAAATCCAGATGCTCGTAATGCTTGTATTATGAATATCACCCGTAACGATGGCAAAGAGTTGCTGTTTTTTGCTTATTCAAGTGCTGCGGGATTAAGCCAAAAAGAGCTATCTGCGATTGCTGCTGATGGTTTTGAGTTAGTCCCTGACGTAAGTTTAGAGCACCTTAGAAGCCTTTATGCTTGTCGAGGAATGGGGCAATGGCATACAGAACCTAGGCTCATTAACTTTATGAATTGTAGCCCTGGTTATATTGAAAATGTTGCTAACGTATTAATTATCTCTGAAATTGACTGTTGTGCCACGTGCTTGAAATACACGATAGAAGTATTTCGTGCTGCCAATGGTGCAATTGATGTTTATACCGATGAATACGGAAAAGTACCTAGTCGCGGCATAAGTCCAAACTTTAAATTTCATTAGGCTAGAATCAATGCCAATCTTGTTTGAAGTTGAGCTAATAAAAAGATCAGTTTATGCAGTCGAATGTGTCCAAATTTGGTCGCTGGTAATGCGTTGGGTGTATCGGGCTGTAGACCTAGACTGAGAGTGGTGATTTTTTGAGAAAAATAATTATTTTCGGTAATTCAGGCTCAGGAAAGTCTACATTAGCCAAAAAACTAACGGAAGGGGGATTGGCTCATCTCGATTTAGATCCTCTAGCTTGGCTTCCTACTATTCCTCCCGAGAGGCGTGCCATCGCGCAGGTGCATGAGCAGATTAGAGCTTTCATTAGTGAAAATGGCGAGTGGGTTGTGGAAGGTTGTTACGCAGATTTACTTGAATTAGTGAAGCCGTTCGCTAATGAAGCGATTTTTATGAATTTACCGACTTGGCTATGTCAAGAAAATGCTAAGAACAGGCCGTGGGAACCCCATAAATACCAATCTAAAGAAGCTCAAGACGATAATCTCCCCATGCTTTTAGATTGGATTGCAGGATATATGGATCGGGATGACTCTCTTTCATACACTGCGCATCGTGATCTTTTTCAAGGTTTTCAGGGTAAAAAGACCGAAATCACATCTAATGAATAATGACACATTTAACGCTACCTTGCGGTTGATGTCGCCGAATGCGCTAGCATTAGCGCTATGGTTACCGTAAATAGTGTAAGTTAACTTTATTCCTTGTCGTAGTTTGATAGTGTTTATAGGTTCAGATAAAAGCTGGACTGTTCCCCCCTGATGATCATGGAGTTGATTATGAAAAATCTATCGAATAGACATTTATTAATATTACCGAGTCTTATTCTCTCAGCTGCTGTTATGGCAGGTGCAGACAGTAATGATGTGTATCTGCATGTGAATGGTTTAACAGACTGCTCCTATGCGGTATCGGCATATGATGTTTCGAAGAATAAAGATTATGACGGTACCTCGGCCAAGGTTGAAGACGGTAAGTGCAAGATCACGGTTAAAGCGGATCGTCATAAGACCGAGCA
>Ga0209081_1001727_pt1 | contig 12970 bp, 11 predicted proteins | sample GOMGulsemesocosm_4_FD_184636 | JGI IMG/M metagenome (GOLD analysis project Ga0209081, IMG submission 184636) | Methane-oxidizing microbial communities from mesocosms in the Gulf of Mexico - GOM15B Gulf of Mexico (SPAdes) (version 2) | ecosystem: Environmental > Aquatic > Marine > Cold seeps... | reverse complement strand
CCGAGCACAGCGTAGCGGTGCAGGTAGATGCCCTTGCAGGCTCGCGGGAAATCGTAGTGAAGGGCTTGGGTCGTCAGTTTGCGGTGGTGCCTGGTATCTCCGGCGCGACCATTCTGGGTGATGGCCGCGTGGTTGTGATTCTCGACCTGCTGGCGGTAATTCGCGCTCAGCAGGCGCTGCACGCCCAGCAGTATCTGGCTGCCGAGCGTGCCCAGAGCATTACACCGGAAGAGCGGCCCACGCTGGTCATGGTGGTGGATGATTCGATCACCGTGCGCAAGGTCACCACCCGTCTGCTCGAGCGCAACGGGATGGAAGTGGTGACGGCCAAAGACGGGGTCGATGCTATCGCGCGGCTGCAGGACATCGAGCCCGACATTATGCTGCTCGACATCGAAATGCCGCGCATGGATGGCTTTGAAGTGGCCACCCGCGTGCGCCACGACGAGCGTCTGAGCGAACTGCCGATTGTAATGATCACCTCGCGCACCGGTGAGAAGCATCGCGAACGCGCACTGAGCATTGGCGTCAACGTGTATCTGGGCAAGCCCTATCAGGAGGCCCAGCTGCTGGAGGTCATCAGTCAGTTGGTAACGGTGCGTGAGTAACAGCGCCGAGCCGGGCATTGCGCTGTTGGCCGGCAAGGCCAGCAAGCGCAAGCGGCTGGCAAAGGAGCTCACAGACTTTGGCTACCGAGTGGTCTTTGCCGGTGATCCCGACGAGCTGGACGCCGCACGTCTGCAAGCGGTGCAAACCGACGCATGGTTGCTGGAGCTGGCCGAGGAGTCGCTGCTGGCAGACTGGTTGCTGGAGCACAGCCCGGTGCCTGTGCTGCTTGGCGCCGGTGAAATTCCAGATACTGACTCTGAGGACTACCCGCGCTGGCAGCGTCGCCTGCTAGGCAAGTTGCTGCCGTTGCTGGGCGAGCCTGCGAAGGTACAGAATCTTGCCCCGGTGGTGGTTCCGCAACTGCGCCACGACGCACCCTCCTGTGTCTGGGTGCTGGGCGCGTCGCTGGGTGGACCGGCGGCGGTCAAGCGATTTCTGGATCAACTGCCAGCCGATTTGCCGATTGCTTTTATCTACGCACAGCATATCGACGCTGGCTTCGAGCAGCAGTTGCCGCAGATCCTGGGACGCCAGAACGACTGGCGCATCATTAACTGTCAGCCGGGGGCGCATCTGCGCCGCGGCGACGTATTGGTAGCGCCGGTATCGCGCTCGCTGCGGTTTGTCAGTGAGGGCGTGGTGCAACTCAGTGATGAGCCCTGGCCCGGCCTGTATCGACCGTCGATCGGCGCGGTGTTGGATGAAACCCTGCGGGCCTTTGGCGCCGCAACGGGCGCGATCATTTTTAGTGGTATGGGCGAGGATGGCGTTGAGGCTTGTGGTCGCCTGCGCCAGCAGGGTATCGAGGTCTGGACGCAGGACGAGCAGAGCGCGGCCTGTGCCACCATGCCCAAGGCTGTGCAGGACGCAGGCTTCAGTCACCGGGAAGGGTCGCCTGAAGCACTGGCTGCAGCGTTGCGTGACTGGCTGCATCAGGAATGGCCGTTGGCGTTTAGTGAGCGCCCAGGGTTACATGCAATTCAATGAGGATGGCTAACGATGTCGGATGTGCTGGAAAGCCTTAACGGACTGATCATACCGCTGGCGAACAAGTCGTTGTTGCTGCCCAACGTGGCGGTCGCGGAGCTAGTGGGGTATCGCTTGAGTCAGTCGGCGTCGCAGGGGCCGGAGTGGTTCTTGGGCTGGACGCTGTGGCGCGATCAGCAAGTGCCGATGGTCGATCTCGATAATCTGCTGGCCGACGGCGCCGAACCGGCGATGGACGCACAGCCACGTACGCTGATCCTCAATGCGCTGGAGGGTATTTCCGGGCTCAGCTTCGTGGGTATGCGGGTATGGGGCATTCCGCGTGCCCGGCGCCTGTCCCGCGCCGAATTGGAGGCGGTGGGCACGGGCTCCAGCTACGTACTGCAGCGGGTGCGCATGGCTGACGAGCCGGGCGAGTTTCTGATCCCGGACCTCTCGGCCATCGAGCGCTCGCTGGAGCAGGCGGGGCTGTTGCGCCGCGCCAGTTGATCAGAGCGTAAAGGTCAGGCGCGCTTCGGTACCGCCGCCCACCCGGTTGAGTAACTGTACTGTGGCGCCATGGCTGTCGGTAATTCGCTTGACGATGGCCAGCCCCAGTCCGGTACCGCGCGTTGAGCGCGCCTGATCGCCGCGAATGAAGGGGCTGAACAGCGCGTCATCCTCAAGCAATTCCACACCAGGTCCGCGGTCCAGCACGCTGACCACCAGCCGCTGCTGCGCGCCTACGTGTTGCAGATAGGTACAGACCTCCACCCCCGAACCGCCATGCACCAGCGCGTTGTCGATCAGGTTGGTCAGCACCCGCTTGATCGACAGCCGCCTAAACTCGAACTCCGGCACCGGTTGCAGACACAGGCGCACGCTGTCGCCGTTGGCGTTGAGCGGGGCGACGACCTCACGGATCAGCTCGTTGATATCGCCCGCTTCGCTGGCTTCTGCACTGCCGTCACGAATGTAGGCCATGAACTGGTCGAGGATCGCATCCATGTCTTCGATGTCGCGGATCATGCCGTCGGTCAGTTCTGGCTCGGCGCCCGATAAAAGTTCGGTCGACAGGCGCATGCGGGTCAGCGGCGTACGCAAATCATGCGATACCCCCGCCAGCAGCATGGAGCGATCACGGCTCGCCTGTTCTACGTCCTGCGCCATCTGATTGAATGCGCGATACACCTCGGCGATCTCCGAGGGGCCGCTGTTGTCGAGCAGGCGCACGCGTTTGCCCTGGCCGATACTGCGGGCGGCGCCTTCCAGGGTTTTCAGCGGCTGATTGAGCTGCCGCACCAAGAGCCAGGCGGCCGCGGTCGAGAGCATGCCGATCAGCACCAGCCAGGTCACCACCATCCACACCCGCTGGCCACGCAACGGATGAGCGTAAAGCGGCACCTTGAGCCAGAACTCACCGTAGGCGGGCTGATGAATCCATACCGCCGGTTGGCTCTGGGTCTGCACCCTTACCTGGGTCTGATCGCCCAGCTCGTCACGTAGCTGATGGGTGAATATGCCGGAGTAGGGCCAGTGAAACTCGCCCTGCGGTACCTGCTCGGGCACGGTAACGCGCATGCCCGTCATCTCTTCGATATCGCGGCGCGTTTCCGGGCTGCTGGCCCAATAGGCGCGCACCAGCATTGCGGTACCGTGGCTGTACTGGCGATCCACCAGCAGGTCTTCGTTGCTGAGCAGATAAACCAGTGTCAGCAACTTGGAAAACAGGGTGACCAGCAGCACCAGCAGGATGGTGCGGGCAAAGAAGCTGCGGGGTAGCAGGGGATGCCAGCCGGGACCGCCTTTCACGCGTTCTGACCGTCCGGCACAAATACGTAGCCCACACCCCAGACCGTCTGGATATAGCGCGGCTTGGACGGATCGGGTTCAAGCATGCGACGCAAGCGGGAGATCTGCACGTCAATCGAGCGTTCTAGCGCGTCCCATTCGCGGCCGCGTGCCAGTTGCATCAGCTTGTCGCGAGTCAGGGGTTCGCGCGGGTGTCGCACCAACGCCTTGAGTACAGCAAACTCACCGGTGGTCAGCATATTCACTTCGTTACCGCGCTTGAGCTCACGGGTTGCCAGGTTGAGTACGAACTCGCCGAAGGTCACCTGGTCGTCGTCGGTGCTGGGTGCGCCTGGCACCTGCGGCAGCTGGCGACGCAGCACGGCTTTCATGCGGGCCACCAGCTCACGCGGGTTGAAGGGTTTGGGCAGGTAGTCGTCGGCGCCAATCTCCAGCCCCTGAATGCGGCTGGTTTCATCGCCTTTGGCGGTCAGCATGATGATGGGAGTGGTGTTGCCCTCGGCGCGCAGGCGCGCGCAGGCGGTCATGCCGTCTTCGCCCGGCAGCATCAGGTCAAGCACGATCAGCGAATAGATTTCGCGCGCCAGCAGACGGTCCATCTGCTCGGTATCCTCCACCGCGCGCACGCGGTAGCCCTGTTCACCCAGAAAGCGTTCGAGCAAACGCCGCAAACGCACATCATCGTCGACAATCAGGATTTTTTCGCCTTCGCTCGTCATGCTCTACCTGCCTGAATTAGTAAGCCCGCATTGTGACCCAAGGCCGCGTTGAATGCGGTCTGGCCATTGTTACAAGAGGTTTCTTTTGGCGTAGTTTTACGCTGTTATGGTCGCGCTATCCAGCCTGCTGATAAGACGAATGTCGGCGTGATGATGGAGCCGACCTGAGCTCCTCTCTCGGTTATACTGCGCGGCCTGTTACCGCAAATTGTGGAATTGAATGCCCATGCAGAGTATTGCCGCGCGCATCGCCGCCGAGTTGTCGGTGCGTCCTGAACAAGTTGATGCCACCGTCGGGCTGCTGGATGAAGGCGCCAGTGTTCCCTTTATCGCCCGCTACCGCAAGGAAGTCACCGGCAGTCTGGATGATACCCAGCTGCGTTATCTGGAAGAGCGTCTGCGCTACCTGCGCGAACTGGAAGATCGCCGCGCTGCGGTGCTGGCCAGCATTGCCGAGCAAGACAAGCTCACCCCTGAACTGGAACGTGATATTCGCCAGGCCGATACCAAAACGCGGCTGGAAGATCTCTACCTGCCCTACAAACCCAAGCGGCGCACCAAGGGGCAGATCGCCATTGAGGCCGGGTTGGAGCCGCTGGCCGAAGCGCTCTACGCCGACCCCACGCTGGACCCGGAAGCCCAGGCCGCCGCCTACGTCGATGCCGACAAGGGTGTTGCGGACAACAAGGCTGCGTTGGACGGCGCCAAGTACATCCTGATGGAGCGCTTCAGCGAGAACGCCACGCTGCTCGACAGGCTGCGCCGGGCGCTGCGCGAGGAGGGCCGTGTGGTTTCGCGACTGGTGGCCGGCAAGGAACAGGAAGGCGCCAAGTTCAGCGACTACTTCGAATACGACGAACCTCTGGCCAAGGTGCCATCGCACCGCGCCCTGGCGATTCTTCGTGGGCGCAATGAGGGCGTTTTGAGTATTGCCCTGGAGCTGGGTGATGAAACCCCGGCGGTAGGGGCCATGCACCCCTGCGAGGGCCTTATTGCGCAGGCGGTGGGTATCGACAATCACGGTCGCGCTGCCGACAAGTGGCTGGCCGAGGTGGTGCGCTGGACCTGGCGGGTGAAACTGCTCGGCCATCTGGAAACCGAGCTGCTCGGCGAGCTGCGTGAAGGTGCCGAAGATGAAGCCATCCGTGTGTTTGCCAGCAACCTGAAGGACCTGCTGCTCTCCGCGCCCGCCGGCCCGCGTATTACCCTGGGACTGGATCCGGGGCTGCGTACCGGCGTCAAGGTCGTGGTAGTAGATGCCACCGGCAAGCTGTTGGATACCGCAACCATCTTCCCGCACGCGCCACGCAATGACTGGGATCGCTCCCTGGCCACCCTGGCAGCGCTGTGCAGCAAACATCAGGTGAGTCTGATTGCCGTGGGCAACGGCACCGCCTCACGCGAGACCGACAAGCTGGCCGGTGAGCTGATCAAGCTGTGTAGCGGCCAGAGCATGCAGAAAGTGATGGTGTCGGAGGCGGGCGCTTCGGTGTATTCCGCCTCGGAGCTGGCTGCCAAGGAATTCCCCGATCTGGATGTGACCTACCGTGGCGCGGTGTCCATCGCGCGGCGCCTGCAGGACCCGTTGGCCGAGCTGGTGAAGATCGAACCCAAGGCCATTGGGGTGGGCCAGTATCAGCATGACGTATCGCAGGTGAAGCTGGCGCGCGGGCTTGATGCGGTGGTGGAAGACTGCGTGAACGCGGTGGGCGTGGACCTGAACACCGCCTCGGCGGCGCTGCTCACCCGCGTGTCCGGCCTCAACCCAAGCATCGCGCAGAACATTGTCGATTACCGTGACCAGCACGGCGCTTTCCAGAACCGCAAACAGTTGCTCAAGGTCAGCCGGCTTGGCGACAAGACCTTCGAACAGGCGGCGGGCTTTTTGCGCGTGATGAACGGTGACAATCCGCTGGACGCCTCTGCCGTGCATCCCGAAGCCTACCCGCTGGTGACCCGCATTGCCGAGGAAACCGGCCGCGACGTACGCGGCCTGATCGGCGACTCGACCTTCCTGCGCAAGCTGGAACCGGCGCGTTATACCGACGAGCACTTTGGTGTGCCGACCATCACCGACATCCTCAAGGAGCTGGACAAGCCCGGCCGTGACCCGCGTCCGGAGTTCAAGGCGGCTGAGTTCCAGGAAGGCGTAGAAAGCCTCAAGGACCTCAAGCCCGGCATGACACTGGAAGGGGTGGTCACCAACGTGGCCAACTTTGGCGCCTTTGTGGACATTGGCGTGCACCAGGACGGCCTGGTGCATATCTCCATGCTGTCGCAGCAATTCATCAAGGACCCGCGTGACGTGGTCAAGGCCGGTGACATCGTCAAGGTCAAGGTGATGGAGGTGGATATCCCGCGCCAGCGCATCAGCCTGAGCATGCGCCTGAACGATACCCCGCCTGCGGCGGGAGACAAGACCGAGTCGCCAGCCGAGCGCAGCCGCGCTCGCAATCAGGGCAATAAACACAACGCCAAAACCAACAGCCAGGCCAAGCCCGCCGCCGAAGGTACCTTCGCCAGCCTGTTTGCCAATGCGAAAAAGAAAAGGTGATGCCATGAGCGAATTACACCCGGCGTTGGCGGCGTTTGCCGCGCAGCGTACCAGCGAGTTCACTGCCCTGGTGGGTATCGAGTTTGCCGCCATCGAGCGCGGCAGCTGCACCCTGCGCCTGCCGATTGGCGATAAGCATTTCAACTCGACCAAACGGGTGCACGGCGGCGTGGTCTTTACCCTGCTGGACTCGGCCATGGGCGCCGCTGCTTTCAGTGTGCTTGAGGCGCATGAAAGTACCGCGACCATCGAATGCAAGATCAACTACACTCGCGCGGTGGTCGGCGGCGAGCTGGAATGCACCGGCAAGGTAGTGCATGCCGGCACGCGTACCATCGTGGTTGACGGCGAGGTCTGGCAGGAGGGCGCGCTGGTCGCCAAATGCCTGGGCACCTTTGCCCGCCTGTAACGTGCGCAAGGGCTTGCGCCTTCTATACTGATCAAGATGCCATCCGGCGGGTGTCGGATGGTGCTACAACCGAGGAGTGACACCTTGTCACCAACGCTGAGTGAACGTCTTGGCCTGCTGCGCGATTCTGCGCTGGCGCCACTGCTGACCGATTGCCGCCATGGCATCGAAAAGGAAAGCCTGCGGGTGACTGCAGAGGGGGTGCTGGTGCACAGTGCTCATCCGGCAGGGCTGGGCTCGGCACTGACGCACCCGAGCATCACTACCGACTACTCTGAAGCGCTGATCGAACTGATCACCCCGGTCAGCCGCAGTATCGATGAGTTGTTTGGCAACCTCGATGAAGTGCACCGCTTTACTTATAGCCAGCTGGGCGATGAGCGGCTATGGAATCAGTCCATGCCGTGCCGTCTGCCGGCAACCGACAACGAAATCCCGATTGCCTGGTACGGTACCTCGAACGTTGGCACGCTCAAGCACGTCTATCGCCGTGGCCTGGCAATCCGTTACGGCAAGGCGATGCAGTGCATCGCCGGCGTACACTACAACTTTTCGTTGCCACCGGCACTTTGGGCGTTGCTGCGCGAGCGCGAGCAGGACACGCGCAGCGAACAGGATTATCAGTCCGAGTGCTATTTTGCGCTGATCCGTAATTTCCGTCGTTACGCCTGGTTGCTGATGTATCTGTTCGGCGCCTCGCCTGCGGTCTGTGGCAGCTTCCTGCAGGGGCGGGATCATCGCCTGCAAAGCCTCGGCGAAAAGAGCCTGTATCTGCCGTACGCTACCAGCCTGCGCATGAGTGATCTGGGCTACAACAACAACGCCCAGTCTGGCCTGAACATCTGTTACAACAGCCTGGATAATTACATTGCCAGCATGCTGGATGCCATCAGTCTGCCTTACGCTCCGTACGCCAAGCTGGGTACCCATGACGCTAACGGCGAGTGGCAGCAACTCAATACCAACCTGTTGCAGATCGAAAACGAGTTTTACAGCCCGATCCGGCCCAAGCGCGTGGCCCAGAGCGGCGAAAAGCCGGTCCATGCATTGGCCGAGCGCGGCGTTGAGTACATCGAAGTACGCTGCCTGGATATTGATCCCTTTGCGCCGTTGGGCGTTGCTCCGGCGACTGCGCATTTCATGGACAGCTTCCTATTGTTCTGTGCCCTGCAGGACAGCCCGCAACTGGCCGATGCCGAGTGCCAAGCGACGTCTGACAACTTCAACCTGACGGTGAAACGTGGCCGCGAACCGGGCCTACAGCTGCAGGATGGCGGCCAGGCGCGCAGCCTGACTGAATGGGGTGACGCGTTGCTCAACAGTATCGCCGCCTGTGCCGAGGTGCTTGATAGTGCGCATGACAGCCAGCGTTTCAGCGCCAGCATTGCAGAGCAGCGCGAAAAGCTAGCCGATGCCAGTCGCACGCCCTCTGCCAGAGTGCTGGCCGCCATCAGTGAGCAGGGGGATAGTTTTTTCCGCTTTGCTTTGGCGCAATCCGAAGAGCACAACCGCTACTTCCGCGCGCGGCCGTTGGAGGCCGAGGCGCAGGCGCGTTGCGAGGCGGCTGCGGCGGCGTCGCTGGCAGAGCAGCAAGCCATCGAAGCAAGCGACAGCATCGACTTCGACACCTATGTTGATCGATACCTGAGTCAGCGGGCCTGAGGTTGTGAGCGGCGTTGCCCGCAAGGGGCGGCGCCGAGCGGCTTACTGCACGATGAGGTTGGTGAACAGCAGATCATCGACCAGCGGCGCACCTTCTTCCTCGGTCAGCACCGTCTGTACGGCTTCGAGTGCGCGGGCGCGCAACGCTTCCTTACCCTCCAGCGAGACCAGGTCATCGACGGTCTGGCGCGCGAACAGAGTGACCAGCGCGTTACGGATCAGGGGGTCGTGGTACTCAAGCTTGGCGACGGCCGCCGGGTCTTCTGTGCGCAAGGCGACATCGGCCTTGAGGTACTGGATGCGCGGCCCGGTGCCGATGGTGCCGACAAACGAAGGCTTCATCTCGACATAGGCGGTGGTGCTGGCGGGGCTGGCCTGTTCCTCTTCCGCGCTGACGCCGATCGGCAGCAGCAGGGCGGTAACAAGGCAAAGCAGGGAAAGGCGTCTGCGTGGCATGGTTATTAGCTCCAGTAAGTTGGCCACAGGATAGCCGAGCAGCGCAGTGGCGCCAAATCTACCGTGCTGAAGCTGGCGCTGATGTTATGCAGACCCATCACTTCAGGGCATGGTGATTGACCCCTGTGCAGGGTAACCGTCTAGACTGTGCGCAACATAGCCCGGGCAGGGCGTTGTAAAAACCTCTGCCTTGCCAATCCGGCGCGGCGAATGGCCAGGTCACAGGTATTGATATGTCCGTCTGGTCATCTTGTCGGCAGTCCTGATCGCCGGCTACTTTTAACATCCTGCTCGAGCCAAGGAGACAACAATGAAAGCTGTTCTATGCAAAGCCTATGGTCCTGCCAGCAGCCTGGTACTGGAAGAAACTGCTGACCCGGTTGCCAAGCCCAATGAAGTGGTCATCGACATTCATGCCGCCGGGGTCAACTTTCCTGACACTCTGATCATTGAGGGCAAGTATCAGGTCAAGCCGCCGTTCCCGTTTTCCCCGGGTGGTGAAGCGGCCGGTGTGGTGGCCAGCGTAGGCGAGAAGGTCAAGCACCTGAAAGTGGGTGATCGCGTCATGGGTCTGACCGGCTTTGGCAGCTTTGCCGAAAAGGTGGCCACCGATGCCATGCGCGTGCTGCCGATGCCCGATGATATGGACTATGTCACCGCCTCCGGCTTCAGTATGACCTACGGCACCTCCATGCACGCGCTCAAGCAGCGCGGCGACCTGCAGCCGGGCGAGACCCTGCTGGTGCTGGGCGCCTCCGGTGGCGTGGGCCTGGCCGCTGTAGAAATCGGTAAGGCCATGGGAGCGCGCGTGATTGCCGCCGCCTCCAGCGCCGAGAAGCTCGAAGTGGCCAAGGCGGCCGGTGCCGACGAGCTGATCAATTACAGCGAAGTCAGCCTGAAGGACGCGGTGAAGGAGCTGACCAACGGTCAGGGCGCCGATGTGATCTATGATCCGGTGGGTGGCGACCTGTTTGATCAAGCCGTGCGCAGCATCAACTGGAAAGGCCGCCTGCTGGTGGTGGGCTTTGCCAGCGGCCGTATCCCCGAGTTCCCGGTCAACCTGGCGTTGCTCAAGGGGTCGTCGATTGTGGGTGTGTTCTGGGGCTCCTTTGCCGCACGTGAACCGCAGGCCAACCTGGACAACTTCAAGCAACTGTTTGCCTGGCACAGCGAAGGCAAGCTCAAACCCTTGGTCTCCAAGACCTATGAGTTGAGCGAGTATGAAGACGCGCTGAATATCCTTAGCTCACGTCAGGCGGTCGGCAAAGTGGTCGTGAAGACCCGCTAAGCTTAGCTGCAATCTGCCGATACAAACCCCGCACGGTTCGCCGTGCGGGGTTTTTGTTTTTTGTCTGGGCTCAAGGTCGTCGTCGCGGCGGGATAACTGTAGTGCGACCGCCGGACTAGAGTGCACCGCCGTAGTCCAGTTGTCGCCAGGCTTCGTAAATCAGAATAGCGGCACTGTTTGACAGATTCAGACTGCGGCTGCCCGGCCGCATGGGGATGCGCAGCACCTGTTCCGCAGGCAGGGCCTCGCGAACGTCAGCGGGTAGGCCGCGGCTCTCCGGGCCAAACAGAAACAGGTCGTCGGCAGCGAACTGTACCTCACTGAAGCCCTGGGTACCCTTGGTGCTCAAGGCGAATACGCGATTGGGTTTGACCATCTGCAGACAGGTCGCGAGGTCGGGATAGGTTTTTACTGCGGCAAACTCGTGGTAGTCCAGCCCGGCGCGGCGCAGCCGTTTGTCATCCAGCTCGAAGCCCAAGGGCTCAATCAGGTGCAGCTGGCACCCGGTATTGGCGCACAGGCGGATGATGTTGCCGGTATTGGGCGGGATTTCGGGTTCGAGCAGGGCAATGTGAAACATGGTGTGCGCTTCGGATGGCGGGTCGGTCGGGCAGTTTAGGCAGTTGCAGGTGTGAGCCGCAAGCGCCGAGCTTGGCGGCAAGCGACCCTGTCGGGAAACAACGAGGCTTGGGCTTGAACGTTGCAGGGCGCCACACGTATGGCGCCCTGTGTTTGCGATCTAGAGTTCGCCGCGGTCCCAGCGCTGCTGGCTGGCTACCAGCGCGGCAGAGATATCCTGCAGGCTGTCGGAGGGCAGTTGTTCAGGTAGCGGGTCCAGGCCGACACTGGCAAACAGCTGGCCGTAGGCGTTGCGCAGCTCGGCGTAAGCCAGGTCGCGGCGCAGCTCGGCTTGCAGTGCGCTCATCTCGCCCTGGATCAAATCCAGCTCACCGATGCTGTTGGCCTCTCGGCGGTTACGCAACTGAGTGACAATCTGTTCGTCAAGGGCGCTCAGCTGCTCACTGGTATCGAACTGGCGCCTTGCTTCGTTGTAGTTGGCGTTGGCGACGTGTAGCTGAGCCAATACCGCGACCGACATGGCCTGGCGTCTTGCCTCGGCAACAGCTTCGCCAGCCTTGGCGGCGTCCATAGCGGCGGGTCCGGACAGCACGTTCAGCAGGTTCCAGGTGACCTTGACGCCATAATCGGCCCAGCTTTGATTGACCAGGAAGGAGTTGCTGTCGTAGTGCCCGCCAGCAGAAAATTCCAGGCCCGGCAGCATGCGCAGCATGGCTTTGCGGGTTTCCGCGGCGCTGATCCGCGCCTGGTAATCCTGCTCACGCAGTTCGGGCCGCTGAATCAGCGCCTGCTCTTCCAGCTCGGGCAAGGCCACGGCCAGTTCCGGTATCGGATAGCCCTCACCGGCAGCTAGACTGAAATCGCTGCCCAGTGGCAGGTTGATCAAGGTGGCCAGTTCCGTTTTCGCCAGTGACAGCGCTTTGCGCTGCTGTTCCAGCGTGCGCGTTGCCTCAATCAGCGAGCGCTGATAGTTCAGCGCTTCTACCGGGTCGCCCAGGCGCTGTTCGCTGAGTTGCTGACTGTCGCTTCGGGCGGCGTCAACACGCGCCATTAAACCATCGATGCGGCTCAGTAGCCGTTCGGCGGCCACCGCGCGCCAGTAGGCAGAGCGCACGTCCTGGGTAATGGTGTGGACCACCTTGCGTCGGCGTTCTTCGACGATAAGGCGCTGGTCCGACTTCTGCTTGGCGCTGACATAGCTGACCCCAAAGTCCAGTACGTTCCAGACCATGGTCAGGTCGGCCACTTCGCGGTCACGGTCTTGCGACGTGGAGGGTTCAAGAGACTGGGTGCCGGTCTCGACGCTTTCGCTGCTCGAGGCGCTGACGTTGTTTCGCCCGGCATAACCGGCAGACATGGCCATGCGCGGCAGCATGTCGAAGGTAGCGAGGTCCAGCTGCCGCTCGGACAGCGCCTGTTCCATGACCTTGAGCCGTGCTTCCAAGTTGTATTTGACCGCTCTGGCCAAGGCGTCATGCAGTGTGAGCGGGCCACTGAGTGGCTCCTGATTCTGGTAGATCGCGCTCAAGTCCTGCTGCGCACGCTCGGCGCTGGTGCTTAGCGCAATGGGCTGGGTGTGCACGGCACAGCCTGTAATGGCTAGAGCCAACAGACTGATACCGACGCTTCTGTAATTATGCTTCATGCGGGAGCCGCCCCCTGTGTACGGCACTTGGCGTGTCTACGCTGACTTTTATCATGATTGTTGTGTTGTCCCTGTCATGCCGTTCAAGGCACTGCTCAGCTGCTCAATGCGCTGCTGTTCGGCCGTTACCAATTGTTGTAGTTGTTGTTGCAGTCCCGGTGCGCCGAATGCGCTCTCTCTCACCGCGGCGAGTGGCACAGTTTCCTTGTCTTCCCTGTCGAACAGTTTGGCCAGGTCGCTGCTGTCGAAAGCGCCACTATCGCCGCCAAAG
>Ga0209081_1001725_pt1 | contig 12975 bp, 13 predicted proteins | sample GOMGulsemesocosm_4_FD_184636 | JGI IMG/M metagenome (GOLD analysis project Ga0209081, IMG submission 184636) | Methane-oxidizing microbial communities from mesocosms in the Gulf of Mexico - GOM15B Gulf of Mexico (SPAdes) (version 2) | ecosystem: Environmental > Aquatic > Marine > Cold seeps... | reverse complement strand
TCCATATTTAAGTGCAGTTCGGAGGGTCTCAAATACGCGTGTGTACTTCTTTGCACCAAAGTTATTTGAAATGATAATTAACACAGCAGTACTAAGTCCTAAAGCTGGCATAATAACTATGGCTTCTATTCTATAAGCTATTCCATAACCAGCAACCGCTTTGTATCCGTAATCAGAGATAAAATGCATTAAAAGAACAGCGCCAAGCCCCATGATAACGATATTTAAACTTGCTGGTAATCCTTGCTGTAAGAACTCTTTGTATATTCTTTTATCAGGAAGATACATTTTTAGATTATCTAAAGATATGATTTTTTTCTCAAATACTTTTTTAAGCAAATAGGACATAACAAGAATTTGAACAAAGATTGTTGATAGGGCAATTCCTGTTAAACCCATTGCAGGTATAAATAAAAAACCATACATAAAAATTGGATTTAAAGCAATATTAGCAAAAAAACCAAATATAAGACTATTTCTATATGTTTTGGTGTCTCCACAAGCATTTAGAATTGCATTACAAGCAAAGTTAACCATAAAGAATACATTGCCTAACAATATTATATTGATGTACTCTAACGCCAATTCTAAGTAAGAATCTTGGGCACCTAAAAAAATAAATACATAAGGTGCAACAAAATAGCCAATGACAGAGCACACTAAGCCAACCAAAGGAATAAATAACATCCCCTTGTATGCAAATATGGAAGCAAGAAAAGCCTTCTTTTTCCCTTGGGAATTCCCAATCAATGAAGTAAGCGCGGAGGCCAAACCATGTCCAATACCAATAAGCATATATACAAATACAAAGCCCAATGAAATAGCCGCAACTGCTTGTGTTGAAATATACCCTGCATAAAAAGTATCTACAATATTATACATGGTTTGAAAAAATAAACCAGTGACAACGGGTATTGAAATTTGTTTTAACAAAAGAGGAATATCCCCTGACGTTATTTCATCATTACTCATTTTTTATAACTTAACTCAACTAAGGTACAAATGGTTTGTTCAATATTTTCTTCCCATAATTTTGGGAACATACTTATACCCGTAAATAGCGGTAAAGTTGTAGCTTCATTGATATAGATATTGTTGTTTTTATCTAAAAAGAAATCAATTCTAGCAAAGCCTTTACATCCTAAAACTTTATACGCTTTTTTTGAATACTCCAAGATTTGTTTTTTTATATCATCCTCAAGAATGGCAGGAAAGATGATTTCTGTGGTACTGTTATTTTGATATTTACTGTCATAACAGTAGAAATCATCACAAACAACTTCACCTAAGATTTCTGAAACCATCGGCTTGTCATTTCCAATGATCGCACTTTCCAACTCTCTTCCAAAAATTGCAACTTCCAGTAAAAATTTATCATCAAAGCGTAGGGCTTCATGAAGTGCTGCTTTATATTCACTTTTACAAGTAACTTTTGAAATACCAGCTGATGAGCTTAATCTACATGGTTTAACAAAAAAAGGAGTACCCAATTTTTGCACCACTTGTGAATAGTTATAATCTGTTGTTTGTCTTCCAACTAGATAAGGCACAACAGGGAGAGTATAGTTTTCTAAAAGACTTTTAGTAATTTCTTTGTCAATACAAACAACTGTTTCAAAGACATCACTACCCACACAAGGGATATCTAGGAGTTTCATCATACCTGGAATGGCACCTTGGTGTCCGTCTATTCCATTGGTGATGGGAAAAACCACATCTATATTGGCAATAAATCCATCTTCAGTAAACAACTTTCCATTTTTGCATAAATGTACCACTGGTGTATTTTTCCAGTTAAAGGTGGCATCTAATAATGCATTTGGGTTTATGATATCTTCTGTTGTACCATAATGCCAGTTACCATCAAAGTTGATGCAAAGCACGACAATATTATATGTTTTACCTAAGTGTGATGCAATATTTTTTGCAGAAACAATGGAAAAAGAATGTTCGATACTTCTTCCTCCACAGACAACAGCGATTGTTGATTTTGAGTTTTTCATATGCTAACCTTGTTACTTTATTGTAACAGATTAGCACAATTTTGTGGTATTATTGTGGCAAGTTTACGGCATTATCTTCTTAAGTGTGACTTTTGTGTAACAATACAAAAATATGGCAGCAGAGTATATCATTACTAATATTCCCATCCATAAATAAATATAATCAAGCTGTAAATACGTTACAATAATGTATGCAACTAAAAGCTTGGCAATGATTTGTCTGTATAATCCAACGTAAAATATCATCTTTGGCTTCTTAATTCCTTGTAGAGTTGAAACACATACAAAAAGTGTAACAAAAGCAAAAAATAGCCAAACTTCAACCAGTAAATATTCAACTCCATAACGAATTACTGTTGGATTTGGGTCAAATTGAGCAACAAGTAGCTCTCCAAAGGTATATAAAACAACCACACCAACTATAGAAATCATAAAACCATACTTTAATCCAGTGCTCATGGTTTCAATTACACGGTCATATTTCTTTGCCCCAAAGTTATTGGAGATAATAGATAATGTTGCAGTACTAATTCCCAGCGCTGGTAAAAGCATAATTTGTTCCACTCTAAATCCAATCCCATATCCAGCAACTGCTTCATATCCATAAGTAGATACATAGTACATAAGGATAAGCGAACCAATTGACATGGTTAACATATTTAAACTTGCTGGATACCCTTGCTCTAATATTGTTTTGTAGATCCGAAGATTAGGTAAAAAATAAGCCAACTTATTAAAGTGAATCAAATCTGTATCCATAACTTTTTTCAACATATAAAACATATTAATAAATTGAATGAGTACAGTTGCCAATGCCAATCCTTTTACACCCATAGCAGGAATTATCCAAAATCCATAAATAAACAATGGATTTAAAAGCAAGTTAGCAAAAAAACCAAAAATCAAAGTATTTCTATATGTTTTGGTATCTCCTCTTGAAACCAAGATGGCATTTAGGGCAAAGTTAAACATGAAAAATATGGTTCCATATAAAATGATGTTCATATAATCAGTCGTGACTTGTAAGTAAGAGCCACTAGCACCCAAGAACATGAACATCTTAGGTGCAAAAATATAACCTATGATGGTTAGAAATACACCCAATAAAGGAATAAATACGACGCCTTTATGAGCATAAATCGTGGCCAATAAACGTTTTCTTGCTCCCATAGCATTTCCAATTAAGGCAATAATAGCTGATGAGAAACCATATCCCATACCTATGATAATAAAAAAGAAAGTAAAACTAAGACTAAGTCCAGCTAAGGCTTCAGTTGAAATTAGACCTGCGTAAAAAGTATCTACAATATTGTACATGGTATTAAAAAACATTCCAGTGCTTGCTGGTATGGCTATATCTCTAAGAAGTTTTGGAATTGGTTGGGTTAATAATTTATCTTCTTGTCCCAAAGTGTCCCCTTTTTTAAATAAAGAATGAGTGAGATAAGTAACAGAGCAAAGTGCTCCGTTACTAAATAATTATGAGTCTATTCTAATCATGACAGGAGTTTCAAGAACAGTTCCTGTTTTTTCTAATTCTAAAAGTGCATTTTTGATATTTACTTCTTGACACAGGTGCGTTGATAGAAGTAAGTTCGCATTGTTACATTCCAATGGTTTTTGAGCCATTGTTTCAATTGAAATATCTTTATTTCCTAAAATTGAAGCAACTTTAGCCAATACTCCACTTTTATCTTCGACTTTAAGTCTTAAATAGTATTTTGTTTCAATTGTATCAGCTGAAGCCAGTGTAAAGTTACTTTCCAATGGTTGTTGATAACCTAACATTGGAGAACCTTTTCCACGTCGAGCTATGTCAATGATATTTGCAATAACAGCACTTGCCGTTGCATCACCACCTGCACCTGGTCCGTAATACATTGTTTCACCAACTTTGTCTCCAATAACAGAAACGCCGTTCATAACTCCGTCAACTTTAGAAATCATTTCAGACTCAGGAATAAATACAGGATGAACACGAAGTTCAATCTGGGTACCTACTTTTTTTGCAATGGCAAGAAGTTTAATTGAGTAATTAAATTCTTTTGCAAAGTTAATATCAGCACCTGAAATACTTTGGATTCCTTCAATTAAAATGTCTTCTGGTTTGGCATCGATTCCGTAGGCAATTGATGCTAAGATTAAAAGTTTGTGTGCAGTATCAAATCCACCAACATCAAAAGTAGGATCAGCTTCAGCATATCCTAGCTCTTGTGATTCTTTTAAAATTTCTTCGTATTCAACACCTTCATCAATCATTTTTGTTAGCATGTAATTACAAGTACCATTCATGATACCTTTAATACTTAAGATGTGGTTTGCACCCAATCCATCTCGTAAAGCATTGATGATTGGAATACCACCTGCAACTGCTGCTTCATATTCAAATGCCATTTCACCAGCTATATCTTGTAATTCATATCTGTGATATGCTAAAAGTGCTTTGTTCGCAGTAACCACTGCTTTTTTGTTTTGTAAAGCTTTTTTTACAACTTCAAAAGCTTTATCAACACCACCCATAAGTTCAACAACAATATCAATTGAGTCATCATTTAAAACTGAATCAATATCATCTGTTAATTTTATGCTTACGTTTCTATCTTTTTTTAAGTTGCTAACAACTCCAATTGCAGGAACCAGTTCACATCCAGCACGTGCTGATATTACATCTTGATTATCTTGTAATATTTGAGCAACGCTACTTCCTACTGTTCCAACGCCTATTATCGCGATTTTTAACATTTTTATTCCTACTTGTCTAATGACTTTAAATATTTCTTTATATTTTTTGCTGCTTGTCTAATTCGCTTTTCATTTTCAATCAAGGCAATTCTTACATAACCTTCACCATAATGACCAAAACCAATTCCAGGACTAACGGCAACTTTTGCTTGAGTTAAGAGTTGTTTTGAAAACTCCATACTTCCTAAATGTCTAGCTTTTTCAGGGATTTTGGCCCATACAAACATCGATGCATTTGGGGTGTTCATTTCCCATCCCGCATCTTTGAAGGCATCAATTAAGATATCTCTTCTATAGTTGTATTTATTAATGTGCTCTTGCACACAATCTTGCGGACCATCAAGTGCAATGGTAGCTGCTACTTGAATCGGAGTAAACATTCCATAATCAAGCCATGACTTGAGTCTTTTTAGTGCTCCAATAAGCCGTTCGTTTCCGACCATAAATCCAACTCTCCAACCTGCCATATTGTATGATTTACTTAAAGTAAATGATTCAACTGCTACGTCAATGGCACCCTTTGCCCCAAAAATAGAAGGGGTGGTGTATCCATCAAAAGTAAGATCTGCATAAGCAATATCTGAGATGACATAAAATCTCTCACGTTTTGCCATGTCTACAAGTTTTTGGTAAAACTCAGGTGTTACAGTGGCAGAACTTGGATTGTGTGGAAAGTTTACCAGCACATATTTTACTCGTGGAATTGATTCATCAATTGTTTTTTGAAGGTTTGCAAAAAATGCATCTTCATCAACTCTAAAGTCATCTCCATAATTTAATTCGAATTTATGAATAGCAGCACCTGCTAACATAAAAGCATATGAATGAATAGGGTAGGTAGGATCTGGTACGATTGCAACGTCACCGACGTTTACAATTGCTTGAACCAAGTTCACATATCCTTCTTTACTTCCCATTGTGGCCACTGCGTGTTTATTTGGGTCAAAGTAATCAACCCCATATTTTCTTTTATACCAGTTACAAATGGCAAGTCTTAGTTTATATATACCAGCACTTGCGCTGTAGCCGTGGTTTTTAGATTTATCTGCTGTTTCTTTAAGTTTATCAATAATATGTTGAGGCGCAGGACCATCTGGGTTACCCATAGAAAAATCTATGATATCTTCACCAGCTCGTCTAGCCTCCATTTTGATGTTATTTACTTCAGCGAACACGTAGTTTGGAAGTCTTTTCATTCTTTCAAATTCAATTTCTGGAAACACTATTTATTCCTTTGTAATTATGCTTAGTCCACGCTTGATATTAATAAGCGTGTACAAATCCGTGACTTTCATATATGTTGTAGATTCGGGGATATTCATAGTTAATCCCCTGAACACTCTATCTTTTTTTACAACCTGCAAAATATTCAAGTGTTTGTCATAAAAAACTATGTATGGATACCAATTATTTAGTTTTCTACTTAAAATCTTTAATGTTTTTGCTTCCCCTATTTTAATAAAATAAGGTTTTAATGGCTTTTGTAAAACTACTTTTTCGTTTGTATCAACATACAATGCGTCAGAAATATCTGCGTACTGTGTATTAATAACATACTTCCAAGTATCATTTTCTTTTTTAATAATATTTGTAATTCTACTTTCATGATTTGCAAGTTCGTTTGCTAAGATCAAAGGATCTATTGCATAACTTGTTTTGAGTCTAATACTCCAAATCAAATGTCCATTCCCATCAAAGAGGGTACTTTTTGTAAAATAGTAATAATACCCCAAGTTGTTCAAGGTATCATTTAATATTTTAAGAGACTTAATGGGATCAAATTTTGTTTCAAATTCTACAGTTATCTCTTTTGGGTGAGATAATTTTAACTTCAACAAGCCATTTTGTTTTAGTTGTTTTAAAATTTGAATATAGTTTAAATTGTCACCAAAGTAATAAGAACTTCTATTTTTAAACAGAAGATTGATTAGGTTTTGGTGGGTATTAAACTCACTTGTTCCCATTAAATTTTCAACTTTTTCCAATAAAAGATTTTCAGCTTTTAAAGAAAAAGTTAAAAGAAAAGTAATGAGTAGAACTCTAAACATACAGTGCTATTATCTTTTTAAGTTATACATTAAAATACCAGCAGCAACTGATACGTTCAGAGAGTCAAAACTGTTTGACATTCCAATAGAAACCTTCAGGTCAAGTTTTTTGGCAATTTTGTTTGTCAAACCACCACCTTCACTTCCTAAAACAAGAGCAACTTTGTCACTTGATTCAATTTTTCCGTACTTTTTCAAATCAGTACCGTCCATAGTTGCACCTATTAAAGTGAAACCACATTGCTTTAATTCATTCATCAAATCCATATTACTTGGATATAGCGCAAATGGTAAATCCATCATAGCTCCAGAACTGGTACGAATGATACCTGGGTTATTCAGTGTTTTAACGCCACTGGCTATAATCCCATCCATTCCTAAGGAGTAGGCGGATCTTACAATTGCACCGATGTTACCAACGTCGGTTAATCCATCTAATACTACAATGAAGTTTTTTTCTTTTAATTCTTCAATTGTATTGTATTCGTGTTCTTTAAGCTGCAAAAAGAAACCTTGATGATTCCCACCTTGCGCCAAGCCTTGTGCTTTTTTGTTGTCAAGTTTGATGATTTTTTTACCAAGTTTTAAAAACTTAGAAAATTCTTTTTTATCAATCTCTTTTGAAAAAAGTACTTCTTCAATTAATTCGGGGTGATTCTGTAGTACGTACATTACTACTTGTTTTCCATATATTATCATGGCTAGATTTTAGCTAAAAGTTCTTGATAAACCTCTTTGGTTTTACGTCCTGTTAGTTTTGAGATAAGTTTTGCTTTTTGTTTGGGTGGTAATTCAAGGCCAGAAATGTCGGATAATTCAAGTGTTGAGCCCGAAGTAGGCTTGTTTTGTAACACAACTACCCATTCTCCTTTTATGCTTGAATCTTTGAATTCTTCATAGAGCTCTAAAGCAGTTTTTTTGTAAGTTTTTTGATGTAATTTTGTTAGCTCTTTTGCTAAAAATACTATTCTTGAAGGTTCCATTGTTGATAATTCTTCTAAAAGTTTTAGAAGTCTGTGTGGTGATTCATAAAGAATTGGTAAAAATTCGCTTTGTAGAACCTTTACTAATTTTTCATGTCGTTCTTTGCCTTTATGGGGCAAAAATCCAAAAAAGGTGAACTCAGTAGAGTCAAATCCACTCATTGCAAAAGCAGTCAATACAGCATTTGCTCCTGGAATAACATCATAAGGTATTTGGTTTTGTATGCAATATTCAACCAAAGTTGATCCTGGATCACTCACACAAGGCATTCCTGCATCACTCACATAAACAACATTTTTGTCCAGCAGTAGATTTTTATCTAATGATTTTAGTACTTTTTGTTCATTATGATGATGAAAAGATTGGTAAGTATCGCAAGTAAAAGTTAGATTGTATTTTGAAGATAGTAGGTTTAAAAGTCGTTTGGTAACTCGAGTATCTTCACAAAAAAAAAGTTCCGCACTCTTTAAGGCGTCTATTGCTCTTGAAGAGATATCTTCAAGATTGCCTATTGGAGTGGGAACTAGTGTAAGCATAGATTGACTACAAAAATTATTTTGCTGCGTATCTAGCTTTGAATTTCTCAACTCTACCAGCAGCATCAACAATTTTGTGCTCTCCAGTAAAGAAAGGGTGACAAGCGTTACAAATATCTATTCTCATAGTTTCAACATTTGATCTAGTTACAAACGCATTACCACAAGCACAAGATACAGAACATTCTTTGTAATCTGGGTGAATTTCTTTTTTCACAATTTCTTCCTTATAATTATTAGCTCTAACAAAAGGTCAAATCTTGTTTGCCCTTTATTAGCTTCTTTTAATGAAACGAGATTATATCGAAAAATACTTTAAAATATCTGAATTTAAGCTGGTTATTATGTTTTTTGTTTGTTTATCGTTGAATTGACCACGATTAAAGGTTCTTTGCCGTTTTGCAAGACGAGCTGTATTTATAGATATCTTCTCTTCTAGTTGTACTTTACTAAGTTTACCATCAAGATACTCTAAAGACTCAATGATTCCAATTGAACTCATACAATTTGGAAGGCGTGTATATTTTCGCTCTAATTGAATGACTTCATCAATGACACCTTCTTGAATCATTAGTTTGGTTCTTTGTTTGATTCTTTGTCTTAAAGCTTCTGTCTCCCACATGATTTCAAATATTTTTAAATCAGGCACTATAGGCACTTTGGGGTTTTGTATGAAAAACTCCGTGGGGCTTAATTTGGAGTGCTTGTATATCATATAAGCTTTTTCGATTCTATATTTATCATTTTGTTCTATTTTTTGCATGTAGATAGGGTCAAGATTGAGAAGTAATTTGTAGGCTTCCTCGCTAGATATATCCATAGGCTCTTTTGAGTCAACGCCTACAGACATCCCTTCAATAAGAATTTTTAGGTAAAAGCCTGTACCACCAACGATAATTAGATTTTGATTATTTTGTTTTGCGTAATCACATGCTTTGTAATAACACTCTAAAAATTTCATCACATCAAAGGTCTCATTAGGATAAACTTCATTAATACCAAAGTGAACGATATCCCCACGCTCTTCCTTGGTGGGTTTTGCTGAAGCAATATCTATTTCTTTGTAAACAGATAGGGAGTCAAGAGAGAGTATAATTGAATTGGTTTTATATGCCATATCAATAGCAAGCCCAGTTTTTCCTGAGGCTGTTGGACCTATGATTGCAATTTGTTTCACTGGTTTACCTTATTGAAATTGTGGCTATAAATGACCAATTTTTTATTTCGTAAAGTATAAATGATTTCTTTAACCCCATCATTGTCTAAGTCTTTTACCAAAATAGCACTGTTTACTTTTGAGCTATTATTAATAGTAAGCAGTTCTTTATATCGCTTGTTTTTATAATTGGCTACTTTTATAGTTCGAGCATTCATTTTTAATAGAATAAATTCTTTGATTTTGTCATTGTCTAAATCGTTTACCGTACCCATGTCAAGTTCAGTGCTTCCTATGAAGTGGTTAGTAAATCCGTATCTCGAATACTTTTCAATAAGTTTATTGTTCTTGTACTCGTAAATTGTAAGTACCCCACCTATATGTGGAGTCTTAACTATAGCAACGTTTTTGATTCCATTGCCGTCAAAATCTCCAAATCCAACTACATTTAGCCATCTGTAAGTACGATTGAGGTGACCAGAAGTGGCAACCTGTTTTATACTTTTGTTTTCGACTTTATAGGCAGCTAAAGATGCTCCTTTTTCAACATCTGTTTTGATAACAAAAAGCTCATCATCTCCATCTTCATCAATATCATAAAGTCTGACTCTTAAGTCCTCGAAAACAAAGTTTTTATCCAAGGTGTGAGTTAGTTTTGTATCGTCTTTTAATATGACTGCAAATGATTTTGCTTCAATGGCATCTCCTAGTATCTCATGATCATAATCTAGAGTTTGCTGATATAACCAAGTATGTTTTATATTATTAGCAGATGATGTGACGACACTACTTCTTAAAAGTCTTCTTGGTTTAAAAGCAGGTTTTTTTGGAGTATATTTACTTGTTTTTATTTTGTTGTTTTTAAACTCAATTTGTTTGTATTGATTCTTCTTAGTTTTTATGTATAAAATCCCATCTTGCATGTGTACAGACTTTGCGTTTAAATCATATTCGAATTTTTGCGCAAATGAAAAACTGAACAGTAAAAAAATGCTTAGAAATATTTTTTTCATTTTTGTGCCTTTATTTTGAAGCTAAAAGTATATCAAAAGCTATATTGGCAATTGATTAGTATCAATGCATTGTTTATTGCTTCTGAATATAATCCAAATAAAAAAGGAAAAACATGGATGGATATAGTTTAGCTGTAGTAATACATCTGTTCGCTGCGATATTTTTTTTAGGTTTTGTATTTTCAGATGTGCTTATACTTCCAGTATTGCACAAAGACTTTGATAAGAATACTGTCATGGAAATCAAAAACTCTATTTCAAGTAGAGCAAGAAAGATATTTCCTATTACTGTTTTGATTTTGATTCTAAGTGGAGGATTTATGTTTTCAAAATATATAAATTCATCAATTGGGTTTACAGGATCTTCTTTACAAGTACTTTTATTGATAAAATTTTTACTGGCATCTATAATTGTTCTTGGAATTATATATTCACTTTCTTGCAAAGTACTGAAAAAACAGCCACATAATGTGATGCAAAAGTTTCATACTTACGTATTAATCTTGGGAATTATAATAATAATACTAGCTAAATTGATGTTTATAGTGTAGTTTGAGTAAGCTTGAAATTGTAAGGTGTGAGAGAGGGAGGGAAGAGTCCCTAACTCACAATGGAATTAAACAATAATTTTACTTAGTCTAGCATTGTAAAAAAAAACTAACTGTTTGATTTAATGAGACATTTATGTCACATTTACTCTATGTTTACCTAAAGAATCTCTAAAAAACTATTTTAAAACTATTTTTGATACAATTGCGCTATGAAAAATATCACTAAATTATTAAATGACTTCAATGAACTGGTCATGTTTAAACACTCAATATTCTCTTTACCATTTATCTTTATAGCTATGATAGTAGCAGCCCAAGGATGGTTTGGATTTACTTTATTATTCTTTGGAATCGCTGCCGCGTTAACTGCACGTAACTTTGCAATGGGATTTAATCGATACTTAGATAGAGATATTGACGCTTTAAACCCAAGAACAGCGGGACGACCTAACGTAGATGGAAGAATATCTTCAAAGCAGATGTTCATATTTACTTTTTTAAATGCTTTAGGATTTGTAGTTGTAGCTTATTTTGTAAATGAGTTAGCATTTTATATGTCTGTTCCTATTTTAATCGTCATTGGTTCTTACTCTTACTTTAAACGCTTTTCATATTTGGCACATATTATTCTAGGTATTTCCCTTGGACTAGCTCCCATAGCAGGTGTTGTGGCTGTTAGTGAAGAGATCACTTTGTGGTCTGTATTACTTAGTCTTGGAGTGATGTTTTGGGTAGCTGGATTTGATTTACTTTACTCCCTACAAGATATAGAAGTGGATAAAGAATTGGGACTACACTCAATACCATCTAAATTTGGTGTACAAAAAACAATGTTAATCTCAAAAGTATTTCATTGTTTAACAGTTCTTTTTTGGTTAGCATTTATTGTTACATCTGAAAGCGGTTTGTTTGGATACTTAGCTGTAGCACTGGGTGCTGTGATGTTGACTTACGAACATATCATTGTAAACAAAGACTTTTCAAAAATTGACAAAGCATTTTTCACTATTAATGGATACTTGGGAATTGCATTTTTTATTTTAATAGTTATAGATAATGTTTAGATGTTTAAAGTAGATACTTCTTGGCAAGCTATTATCAATAATGCGCTCAATAACTTAGATGACAGTTATTTAGAGTTTTTGCAAAATGATAAAGAATACTTCCCCAATCAAGATAACTTTCTAAACGCCTTTAAAACACTCACTCTTCAAGATACAAAATACATACTTTTTGGACAAGACCCCTATCCAAGAGAGCAAAGTGCCATTGGGTATGCTTTTATAGATGGAGCAGTTAGCTCAATTTGGGATGAAAAAAATGGCTTGAGTAAAGAAGTAAACAAAGCTACAAGTTTGAGAAACTTTATGAAAATGTTGTTAGTAGATGTTGGAAAACTACAAGAGAATGATACTTCAAAAGAAGCCATATCAAAACTTGATCGAAGTGAATATATCCAATCAATGAAAGAGTTTAAAGAAAATTTTGAACAACATGGAGTCTTACTTCTAAACACCGCTTTGATATTTACTACAAAAGATGACTCAAAAAAGCATGTGAAACTGTGGAAACCATTTATTATCTCACTTTTAAGACAAATACAAAAAGAAAATATAAAATTAATTCTCTTTGGTTCAATGGCGAAAGAAATCGATAAAATGGCTGTTTCAGAAGAATTTGAGAAGTTTTATTGTGAACATCCATACAACGTAAGTTTTATTTCTAATAAAAAAGTACAAAACCTCTTCGGTCAAATGAAACTTTTAGATAAGTGCTGATATAATTCCACCTCTTTAAACGCGTCTGTGGCTCAACTGGATAGAGCACTGGGTTTCGGCCCCGGCGGTTACAGGTTCGACTCCTGTCAGGCGTACCATTAAGAAGCCAGATACAATCACTTGTTTGAGTGTTTGTGTCTGGCTTTTTTTATGTCTAAAAAATA
>Ga0209081_1001724_pt1 | contig 12976 bp, 9 predicted proteins | sample GOMGulsemesocosm_4_FD_184636 | JGI IMG/M metagenome (GOLD analysis project Ga0209081, IMG submission 184636) | Methane-oxidizing microbial communities from mesocosms in the Gulf of Mexico - GOM15B Gulf of Mexico (SPAdes) (version 2) | ecosystem: Environmental > Aquatic > Marine > Cold seeps... | reverse complement strand
GATCAACACCAAAGTTGCCTAATGCAGTACCAAAAAATACGGGAGTTAAATCACCCGTTAAAAAAGCATCCAATTCAAATTCATGAGAAGCACCAAGTACTAACTCCATTTCTTCACGAAAATCTTCAGCAAATGGGCCAATAGCTTCGTCAAGTGCAGGATTATCAAGCCCTTTAATTACGCGTTTTTCTTGAATGGTGTGGCCTAAACCCGATTGATATAAAAAGACCTCATCGGTTAATAGGTTATAAACACCTTTAAATTCTTTACCCATGCCAATAGGCCAGGTGATAGGGGCGCATTTGATATTAAGTACGGTTTCAACTTCGTCCATTACGTCAATAGGATCGCGCACATCACGATCCATTTTGTTCATAAAGGTAATAATAGGTGTATCACGAAGGCGTGTCACTTCCATTAATTTAACGGTACGTGCTTCAACGCCTTTAGCAACATCAATTACCATTAAACAAGAATCAACGGCAGTTAAAGTACGATAAGTATCTTCTGAGAAATCTTCATGACCGGGGGTATCAAGCAAGTTGACTAAACAGTTGTTGTAAGGAAATTGCATCACTGAGGTGGTAATTGAAATACCACGCTCTTTCTCCATTTCCATCCAATCAGATTTAGCATGCTGTCCAGATTTTTTACCTTTTACCGTTCCTGCTTTTTGCAAAGCTTGACCGAATAATAATACCTTTTCGGTTATAGTGGTTTTACCCGCATCGGGATGCGAGATGATGGCAAAAGTCCTACGTTTGTTTACTGCTGCGGCTTGTGGCGTTGTCATTGTTAGGTTTTCTCGTTGGTGTGCATACGGGTGTATATAAAATGTTTTTCTTGAAAATTCTGTAAATTACTCTTGATATAATCTAGGTAATACGACGCGGCAATTGTAACACAAATAAACAAAACCGCATTAGCGACTTTAGCTTTCGTACTTATGTATTTAACAATTTTTTTAGCGTATAAAAAATCTCATCTAATTAATGAAACTGGCCTTAGCTAAGCGGTGTTTAAGGTAGGAATTCTCAAACCTTCTCTTTTTACTAAACTTTTGGCCACTTCAAGAGGTACTTGATAAAACTCATTAACATATACTTTCGCGTTTAAATATTCTCTTATTTGTTGTTTTACTTGGCAAGGATTGCTGCATTGTAAAGAGAAAACTAAGGTGTATTCTCCAGGTGATTTTGACGAGAGTAACTTTGCATATTGCCGAGGATCTTCAGGAGTACAACCTATTTTGATCATATCTGAGAAAAATGAATGAGTCATTACATAAACATTGCCAACTGACACTGACTTGTTTTCTTTATTTTGTGATGAACTTTTCATTTTGAATAAAATCCTTTAACGAATAATTTTAACGAGTAACGTTAACAAGTAACTTTAACAAGTAACGTTAACAAGTAAAGAATATCGTATCTTAATTTCAATATGAGTATATTATACCAATACAAATAAATATGTGAACACTCTAAATAATCCAATGGCATCGTTACTTTCAACTCTGAGAGTCAGCTATTTACTTATAAATATTTATAAGCCCTTTGTTCTTGGAGTTTACTCTTATTAATACTTTAATATCATACCTATAGGATAACGAATGAAAAAAGCTGCAGATATTATTGATACAACACATCAATATTTTATTAAAAAAACATTATTAGCCTGTACTTTTGTTGGCTTTACTCTACTTACTTTATCGTCTTGTAGTAATATGTTTACAACAGATGATAACCAAGAAAAAATAATGTTTACTGATTTTGAACGTAAAATAGCGCAAAAATTAGCGTTAGATATTCGCTACTTTTGTGATGATGCACTTATCAAAGTAAAAGGGAAATACTGCCAGCAAGGGGTGACTAAGCTACCAAAAGATTTGGCTGATTTAATACAAGAAACCGATATTGGCGGTGTAGTTTTGTTTGCTGAAAACTTAATCGATAATCAGCAAATTATTCAACTAACCACTGATCTACAAAAAGCAGCATTAGCGAGCAAAAGTGCTAAACCGTTGATTATTTCAATTGATCAAGAAGGTGGGCGAGTTGCTCGCTTACCACACGCGACTTCATTTGCAGGTAATATGGCTATTGGCGCAACCTATGCTAGTCATAAAACTGAATATGCCACAAAGGTTAGCGAAATCATTGGTGCAGAATTAGCATCGTTAGGTATTAATAATAATTATGCTCCTGTTGTTGATGTAAATACTAATATAGATAACCCAGTTATTAATACCCGTTCATTTGGAGAAAACCCACAACATGTTGCTGAACTTGGTGTTGCAGTGGTAAATGGTTTGCAATCACAAGGTATCATGGCTACGTTGAAACACTTTCCGGGTCATGGTGATACTCATGTTGATAGTCATTTAGGGTTGCCTCGTGTTGATCATAATTTAGCACTTATTGAAAAAAGTGATCTCGCGCCTTTTAAATGGGTTATTGAACATAGCCAGCCTGCAATGATCATGACGGCTCATATTCAATATCCAGCCTTAGATAGCTCTACTATAATCAATAAAAATGGTAACGAAACGATACGGCCAGCAACGATGTCTCGTAAAATTTTGACAGATTTATTACGTGAAAAAATGGCTTTTAAAGGCATTATTGCGACGGATGCTTTAGATATGGCTGGTATTGCTCATTATTTTGATGAAGTGAGTGCTACGGTTGAGGCGTTAAGTGCAGGGGCTGACTTAGTTGTTATGCCTTTTAAGATAAGAGCACCTGAAGATGTTAATAAATTTAAGCATTTTGTTATTGCCGTCAGTGAACGGATAAGATCTAGAATTGCCAAAAAACAGTTGTCTATAAGTGATATTGACGACTCTTTAGTTCGATTAAATACTTATAAAAGAAAATATATTCATTTACCTACTACAACTGTAGCAGAGCAAGTTGTGCAAGCTAATGCTATCGTTGCCAGTAAAAAGCACTTAGCTGTACAGCAATTGTTGGCTGATAATGCGACAGTATTATTAAAAAATCATGAAAGTTTATTACCTGTAAAGCCTACGGATATAAAACATATTCATTTATTAGTCGCCAATGAGCAAGAACAGCAAGCATTACAAAAGGCTATTGTTAACCAGTGGCAAAAATCTGGGCAAACTCAGCTTAAAATCACCAGTATTATTGCTGAACAAGGTAAGACCTTAGCAAAAATTCAAAATATAAGTCAGTTAATTAAAGCTGATTTGGTGATAGTGACCGTTGATGTTAAAGCGGCTAGCGTTGTAGATCTTGGTGGTATCGATGACTTGCTCAGACAAGCGGTTAATACGTATAAGTCTTCACCATTATTAGCACAACAACAATTATCACAAGAAACTAAGATAGTCGAAAAAAAGACAACTCAGAAAAAAGCGAATTATGGGCAATTAGTAAAACTACAATTAGCCTTTGCTAAAGAGCAGAAAATCACCTCATTATTAATTGCACAAGGCTCTCCCTTTTTAGTGACCCCTTTTCTTAACTCTGCGGATGCAGTGCTACTAACTTTTGATGATAAAATTATGGTAGATAATGATGGCATAAACTTTAGTGCTGGGTTAAATACTAGTATAGCTATTGCCATTGGAATACAGCAAGTTAAAGGTGTTTTACCTGTGACTTTGAGTCAATAGTTTGAATAAGTCGCTTGAGTCTTGAACCGTTAATTATTTCGCTTTTTCGCTTTTATGTTATTATCTCTCGCCAAATTTTTTATTTGGTATAAAATTGGCTATAAAAATAACTTAAAAGCAATACAGAGGTAACCTTATGATAATGTCTCTTATACGTTGGCCAATAGGCCGTCTTATTTTATTGATTAACTTTGTTTTCTCACCAAGTTCGCCAAAAAGAACGCAAATTGAACAAAAAAAAGTTGATGCTAAAACAAAGGGTTTAAGTTTGTATCAATTACCTAGTTGTCCATTTTGCATCAAAGTTCGTCGTACCATGAAACGTGAAGGTTTAGCGATTGAACTGCGTAATATCAACAAAAAAAATAACTTTAGGGAAGAACTCATTCGTGAGGGAGGTAAAAGATCCGTACCTTGTTTACGTATTGAAGAACCTGATGGGAAAATACAATGGCTGTATGAGTCAAATGATATTGTTGCCTATTTACAGCAATTAGTTAAAAACAGTTTACGCTAATACAGTTTACGCTAATATTACTTACTTTCGATTTGAACCTAGAATACTAGTACTAAGGGTGTTTTTTTGAACAGGATTAAAAATTAATAATGACAGCATTAATTTGGGATGAGGGAATGAGCGTTGGCATTGAAGTCATTGATAATGATCATAAACAGATTATTGCTATGCTCGCCAAACTTACCTCTGTAAAACATGGTAAAGCACACACTCAAGAAATAGAGGCTATATTTCTTGAACTTACTACTTGTATCAGTGAACACTTTGTTAGAGAAGAAGCTTTGCTTGAGCAAGCTGAATATAGTGATATTGTGGCACATAAAGAAAGCCATCAAACTTTTATTGATAATTTACCTAAATTAAAACAGCAATGCTTAGCAGCCGATAATTTAGCGACCAGTGAAAGCGTTACTCTATTTTTATATCAATGGGTTATTAATCATATTTTGATTGAAGACTTAGATTATGTCTCCTCGCTTGAAAAGTTTTACGCAGATGGTGATCCGTTAACGTTGAGTGATAATCCCAAAGATAGTGCTGTAGACAACAATAATTCAGTTTTAGCAAAAGTATCATCCGCTTTTGCCAAAAAAATAAAACTAAGCCAACGGGTATTTATTACTACCTTAATACCTGTATTTGCTGTTTTATTATTATGTTCTTTTATTTTGTTAGATAATTATCAACGTTATAAAAATATAACGTTGGTATTAGGGTTAACTAATATAATTGAGCAAGTTAATGATGTTAGCCACTCTTTACAAGCAGAACGAGGTTTATCTAGCGGTTTTGCTAGTTCTAATTACCAACAGTTTTCACAGCAACTAGCAAATCAACGTTTATTGACTGATAAAGCTATAACCGACATTCAGTATTTACTAGAGCATGAAATTGATCCCGAAATTCAAGGTAATATCCAAGAGTATTTGGATGATTCTCGCCATGACTTTGAACAATTAATTGAACATCGACAACAGGTTGATAATAAAAACGTAAGTTTTATGCAAACCTATCAGGTTTATACCCAATTAATAGAGCAGTTACTTTCTGTTTCTGAGCATTTAATTCATGTGAATATGAATTCAAAACTCATTAATGATATTTCAGCTATTAACTCTATTTTACTGTTTAAAGAGTATATGGGGCAAGTTAGAGCTCAAGGCTTAAGCACAGTCACGGCAGAAAGTGATAATATTTATAGCAATATAGCGATTAGTTTACTTGTAGGAAAACAACTTAATGCCTTAAGAGTTTTTCATTATTCTGCAAGTGATGAACAAAAGTTACTTTGTTCAGATTATTGTAATTCGACAATAAATCAACAGTTATTAGCGCAAGGTTTTGCCCATATAGTACAAGAACATTTAATGGCGGAAAGGAATGAGTACTGGTTTGATTTTATGACGATAGAAATAAATAATCTTAAACATGTTACAGATGAATTAATTAAAATGTTTGACGCTAAAGTGCATCAAGAAAGTCAGCAGTTAGAATATAATAATTATATTGTTTTTGGTGTTATCTCTTTATTTTTATTGAGTGCAAGCTTTTTTTCGATAATGCTCAATTGTAGTATTATTAGCCCTATAAGGCGTGTTACTTATGCGCTAAATTGTTTGGCTAAAGGACAATACAATATTCACTTTAAAGAGGGTGTTGTCAGCGATGATATTAGCGCAATAAAAATAGCTTATGAAAAATTACGTCGTAAGCTACTGCAAGTTAATATTTTTCAGGCGACGGTAGAGCGACAAAAAAGTGAAATTGAATATCGAAAGTCTCAACAAGCTCATTTTGAACATTTAGCGCTCACCGATGCTTTAACGGGGGCGGTTAATCGGCACCAGTTTAATTTAGTATTGGCGGATGAAATTTTTAAAGCAGATAACCATAAACGCCCTTTGACTATTTTACTTTTAGATATTGATCACTTTAAACAAGTTAATGATACTTTTGGTCATGGTGTTGGCGATGAAGTGCTAATAAAGTTTTACCAAGCTTGTAAAGCCGCAGCAAGGGCTAGTGACGTGGTTGCACGTATAGGTGGTGAAGAGTTTGTCATTATTCTCCCTAATACTAATAAAGAAAATGCTTTTCAGTTTGCTGAGTTATTACGTAAAAAAATTCAAAAGCTTGATATTGTTGTAGCTGAAAAAAACATTAAACTTACCGTGAGTATTGGTGTGAGTCTATGGCAGAAAACGCTATTTTCTTCTCCAAAAGTTTTTATTGCTGATGCAGATAAATTACTTTACCAAGCCAAGACGCAAGGCCGAAATAAAGTTGTGACTTCAACTTAATAGCGTATTTCATTTACTTTATGGTATTGATAGCAAGGCCTGCTAACTTTATTATATCAATATCTTAATCATTAACTATTTTAGCTTATGCGCTCTATACCTCTTTTTATATTCTGTATTACTCTCTTTTACTGTTCGAACCTTTTCGCACAAACAGAAGCGTCCACTTTACGCCCTAAAATAGGTTTAGTACTGAGTGGTGGTGGTGCTAAAGGTGCTGCACATATAGGGGTGCTTAAAGTTTTAGAAAAAAATCATGTTCCTATCGATTATATTGTTGGTACTAGTATTGGTGCTTATGTTGGTGGTTTATATGCATTAGGTTATTCGGCGGCACAAATTGAAGTGATCATGCTTAGTCTGCCATGGGATGAGAGTTACTCTGATTTTATTCCACGAAAACTACTTTCTTTTAAAAATAAAGAATTAAGAGATCAATACAATCTTACTTTTCGTCTTGGTTTTAGTGATGGTGAATTAAAAACACCAAGTGGCTTATTGTTAGGGCAATCAACAGGTCGCTTACTAAAGTTTTCTACTGGGGTAGTACCTGAGTTTGTTAGCTTTGATCATTTGAGTATACCTTATCGCGCTATTGCTACTGATATCATTACGGCTAAAACCGTCGTGATAGCTAAAGGGAGTATTAGTAAAGCAATGCGTGCCTCGGCAGCCGTTCCAGGTGTTGTTGACCCCGTTAATATTGACGATAAATTACTTGTTGATGGTGGGATTTCTAATAACCTTCCTGTTGATATTGTAAAGAAAATGGGTGCTGATATCGTTATTGCTGTAGATATAGGCTCGCCTTTATTAGTTGAAGAAGAAATCACAAGTGCTATTGATGTTATTAGCCAACTTTCAAATATATTAACTAATACCACAACTTCATTACAAAAGAACCTGCTGAAGAGTGAAGATATATTATTACGTCCTAATATTGATAATTTAAGCACGACTGATTTTTCTATCATGCCACAAGCATTAGCGTTGGGTGAACAAGTCGCATTATTGAATCAAGATAAAATATCTCAATTAGCTATTAATCCCGAAGAATATAAAAATTATCAACTACTTAAAGAAAATAAGAGTAGCGTATGGGTTGAGAATTTTGATAAAGCCGTTGTGAACATTGTTTATAAAAATAACTCGTCGGTAAATAAACGTATTATTAAGAAAAAATTCGCAATAAAAGCAGGGGATGTGGTTACTAAAGATATTTTGAAGGAGGCCATTAATAGAGTCTATGCCTTAGATGAATTTGAATATGTTGATGCTGAGTTTATTGATTTTCCCGAAGGTCGACAACTGACGTTGACCACTCAAGAAAAATCTTGGGGTCCTGATTATTTACACTTTGGTTTTAGTTTAGAAAGTGACTTTGATTTTAAATCAATTGTAGCACTTGATGCTGCTTATATTAATAATGATATAACACCAAATAACGGTGAGTGGCGCAATGAAATTCAACTAGGTTGGGAATATTTAGTTGCGAGTGAGTTTTATCAACCTCTTGATAGAAAACAAGATTATTTTGCAAGGGCTAGGGTGGCATTGCTGCAAGATAAATGGGAACCAACCGAGGTTAGATCAGAGCTAGTTAATGAATACTTACAAGGAAATTTTGGTTTTGGTTATAATTACACTGAAAATGGAGTGATAGAGCTTGGTTTTATTGCTGAAAAAGGAGAGTTGTCTTTTAAGGAAAATAGATCATACTCGTTTGATTCTACATCATCATCACTTGATTATACCTCAGTAGGTGGCTACCTATCTTTTGATTATGATAACCTTGACAGTATAAATTTTCCTACCCAAGGAAATAAGTTTTCTCTCAATATTTTTTTACGTAATGACAATTATGATAATTTTGACAGTGTAAAACCTACAGATAGTTCATTAGAAGTGCAATTTGATTGGCGTGGAGCGCTTAGCTTTCATCATCATGCTTTTGTTGGTGTGGCCTCTTTTGCTACCGTAGATAATGATGATGATTTTTCAGTGCATGTTAGCGAGTTAGGCGGCTTTTTAAACCTTTCAGGTTATCAAAAAGATGCTTTAATAGGTGCGCATAAAGCGTTTGCTGCTGTAGTTTATCAATATGACTTAGGTAGAGAGCTATTTGGCAAGAGTAGTTTACCGTTATATTTAGGTACTAGCCTTGAAGCGGGAAATGTCTGGACGATAGATCAGTCAGTAAAACTTGATGAGCTGATTTCTTCTGGCAGTTTATATATAGGTACTGATACTAGCTTTGGCCCTGCTGTTTTTGGTGTTGGTTTTGCTTCGGCAGGAAAAAATACCTTTTTTATATCGATAGGTAAAAGCTTTTAATTCAGTCTTAAGTGCTTATTTAATAACATCTGAGTAAAAGGGGTTTTTAAATAAAAGCCACGAGGTAGGGTTTTAAAAGGCTCTCCATTGCAATTGAATGCTTGAGTTTTAGCTTGAGCATTGGCCGCTTTAGGTCTAAGTTGCAACACTTGCCCATGTTTACCCTGAATTTTTTCAACCTCTCCTAGTACAATCATATCTGTTAACTCTTGCCAATCCATCGCTAATAGTTGATCTTCCTCAGGTGTTGGCGACCAGAGAAAAGCACTGGCTACTTGCCGCTGAGCTAAAGGGATATTTTTATCACTAATAATAGGTACCCATAAGACACGTTTGAGCTTTTTTCTTACCCAACAATTTTGCCAAGTAATGCCTGTTAACCCAACTAATGGCGCAACACTAACAAATGTTGTTTCTAATACTTTTCCTTGGCTATTTATGGGTAATGTTTTTAACTCAATGGCTAATTGTGGAAAGTCTGGCTCAGGTTTTGAACCCGCGCTAGCACCAAGTACATGCTCAAGTAATAAGCCAACCCAGCCCTTATTTCGTTTTAAGTCTTTTGGTATTTTCACCTTTGCGTTTGCCGCTATTTCACCTAATGTCAACCCAGCTAAAGCCTGTACTCGGGTAATAAGTTCGGCTTCTGAACTAGGAATAGTGATATTGGTTAAAGTACTGTGGGTTGAATAGTTGATGGTTATTTGTTCATTCATAAAGTTTACCCTATTATCATCGGCAAGTTAATTGTAAGCAAGTGAAATTATTATTTGCTCACTAGGCATTAATATGATTGAATTAAGTCAAATATTTTTAGTTTGTCAGGAGTTCCTGTGATCGATGCTGAAGGCTATCGAGCCAATGTCGGCATAGTAATAATTAATAACAGGGGACAAGTATTTTGGGCAAAACGGTTAGGACAACATTCATGGCAATATCCTCAGGGCGGTGTTGATGAAGGTGAAACAGCAGACCAAACCATGTATCGAGAGTTATATGAAGAAGTTGGCTTAAAACCTGAACATGTAAAAATTGTTGCCTCAACCAAACACTGGCTAAAATATAAATTACCAAAGCGTTACATAAGGCACGGCAGTAAGCCTGTATGTATTGGGCAAAAACAGAAGTGGTTTTTATTGAAATTAACTGCACCTGAATCATCAATTGATTTATTGCACAGCTCTCACCCTGAATTTGATGATTGGCGATGGGTAAGTTATTGGTACCCAGTACGGCAAGTTGTCTCATTTAAGCGAGATGTTTATCGCAAAGTTATGACAGAATTTGCTTCGCAGGCATTATCTTTTGCTTGTGAAAAACGACTGAGTAGACGTCCAAACAAGCGTAAACGTCGCGTTTAGTTTAATTATTATTAATTTATTTAAATAGCCCACTTAATGTGGGCTTTTTTGTTTATTAGCGGTAGCCCGTAATGATGCCCAAGTGGCAAGTTTGCATAATGCCTGTCATCTTACTGTGTTAGGTGAATTGAACACTATTGCTGAGCAGTCGGCTAGGTATTTAATACCATTAAGTTTACGTGGTGAGCTAGCGGGTGCATTATTATTGTTAGCAATGGGCTTTGTAAACTTAGTATGAATGGGTATAATATAGCGCGGATAAAATGGGTTATTCGCCATGTAAACTTTAAAAGAGCGCAAACTATCCTATCTCACATGTTAAAATTAACGACCTCTAAGCAAATGCATAGCTGCTTGAATGAACAACTTGAGTTATTCGATTTGGGTGGTTTTATTCGTGCTGGACTTTAATTAAATGTTAATTATATTTATTAGTTGTGTTTTTCTTGGTGCTATTGTTGGTTTTCTTGCCGGCTTACTGGGTATTGGCGGTGGCTTAATTATGGTGCCTGCTTTCGTTTATTTACTCCCCTTATTATCGACAGGCACTACTGAATTAAGTAGTGAAGTTGTTATGCACATGGCCTTAGCGACATCACTTTCTGCTATAGTTTTAACCTCTACGAGTGCCGCTTATGCTCACCATAAAAATAATAATATCCCTTGGGATTTAACCAAACCATTAGTTATTTTTGTGGCATTAGGGGCTTTGTCCGGTGCTTTTATTGCTGATTTATTATCAGCCAAAGTCTTAACTAACTTCTTTGCCATTGCTGTTATGTTACTCGCTTCATATATGCTCTTTTCAATTCGTTCTGTGCACTCTCGTACCATGCCATCGCAGCTTAAATTACAAATGATTAGCTTTGTTACAGGAACTCTTGCGAGTTTAATGGGTATGGCCGGTGGTGCTATTTTAGTACCTACATTAACTTATTTTGGTATGCCGTTACGCCATTGTATTGGTATTGCCACGGTTTGTGGTGTAATGGTTGCCTTATTTGGCTCTATCGGCTATATCATTTCAGGCCTTGATAATGAGCTGTTACCTGTATGGAGTTTAGGTTATGTTTATTTACCCGCTTTGTTGGGTGTCGTATTAACATCTTCTTTATTTGCTCCTATTGGTGTTAAGTTTGCTGCTAAGTTACCGGTGCAAACATTAAAAAAATTCTTTGCAGTATTTCTCATCTTAGTGGCATTAAAAATGATGTTCACTTAGCGGATTAAATATTTATTTCGTCATCCTTGTTGTCAATTAACCTAGGATCTAGTTTTTATATTTTGGATAAAAAATGACTGAACAGTTTTTACAATTTCCCGTTATCGACCCAATAATTTTTAGTATTGGTCCCGTGGCATTACGCTGGTACGGCATGATGTATTTGATTGGTTTTTTAGCCGCAATGTTTATTGCTAATAAAGCGGCCGATAAAAGCCAAGGTGTCTGGACACGCGATCAAGTAAGTGATTTATTATTTTACAGTTTTCTTGGCGTTATTTTAGGAGGACGAGTGGGGTATGTACTGTTTTATCAATTTGACTATTTCCTTACAGATCCCTTATATCTTTTTCAAATATGGCAAGGTGGAATGTCATTTCATGGTGGTTTGATAGGCGTCATTACGGCTATTTACTTTTTTTCTCGTCAAACGAACAAATCATTTTTAGCGGTGAGTGACTTTGTTGTTCCACTTGTTCCTATCGGTTTGGGTATGGGGCGTTTAGGAAACTTTATTAATGCTGAATTATGGGGCCGTCAAACAGATGTACCTTGGGCTATGGTATTTCCAACCGATCCTTTGCAAGTACCTCGTCATCCGTCACAGCTCTATGAATTTTTCCTAGAAGGCGTAGTGTTATTTTTTATCATGTATATCATTACTCGCAAACCTAGAACATTAGGATTAGCATCAGGCAGCTTTTTAATTGCTTACGGTGTGTTTAGAACTATTATTGAATTTTTTAGAGAGCCAGATGCGCATTTAGGCCTGTATTTTTCTTTTATTTCTAAAGGACAAATTTTAAGCTTACCTATGGTGTTAGCAGGTGTGTTTTTGATTTATTTCGGTTATCTTAGTCAAAAGAAGGCGGATATTACCGCAGCGAGAACCATTAATAAAAAAGTAAAAGGAAAATCTTAATGCGTGCTTATTTAGCGTTATGTCAACGTATTGTTGACCAAGGTACTTGGATTGAGAATAAGCGCACAGGCAAGCGTTGTTTAACCGTGATTAATGCAGATCTTGAATATAATGTATCAGCAAATGAATTTCCAATGATCACCACGCGAAAAAGCTTTTTCAAATCGGCTATCGCAGAGTTTATAGGCTATATTCGAGGTTATGATAATGCCCGTGACTTTCGACAATTAGGCACAAAAACGTGGGATGCGAATGCAAACCTAAATGAAGTTTGGTTAAACAATCCTTACCGTAAAGGTGAAGACGACATGGGCAGAGTTTACGGTGTTCAAGGACGTGCTTGGGCAAAACCTGATGGTAGTACTATTGATCAGCTACAAAAAATTGTTGATAACTTGAGCCAAGGTATTGATGATAGAGCTGAAATCATCACTTTTTATAATCCTGGTGAGTTTGAACTAGGCTGTTTACGTCCTTGTATGCATACCCATAACTTTTCAATTTTGGGAGATACCTTACATTTAACTAGCTTTCAACGCTCGTGTGATGTGCCGCTCGGTTTAAACTTCAATCAAGTGCAGGTGTTTTTCTTTTTAGCTATTATGGCGCAAATTACAGGGCTTAAAGCAGGTACTGCTTATCATAAAATTGTTAACGCTCATATTTATGAAGACCAA
>Ga0209081_1001723_pt1 | contig 12977 bp, 11 predicted proteins | sample GOMGulsemesocosm_4_FD_184636 | JGI IMG/M metagenome (GOLD analysis project Ga0209081, IMG submission 184636) | Methane-oxidizing microbial communities from mesocosms in the Gulf of Mexico - GOM15B Gulf of Mexico (SPAdes) (version 2) | ecosystem: Environmental > Aquatic > Marine > Cold seeps... | reverse complement strand
AGATTTTTTACAAAGTAGCAGTAATAAAATATTAGAACAACAACTTGATGATAGAAAAAAATCACAACTTGGTATGCAAAATGAATTTTTAGATTTTACAGTGCAATCCATCTCAAATCTTTCAGGAAGTTTTGTAGTTGATTATGATGATGAAGAACTACTGAAAAAGTTGAAAAGTTACTTTGATTTAAAATATGTTAAATCAATATCTGTATTTGATGATTCTGCAAACAGTAATTTTATGGTTCTTTATCAAGAAAATGGAGAGTTTGTAGTTTCTAAAACTTTACCTGATTCTGAAACAAGTTATAAGTCTATTCAGAAAGATATGTTATTTGATGGTGAAAAGATTGGTTTTATTGTGGTTCACTATGACGACAGTACTATTTTAAATAGTATCGAAAAAATTCACAAAAATGTAACAGCTAAAGTTGAGAAATTTGCTTTGGATGTAGAAGAAAAAAAATCTGCTTCAAAAATGGAAACAATAATTGTATCAATAATTATGCTTTTAGTCACCAGCGCTTTTGTAAGTATTTTATTGTATAAATTTATTATTAACCCACTTCAAACGGTTAAATCAAGATTAGACGAATTCTTTTTATTCTTAAGACATGAGATAAAAGAAGTGACAAAAATTGAAATAAACTCAAAAGATGAAATCGGAGAAATGGCTCATGCTATCAATGATAATATTGTTAAAACTCAATATCTTATGGAAGAAGACCAAATATTAATAAATGATGTAAAGGATGTTGCAAACTTAGTCAAAGAAGGTAAGTTACAGCAACAAATTCAAAAAACAACATCTAATGAGAGTTTAAAAGAATTAAAAGAAATTTTTAACGAAATGTTAGATGCTCTTTCAAAAGATGTGTGTCATGATTTACAAGAAATACGAGATGCACTTCAAGAGTTTCAAGAACTAAACTTCTCACATAGAATTGAAAATCCCACAGGAAAAGCTTCTCAAGGGCTTAATTCTTTAGCGACGGTAATTAATGAAATGTTAGTTGAAAATAAAGAAAATGGTTTAACATTAGGAGACAGTAGTGAAATATTACTTCAAAATGTGAATACTTTAAATTCAAATTCAAATGAAGCAGCAGCTGCACTTGAAGAGACGGCTGCAGCGTTAGAGGAAGTGACAAGTACTATTATTAGCAATACTGATAATGTGGTTCAAATGGCTGGATATGCAAATGATTTATATTCTTCAGCAAAAGAAGGTGAAACATTAGCCGAGCAAACGACAACATCTATGAATGAAATAGATGAACAAGTTACTTCAATAAATGATGCAATTTCAGTCATTGACCAAATAGCATTTCAAACAAATATTCTATCACTAAATGCAGCCGTTGAAGCTGCAACTGCGGGTGAAGCTGGAAAGGGATTTGCTGTTGTGGCTCAAGAGGTTAGAAACTTAGCTAGCAGAAGTGCAGAAGCTGCAAATGAGATAAAAGCTTTGGTTGAAAATGCGACTAAAAAAGCAAATGATGGAAAAGTTATTGCATCTAAAATGATTAAAGGGTATGCAGGTCTTAATGATAATATCACTAAAACAATTACTATAATCAAAGATATTGAAGGGGCAAGTAAAGAACAACAAGAAGGGATTGAGCAAATAAATGATGCAGTAAACTCCCTTGACCAACAAACCCAAGTGAATACTTCAATTTCAAATAAAACACAAGGTATTGCTAACCAAACAAATAGTATTGCCAAACTTATTGTGTCTAGTGCTAATGAGAAAGAGTTTATTGGAAAAGGTAATGTTCAAGGAAGAGCAATAGACGATAATAGTTAAATAATGAGTTAAAAGAGAAAGATATATACGTAAGCCTAGTTCTTAATAAATGACGTTTAAGAAGAAGGAATACTTTAAAAGATGTGAATAGTGTATAATAGTCAAAATAGTATTTGATAGGATCAAAATGATTAGGACAAAGTCTATTTTCTTTGCATTGTTTACATTTTTGTTCATGCATAACATTCTTTTTGCGCAGCATCATGTAGTTATTTATGGAGATGAAAGTTACCCTCCTTATTCATATAGTGAAAATGGGCAAGCAAAAGGAATTTATGTTGATATCTTAAAGTTTGCATTTTCTAAAATGACAAATTATGAAGTTACTCTAAAAATGATTCCTTGGAAAAGAGCTCTTCGTTATATTAAAAGCGGTGAAGCTTTTGCCTTATTTCCTCCTTATCATACAAAACAAAGGCTTCCCTGGATGAGTTTTTCAGAACCCATATTACAAGAGGAAATTGTTGTTTATGGAAAAGAACAAAACCTAAAAGGAAAAAACAAATGGCCGAAGATTTTTATGGACATACCATTGGAATGAATAGGGGATTTAGTCCATATGCCTTAGGTGGAGTTGCCTTTGGTGATGCTTATCAAGCTAAAATTATCAAAACTGAAGAAGCAAATACTACGGAACAAAATCTTAAAAAACTTGAACGGGATAGATTCCTTTTTTATATAAATGACAAGTTTCTAGATATTTCTCCTTATCCATCAATAAAAAAAGGTATGACCGTAAACATAAACTTTGGACACCTTGGATTTACCAAACAAAATAATAATTATAAGTTTATGAAAGATTTCAAAAATAGATTTGATCAGATAATTAAAGAGATGAAAGAATCAAATGAGATTGAAAAAATTGTGAACAAGTATATTAATTAACTTTTTAAGAATTTGTAGTTAGTTACTTAGGATTCTCAATCTAAAACAAAATCAATTTAACACACGCTATAAAAGAAGCTTTTTTATTAACTATGAATCAAAAGTTTCACAAGCTAAAAGTATTTTCTTTCTAGGTATTCCCCATCTATATCCACCCATGGCGGCAGTTTTTGAGATGACTCTATGGCAAGGGATAAGATATCCTATATGATTTGAACCAATAGCTGTTGCCACTGCTCGAACAGCTTTTGGTTTACCTAACAGCGTTGCAATATCAGAGTAGGTGGATAATTCTCCTTCTTTGATATTGAGTAGGGCTTTCCATACGTTGATTTGAAAGTTGGTACCTTTTACAAACAAATCAATCTTATCTTTGTGGATGAAGATTTTATTTAATTCTTCTTGTGCAAAGGCATCATCGTGAGTAAACTGTGCATTTTCCCAACTTGAGGTGAGTCTTTCAAAAACATCCTCGTGTGAGCTTTCATAAAACTCTAATGCACATATACCTTTAGGGGTACTTGCTATCATGGTTTTTCCATAAGGTGAGTAACCAAAACCATAGGTGATTTCAAGATTAATTCCCATTTTTTTGTACTCATTTGGTGTGACACCTACGAAGTTGATAAAAAGCTCATGTAGTCTACTGGAACTGGACAGTCCCAGATTCAAAGATGCATCTAGATTTGACTTTGAGTTTTCCAAAGATTCTTTGGCATGAGCAAAAGTGGTTGCTTGTAAAAACTGCATGGGAGTGATACCCACATATTCTTTAAATACCCTAGCAAAGTGATGTTTGCTCAAACCTATATGTGAAGCCAGATCATCTAGTTTTGGTTGATACTGGTAGTTTTCATCAAGATACTCTATGGCATCTTTGATTTTATTATAGTGTTCATATTTTTTTTCTAATTGAATCATGTTGATTGCTTTTTATCTTTATTTATTAACCACAGTGAAGCAAAAATAAATCCACTTCCTACGATCATATTACTTGTAAATTCTTCGTCCAATAAAAACACACCCAAAACTGATGCACTAATAGGAATGAGATAGGTCACAAGTAACAATTTTACTGCACCAATACTAAACAACAATTTAAAATAAATAATATAAGCTATGGTAGTAGAGAACAGTGCTAACCATATCAAGTCTTGCCAAACATAAAATGAGTGTATTTCAACTGTGTTAATTGAGGAGCTAAAAAGTACATAGATGATGAGTGAACTACAAGATAACATCCCAAATACACTCAGCATGGGGTCATACTCTTTGAGCCTTTTCCCATAAACTCCCGCAATTGCATAAGAAACAGCACCTGCTATTGCAAAAAAAGATGCGGATTCAAAAGTAGTAAAGACATCTGGTTGAAGCAAGATAATCATACCTACAAAACCCACCAGTATTCCCATACTTTTAAGCCAAGTTAGTTTTTCATCTTTTGTTAAAAAGTTGGCAAGAATTGCAGTAAAAATTGGAGTGGTTGCATTAAATAAAGAAGCAAGTGAGGCGGTGATGGTCTCTTGTGCATAAGTGATAGCTAGAAAAGGTATGACATTGTTTAAACAACTCATAACCAGGAAAGTCATCCATAGTTTTAGACTCAGAACGATTCTTGTTTTTTTGACTATTAAAACGGCTAAAATAAATAAGGTTGCAAAAAAAACACGAAAGAAAACGATTTGCGCAAAAGTAAAGTGCTCAAATGCATTTTCAACAAAGTAAAAAGATCCTCCCCATACTAGAGATAATAAAATAAGAAGTAACCAGTTTTTTAAACTCATGATTCACCTTTTTTATTTGTAGTATAGTTAGATGTCTTTACTTTTTTCAATCCGAATCTTGCTTTTGATTAGAAGTATTTGAAAATGAAAGGAATATATGCATTAAGGTACATAGTTTTAAAAGAAGGTGGAAGTATAGGAATCTTTTTTATAAAAAATAAAATATCTTTCCTTGAACAATACTGCACAAGAAGTTTTAGTATCTATTCTAGTGATACTCTTCTTTGTGCAGCATGTAAAAAAGAGAACTTAGGCTGATTCTCTCATATCATCTTCATCTAATCGATTTTGTTTTTTATTTTTGTCATCAATGGTGTAAAACTTCATTAACTCAGCCAAGGTACTAGATTGTCCATCTAACTCTTCTGAAGCAGATGCCAGTTCTTGTGAACTTGCTGCATTTCCTTGGGTGACCGAATTTAGCTCATTCATAGAAGATGTGATTTGCCTAATTCCAACATCTTGTTCTTCAGCAGCTTTGGTTATATCTTTGACCAACTCAGCTGTTTCTTGAATTTTGGGTACTACCTCAGTGATGAGTTTTCCAGCTTTTTGAGATACATCCAATGAGTCTAATGTGATTTTAGAGATTTCAGTGGCTGCAAGTTGTGAACGTTTTGCCAGTTTTCGAACTTCAGCAGCAACTACTGCAAACCCTTTCCCATGCTCACCTGCACGTGCTGCTTCAATAGCAGCATTAAGTGCAAGTAGATTTGTTTGATAAACAATATCTTCGATGATTTTAATTTTATCCGATATAGTTGACATAGCCTCTACTGTTTGATTTACTGCTGTTCCACCTTCGATTGCCATAGATGCTGCTGCTTCTGCCATCTCATTTGTTTTTTGAGCATTTCGTGCTGTTTCATTTATACTTCCACTCATTTCTTCAATTGCAGAGGTAGTTGAGTCAATTGCACTGGCTTGTTGTTCAGCTCCTGTTGAAATAGTAAGAGAGGATATATTTACTTCCCCACTGGCTATCTTGATTTCATTGGCTCCCTCTGTGATTTGATCTACTGTTTGGGTTAATTTTCCTATGAAATTATTGGTGCTGGTTTTGATGTTGTTAAAATCCCCTGGAAGCTCCATTGTGATTTCTTGGGTTAAGTCTCCATCTCCAACAGCACTTAGGGTAACACCAACTCCTGTAACTATTTCACCTAAGTTGGCTGAAAGTTCATTGGCACTGGTTTGCATGGATTGGAAGTCACCTTGCCATTCACCTGTGATTCTGTGTGTGAAGTCTCCATTTTGTACTGCTTGAAGTGATTTTAATGTTCCCCCAACTGCTTTCCCATAAAGATTTAACGTGGAGTTAACAATACCTATCATGTTTTGATAATCTCCCTTTAATCCTTTATCATTAACTCTTGTTTTTGTGTTTCCTTGAAGGATTTGTGTATTTGTATCATTATAACTCTCTAACATAGTGCTCATTACATCACATAGTTTGTTTAAAGCCACTTTACTTTTGTTGAATTCTCCTTCATAAACTTCATCAATTCTTGAATCAAAACTACCCTCACTTAAAGATCCCAGTTTTGTATTGACATTTTTAAGGACATCTCGTACAGTTCCAGATAAATCATTGAGTAAGTCTTTAATTTCATTTAAAGCAGGATTGGCAGAAATTGAAGTTATTTTGATATCCAAATGACCATTCTTGATTTGGTTGGTTACGTTAATAGTTTCATCTATGAGTGCTTTATCTTCTTTCATATTATCTTTGGTGATAGTGATATTTTCATTGACTTCTTTACTCATGGTTGCAAATTCGTCTTTACCCATAATGGTTAAGAGGTCCACATCTTCAGTTTCTCTGTTTAAAAAGTTGAAGAATTTTAAAAGTCCACTTTGGAAATTCTTGAAACCTATTTTGATTGAACTTATAAGTAGGTAAGCCAGAGTAGATGTTAACACTATAGTTATGGCAGAAATAATTTCTATGGTTGTAAGTATTCTTAATTCATCGTTTTTTGCTTGTTGAGTTGAATGGGTAAGTAAGTTGTCCAGTTGTCCCATGAGTTTTTCAATATTATGATCCATGATAGTCAACTTTTCTAGTAAGACTTCTTTTTCATGATCAATATTTGCCATATTTCCCGTTTCTAAATCATGCTCAAATATTTTTATGTCTTTTTTAAATTGGGCTTGTACATGTTCTAATTCTATGAGTTCTTTTAAGAAAATATTGTAGGCGTTTTTGGTTTTTTCATCGGTATTGTGATCTATGGCTTTTTGAACCAAATGTTCGGCTTCTTTTATGGTCTTTTCCGTTTCTTTTTCAAGGACATCTAAGTGATGCTCAATTTCTTTAAATTCTTCAGAGTGTACATCTTTACTGGCAATAATCAGTTCAAGGGTTAATATCTCTTCGTGTAAAATATCTTTTTCCAATTCAATGATCAGTCTATTGATGGGGATTTGATAATCTGCAATTTCTTCTATTTCAGCCCCAATTGTATTTAGTCCCATATAAGATGATGTGGATATTACCAGCATTCCAAAGATAGAAGCACACATTAACCCTGCAATTTTGGTGACAATTTTCATATTTTTAAACATCTTATTTCCTTTTTACTCTTATCAAACAAGCAAAACTCCTTTACTTGTTTATACTTTTACTGCTATTAAATAACTCTTAATAGTAGTTTCATAAAGAACAATTTATTCATCTCAACAAGAAATTATAAAATAAGAGTGGGTCTCAAAAGTGTCATATTGATAATTAAAGAGTAAATTTGTCTTAATTAGGCTCCAAGTATTAGAAAAAGTCTAAACTATCATCATCTTCTTGTAGTGGGGCATCTGCAAAAATACTTTCCAGTTCTAAACAAGTATTTGCAAAAGAGGCATCAAAATAGTTTATATCATCGGTGTTTTTTTGAACAAAAACCATATCAATCCAGTTGAATAAATCTTCAAGTACAGCCATCAAGCCATCAATAAATAGGTCTTTTTTATCTGCATCTTCAAATTTTTCTTCTTCAAGTTCTTCTAAAAAGTTTATGAGTTTTGTTGTTGCACCAACAGTTATTCCAAAGGTTCCCAATTGATTGAGTACTTCAATTAACTCCCTTAAACCCATCGTGATTTGGGTCAAACCTTCTTTTGCTTGTGAGGAATTAGAATTTGCTATCTCGCAGGCAATATTTTGATATGATTCAATTTTATCTTGAAAAACTTCAACTCTATCGATATCTAGATAATCCAAGTTTGCCGTGAAGTCCTCTGCATTCTCGGTTGTTTCTTTAAGTATTGGTCTGCTTTTATGAATAGGTGGTGTTATTTTTTTGGGAGGTTGTTGACTTGTGGCAGATTTTATTTCTTTTAAATTTACTTTAGATTTGAGGTTTTCTTTTGCAAATAGTTTTAGTTGAAAGGCTTGTCGTCTGATTAGGTTGTTGTTATAAATGACTTTTAATACTCGTGATAAAACTAAAATCATATTTGAATGATTATAGGGTTTCTCTAAAATCCCATCAATACCCATTGCGAGAATTGATTTTAATTCATTTATATTTTTAATTGCAGTTAGCACGATGATATGTTGGGAAGGTGATTTTAGTCTTATTTTACTGATGAGTTCAAAGCCATCCATTGATGGCATCAATAAATCAGTAATGATTAAATCATACTTTTTGTTTCCTGTATTCCATTTTTCATATGCATCTTGTCCATCAATTGCAGTATCTACATTTCTAAAAAAGTTTTCAAATAAAGTTGCGTATTCACTTAATGCAAATTTATCATCATCTACAATAAGCAAAGACATGGTGCTGGCATATTCATAGACTATTTTTTCAATAACTTTTAGCACATAAGTTCCTTATATCACAAAGGTATTCTTATCTTATACTTTTAAAGTATGTTTTTTTATAAAAGTGTCAAGTTAGTTTAAGAAGATAAGGTATTTTTTTCTTTAAAATTGATTTTAATAAGAGAGTAATAAAGTTTATTTATGGGATTTTATTTATAAAGCAATATAAGCTTTTAATACTTTATAGTGTAAAGTTTTATATGAATTACTTTGAAAAAATCACCAAGAGTATTAAAAAAATCTTTGAAAAAGAAGTTCGATTTCCTTGTATTATTTGGGATGGAAAAACAATGACTTATTTGAATCTAACCCAAGATGAGATTGATAAGAGACTTCGAGAAACCACCAACAAAGAATTGAGAATCACAAAAAAAGATGAATTATTACATGAATAAAGAAAAATAATTTAATTACCACTAAATAACCACAATTTTCCAATAAGATTATCTCTAATCAAATGAAGGAGATATTATGGATAATACAACAATACATTTTCTATTTACTTTTTTAGGAACTTTAGCAATTTTGTTTATACCTTATTACTTATTTATCAAATATCCTTGTATTAAATCATAGGCTTTTATATAAGGGTTTTGTTCTTTTTAAAAATTATGTTACCATGCGATAATTAAATCAAGGTCGCACATAATTTGAAAAAACTTAAATACATAGAACACTACGCCGATACACTTAAATCCCAAGTTTTAAAAATGCTGGATGAGAATAAACTTGATAAATACCTTTTAAGCAAGTATAAAAAATCCCATGAATACAAAAGTGATAAAAGTTTATATGAGTATGCTATTGATATCAAAAATGACTGTTTGAAAAAATCTCTTCCACTTAGCAAAGTAATTTATGATGGAAAAATAAACGTTATCAACGATGCCTTGGGTTTACACACGATTATTTCACGAGTGCAAGGTGGAAAACTCAAAAGTAAAAATGAAATCAGAGTGGCTTCTATTTTTAAAAACATGCCTGAAGAGTTTTTGAGAATGATTGTGGTACATGAGCTTGCACATCTTAAAGAAAAAGACCATGACAAAGCTTTTTATAAACTATGCGAATACATGGAACCCCAATATCATCAATACGAGCTTGACTTACGTTTATACCTTACTTATATAGATAAACATGGAAAGTTGTATTAAAATAAAACTATAGTTTTTCCACATAATATTAATACTACAATATTTTACGCCCAATGAAGTAAAAGAATTTATTTCTTATACTTGAAAACTTCTCTGAAATAGCTATTTATTAAACATCTTCTTTTGATAGTTTGGATATATTAGCCTTACGAAAAAAGGTTTTAAATGATTGACTATTCAAAGAAGATAACACTACATAGAGAGATGTACCCAATAAGTAATATTGACTTTTCAATTGAGAGTGATAGGGGAAGAATTATTTCTGCTCCATCACTTCGAAGATTACAAAAGAAAACCCAAGTATTTCCTTTGGAGTTAAACGCAGCCGTTCGAAGTAGACTGACGCACTCCCTTGAAGTGGCACAAAATGCAAGATACATTGCAAAAACAATTCTAAAAAAATGTAACAAAAGTTTTGGCTTAGATGAATTATCAGATGCTTTTATCTCCACTGCTGAAATGACGAGTCTACTTCATGATATTGGAAACCCTCCCTTTGGGCACTTTGCAGAAGTGGCACTTAATGATTGGATGAGTAAAGTTGGTGTTAAAATCCTTGATGAAGTGGTTGAAATATCGCCTTCAAGTGAAGAATTAAAAAAACTACTTGTAAGAGATATTTGTAACTTTGATGGTAATGCTCAAGCTATTCGTGTTGTGACCAAGTTACAACGATTGAACCTATCATATACTCAAATTGCCTCAATTTTAAAATATACCCGAGGTGCTTATGAAGAGAAACCTCAAAAAGATGATCCTCAAGCATATCTAAAAAAGAAACCTGGATTTTATTATTCTGAGAAAGATGTAGTTGGAAAAATTTGTGCAGATTTAAATATCGCCAAAGGGTGTAGATTTCCAATCACTTATATTATGGAAGCAGCAGATGACATCTCATACTTAAATGCAGATATTGAAGATGCAGTTGATAAGGGAATATTGAAATTTGATGACGTATATACTTTGATAAAAAATGAGTGTGAGAAGATGGGTGAGACTTATCTTTTTGAATTGATTGAAAAGTTTTATAAAAAAGCCAAAACCAAAGAAGATGAACCCTATCAATTTAATTTGTTCTTGACTTTAACACGGGCGAGTTTAACTCACGCTCTTGTTACTCATGTAACTGAAGTGTATCTTGATAACCATGAGGCAATATTCAAAGGAGAGTTTAACTACGCTCTTTTAGAGTTTGATAAAGAAAGTAAATATACAAAAGCAGTACAAGTACTTCAAAATATTTCTATTGCAAATATATATAACAACAAAGATATACGAACCATTGAACTTAAAGGTTATAAAATCCTAACCGGACTACTGGATAGTTACACTCCATTGTTAAAACTAAGTGATGTTGAATTTCAGAAACTGGTGAACAATGAAAGAATAGATTGTTATATCTCTACAAGGCTTATTCAAAGATTATCAGCAAAACATATTGTGGCATATAAAAATGCAGTTGAAAAAGTTTCACAAGATGATATGGAAAAATATAAATTAGAAGAGTGGTATTATCGAGGCAGATTACTCATTGATTATATTACTGGTATGACAGATGATTTTGCTTTGGAAGAATATCGAACACTAACAGCGATGCATTAAGAGACCTCTTATTAAGAGGTTTCTTTTGAATATTTATTTATAAAGTTATTTTGCAGTTCTCTCACAAATTAAAGTTTTAAGACCTTCGTTATATCCACATCTTAAACCACATTTATAATCACCTCTGTCTGATAAATTTAAAGCAGTTAATTTATCTAACGATGCAACTCTACATTGTTCTAATGTTGGATATTGACCCAACTCCATACTTCTTTTTGTGTTGCTTTTATCTGGGAAAACCCATGAAGTCCAAACTTCTGCATCTTTGTCTGTAAAACAACCACTTAGTAACAAAGCAGTAGCTGAAATTAGTAGAATATTTTTAATCATTTTTTCTCTTTTTTTGATTTGTGAATGATTCTATTATAAAGAATCTTTTATAGGGTTAAAATCATTTTTTTAACTACTTTTTTATTCCCATAATTTTCAATGATGGGTCTAAAGTTCACAAGTATGGTGTTTTTGTTCATTGAGTGTAGAATCTTTTCAAGAGATTCATTTTCTACTTCAAACTCAGTATGCTCAAAAATAGTGGCATTTTTGAAGTTGACTTGATAGATAATAGCTTTGCCATTATTGGTTTGTGTATTAAATTCAAAAACTTCTATTTGAGCTTGATAGGTATCTTTAATATGGTGCTCTTTTATTTTATTAAAAATATCAATACCTTTATAAATATGCTCAAAACTATCAGCACTCATGAGCTTTTTATCATTGAGAATAATATAGTCCAATTCATTGTTGTGTATTTTTGAATTGAGGTCTTTGATATCATCTAAGGTATTGTGGATGATTTTATAAATATAACTTTCAATGATAAATTCTTTATTTTCTTGATTGCTAATAATAATATCATCTTTTACAGTATCAGTGTTTGCAATTTTTAGAAGCTCGGTATTGTTGAAATTTTCACCCAGTTTTTTTAAAGTATCAATAACTACTGAGGCAATATTCCAAATTTGCATTTGTCTGTTTAAAAGTAGTGGAGGCAGTTTGATACCAAAGTCTAAATTTAGATTGAGGTTTAACAAGTTTTGCTCAATAACACCCAAACTAATATTAAAATTATTTTTAAGTAGTTTACTTGTATTGGTTGCGTTAAAAGTATGTCTGAGTATATTTGATATTTTATTGGTGTAAAAGTTGATATCTCTTAAATCAATATTTTTGTGAAATACATTTCCTCTGAGTTCCACCGTACCATGAATCTCACTTCCTGAATTGACACTTTCTTGTTTAATTGAAATTTGATTGTTTAGTGAAGAATCAGTTTGTTTATTGATAACAAACTCTTTGTCATGAACTATAAGTTTATTATCACGAATAACTACTTCTTCTTTAATCTCAGGAACTTTTTCTTGTATCTCTTCAGTATGTTTGGGTGATAAGTCTAAATGAGTTCCTTCTAAATCAGCTTTCTCAAAAATGGTATCTGAAAGCACTGCCCCTTTGAAATAAGCATTTTTCAAGTAGGCATTGGTAAAGTTGGTATTGGTTAAATTTGCTTTGAAAAAATCTGCTTCATTTAAGTTTGCATGGGAGAGGTTTGTTTGAGTTAAGTTTGCACCCACTAAGTTTGCTTCAAATAAGTTGGCACTGCTAAGAATGGTTTTGCTTAAGTTCGCACCACCTAATTTTACACCTGATAAATAAATACCTTGTAAATTAAGCTCTTCTAAGGAAGCACCTATTAAATTTATAGGTTCGCTTTGTTGACTTTTATATGCGAAGGTACTCCACACATCTCTTCCATCAGCTCCATTATTAAAACACCATTTCAAGAAAAGTTCATTTTCTGAGGCAGTGTTTGTGTTTGGATATGGAATACTCTTTTTTTCAATCGACATTTAAATCCTAATAAACGTTGTTATACCATTGTAGAAAAAATTAACTTAAAATCAAAAGCTATAAAATTGTTT
>Ga0209081_1001718_pt1 | contig 12990 bp, 12 predicted proteins | sample GOMGulsemesocosm_4_FD_184636 | JGI IMG/M metagenome (GOLD analysis project Ga0209081, IMG submission 184636) | Methane-oxidizing microbial communities from mesocosms in the Gulf of Mexico - GOM15B Gulf of Mexico (SPAdes) (version 2) | ecosystem: Environmental > Aquatic > Marine > Cold seeps... | reverse complement strand
GGATTAACGAACGAGAATACCGCTTATTACCTATAACTGACTGGTTTAATGAAACAGAGAAATTCAAAGATAGCCATGCTGTAGTGCAAGTAAAACGTACTCGGCAGCTAAAGACGAAAACAGAGCAAGAAACATCTTATTATATAACATCACTTAAAGAAGATGTAAAAAAAGTGGGTGGTTACATAAGAGGTCATTGGGCTATTGAAAATAGTCAACACTGGGTACTAGATGTGACATTTAGAGAAGATGAATGTCAAGTTTATGCTGACGATGGTGCTGTAAACTTATCAACCATCAGGCGAAAACTATTAAATTTAATCAAAGCGCACCCACTAAAAGATAGTGTTGCCGGCAAAATGCAACGCGCCTGTTGGGATGCGAAATTTAGAGCGGAAATATTATTTGGTTAAAAATTAGCCAAGGCATAATCCCGCCCTGATAAACCATGATAAATCCGTTAAACGCTTTCGCCATTTATCTACAATGGCTTGCGCTGCCTCAATTTCTACTTGGCAACTACAGCCTCCTGCCTGTAACCGCTCTACCAAAGGTTGGCTATGATAAAGTTGCTGCCAACGTTTACATACCTCGTCATTACTCCATGTTTTTGCTTCATTTTCGTCAACATAAATAACCAGATGATAATGATTCGACATGACCGCATAAGCGGCAACGTCAATTGAAAAAACAGAAGATAAAAAGCGGATCCGGTCAACCATCCATTGTCGACGATGTTCAAAGCTTTTTTGGCTATACGAATCAACACCACATAGATACGCGCGGCGTACGCAACGTGAAATTAAGTGACAATAACGTGTGTCTTGCAGGGAAACTTGTTTACTGCGGGATTGTGTCATTATTAACATCCTTGTTAATGATTTTGAGTGGATTTTATAACTATAGTCGTTCTTTCTTAATTCGCTAGTTTATGGATGTCCCCATCTTTTTTACAACGGCTGTTCGGGAACTACTATTCTGGGTAATCTAGCCATCGCATGAATCTAAACCTAAATTAAATAGAAATCAAGCTGGCTGACCCCTTGATTTTTATTGATTTTTCGAGGCTAAATCACTTCAACTAATGCTTACGGCCTGTTGGCTTGCGCCCATCGTGCTTAACATTTGGAATTACTTCCGCCTGCCCGATGCTTACTATCTGGTGGCTGACCTGCCTTTCCAGAGCGAGATTTACACTCGCTAGAATTAACGACCTTGCTCGGCCGCACACCCCTTGGTTCCATTTGTCAGCCACCATAAATTTTTCTCTCTAAAGCACTCCACTTAGGGGAAAATAAAGATAAATCAGTTTGCTTTAATTTAGTACTTAAATCCTCTGATAAATAATTTGTAGATGCATTCGATTTACGTTGAAATTCACCATTAGGAATCAAGTTGATATCAATAAATTTTCCAAAAACCCTTTTGAAATCAGATTCAAAATTCTCCATTCTTATAAATTCGACTCTATTATTTTTAAAGAGGGTATATGGGAGATAATTTTCTATATAATAATCGGCATTATTTAAAAAACCAGTGGCTTCATAAAACTTACATTGCAGTAATAAATTAGGGTCATGGGGTAATTTTGACGTTCTTTTATATTCAAAATTATAACGGCTTTTTAACCACCCATTTAATTTCCGAATGCAAACGATTATGGTTTTGTCTTTTATTTCAAAAGATGGGTCATAAGTTATTCTTTCTTTAATTGAATCATGCCAGGGAGCTGTCCCATTACCCCTGAGTTTCTTTATATCATCCTGGCAGATAGTTCTATCTTCAGAATAATATTTTTTAAAGATTTCTTCGATCTTGGTTCCTGCAACCTTAGGAAAATGCAGCCAAATAAATTTTTCATTATAAATCATAATAACTCTTTTAATTAGTAACTAACTACTATGTAAATTTCCCTCCCCTTCTACTTTACCTAAGAGAGGGGTTAACAACTGAATGTAATTTAAGCTAGAAATAGAAAAGGCAAATCATCTATTTACCATTATTTCTTTATATTTTATTATATTTAAATTCACTTTCATTACAAATAAGCGCCAAACACCTTTCCACCGCATGCATAATAGTCTCATCAATTTGACCTTCTTCAGCAGGGAAGTCTATCAGTTCCCAGCTTTTTTTAAGCAAAACATCTAAACTGCTAGGTCTAAACCAAAACATAGATCCCGCAGGGAAATCTGGTAATTCGTCTGGACAATCTAATTGTAAAGAAGCCATGAAGTCATGACATGTTTTTTTATTACTGCCCCAATCAATAAACGGTTTAATTGCGTCTGAATATTCAGGGTATTGCATACCTAACGTGCTATCCTCTTCGAAGCGGTTTAAAATAGAGCTAACTTGCTCTTTACTACCTAACAACTTATCAAACAAATAAGTACGCCAGTTATTTATGCCACCTGCATGTAAACTCTTTTTAGAATGAATCTTACAGATGTAATCATAACGATAATAACTGTTAATATGGTTGCATAAGAAAGGAGCTATATCACGACCATGATTAGGCACTACAACTATATCAACTAAACGTTCAGGAAATGCTTCATTCAGTTTTATACTTGTCATTTCATACGATTCAGCAACGCACGTAACTAAAATATCAAAATCAATTGGGATATTATTGATGTAACTAATTATCTCATCGACGAGATCATCATAAAAAATGTGTGCTAATACAGCAACTTTAGGTGACTTAGCTTGCCCTGATTTCAAGTTAGCTACTGAATTTGCATATCCGTAACCATTGTGTGCATCGGGTTCTAAATATGTTCCTTCTGCCCACTCATTCCATGCATTAACAAATATCAATCGGTTATTATGATCACGTTCATCATTATCGTAACACTGGCTAATTCCACCTAGCCAACGCTCTGTTCGTTGCGGTGTCGTATTAACAAAAAAACTAGCCCTTTCTTGACGACGTGCCGTATTATCCCAACTCATTGTTACACCTTTATAGGTAATGTAACCCTCATCAGTTTTATTTAAACCGTTTGAGACCATACCATTATAATCATGAACGGAGCCTTGAAAATTGGAATTGAATTTCATAAATTCTGCGACATTCTGGCTACCTACCTGATGAGGTGGGAACTCTACCGCCGCATCAAAGCCATACTTATTTGGATCAGTATCTTCAAATTGAACCATTACAGCATGAATTTCACCTACACCATTATCTAAACACCATTCTCTCCAGCGTTTCAACGTTACTTTCATATCTGGGAAAATTGATGGCCTATAAATAATGAGTAATGGTTTTCCATTAACGCATGTATATCTAGAATCTTTAAAATATTTTGCTACATGACTGATAAAATCGATGTCATCTTCATCAGAATATGTTTGTTCAATTAGAACTTCTTTATCTTGTCCATCCCATGCTCTAGTCCAATTTTCATTAGCCCAGCAAATACAATATTCAGTATCGAGTTCACGGTTATTATAAATTAATTCAATCGGTGTATCCATTAACACTGTACCGTTGAACCAATAATAATATAAACAAAATGATTCAACACCAATTTGCTTAGCTAATGCAATCTGCTCACTTATATTTTCTTTGAGCCTAAGATCATAAAATCCAAAATCGGTTGGGACACGAGGCTGTTGATGATTGGTAGCCAGTGCTTTAGCTTTGGTTACATTAGTCCACTCAGTAAACCCTTTACCCCACCATAGATTATTTTCTTCAAAAGGATGAAATTGCGGTAAGTAATATGCGATGACCTTGTCTTTATTATTCGCTAAGGTTGATGGAGAAAGTTTCTTTTTACTACTAAGACTGGCCAATTCAAAGTCAGTTAACCCTGTTTTAGTAATTCGAGCTACATCGATAGCTAGCTTTAGCTTGCGACCTTCATCTATACCATAGATAACATAATGCCCTAATAAACAACCTTCATATTCTAATAAATCAGGGTTTGCAGCTAAATATTCTACAGGTTCAAAATAATCATTCGGTTTCCTGAATTCTTTCTCTCCATGTTCCAAGTAATGAAGTAGAGGATTGACTCTAGACTCGAGAACATCACTATTATGAGCTAGGTAATATTTAGAAGAAAAGTAGCGGCTTGGGCTGAAACCTAGTTGACCACCCAATAAAATAAAATGTTCTAAAGCATCTATATCACTTCCTGTACCTGTAATATAGATGTTTTCGTAGAAATCTTGATCCCATAAACCCGAAGACAATATTTGGTGTTTTGCATTATCGACCTCAGTGACTCCCATGAAGGATTTAATAGATTGAAAATATTCATCTTTTGTTAAAGTTGTTTTTATTGTACCTAAATGATGCTTGCTATCTGGGACAATTTCCACCTCACAGTTAAATTTATGCTCAAATGGAAACTTTAAATAATGCAAGGGGATGCTAAAAGCTAAACAACCCTCATTACCAACATTCTTTAAGTCTTCTCGAAATAGATTAGATCGAGCAGTCATCTGTAAAAGACCATCAATATAAAGCGAGAATTCGACAGCCTGTTCGTCAATACCAAGAAACCACCCAGAAATAGCTCCAGACTGTATTCCATCGAAATTGAATTTTGCTTTATTTAGATATTTATTTTTTCTATAACTTAAAAACATAACTTGTCCCAATTTTTTATAAATAATGCTTACGAAGCAATAAGGGGTTCCCACCAAGACTCATTTCCAAAATACCACTCTACCGTTTTACGAATCCCCGTTTCAAACGATTCAACTGGCCTATAACCTAATTCATTATTAGTTTTAGTAGCATCAATGGCATAGCGCCAATCATGTCCTGCTCTGTCTTCAACAAAAGTGATGAGGGTTTCAGCCTTACCATCAATAACCGATTTAGCAAGAGGGTACTTAGCTTGTAAGGCTTCAGGAGTAAGGTTCAAGGACAAAGAGTCAATCGGTGAAACGTCAAGATCAGAGCCATCGAAGTATTCGTTCATTAGTTTGCACACTAGTTTTACGATATCAATATTTGCCCATTCATTATGACCACCAATATTGTAGTTTTCGCCTAAACGGCCTTTGTTTAATACCAGTTCAATACCACGGGCGTGATCTTCTACGTATAACCAATCTCGAATTTGTTGCCCGTTACCGTAAACAGGTAGCGGTTTATCAAATAAGATGTTGGTGATAATTAATGGAATTAACTTTTCAGGAAAATGATAAGGGCCATAGTTGTTGGAACAATTAGAGGTGGTTACTTCTAAACCATAGGTATGGTGATAAGCACGTACTAAATGGTCACTTGCCGCTTTTGAAGCAGAATACGGCGAGTTTGGTGCATAAGCTGTTTCTTCGGTAAAAGCTGGATCGTTAGGCCCGAGTTCGCCATAAACTTCGTCTGTTGATACGTGGTGAAAACGATGTTTGAGTGGTTCTTGACCATTTGCCTTTGGCTTATCTATCCATATTTTTTTAGTCGCTTTAAGTAAGCTATAAGTACCGATAATATTAGTTTCGATAAAGGCATCTGGGCCTGTGATTGAACGGTCAACATGAGATTCGGCGGCAAAATGCACTAAGGTATCTATTTTGTGTTCTTTTAGTAGGGTTTCAACTAATGCTGTATCGCAAATATCACCATGAACAAATATAAAATTTGGGTTGTTTTCAACCGAGGCTAAACTTGCGCGATTACCTGCATAGGTAAGTGCGTCTAGTACCACTATTTTGTCTTGTTGGTTTTGTGCTAACCAGTAATGTACAAAGTTAGCTCCTATAAACCCTGCACCGCCGGTTACGAGGAGGTTTCGTGTTGTCATTCCATTATTTCTCTATAATTTGGTAAAGGTAGCAAGGTTAAAGGAGCGAAATAAAGGTACAAGGTGACAAGGTTCAAGGGAAATTAGTTCGTCTCCCGTAACACTTTTACCTTATAACTGTTTACTTTTTGTCGCCATCAAGCCTGCTATTATTCTTGAGATTTCTTCAGCTTCTTTAATCCAAGTTAGCCCTATCTCTTTTTCTGCTCTTTGAGTTCATCCATCATTGCTGATAATTGTTTGCGCCAGTGAATTGTGTCAACACCACTTTTTTCTTCTGCTGAGGCTTTATCTATTACACTGAAACTTGGTCGTGCTGCTGGTGTTGGGTAGGCGCTTGCAGGTATTGGGCGAACGGGGATGGCTTTATCTAACATATCCTTTTCAATGGCTAGCTCTTGAATAGCTACTGCAAAGTCATACCATGAGCAAACACCTGCGTCGGTCCAGTGCAGCTGCGTAGCTGAAGAAGAAATATCTAAGGAGGCTTCGCTTGAAGGTTTAAGGGCTTCATTTGAACAATCTGGATTCCTGATACCTCGTTCCTCGGTTCTGGAATGACGAGCAACCAATTCCCAAATCATTTTGGCTAGGCCTTTGGCCCAGGTTGGTGTGCCAACTTGATCGTAAACAATGCCTAGTTGGTCTTTTTCAGCCATTAAGCGCAGCATAGTTTTTACAAAATTATTGCCATGAGTTGAATAAACCCACGCTGTGCGGATGATGGTTGCATCTTCACCCAAAATATCATTAACCTTAATATCACCCGCTAATTTTGATGCACCGTAAACATTTAAAGGATTCGGTTGTTCATCAGTTTGGTAAGGCGTTGTTTTGGTGCCATCAAATACAAAGTCAGTGGATATATGAATCAATTTAGCTTTTAACCTTTTACAGGCTAACGCTAGGTACTCACTACCTAACTCGTTAACCGCATAAGCCTTATCTTGCTCAGCTTCCGCTTTATCAACGGCGGTGTAAGCTGCCGCATTGATGACCACATCAGGCTTATGCATCGATAATACGTTATTGACCATTTCTTGGTTGGTAATATCGAGTTCTTTAGATGATAAGCAGATAACTTCGAGAGATTGGGATGCTGTTTGCTCAAGCTCCCAGGCAAGTTGACCACCTTTGCCGGTAATAAGTATTTTCATGAGTTAAATCGCATTAAATTCTGAGTAAAACAATTAAGAGAGCAATAATACCAAATAAATGGCTTCTGTTAATTGTTTTTTTTGCAAAAAGCGATATTTTTTGACTTATGCTTATATTTTTTATATTAGCCAAAATACTGATTGTTCTATTGTTGTTTAGCTGCTGTTCTTGCTCAAAACTTTCAAACGCTTTTGCTTGCTCTATCGTTTGTAAAAAACTCTGCTCAAACTGTATTAGCTGTTGATTGAACTGAGTGATTAAGCTTAACTTGCTGCGTTTATTGGCACCAATGGTATTATTATGGTGCTGTCGATATTTGATTAACGGCTGGTCTATAAATGCGATCTTTCCACATCGACTTGCCACTAAGGCTAGCCACCAATCATGCATATAAGCTTGTTGTGGAATTGGCATAGCTTTATTTAATAAGGCACGATTAAAGAGCATGGTACAACCTGAAACCACATTCTGTTGGCATAGTTGTTCAAACTTCATATGCCAATCTTTTGGAATATTTTTAAGCTCAAAATAACTTCCACAAATTAATTGAAGATTCTCATCGACAATTTCTTTGTCACTAAAAACGAGTAAAGGAATGTCAGCAGCTTTTTCTGCTAAGTTTACTTCTGCCTTTTTTTCACATTTTCTTTCTAACTGCTTTATTTTCTGGATTGATAGTTCAATTTTGTCAGGCTGCCAAACATCGTCTTGATCTGACAGCATAATGTATTGGCTGTGGGTTTGCTCTAAGCCGAAGGCAAAGTTATTACTTGGCCCATGTTTTCCAGACGAATTTAAAAGCCACTCAATTTTAGTATCTGAAAGTCCGAGTAAACGAACAATCTCTGCTGTTTTATCGGTTGAACCATCATCGACAATAATTAAACGAGCAATACACTCTAAATATTGATGATTATTTTGAATCGATTTTATCTGCTCTTCTAAATAAAACTCGCCATTAAAAGTCGCTAATACTATATCTATCATCATTCAATTATCATCATTAATCACGGGTTAAGCATGATTTTTTTGCTTGTGGTTTTTTTTTGCTAAAAGAGTACTTAAAAACACTCGATACATGCCAAAAAAAATATTTGCTTAAAAATCGTTTACTATCTCGGCGTCTATAATGAACGGCTTTGATTGATTCGAGATATGAAAAACTTTGACCTGTAAGGCTTGCTCTATGGAAAAAATCAATGTCTTCACAATACATATAATATGATTCATCCAGCCCCTTTAATTGTATATACAAGTCGGCCTGCACTAGCATAAAAGAACAACTCGCCCAGTGTTTTTTAGAAATTTCAAGACCACTTTCGCGGTTAACCATTGTCGCTCTATCGTTTAGCAAATACGTTTTTATGAAATTAATAAATTTAGGGTATATTCGGATATTGTCATCTTGCGCCATGTATTCTCGGTCTAAATACAAATTGCAGGTTGCCAACTTAGGCGGTTGTTCTTTCTTCATGGCTATTAGCTGAATTATTGCCTCATTACTCAAATAAACATCAGGGTTAAGCAATAAAAAAAGATCTTCCTTTTGCATGCCAAGCTTTTCTTGGCAGTACAAAAAGTTATTATTATTATTTGCAGCAAAACCCTGCTGGTGAGAATTAGGAAGATAAACTGCACCATATTTTTCACAATAGGACTGTAACTTACTAATAGGTTTATTATCTCGACAAATAACCTGAACATCAGCATATTTTATAAGATTTTTAATTGTGCCTAAATTAATAATGATATCGTGATGCAGATGGGAAACTATTGAAATAAATATCTTCATGTAGTGCTTACTTAAATTTGGCTGCATCAATAAAGCTGAGCCCATCTTCATCTTTTGCTGAAAGACTTGGTAATATTCCTTCGCCGAGTGGCCAGTCAATGTTTAAAGTGGGATCATTCCACTTAATTGACACCTCAGCAGTAGGGTTATAAACATCTGTACATTTATAAACAAACTCTGCCTCTTCACTGGTCACATAAAAACCATGAGCAAAACCTTCTGGTACCCATAATTGGCGTTTATTATCAGCCGATAATAATACACCAACCCATTGGCCAAATGTTGCTGAACTTTCTCTTAGGTCTACCGCGACATCAAAGACTTCACCTTTGGTGACTCGTACTAATTTACCTTGAGTATTTTCTGTTTGAAAATGTAAACCACGTAATATGCCATGGCTAGATTTACTGTGATTTTCTTGGACAAATTCTCGTACGCCACAGTTTTCATTAAAGAGGGTTGTACGAAATGTTTCCATGAAAAAACCACGTTCATCACCAAAGACTTGTGGTTCAATAATTTTTACATCGGGAATTGTTGTTTTAATAAATTTCATGTTTTAAAATACTTTATGATCTAATAAGGATAATAAATAACGCCCGTAACCTGATTTTACCAGTGGCGCGGCAATATAACGTAGTTGCGATTCGTCAATGTAACCCATGCGAAAGGCAATTTCTTCTGGGCAGTTAATTTTTAGCCCTTGTCGTTTTTCAATGGCACGAATGAAAACAGCCGCATCGAGTAGGTCATCCAAAGTTCCGGTATCTAACCATGCGGTGCCACGCCCCATTAACTCAACCTTTAAAGAGTTAGTTTGTAGATATTGATCAATAATGTCGGTTATTTCTAATTCACCACGGGCAGAAGGTTTAACATTTTTTGCATACGCTACAACATTGGCATCAAAGAAATAAAGCCCTGGTACCGCATAATTTGACTTTGGCTCGGCAGGCTTTTCTTCAATAGAAATAGCTGTGCCTGACTCATCAAACTCAACCACACCATAAGACGTTGGATTAGCTACATGGTAACCAAAGACTGTTGCACCCGACTCCTGCTCATTAGCTTTTTGCAAAGACGCTGAAAAATCATGACCATAAAACAGATTGTCACCCAGTACTAATGCCGCAGGGCTACCCGCTAAAAAGTCTTCAGCTAAAATAAAGGCTTGTGCTAAACCGTCAGGTGTTGGCTGTACTACATAGTCAAATTTTATACCCCAAGCACTACCATCACCAAGTAAACGCTCATAACGATGAATTTCATCAGGTGTAGAGATGATTAAAATTTCTATAATGCCTGTCATCATCAAGTTTGAAATGGGATAAAATATCATCGGTTTGTCATAAACTGGCATCAGCTGTTTACTCACTACTTTAGTGAGTGGGTAAAGGCGGGTGCCAGAGCCACCCGCTAAGATAATGCCTTACGATTTAATGGGTTAGATTGAACATTATTTAACATGATAGTCCTTTATTATAAAATTTTGATTCTTGATTCTAGATACTTGTACCTTGTACCTTGTACCTTGTACCTTGTACCTTGTATTTTCTACTTTGTACCTAATGATTAACTTATTTTAATTCTTGAATAGTGCTGATGACTATTTTTCCGATACCGAATACTAAACTGAACAAAATCACAAATAAACTGATGTTATAAAAAACATCGGGATATTTGCTTTCTTGGCTCAATGTCGGCTCCTCTACTACGATTAAGTATTTTATTTGACGGTAAGCCTCAATTCTTGATTTTTCTAATGATATTTGTGACGAGGTATAAGCTTGAATAGCCAGTTCCATTTTAACTTTATAGTCGGTGAATTTAGCTAAAAGTTCACTTACCGGAATTTCCCCTTTACCACTTTGTGCTAACTTATTTCGCTCAGATTTTAACTGTGTTTTTAATGCGTTAAGTTCATTATGTAGTGCAAGTATTTGTGGCGCTTTAGCGCTCATTATTGCTTGTATGGTTTTTAACTCAGTTTGTTTGACCGCAATCTGCCCTTCTAGGGTGTAGGTTATTTGCTGCATAGCCATACCTTCAGCAGTTGGGTCTAATAAATTATATTTCTGTTGAAAGTTAAGTAAGTTAGTTTGTGCTTGGGCAAGTTGCTTTTCTATGTTGGCATGTTCACCTTGAACGAAACCAAGTTGGGCGTTGGCTAACTGATGGCCAATAGAGTTTATAAACCACTCTGCGCGTTTAACTATTTTGTTAGTTAGCTTTTGTGCGTACTCACCATCAAACCCCTGGCTATATATACTGATAACACCGGACTTTTCATTGATAATGACCTTTATTCTATCTTGGTAATAAGCAAGTAGCTCTTCCTGAGTATCACTTTCATGAATCGCGCTGAAATAATCAATAAAACTTTGACTATAATGCTTACGTAAATCTAACTCTTTATTTAAATATTTCACCATGTCATTTGAGTAAACGTATGCTTTAATTAACTCAGTATCAGAGCCCCCTGTTGGTACTCCCATGCCCGTTAACAACGCCATGCTCGCATCCATGGTTGCCATAGAGTCGGGTTGTTGCACAATAATTTGCGCTTGGCTTTCAAAGCGTTCGGTGGCAATAAATATCTGATAAAGGGCAAACAGTAAGGAAGGTAAAACAACACACCACATAAAGCTTGAATGCTTTAAGATTTTAATACGAGCAAGCAAAACTGAAAACAGTTCTGACAGCTTTAAAGTTTGTAACTTTTTAGACAAAGCGACAGGCTCAGAAAAAGGTTTGACTACAGGGGTCGCTGAGCGCTTTTCAACATTTATGCTTTGTTGTTTTTCTAAGTTATTGGCTCGCACTAAAATACGCGCTGATAACTTAGGATCTGACTCTTCAAATTCTTTGGCTTTTTGTTGTAAAAACTCAATACTATTAAACTCTTCTGTTTTAAGTGTATCGCGTAGTTGTAAAAATCGTTGCTCGGGCATATAAAACAGCTTGCAGTTATTAGCTGTCAGCTCTCAATAAAAACATTAGCTTTCAGCAACCTGCTGTTAGCAAATATAAAAAATTCAGTGATACTCAAATAGCTAATACCATGTTTTATCGGCTTATCGCTTGTTTCCAACCTATGTGGTAACAAGCTAAAGCCAAAAACAGGCTCGATAATGTGAAAGCATCTAAATAAAAATAACTCACTCCGGCATCGCCATAAGCGGGCGATGCCGCATAACGTGCTAGCTCTACCGCATGTAACAGTGGATTCCAGTCTAAATAATGCCAATACTCTTGTGGTATATCTTGTAAACTGAAAAAGATACCCGATATAAAAAATAGCGGCCTAGTAATAAATATCTGTAACTTTTTAACTTCAGGCACATAACAACTCGCCAGTGATAAAAGAGTTCCCACGCTAATAGCAATAATCCAAACACGAAATACTAATAAGATAATTTCAAGCGGGTCATGCATCTGCACATCTATTCCAATAAAAAAACAAATAATAGCGATAACCAACACTAAAAAAAACTTTACTAACAACTCAAAGGCCGCAATAGCCACAATAGAACTAATCGGTTGCACTTGTCTGAATGCATACAAAGGTTTATTTTTTTGGATGGCCCCTGCGGTTTTCTCCATTACCCCTAAAAAAAACTGAACTAATAATACACCATAAATTATAAAAAACAGCGTTGATAAACCATGTGTATCACCGCCATCAAAGGGCTGTCGTATCAACACCATCACGACGACCATGATCATCGGTGATATAATGGCCCAGCTTAGGCCAAACTTATCATTAAAACTACTCTTTATTTCACGCAAAAATATAGCAAATATTACATCGCCCCAAATTTGCAGAGTCGAACGTTTTTTGACTAACGCCATAATAGAAGTGTCTTAGTACTTTGTTTCATCAGTCAATGGCTACATTGGCAGCAACAGCTATTTGGTAGATAATTTGGGTGATATCTTTGACCGATTGCATGATTTTTGCGTCTACTTTTGGCAATACTACCACTTGATCGCCACGGGCTACTTTTGCTTCAGTATCAAAAATAACGTTACCATTCGCGCGCACGATAAATATTTTTTCATCGTCAGCCCTGTTACTAAAACCACCCGCCCATGCTACGTAATCATCAATACTAGCATTGGGGTTATAAACCACGGCTTGTGGCATTAACACCTCACCACCCACTTGAATTAGGTCGGTGTAATGTGGGATAACTATTTGGTCACCCTTTTCTAGAATAATATTAGCGGTATGGCCTAGTTCAGAAACAACCACTTTACCAAGTGGTT
>Ga0209081_1001717_pt1 | contig 12995 bp, 12 predicted proteins | sample GOMGulsemesocosm_4_FD_184636 | JGI IMG/M metagenome (GOLD analysis project Ga0209081, IMG submission 184636) | Methane-oxidizing microbial communities from mesocosms in the Gulf of Mexico - GOM15B Gulf of Mexico (SPAdes) (version 2) | ecosystem: Environmental > Aquatic > Marine > Cold seeps... | reverse complement strand
CTAGGTGAATATAATCAATATATTTTAGATAACGAGCTCCGCACTTTGCAGGGCGAATTAGTTAAAAGTTATGAAGAATGTGAAATCGCCAATTTTCTGTATCGACAAGGCGTACGCTATCAATATGAAGCCAATTATCAGATAAATACCTCAGGACCTGATTATAAAGCATATCAACCGGATTTTTTCTTACCGGATTATGGTATTTATATTGAACATTTTGCCATCAATGAACACAATCAAACGCCGCCGTTTATTAAGCAGAAAAGTTATCTGGAGGGTATGGCTTGGAAACGAACTTTACATGAAAAACATCAAACTCAGCTAATTGAAACTTATAGCTATCAAAAGCATCAGGGTATCTTAACGCAAAGTCTCAGCGAGCAGTTGCAGCAAGCGGGTGTTAGTTTTCAACCGCTAGCCAATAATGAATTATTAAAGCAGCTTAATCAATTAGGGCAAGTTTCCGCACTTGCCCAATTACTAGCCCAAGTACTCGCCTTATTTAAATCTGCTTACTTAAATATTAAAGATATGGTGGCGCTCGCAGGACAGCATGAAGATAAAGAGCGTATGCAAGCCGCAGCATTTTTATTTGAGCCTATTTTTGAACTCTATCAACAACAACTACGCGATACGCAAACCATCGATTTTGAAGATATGATTGGCCTAGCGATACGTTATGTGGAAAGCGGGCAATATCAATCGCCGTACCGGTATTTATTAGTCGATGAATTTCAGGATATCTCCGCGAGTCGTGCGCGATTAATCAAGGCTTTATTAAACCAGCAGGCAGATAACAGCTTATTTTGTGTCGGTGATGACTGGCAATCCATTTACCGTTTTACCGGTAGTGATGTCACCATTACCAAAGAGTTTACGCAACACTTCGGCTATACCGCGACCAGTATTTTAGATAAAACCTTCCGCTTTAATAATAAGATTGGCGAATTTGCGGCGCAATTTGTTATGCGCAATAGTACGCAAATTGAAAAACAAATGCACAGCCATCATCAGGTCAATCAGCCAGCGGTATCGTTAATTAAAACCAATCAAGATGCAGTCGGGTTAAATGCGGCTTTATCTGCAATCCATGCTAAAAGTCAGAATAAAACGGTCAGCGTGCTGATATTGGCGCGGGTTAGCTTTAAAAAGCCGGATTTAAGCGTTTTAAAAAATCAGTATCCAAACTTACAGCTACAGTTTATGACCGTGCATGCTTCTAAGGGGAAGGAAGCGGATTATGTGATTATTTTAGGCTTGGAAAAAGGCAAGCATGGCTTTCCAGCAGAAAAATCAACACCGCCCCTATTGGATTTACTACTGCCCAAAGCGGAGGGTTTTGCTTATGCTGAAGAGCGACGATTATTCTATGTTGCTGTAACTAGAGCTAGGCATCATGTGTATTTAATCAGTGATGCTAGTAAAGCTTCTGACTTTGTTAGAGAGCTTATTAATGATGAATACGAAATGCACAGTGATGAATTTCACGGTACAGGTTTTCAAGATAAGATTGCTGATAAACCCTGTAGCCAATGTCAAACAGGATTTATGCTGGCAAAAGACAGTCAATATGGGAGCTTTTTTGGCTGTAACCAATATCCCTTATGCGCACATACAGAACCTGCATGCCAGTGGTGCGGTGGCGAATTAAAAGAGCAGGGGCGACTTAAAGTGTGTACCAGCAAACGCTGTGATTATATTGAGCCCATTTGCGCTAAATGCAGCGGCAGTATGCGCTTACGCAAAGGGCCTTATGGAGAGTTTTGGGCTTGTTCAAATTATCGTAAAGGCTCTGAATACTCTTGCGAACATAAGGAGAAGCAGGTTAATTCTAGTGTGCACTCATAATGGACAACCTTTAGGGGCATGTTTTTTGGGTCTGTCTTTATTAGGGTCTGCTGAGGGACCACCACCAAACCTAACGCCTTGATATACCCACCAAGCTCGAATTGAGGACATACCATCTTCCATACAAAGATCTTGCAATAAGCTGTCTGCTTTTTTTCTATAGCCCTCACCTGCTAGGAGCTTTTCCCGCAATAGTTGATACAGTGCATCATGGACTAAAGATCCACGCATGAAATTTTGTGTATCAATGGTTGGACCCGAAGGTCCATCCCAGGCATAACCGCTCCTTATTAATAAGAAGCCGTCGATGTTCAGAAAAATAAATTGAGAATCGATAGTAACTTTAGGTCTAATAGGGGTGTCCACCGAATAGTCCTGTTTTAGTTGGTATTTATAGCCACCTTTATAAGTTATACACTTCATATATCTTCTCCAAGTAGAGGTTGGGAATCCTACTAGTCTCCATAGTAATTCTTTTCTATGTAAAGAGTAAGGAAAACCAATAATTAACTTGCTTTTAGATTCGTACAACGGGCGGTATATTCATAAGTTACCACCTCTTCATCTAAACCAACAGTAGATACAAAATACCCTCTAGCCCAAAAACTCTCTCCTGTGAAATTCCTCTGTTTACCTCTAAATTTACGAGCTATTGCTATTGCAATTTTCCCTTTCAAATAACCAACCACATTTGATACTGCAAATTTTGGAGGAATACTCATGCAGATATGCACATGATCCCTCATTAGAGGCCCTTCTAATATTTCAACACCTTTTTGCTTGGCAAGCTCATGAAGTATTTCACCAAGGTAGTTTCGCAAACTACCATAAATAACTTTCTTCCATTTTTTCGAAATAAATACAATATGGTATTTACAATCCCACCTTGTATGCGACAAACTCTTATAGTCTTTCATTATCGTATCCTTAAATTTCTCGGTCGAAATTCAAAGATACTCCAGACTGTCGGAAACGGTTGAACCTATGAGAGCCTCCCAGCATAGCTGGGGTTTACCTAATTTAAATTATATTTTTACTTTTCCACCTAAATACAAGACAGTCAAGATTTTTTATGTTGCCTCTCGCCTTTACTTTTGAGTCCTGACTTAATTCAACACAGTGTATTGGCTTTGGACTCACTATAAATAAAAACATAACTGCCCCACACAGTTAAGTAAACAGCCAAACCGTTCTACTCGCCCAAGATTCCACCTAAGTTAGCATCCTCAAGTACTTCATTCCGATTGATCTGTACATTCGTTGGATAAGCAAAAGATAAGTTATTTTTTTGCAAAATATCGGCTATTTGAAATAACACATCCTCTTTCACTTCCAGCCACTTCGCCCAATCTACTGTTTTTGAAAAACAGTAGATTAATATATCAATCGAAAAGTCACTATAGCGGTCTAAAAATACCAATTGTGTCGATTTAATACCCTGTAAATCTTCTTGCTTTAAAAATTTATTACGCGCTCTATTTGAAGCATCTGGCTCTTTAGCACTAGCTATACCGGGGTGCTCCACAAGCATCTGTTTGATATCCTGTACTGCTTGACGAATATCACCCATATTACTTTCATAAGTTACACCAACATGCATTTTAATGCGCCGCCCAACAGAGCGACGATTCCAATTTAAAACGCTGGCCGTCGATACCATAGCATTAGGCATAGTAATCAAGGCATTATCAAAAGTCCTTACCGTTGTGCTACGCAACCCGATTTCAACCACTGTTCCCTCAACATCACCTACTTTTATCCAGTCGCCCATTTTAAAAATGCGATCGACCATGATATTTATACCACCAAAGAAATTAGATAAACTATCTTTCGCTGCCATGGCAAAAGCTAACCCCCCAATCCCTAAAGTAGAAAGGATTGCCGTTATATTAATACCAAAATGGCTTAATACCAGCGTTAAAGCGATCAAAATAACTAACCCTTTTAGGCTTTTAACAATTAATAAAACAAACTCTTTACTTAGTTCTTTATTTCTCTTATCTGCCTTATCAAGTTGAACGGCAACTACGCTATTAATTAAGTTAAATAAAAAATAAACACTAAGCCCTTGATACATGATAAATATCAAATGCTCTAGGCCGGTTTTATACTCTGTTTTATATAACAAAGCATTCATCCCTAGATCGATACCAAAAAAGAACAATAAATACAAAAGGGGCTTGTGTAAACTAATAAACACAAGCTCCATATTTTCTACTTTGCCATCATCTAAAATAAAGCGCTCTACTAAGCGGTTACTTCCCTTAAAAACAATAGGAAAAGTGACTATCGTTAATAAAAATATGCCTAAGGAAACAATGACTCCGCCCATATCAATACGCAAAGGCGCAATCGCATAATTAACACTTTTAAATATCTCAATACTATTAAAATATGCAATTGTAGAAATTAAAGAAATGTTGTGTAAAAAACTGGTTGAAACAATCGCGGTAGGGTTATTTAACACATAGCTCAAAAAATCCAAATATACCGCATAAATGCGTATTAAATCCTGATGATTTTTAGCTACCTTTTGATAAATTTCACTTTCACCTTGCAAGGGCTTTGCCGTCGTTTTTATCTGTTTCTTTATTTGCGCAATTCTACTTTCAGTTTCGGCTAATATTTTTTCTTCAGACAGGTAATTACGGCTTGCTTCAACTAAAAAAACAACAAAACTGCCTATGTCACGCTTAGCCAAGTAATAGTCAACACTAAGCTCATCTCGCTGCACAGCAACAACATTTCCTCTAGTGCGGTTAATACTTATTTTTGAGTTAAGTAATTTCAACTCTGATTGGTTGATGGAATTAACATCATAATCAACAAAAGAGCCACGTATAACTAACAATAAACGCTTAAATAAGTCATCCTTGCCTTTGATAAGTTGCCCTAATTTAGTTTCATCCCCATTCGCCAAAATTTGCTGATTCAGTACTGAAACTTCAGTCAGAACATCAGTAATAGCAGCATACCTTGCATCATCCCGAGCAAAGCCTTGCAAAGACCAAAACATTAAACTTAGCCATAAAAATACGCGAATAAATTTCTTAACTGCCATCACTTACAATTCCTTAGGATTCGATTTTTAATAAGACTCGAAACTAAAAGGATATACTGAGAAGCTAATGTATTGCGCCCAGTAAACCCAACACAAACTGCCCTGCACACATCTAATCTTCTTCGATGTTTGGATCATATTCAAAGCCTTGCTCATCTTCAGTGTTTTGGGCACCTTCAAATAAGACTCTTAAATACTTAAACAATAATCGCGATGATTTAACTGGTTTCTCAAGGCTAATTTCTTTTTTCGCATTACGAATTAATTGCCGTAATTGCTGCGCATCAGCCCCCGGATATTGATCCAATAGCTCGGTTAATGCCTGTTTATCATCAGATAATAAACGCTCACGCCAACGTTCTAATTGATGCAACTCACGTGTGGCATGCGCGCTTTTTGCTTTAATCTTATTGAGAGCCTCCTCAACGGAATCAATATCAACTTTGCGCATTAGCCCAGTAATAAACTTTAACTGCCGTTTACGCGCTGCTTTAAAAGGCATTTTGGCCGCTGACGAAATCGCAACCGCCACCTCATCAGGAAGATTTAATTTTTCTATCTGCGCAGGTGCCAACTGAGTGATTTCCTCACACATATCATGTATAACGGCAATATCACGCTTTAGTTGTGTCTTATTAGGCCTAATCGCCCAAGTTTGTTCTTCATCCTCTTCATGCCCATGAAACTCTTCATCTGTAAAATCAGTCATATCAAACCATCATAATTAAAAAAATAACAAATAACACTACCCCTGCTATAGGGATTAACGCTCCCAACCAATCGGAAGGAGCCTCTTTATTTTGTTGTACCGAAGCTTTTATGCTCGGCCGCATCCAAAAAATCAAACCTAACGCCATCGCTCCAAGAAAAACATTTTCCCACACAGACAACTCCATCACTACTCCTCTTTTTAATACTTAAGCATTCACATTTGTTAAATGTGCCACTTGCTGCGCTCTGATAGTTTAGGAACATGCACGAAATAACTTCGACACAATGAGTCGCGGGTCTTTAGCCTTTATTGATCAGCGCTTCAGCCCCGTGTAAATTAACCATCAGTATAAAAGGCTATTACTAATAAACTTGTACGAATCAACCTTGCAATCTACACATCATAAGCATAACATTCCCCTTAACACGGCAGATAAACGCCAAAACGAGCAAACACTTACACACAAAGCTATCCGCTCTATTTTTCTTGCCATTAGACAAGAATATTTACTAAACAATACAAGGGATTAATCATGACTACCATAACAGACCCCGTTATCGACCAATGGTATAAAGATGTCGAAAACAACCTTACCTTCAAAGTCGTTGCCCTTGAGGACAGTGATGATACCATTGAAGTGCAATATAATAATGGAGATATTGGCGAATATGATACCGACAGCTGGTATAACTCGACCTTTGACTTCATTGAAGACCCAGAAGATTGGAGTGCGCCCTTTGATGATCTCGAATCTGACGATTTAGGTTTCTCTAAATCTAACTCTGACACCCGTCGCACCGATATGGACGACATGCCTTTAAAAGACTACCAGGATTAGGAAATACCCTGCATGAAAATGAGTTCTCAAGAATTCCTAAACTGGGATTCTAAAAGCCTTACCTTATTAGGTATGTCTGGTGCTGGAAAAACTACACTCTCCAGCAAGTTACCCAAAGAAAAATGGTTTCATTATTCAGGTGATTACCGTATAGGCACCAAATATTTAGGTGAGCCGATACTGGATAATATTAAGCAACAAGCAATGGAAGTGCCTTTTTTAAAGGATCTTCTGCTGTCTGATTCTATCTATATTTGTAATAACGTCACCGTAGAAAATTTAGCGCCTATCTCTAGTTTTTTAAGCAAGCTGGGCAACTCTGACTTAGGCGGTTTATCGCTAGATGAATTCAAGCGCAGACAAGCCCTACATTATCATGCCGAAGTTGCTGCCATGCTAGATGTTGGTGACTTCATTCATAAGGCTGAGGGCATTTACGGTTATAAAAATTTCATTAATGATGCGGGTGGCAGCGTTTGCGAATTAGATAATCAAGCTGTACTAGATCATCTAGCCGAGCAAACACTTATTATTTATATAAGAACCTCGCCCGAACAAGAGCAAACGATCATTAATCGCGCTAAATCATCGCCAAAGCCACTGTATTACCGTGAAGCTTTTTTAGATGAAAAACTTGCCGAGTTTATGCAACAAAATAATTACCATGACGCGAATAGCATTCCACCGGACGAATTTGTTACTTGGATTTTTCCTGAATTATTTCGCTCGCGCTTACCTCGCTACCAATCCATAGCAGATCAGTATGGCTATACACTCGACGCCAATGATGTTGCTCAAGTCAGTAACGAAGAAGAATTTATTCAGCTGATTGCCGCTGCGATAGAACAGCAAACTACTTAAAAACGATGCCTCTAGTTGCCCACACCCAATTACCCACATTTCTACGCTTACAAGAAGAAGGTGAGGATATTCTTAATCCTGATCGCGCCACGCATCAACATATCCGTGAATTGCATATTGGTTTTCTGAATATTATGCCTGATGCAGCGCTTGAGGCCACAGAACGGCAGTTCTTTAGATTAATCGGCGCGTGCAATCAAATTGCGCAATTTCATGTACACCCGTTCACGATTAACGGCTTACCTAGGGGTGCAACCGCGCAAGCGCATATCGATCAATACTATGAAACCTTTGAGCAGATTAAACTCGATGGTTTAGATGCCTTAATTATCAGTGGTGCCAATGTCACACACGCCCATTTGCAGGACGAAGATTTTTGGCAACCGTTAACTGAAGTATTTGATTGGGCAAAAGAAAATGTCACCTCAATTCTCTGTTCATGTCTCGCCACACATGCACTTATTCAGTTTTGTTATGGCATAGAGCGCACACGTTTACCTGCAAAATGCTGGGGCGTTTATGCCCATAAAGTCATTGATCGTAAACACCCATTAATTGCCGAAATCAACACACGCTTTGATGTGCCGCATTCACGTTTTAATGCTGTATTTCAAGAGGATTTAGAACGCCATGGCGTACAAACACTGGTTTCTAGCGCAGAGGCTGGCTTGCATCTCGCGGTCAGTCCCGATGGTTTTCGCATTGTGTTTTTCCAAGGGCACCCAGAGTACGATAACATCAGCTTATTGAAAGAATATAAACGCGAAGTATTACGCTATATTAATCAAGAGATTGACCTGTACCCGCCTTTTCCAAAGCATTATTTTAATCACGAGGCACAAGCGGTTTTTACTCGCTACGCTGAGCATGTACAAGATGCACTAAAGAATCACAGCCCTATTGACGATTTTCCAGAACAAGAAGTTGAACCATTTTTAGACAATACCTGGCGTGATACCGCTAAAGCTGTCTTTAATAATTGGCTAGGAAAAGTGTATCAAATTACTAATCAGGATCGCCGTCTGCCTTTTATGGATGGCATAGACCCGAATAATCCACTGAATTTATAGATGCACGCGCAATTTTTGAAACAAGCGATTGACTTAGCCTCAGAAAATGTACGCACAGGAAATGGCGGACCATTTGGCGCAATCATTTGCCGAAACGATAAAGTGATTGCTGCTTGCTCCAATATTGTAACTTGTAGCAATGATCCTACTGCACATGCTGAAATCATAGCCATTCGAACGGCCTGCAAGCATTTAAATAATTTTCAACTCACTGATTGCACGCTTTACAGCAGTTGCGAGCCTTGCCCTATGTGCTTAGGTGCCATTTATTGGGCGCGCTTAGGACAAGTCTATTTTGCCTGCAATCGCTTTGATGCAGCACAAGCAGGGTTTGATGATAGTTTTATTTATGATGAAATGGCTGTAACGCCCGAAAAACGGACGATAAATATGCAGCACCTTGAAATAAATACGGCATTACAACCTTTTATAGCGTGGCAAGAGCAAGAAGACAAAATTCGCTATTAATCCTTCAGAAAAACTACTTCGGGCGTATATGAAGGATGCCAAATTTTCAGTATTAGTAAATTAGATTTACTCAGTTTAATATTCACTCTTAATGGGACGACCTGGCGTTACTCGTCGCGCCAAGGTCTTGCAGATTGCTTCCTTGAAGCGGTCATTCCCCAAAACAAAATTGCCATTAGTCGCCCGATGTATCTCATCAACCAACCCAAGCTCCAGTTCATACCGAAATAATTCACGATACCTTTCTTGTCGCTCTGCTTCTGTTAAACCCAATGTCTGATATATAACATGAGATTTAAGCAACTTACTTCTTTCCCCTTGAGCATTAATTCGATAACTCGACCATTCCAGCACGAACAGGGTTTAACTCAATATATCGCTGGCAAGACAACAAATATTTAGGCTATGTCACCGTTAAGTGTGGAATTTGAGAATAATCAAACTTTTCAGTAACTTAAGAATGCGATGAAATATAGCCCAAAGTCAGCTAAATCAGACTTTCAAAGCTATGAGTTATATTTTCAATACTTAGTGGTGACATAGCCAATATTTATCATCCTGAACAATACATGAACGAAACCGGCCTTCCCACTACGCCGATATGTCCGGTTAATATATTACACATATCTTTCTTCTTTCATTACTAGGTTAAGATCTGTAATTTATACCATTATTTTTCGTGTGCATTGCGTAAATTTGATAACAACAAGCAATAACTATCTCTTATAATGTTCTGCCTAGCCATCCTTTTTACAAAAAATCGTATGAATTGCAAATATCACTTCAAATGGCTGATCCTGCTATTTTTGTCTTTAAATCAGCCTAGCTTGTTAATAGCTTCTGAAAGTTCCGTTCATCAAACCAGCCTACCATTAAGCGCACAAACGCTAGTCGCTAAAGTATTAAGCGCAAACCCACAACTAGAAATCGCCCAAGCAACATGGCAAGCCTCCGTCGCACGTATAGATCAAGCCTCCGCATTAGACGACCCACAGCTTAACTACACGATGGCTCCCATGACCATAGGCGGGCAAAGCAACTACGGACAGCGAATTGAAATATCACAAAAACTCCCTTGGCTAGGCAAATTAGACTTACGTAATGCGACAGCAAGCCATAAAGCCGAGGCTGAGCAACATAAAATAGCCATTTTACAATTACAGCTATCAGGCAGCGCCAAAACTCTTTTTGCTGATTGGTATTTTGTCCATCAAGCTAGCGCAATTAATCAAGCTCAAATCACTTTATTGACCGAACTACGCACTATCTCAATGAATCGTTACAGCACTGGCGAAGCGAGTAAACAGGAAACTTTACAAACAGATATCGAAATAGTCTTGCTAGAACATCAAACGATTGCCCTTGAGCGTGAACACCGCTCTATTCGCACCCGTATCAATACCTTATTAAACCAATCGCCTGACAGCCCTCTAGCAAAGCCAGAAAATTTAAAGATAATCGACACTTTACCTGAAATCAGCTCATTACAAGAACTGGCTTTACAAGCTCGGCCAGAATTAAAAGCATTGAATGCTGCTATTGAAGTGGCGAAATCTAGTTCTGAATTAGCACTCAAAAATAACTACCCCGATATTAATCTTAAAGCGGGGTATAACAGCTTATGGGATAACAGCGATAAGCATTTTACAGTGGGCATCGGTGTTAATCTCCCTCTATATCAAGGCAAACACCGAGCCGAGGAAAATGAGGCTCTTGCATTGAGCAAACAAGCTGAATGGATGCGCGTTGATTTTATCGCCCAACTGAAAGAAGAAGTACAAATCGCTTATGATAGAGTGCATGAAAGCCAGCATATATTAGGCTTATATAAAGATAAGCTACTCCCGCTAGCAAAGGAATCAGTACAAACAGCACAGTCTGATTATCAAGCAGGGAAAGGTAACTTTCTCACACTCATTCATAGCGAAAAAAATCACCTACACACTCAATTACAAGCAGAACAAGCGTTGACTAATAGCTATAAACGACTAGCCGAACTTGAAAGTGCCGTCGGTAGCTTTTCTCCTTTAACTGCAACATTTCAAATCAATAACGCACTATGAAAGCCATTTATAAAATTCTACTGCTGCTTCCCTTTATCGGTGTTTTAGCTGGATTGTTTCTATTTTCTAGTCCTAAGTCAGATAATCAAACTCACGTGCAAAATATTGGCGAAAATCATTTCGCTGGCCCTTTTAAAGTTCAAGTCATCATTAACCCCGAACAACCTAAAGTCGGCAATAACCACGTTCAAATATTACTGCTTAATAAAGATGATAAGCCCGTCACTAATGCCGTCATTAAAGCCGTAGCAGAAATGCCAGCTATGGGTTCTATGCCGACGATGTACGCCCCCGCTGAAATAAGTAATGAGCAATCGGGACTTTATCAAGGGCAATTTGAATTGCCTATGATGGGTGCGTGGCCATTAACGTTAAACATAGATGCTGGCGCACAAGGCCAGGCTGAGATTAGTTTTGATATGGGTACAAGCCGCAAGGGTCTGATTTTCTCATCAGCAACACCGAGCACTTTTGCAGTCGCTGGAAACACGGCAAAACGCTCAACCGAATTACAAGCAAAAACGCTCACCATTGATGCATACCGACGCCAATTAATCGGCGTGCGTACGGAAGAAGTCACTTGTATTCAGATGATTAAAACGCTACAGGCAAGTGCGATAGTCACTTACGATGAAACTCGTCTAACTGATATTAATCTTAAATTTGATGGTTGGATCGAGCAATTAAATGCAGATTTTATTGGTAAAAAAGTGGCAAAAGGCGAGCCATTATTTAGCGTTTACAGCCCTGACCTTATTTCCCTACAAGATGAATATTTACAAAGTTTACAACGACATCAAGCGGGGCTTAAAACTGCAACCGCGCGTCGGTTAACCCTTTTGGATATTAACCCGAGACAAATTCGGACGATAGCAAAACGTGGTCGTGCTATCGATGCTCTGCCCATCTTATCGCCTATTAATGGCACGATTATCGAAAAACACATCGTCATTGGTTCGGCCTTTAAAGCAGGAACGAAGTTGTTAACACTGGCTGATTTATCTAGCGTTTGGGTAGAAGGGGAAATTTATGCCGAGGACTTACCTCATATAAGCATTGGCATGAGCGCACAAGTATTCGTTGATGATAAAACAGCCCAGCCTTTATCAGGAACTGTCAGCTTTATCGAGCCTGTGCTTAATAATGCAACGAGAACAGCACGCGTTCGCGTACAGCTTGCTAATCCTGGAGGTTTATTACGCCCCGAACAATATGTACGCTTGCAGTTGCAACTGGAATTAGGCCCGCGATTAGTAGTCCCTAGAGAAGCAGTGATCTTTAGCGGGAAAAATCGCATCGTCTTTCTGGATTTGGGTGAAGGTCGTTTGCAAGCACGGAAAATAACCACGGGTGAAAGTAATGAAAATTTCATTGAAGTCCTTGATGGTTTAGTACATGGTGAGCTGATTGTTAGTTCAGGAAATTTCCTTATCGCTTCAGAAAGCAAAATTAAATCAGGAACAGAACAATGGTAGATAAACCACTGGGTCTGATTCAAAAAATAATCGCCTACTGCGCACACAATACTTTAGTCACGCTATTATTGATTACCGCTTGTGCCTTTGGTGGCTACCGCGCATTATTGAATACGCCACTAGATGCCGCGCCTGATTTATCCGATGTACAAGTTATTATTTACACTGAATGGGCTGGCCGCAGCCCAGACTTGGTTGAGGATCAAATCACCTATCCATTAACCAGCAAATTATTAGCCGCGCCGAAGGTGAAATCCGTGCGTGGGCAAAGTTTTCTCGGCTTGAGTTTTGTCTATGTCATTTTTGAAGACGACACCGACCTGTATTGGGCGCGTTCGCGCGTATTGGAATATTTAACCACAGCGGCAGCCGCTTTACCCGAAGATGCAATACCTACATTAGGCCCCGATGCGACTGGCGTAGGCTGGGTGTTTCAATATGCTTTAGTGGATAAATCAGGCAATAACGATCTTGCGCAATTACGTAGTTTTCAGGATTTTAAATTACGTTATTGGTTAGAATCAGTCGAAGGTGTCGCTGAAATTGCCTCTATTGGCGGCTTTGAAAAAGAATATCAAGTTACTGTTGACCCTTAT
>Ga0209081_1001715_pt1 | contig 13001 bp, 12 predicted proteins | sample GOMGulsemesocosm_4_FD_184636 | JGI IMG/M metagenome (GOLD analysis project Ga0209081, IMG submission 184636) | Methane-oxidizing microbial communities from mesocosms in the Gulf of Mexico - GOM15B Gulf of Mexico (SPAdes) (version 2) | ecosystem: Environmental > Aquatic > Marine > Cold seeps... | reverse complement strand
TAACAGCTTATTAGACTGAACAGTTCCACTTTACAGTCGAAAAAAATTCAATCCTTAAAAAATTGTAAATGAACCTTATAATCATAAGCAAAAAATATCAATCACTTAGATTTATGTTTTTTAACTTTAACGCTAAAAAACATAAAAGCATCTATATTTATGGCGAAAATGCGGAAGTAGACTAAACTGTACTTTAATACAGTTGTTTGTCTGTATTATTAATAAGGATATTATTTTATGAATTCACCTTTTTTATCTGCAATAAGCGAACAAATGAACGTAAGGCGTTATGCAAAGCGCACTATTAAAACTTATTGTTATTGGATCAAAGCATTCATTAACTTTGTTGATAAAAAGCACCCAAGTAAATGTCATAATGCAGAAGTAGAAAAATTTTTATCATATTTAGCTAATCAAAGATTAGTTGCGCCTAAAACGCAAGCATTAGCGCTTAATGCCTTAGTTTTTTTATATCGTGAAATTTTAGAAAACCCATTAACTTTAGAGCTGAACTTCAATCGTACAAACGTTCAGCCTAAATTACCTGTTGTATTAACACCTAACGAAACATCGGCATTACTCAATCATTTGCCTTCATCTGTCGCGCTACCTTGTAAATTACTTTATGGTAGTGGCCTTAGATTAATGGAAGCGGTTAGATTACGTATACAAGATATTGATTTTGATTATTTATCAATTCAAATATGGCATGCGAAGGGAGGAAAACATAGGCGGGTAACACTTGCTAAGGAGTTAATAGAACCTCTTAAAAACCAAATAGCCTCTGCAAAACTTGTTTATGATCAAGACATGAAAAATAAAGAATATAACGGTGTCTGGTTACCTTATGCATTAGTGCGTAAATATCCAGGTGCCTCTAAAGAATTTAATTGGCATTATGTATTTCCTTCCATTCAGTTAAGCACTGATCCCGAATCTAAAAAAATCAGAAGACATCATATTAACGAAACAGGTTTGCAAAAAGCGATTAAAATAACAAGCAAAAAACTGGCATTTGAAAAAAATGTAACCTGTCATACCTTACGACATTCATTTGCCACACATTTATTGCAGCGTGGTGCAGATATACGAACCGTTCAAGAACAACTGGGTCATAGTGATTTACGCACCACTCAAATTTATACGCATGTTTTAGAACATGGGGCTAATGGGGTACGTAGCCCACTATCAGATTTGAGTTGATTTAAGTTTAAGCTGATTTTATTTCCAATAAAAGTTGTTATACTTAAATTAAATAATGGCATAATCAATAATTAAATGAAATTTACTATTGGCTTTAGATCGGTAAAACATGAAGATTTAGATTTTTTACTCGCTTTAAGAAAAAAATCAATGTCAAAACATCTAGCTCAAGCCAAAATAAAATTAACTAATGAACAACATTTAGAGCGTATAAAAGAAAATTACTACGATTCTCATATTATTTTGCGTGATCGTAAGTCTATTGGTTTATTAAAACTTGGTGTTGTAGCGCTTAAAGGTACAACAAAAAGCTTGCATATTAGACAGTTACAAATCCTACCTGAATATCAAGGACAAGGGATTGGCAGTAAAGTGCTTACTGTAGTCAAAAAAAGGGCATTACAACTTCAGCTGCCAATAACGCTTAATGTATTGTTAAAAAACCCTGCTAGAGGGCTTTATTTGCGTCATGGTTTTCAAATAGAAGGAAAAAACAAACTTGAATTTCAAATGTGTTGCCCGCTTGAGGTGATTGCAGCTTAATCTCTTAATCTAATACATTAAGAGAATAGCGTTTGTTCAGAGTAAATAACTTTGTATATATATACTCGTTTTATTGATCAAGCGTTCGTTGTTAACCTATTGAATTTAAAGTAAAAACAAATACCTGCATGATTAGAAATCCTTAATTTGATCTATTGTACTGGTTTTAAGGTTTTTGTTTCTATAAGTAATGATTCATGACCGCAAGTTAACCATAATTGACCATCTTGAATACTGCATTGAAACTCCATGGTTCTGCTAAGTAGTTTCACTAATGCATCCGTAGTGCTAGTCTCAAATTGTTCAATGCTGAGCTTTGAAAATTTATTTAAAGTATGTTGCGATTGTGACCACCAAGTTTCTACACTTGAACCGTAACAATATAGTTTCACTTGCTCTGCTTTATTACAGGCTTTTTTAATACGCTTTTCATCTAGTTGACCTAATTCAATCCATAAAGCTATTTCATCACTATAATTTATTTGCCAAATGGCAGCTTCATCTTCATCACTAACGCCTTTACCAAACTGCAAATCATTGTGAGCATTTAAAATATAGCTGATCAAACGCACCATAAAACGTTGATCAGTTTCAGAAGGGTGTTGTGCAAGTGTCAGTTGTAAAGAATCGTAATAATTACGATCCATATCTGCAAGTTCAATATTAGCTTTATAAATGGTAGCTTTTAATGCCATGTGATTATTTCCATATTGAGTTTAATTCTAAACTTATGATTTAAATTGTTTATTTTTACGCATGATAACAGCATGTGAAGAGCTTGCCATTACATTTCTATAATGAATATCTGAGATAATAACGATAAATTAAGTAAATAATCAAACCAGTGCTATGCTAATGACTTTAAGAATATTTATTGCGAGCTTATTATGTCAATTCAATCTTTTATACCGCCACAACGTACATTAATGGGTCCTGGGCCTTCAGATGTTAGCCCTAGAGTCTTATCGGCCTTAGCACGACCTACTGTGGGTCACCTTGATCCTACATTTATTGGTATGATGGATGAAGTCAAATCATTACTGCAGTATTCTTTTCAAACAAAAAACACTTATACCATGGCCATTTCTGCGCCAGGCTCTGCAGGTATGGAAGCCTGTTTTGTTAATTTACTTACACCTGAAGATACAGTAGTTGTATGCCGTAATGGCGTTTTTGGTGCGCGTATGATTGAAAATGTTCAACGTATTGGCGCAAAGGTTGTCATTGTTGATGGAACATGGGGTAGAGCAGTTGACCCTCAAGCTTTAGAAGATACTTTAAAGCAAACACCACAGGCAAAATTTGTTGCTTTTGTTCATGCTGAAACATCAACAGGCGCATTGTCTGATGCTAAAACCTTATGTGAAATAGCCCGTAAGTATGACTGTTTAACTATCGTTGATGCGGTTACGTCGTTAGGTGGTGTTGAATTAAGAGTAGACGATTGGGGAATTGATGCTGTTTATTCAGGCAGTCAAAAATGTTTGTCATGTGTACCGGGAATATCGCCAATAAGTTTTAGTGAGCAAGCTGCGAACCTCATTAAAAATAGAACGACTCCAGTACAAAGTTGGTTTTTAGATCAATCGCTAGTAATGGGGTATTGGTCAGGGGAGGGCAAACGCAGCTATCACCATACGGCACCTGTAAATTCACTATATGCACTGCATGAATCATTATTAATGTTGCAAAATGAAGGTTTAGAAAATAGCTGGACGCGCCATCAAGTACAGCATAATAAGTTAGCTATTGGGCTAAAAGGCTTAGGTATTGATTTTATTGTACCTGAAAACGAGAGGTTACCTCAGTTAAATGCCGTTCATATACCTCAAGGTGTTGATGATGCTAAAGTGCGTCAATTCTTACTAAATGAATATAATTTAGAAATTGGTGCGGGCTTAGGACAGTTTGCAGGCTCTGCTTGGCGTATCGGATTAATGGGCTATGCTGCTCGTAATGAAAATGTATTGTTATGTTTAGCAGCGCTTAAAGAAGCGCTCGCTCAATAAGCTTTACTACCAAGCGCCAGTATTTTCCATGCTTAACCATGGCTCTTGCGGCGCTAGGGCATCACCTTTTTGTAGTAATTCAATTGATATATTATCGGGTGATTTTACAAAAGCCATTCTGCCACAACGTGGTGGGCGGTTAATCAAAACTCCGCTTGTTTGTAAATTCAAGCATGTCTGATAAATATCGTCTACTTCAAAAGCTAAATGGCCAAAGTTACGACCAGCTTGGTATTCTTCTTCACTATCCCAGTTATGGGTTAGCTCAATCTCTGCTTCTCCTACTGCTGTAGCTAAGAAAATAAGTGTAAATTTTCCTGCGGGTACTTCATGGCGTTTGGTTTCTATTAAGCCAAGCTTATTGATATAAAAATCAAGTGATTTCTCTAGGTCATTGACACGTATCATAGTATGTAAAAACTTCATATCTGTTCCTTTAATGCGGCTTTAGTCACGTGAGTGTGAGTTAACTTGTTTTATCTTTATATTCACATAAATCTTCAATAATACATGATCCACACTTTGGTTTACGCGCAACACAAGTATAGCGACCATGTAATATTAACCAATGATGAACATCTACTTTAAATTCTTTTGGCACGACTTTTAATAATTTTTGTTCAACTAAATCAACATTTTTTCCCATAGCTAATTTAGTGCGATTACTGACACGAAAAATATGAGTGTCTACAGCAATAGTTGGCCAGCCAAAAGCCGTATTAAGCACTACGTTAGCTGTTTTTCTACCAACGCCTGGTAATGCTTCTAAGGCAGCTCTATTTTCAGGTACTTCACCATTATGTAAGTCAACTAGCATTCGACAGGTTTTAATTGTATTTTTCGCTTTGGTATTAAAAAGCCCAATAGTTTTAACGTATGAAATTAAACCTTCAAGGCCAAGCGCTAAAATAGCTTGAGGTGTATTGGCTACAGGGTAAAGTTTAGCCGTTGCTTTATTCACACCAACATCAGTGGCTTGAGCAGAAAGTAATACCGCAATAAGTAATTCAAATGGTGTGGTGAAGTTTAGCTCTGTCGTTGGCTCAGGGTTGTTATTACGCAACCTTGTTAACATCTCTAAACGCTTTTCTTTATTCATTATGGTTTCTTTTTTATTATATTTTCACTCAAAATGGCTAACCTGTAATTAACTGTTATGAGTCAAAATTAACTCTAACTCGTTCAATTACTTGCTCAGTAGCTTTTGGCTGACGCTCTTTTATGTTGGCATCAATAGCATTTTTTATGGCGATAATAAAACCCATAGCGATAAAAGCGCCGGGTGGTAATATCGCTAATAAAAATTGATTATCTAAGTGCATTATATCAATGCGTAATACACTGGCCCAATCACCAAGCAGTAAATTAGCACCATCAAATAATGTTCCTTGCCCTAATATTTCACGAATTGCGCCTAGAACAATTAACACTAAGGCAAAGCCAATACCCATCATTAAGCCATCAAAACCTGCTTGTTTTATAGGATTTTTAGATGCATAAGCTTCAGCTCTGCCAATAATGGCGCAGTTGGTAACAATTAAGGGCAAAAATATCCCTAATGATTGATAAATGCCGTAAGTATAGGCGTTCATTAATAATTGTACGCAAGTTACAAAAGCGGCGATGATCAATACAAAAATTGGGATCCTAATTTCTTTTGGTACCCACTGACGAACAGCTGAAACAGTTACATTAGAACACACTAATACCAGTAAAGTTGCAAGCCCTAAACCTAAGGCATTGGTAACGGTTGCCGTTACCGCGAGTAGTGGGCAAAGCCCTAACAGTTGTACTAAACCTGGGTTGTTTTTCCATAAACCTTGAATTGCCAATTCTTTATATTCAGCTTTGAGTGCTTGCTTAGCGAGTGCTTTTTGGGCTGCTTTTTCTTCTAATTCAGCACTACTCTCTAGCGGATTATTTGCTAATTTATCATTGTCAGAGCTTTCATGATCAATGCTCATTATTAGCCTCACTTGTCTTATCGTTTGCTACTTGAGTGTTTTTAGTCTGAGTATTTGGATTGTTTATAATACAGCTATTAGGGAGTGCTAATAATAACTGTTTGTTACTTTCAAAATAAAGCGCTGTTTTTTTGACTGCTTTTACGACTGCTCTCGGAGTGATAGTTGCGCCAGTAAATTGATCAAACATACCGCCATCTTTAACAACTGCCCAACGGCTATCTGTCTTCGACAATAATTTTTTATCGTTAAAGCTTGTTATCCAATTACTTTTTCTTAACTCAACTTTATCACCTAAACCTGGTGTTTCTTGGTGCTTTAATACCCGTACACCGCTAATGCTATTGTCCATGTTAATCGCAATGATAAGTTCAATGTTTCCGTTATATCCATCAGGTGCTTTGCTCGTTAGAGCCACTGCTACCGTGTTATTGTTTTTTCGAGCAATGTAAGCTGTTTGTACTGCTTTGGTGTTTTTTGAATTTTCAAGTGAGTGATAATTGAAAGTAACACAATCTTGAGTAATATCATTGTCATATCGACTTGGTTCAATAATGCTATGCAATGTAGTTAATAATTGCTGTTGCTCTTGTGCTTTAATTTTGTCTTTAGTTAGCTCATTAACTAGACCAACAATAGCGGTACATGCAATAGCAAATAAAGCCAATATTTGACTGTTTTTTTGTATAGGTAGGCGAAAAGCAGATTTTTTTGTAGGCAATAAATCTGTCATTATTTAGCCTCCTTTTGCTTGTCTTCTTCGTCTACGATAACAGAAGAATTTATATTGTTTATATTATGCCCATAAGTACGAGGGCGAGTATATTGATCTATTAAAGGCGCTGCCATATTACAAAGCAATATCGCAAAAGCAACACCGTCAGGGTAGCCGCCAAAAGTTCGAATTAAATAGACTAACAAGCCAGCCAATGCACCAATAACTAATCGACCTTTGACACTTGTAGCCCCTGTCACTGGGTCGGTTAAAATAAAGAAAGCGCCTAACATGCATCCACCCGTTAACCAATGGAATAAGGTTGATGCACTGTTATCAGGATTGATGCTATAAGCAATAAAAGAGCAAATGAATAAACTGAATAAAAAACTAAAAGGAGTTTGCCAAGCAATCGCTTTTTTAGCGATTAAAACTAGGCCACCAGCAAAAAAAGCAATATTCACCCATTCCCAGCCAAAAGAAAACCCTAAACTAGACGATAAGTCGTTAGCGAATATGGTGCTTCCTACTGTTTCAAAAACAGTTAAACCTAGGCCTAAATTGGTTTTTAATGTATCAAGCGGTGTTGCCATTGTAAAACCGTCAATATTGGTTCTCAGTTGCTCTACAGAATAACCTTCGCTAGTAAAGCCTGTAAATATGGTTGTTAAGGTATTAGCAAACCCTAAATCAATAGTGATCAAATCTAATGGCGGTTGCCATGATGTCATTTGAATAGGAAATGAAATCAACAACATAACATAAGCTGCCATTGCAGGGTTAAATGGGTTATGCCCTAAACCACCATAAAGTTGCTTTACTATAACAATAGCGAAGGCTGCGCCGATAACTGAAATCCACCATGGCGCAATGGCTGGTAAACATATGCCCAGTAATATTGCCGTGAGTATGGCACTACCATCAAAAAGTTGTTTGCTTATCTTTTTACTTCTTAATGACAGAACAATAAACTCACATATTAATGCGGTAGTTACGGCTAATGTGATATGAATAATATTGCCCCAACCAAAAAAATACCATTGGGCAAATACGCCAGGTAAAACAGCATAAATGACTAATCGCATTAAAGCAGAGGTTTCTGCTTGATTATGATTATGGGGTGAGCTTGCTATCCAAAAGGCCATAATTATTCTGATTCTTCATTTGTTGGTTTAAGTGTTTTATTGTGTTCAATTTCAAGTTGTTGTTCTTGTTCTTTTTTTGCTTTTGCTTTGGCGTTTGCTTTAGCCTTAGCGACTGCTGCAGCTATTTTAGCTTTTTTATTATCGGCACTATGATTTTCTTGTTTTATATCGGAAGCGCTTTTTTGTTTGTCGCTACTAGATACTGATAATTCATCGACAGGTTTATTCTCATCGCTAATCGAAGCAGGCAAATTAGTTACCGTGTTTACTGTTGTGTTATTGGTAATTATCGAGTCATTAACTTTATTTTTTTCTTGTTTTTTTGCTTTGGCTCTAGCAATAGCAGCTTTAACTTGTGATTTTTTATCGTTAACATCGTTAACATCGTTACTAGCACTAGCCGTTGATGAGTCACTTGTTGGCTGTGCATTATTTTCAGGAACAGACGGTTGGCTATTTTCTTTCTTTTTAGCTTTTACTCTTGCAAGAGCTGCTGCAACGGCAGAATTGGCTGTACCGCCATCAGCTGATCTTTTACTCATTGCTATTTTACGTGCAGCAGCAGCCTTTTTATGTTTTTCTGCTCGAGCAATTTTTTCTTTTTCTAAGCGAAGTTTTCTTGCTTCAAAACGTGATTTTGCTTTCTCTGCTTTTAAGTCTAATTGTTGTTGTTGACGAATTTCTGCTTTGGCAATGCGATAATATTGCACTAGTGGTATTTGACTTGGGCATACATATGCACATGCACCACAATCTATACAATCAAATAAATTCAGTTTAATTAATTGTTGGTGATCTTTTGCTTTCGCGCTCCATTGTAACTCTTGCGGTAGCAGTTGGCTCGGGCATACATCACTACATTGGCCACAACGAATACATTCTACTTCATTTGAGTTATTGTCAAAGGCACTAGGCATCTCTGCCTTATTAGGCGCTAAAATGCAGTTACTGGTTTTAACAATAGGTACTAGCTCATTTAAAATGCTAAAGCCCATCAATGGTCCGCCCATAATCACAGGAGGACTCGTTATAAGACTGTTATGCTCGGCGGTAAAACCTGTTTGCTGAAGTAAGTACTTTACGGGGGTTCCTAGCAGAGCCCAAACATTTTGTGGCTTGTTTAAGGCTTGCCCTGTTAGCGTAACGACTCGCTTAATAAGTGGAATATCATTAATAATGGCATCACTAATAGCAAAGCAAGTGGCAATGTTTTGTACAACAATACCTGAATGAATAGGAAGTGAGCCACTTTTTATTTCTTTACCCGTCAATGCTTTGATTAATTGTTTTTCACCGCCAGTTGGATATTTTGTTGGCAAGACACAAACGTTAATTTTTTCAAACATTTTAGTAGCATTCTGTAATGCTTTAATTGCTCTAGGTTTATTATTTTCAATACCGATTAAAATGAAAGCAGGATTAAGCAGTTTATCCAGTATTCTAATGCCATCGACAATTGCTTCACTTTGCTCACACATTAGCAGATCATCGGCGGTGATATATGGTTCACATTCCGCCGCATTAATAATTAAAAAGTTAATTTCAGGCTTAGTGTTTACTTTAATGTGTGTTGGAAAACCAGCACCACCCATGCCAGCAATACCAGCATCAGCAATTTTTTTAATAATTTGTTGTTGAGTCAGCTTAGTAAAGTCTTGGCAAATTTCTCTTGATTTCCAAGTATCTTCACCGTCTACATCAATAAAAACACAAAGCTCACTTAAACCTGAAGGGTGTGCTATAACTGATTTTTTAATAGCACTTATGATACCGCTTGTTGGTGCGTGTATAGGTACTGCCATAGGATTTGAGCTTTGAGTTAGCGCTTGACCTTTTAATACCTTGTCGCCAACATTAACTAATAAGTCTCCTTGGCATCCAATATGCTGCTGTAAGGGGATAATTAATTGTTTTGGTAAAGGCAGTTGCTTTATAGGCTTATTTGACGTTAATGTTTTTTGTTCTGGTGGATGAATACCGCCATGAAACTGCCAGAATTTTCCCTGTGTAATTCGCTGAATAATTGAATCCATAATGCTTTAGCTTTCCTAATCTAATTGCTTCACAGCAATTTTATTTAAATTCCATTGCCAATTTTGAATGGTTTCAGGGATAGGGCGCATTTCAATGCAATCAACAGGGCAAGGGGCAACACATAAATCACAACCGGTACACTCATCAATAATAATGGTATGCATTTGCTTAGCTGCACCCAAAATAGCATCTACAGGGCAAGCTTGAATACACTTGGTACAGCCAATACAATCTTCTTCAATGATAAATGCAACCGTAGGGCCTTTGTCTATATCATGGTTTTCATCTAATGCCTCAACATCAACCCCAAGTAAGTTGGCAATTTTTTTAATGGTGTCTTCACCACCCGGAGCACATTTGTTGATTGCCTCTCCATTAATCACAGCTTCAGCATAAGGTTTACAGCCAGGATAGCCACATTGGCCACATTGAGTTTGTGGTAGTAAAGCATCTAATTGTTCAACAATTGGATCGCCTTCAACATGAAATCGTACGGAAGCATAACCAAGTAAAGCACCAAAAAATGCAGCGATAAGTCCTAGTATGAGTATGGCAATTAAAATATTTATCATTGTTTTTGCCTTACATTTTAATTAGGCCAGTAAAGCCCATAAAAGCTAAAGACATTAATCCAGCAGTGATCATCGCAATAGCAGGACCTTTAAAGGGAGATGGTACATCAGCATTAGTTAATTTTTCACGCATGGCGGAAAACATAATTAAAACTAAAGAAAAGCCAGCTGCCGCGCCAAAACCATAAACGATTGACTCAAAGAAGTTATGCTCTAATCTTAAATTTAATAAAGCAACTCCCAATACAGCACAGTTAGTGGTGATCAATGGTAAGAAAATGCCTAATAACCGATAAAGATTAGAGCTTGTTTTATGCACGACCATTTCGGTGAATTGTACTACGACAGCTATCACCAAAATAAAACTCATGGTGGTTAAATATTCAAGATTAAAAGGCGCTAAAATATAGGTAGTTACTAAATAACTAAGCAGTGACGCTAAAGTCATTACAAAGGTAGTGGCAAACGACATACCTATAGCCGTTTCAGTACGGGATGATACCCCCATAAAAGGGCATAAGCCAAGGAATTGCACTAAGACAAAGTTATTTACTAATACTGTGCCAATAAGTAGCAGAATGTAATCAGTCATTTGCGTTGCAGACGTTAATATTTATGTTATTTACCTTATTATCCTTTTTTTTAAAGTATATAACAACACTACTATTAATAAGGATATTATTTTACGTGCCTATGCGAAGTTAACTAAGGAAAAGGATCTGAATGTCTGCAGGAGATATTTATTCCCGATATTTTTACGTTGTGGAGATTAAGGAGGGGCGAGTTACGCCACATGGAAGTAACTTAGTTAGATAATGTAGGACACATATTATCCTGATGCACATTCTTCTGAAAACCACTCCAACACAATAAACCGAATTAAATTAAAGCACCAAAGGTATAAACATAGCTATGTTGTTTTAAAGGAAAACAGAAAAATATGAGCATTTATAATAAGCTCATACTTTATGATAAGTCATTTATTTAATATGAGTTATAATGGCTCTGGCTTTCCAATATAAAAGCCTTGGCAGCCATCAATAAATAATTTTTCTAATGTATGCTTTTCTTCTTGGCTTTCAACACTTTCTGCTAATACATTGATACTTAAACGGTGAGCTAAATCAACCATCAAGCGTAAGAAATATTGATTGTTTTTATCATCGTCAATATCTCGAGTATATGAGCTATCCATCTTAATGTAATCTGGTGTTAAGTCTCTAAAAAATTTAAATGAGGTTAAACCTACACCAAAACGCTCAACGGTAACTCTAGCGCCAACACGGTGTAGCATGTCTATTAAGCGTTTACTGATTTTTATGTTTTGTTGTAAACCGTATTCTGTTATTTCAAAAATTAATCGTGGTGCGACTTTTGGTTCACGTAATAACTTACGCTCTAACCAAATCATAAAGTGTTCGTCGCTGATACTTCGAGCACTGATATTAATACCAAAACTATGCTCATACATGTTTTTGGTATTAATTTTATTTATTGTGGTTTCAATAACCAATTTATCAATGGCAATGATCTTATCGAGTTTTTCCGCCATTGCTATAAAAGAAGCAGTAGGTAACATTTCATCATTAGTATTTAAGAAGCGTGCGAGCACTTCACCATATACTTTATTATTACGACCGCTTGGTATGATCGGCTGCAATAATAGTGTTAAACGTCGGTTTTCTATTACGCTATCAATTTCTTGACGCCAATTTTGATTGCCATAATGAGCACTGTTATTTTGTAAAATATCAGTGTTAGTTTGTGAATACCAAGAATTGGAATTTTGCGTTTGAGCAATACTAACACCTGTATCGGCTAAGGCGAGTAATTCACCTAAGGGCTTAGATTTATCAAATGAAACTAAGCCTGAATAAGCAACAGAATCTAAATCTGAAGCAAGTTGATATTCGTTAAATGATGCCGTTAATTCTTTGGTGAGATTTTCAGCTTCTTTGAGTTCAATGTTAGGTAATACACAAGCGAAATCTGAACTGTTTAATCTAAATAAATTACTATCAGAGTAAGTTGAAATAGCTTTTTTCATTATATCAGCTACATGAGAAATATAATTGTCGCCTTCTTTATACCCGTGAATTTGATTAATTGTTTGTAATTCAGAACAACGGGTAATAATTAAAACGCCAAAATCAACATGACTTTCTTGTGTTACTTTATTTTCAAAAAATTGAACAAAGCGGCTACGATTATCAAGTTTTGTTAAAGGGTCTACGTAAGCTTCATGCTCTAAATTGATGGTGCTTTGTAATTGCTGTGTCATTAATGCTTTAATATCTGCAATACCCTGTTTAAGTTCAGGGATTTCTAAAACATCACTGTTGGCACCTAAATCTTCTGTATTTATCCCACTGTTTTTATTAATCAAAGCAAGGTCATTTTTAATTTGCTGACTAATCAATTTAAAGACATTTCTATGTCGTTTAGTACTCATTATGGCAGCAACAAACACTAAAAATAATGATAAAGCAATTGAAAACAGAAGGAAGGTTGATACTAAAATAGCTTCATCAGTAAAATCAAGTTGATATGCTATATTTAACTTTAATTTATTGGCGTTAACCTTCTTTATTTTAGGGATGATCTGAGGAATAGTGAAATCTGAATGTTTATTTTCATAAGTAAATAACACATCTCCCGTACTATTATAAATAATTAAACTATTATAGCTTGCTACTTGCTGAAGATTTTTAGCAATACGGTTGGCATTTCTTAATTCGTTATGAGTAGTCGTTAATGGCTCAGCAGTTAATGCGCCAGTAAATAATTTAATTACTTGAGTGTGTTGGTCTGCTTTA
>Ga0209081_1001712_pt1 | contig 13017 bp, 11 predicted proteins | sample GOMGulsemesocosm_4_FD_184636 | JGI IMG/M metagenome (GOLD analysis project Ga0209081, IMG submission 184636) | Methane-oxidizing microbial communities from mesocosms in the Gulf of Mexico - GOM15B Gulf of Mexico (SPAdes) (version 2) | ecosystem: Environmental > Aquatic > Marine > Cold seeps... | reverse complement strand
GTGCGGCTGCCCTGCACCGAGAACCCTGCAGCGACAGAGCGACCATGTGGCCGTGAGCTTGGGTGCTCAGTTATATCGTGCGGCTGCCCTGCACCGAGAACCCTGCACCGAGAACCCTGCAGCGACAGAGCGACCATGTGGCCGTGAGCTTGGGTGCTCAGTTATATCGTGCGGCAACCCTGCACCGACAAAGCAACATTGGTGTAGAGCGTCGCATCCTCGAAGAGCTTTTCTGGGGAGCGGTCGCCGATCAGCGCTGTGGCATCTGTCTCAGGGCTGATGGTTTTGAATAATTCAATCCACGCGTCGGCTGAGTTCTTATCGGCTTTATAAGCGTTAAAGGCCGCGTAGACCTGATCGCATGACAGGGCCGTCATGCCGGTTTGCGACATGCTGCTCAGCTGCGTGGCGGTTTCGCAACCTGACGTGAATAGGCTGGCGGTAATCAGGCTGAGACTGGCAACAAGTTTTTTCATAGTGTGTACTCTCATTGAGCGCCGAACTCTCGGCGTTCTCTTTTGATTTGATGGGTGGGGGCCCTAGCGATTGTAGTCTATCAGACTGCTGAGACTGCTGAGACTGCTGAGACTAGGAGGCTGAGAGCTGCCATGAGTAGATCCGACACGGCTAAATATGAGTGCCTGGAGGAGGAACTGATATCGATCATAACTTGTGTGGGGGCAAGGTATTTGCCTCTATCTCAATAGCCCTCGTACGTTGACCATACAGCTGCAGTAGGCCTACGAATATACCTCGACATTCTCGGCAAAAACTCGCTGGCGCCGCCAGTTTTCCGGTTAATTCAAGACTGCGAGAGGTCCTGCTTAATCATGGTTCTATCGGGGGCAGGCGCCTGAGTATCTGCATCAGTATCTGTTGCAGATGCTTAGGTAGCGGCGTGATAGCGGGCCAACAACTTGGTCTGCAGCTGCTCAATAATGGTATCGCGATTCGCCTGCATTTCGGCCACATCGTCCTTACCCTTGCTCAGGTTCTTCTCGTATTCGGCGCTCCAAGCGCTAAGCTCCAGTACGGTTGGGAGCAGGCCAATGCCTTTGGGGGTCAATTCGAAGAGAGCACTGTTCAGGTTATCGGGGTCCGCACACTTGATCACCAGTTTGTTCTCTTCCAAGCGCATCAGGCGGCTGGCGAGCACATTAGTGGCTATCTTCTCTGCCGAGGACATAAAGTCCTTGAAGCGGTGTTTGTCTGAGAACATAAGGTCCCGAATAATCAATAGGGTCCATTTATCCCCGAGGAGTTCCAATGCTCGGCTGATGGGGCAGTTAGAGCGCTGCTTATCCGATCTCTTGCTCATCTTAATTTGTGTCATCACTCTTTTAGTGGGTTTATCTTACTTTGCCTATTGTGGGTCGTTCAGGTCGTTGCGCGTGCTCGTACAACGGTTACATGAGGGCAATAGACCACATCTCTATAACACTTGCAATCAGCAAGTTATTTTCACTTGCTGCTTGCAAGTTGCAAGTGAGTGGGCGTATATTGAGCTTGTTACTTGCAAGTAACAAGTGTTTATTACGTTGGATATAGGAGGTGAATATGGCCGAACAGGTTGTTGTCATTATCGGGGTCAGTGCCCTACAAGGCCTCGGTGCAAAGCTTGCGCGTCGATTTGCTCAGGGCGGTGCACACGTCTTTATTGGCGGGCGTACTCGGGAAAAACTGGATGCGGTAGCGGATTCTATCCGCGCGGAAGACGTAGAAATTACCCCGGTGGTGGCCGATGCCACCGACCCGGCTTCGGTGCAGGGGCTGTTTGACGAGGCGGCCTCGGCCGGCCCTATCCGGCTCAGTATCTATAACGCCGGCAACAATATGCCCTGTGATCTGCTCGGCATGGAGAGTGACTTTTTCGAACGCTGTTGGCGTGTCGCCTGCTTTGGCGGCTTTTTATTTAGTCAGCAGGCACTGCGCCATATGGTGCCAAACGGCGAGGGTACGTTGTTGTTTACCGGCGGCAGCGCCGCCATTCACGGCAACCCATTGCTCTCCGCCTTTGGCGCTGCCAAGGCAGGCTTACGGGCTTTGGCAAAGTCACTGGCACGAGAGTTTCAACCCCAGGGTATCCACGTGGGCCATGTGGTGATCGATGGCGATAGCAGCGGCGATCACTCTGAAAGGGGGCGCCCACAATTGGCGCAAACTCTGACTGAAGAGCGCCGGATAGACCTGGAAGGCGTTGTGTATATCTACGAGATGCTACACCGCCAGCCGCGGCGGGCCTGGAGTCACGAGATTGATGTACGCAGTTTTGAGCAGGCGTTTTAAATAAAACTTGGCGGAAGCTGTATGTCTTGCCTTGCTTGTCGCGCCGGGGCTCGGCAAAAAAATGATGCTTCCAAGTGGGAGTGTTTCGACGAGGCGGCCGATTACAGTTTGATTTTTTACGGTAGGCAGGTAGGTGCAGAAGGTGTGCAATATCACCCTGTTTTAGGCTTCCCCAACGACAACAGAATTTTAAGAAACTGAGTTAAGTTGATAAATCACGAGGTACAAGAAATGACGACTAATTACCAATTCTCACAAAAACTTATTCACTGGTTAATGGCCATTCTGATCACATTGGATCTTGTGGTGGCGAGAAAATTTGGCGGGGAAATGGAACTGCTGGACAGGTTGGACTCACGCGTCGACCACGCCAGTCTTAACCTTATCGTTTTGTGTTTGTTTCTGATAAGGGTTTTTCTGCGTCGCAAGCACGGTACACCACAAGCGCCCAATAACATGGTTGCCTGGCAGGTCACTCTTTCAAAAGTCACCCATGTGGCAATTTATCTGTTAATGGCGATGCTGTTTATTACCGGCCTGGTGACGGCCATGAATGCCACGGCGCCTATCTCTGTATTTGGAATCTACGATGTCACGCTGGGCAACGTGGATGAGACGTTTTTTCAGTTTGTCCGTCAATTTCATAAACTTGCCACCCAAACTATTATCGTGCTGATTTCCCTGCATGTGCTGGCAGCCCTCTATCACCAGTTTTTCCTTCGCGATCAGGTTATGTCCAGAATGCTGCGCTCGAACAGCTCGGCAAAATCGTAATTAATTATGATGCTCAAATTCAATGTTGACAGGAACAGGCTATAGAAAATCTTCAACAGCAATGGAAGTTACAAGCTAAACATAATTGCAGCCATTTGCTGGGCTGAGATATAAAAATAAATCCGATAAAGAGAGTAGCTTATGCAGCACTATAGAAAAAAATCCATCATCACGGCTATGGCCTTGGCGTTGCCGTCGACCATGCCGACCTTGGCTCTGGCAGCTGAGACTTTTCTCCTGGAGGAGATTGTCGTAACGGCGCAAAAGCGCGAGCAAAACCTGCAGGATGTGCCTGTGTCTGTCAGTGCGTTTGGCGGCGAGCAGATAGCCGAAGGCGGGATGGGTGATTTGGAGGCGCTCTCGGCCCATGTTCCAAACTTGCATATCACGCAGGGCCCTTCTGTCTCGAAAATTTCTATTCGCGGCCTTGGTTCCGGAGATAATCAGGGTTTTGAGCAGTCCGTGGGGCTGTTTATCGACGGTGTCTATGCCGGGCGTGCGCGGCAATTTCAGGCGCCGTTTCTGGATGTGGCCGGTGTCGAGGTGCTGCGAGGTCCCCAGGGAACTTTGTTTGGTAAAAACACCATCGCCGGCGCTCTGACTGTCACCACGGCGAAACCCACGGAAGAGCTGGAGGCTTTTCTGCACACCAGTTACGATTCCGAATACGCCAGTTATACGGTAGACGGCGTTGTCTCTGGCCCAATAACTGACGGCCTGCAGGGGCGTTTGGCGGTACGGCAGACTGAGTCCGATGGCTACATGAAAAATACCTTGCAGGATAGCGATGAAGTCTCTTCCGTGAATACGGTGATGCGCGGCACACTGTTATGGTCGCCAAGCGAAGACCTGGAGGTTCTTGCCAAATACGAACAGGGGCGCTCTGATAATGTTGGCCGTTCCTATCGCCTGAAGGAGATAGGCGCTTGGGGCGATTTTATTCAGACGGCAGACCCGGATTTTGAGGTTGATGCCGAACAGCGTTCTACCAGTGAAAAAGAGTACGCAGACACAGACAGCGAAAGTTTTACACTGAGTGTGAACTATGACATCGATGATCTTGAATTTACGTCCATCACGGGCTATTCAGAATACCAGAATAGCGATCTACTGGATGCCGACACCTCACCTATTGAGGCCAGCTTCCTTATCCAGGGGCAGGAGTTTTATCAATGGAGCCAGGAGCTGCGTTTGACTTCGCCACTGGGTGGCGAGTTTGATTACATCGCAGGGCTTTACTACCAAACCACTGAGTTAAAGGCACAGCGAGAGTTGGGCTTTATACCGGCCAATATCGCCGGTGGACCGGGTATAAATCCCGTCTTCGCATTTCTACCCGCCACTGGCTTTAGCGGTAACTTCGATCAGGATTCGGAAACCTATGCTGCGTTTGGCTCTCTTGGCTGGCACCCATCAGAGCATCTGCATTTTATGTTCGGCTTGCGCTACACGATTGAGGAAAAGCAGGCGGCGAGAGATTTAGCATACACAGGTTATGACACCAGTCTTTCCCTTGCCCAGAGCTATGACCCTGTGACGAATGCGGGAACCTACGGTGCTGCGGTTGCTACGCTTCAAGGGGCTGGTTTTTTTGAACATGAAATTGAGGGTGGTAGACGGGCCGAAAATATATCGCCATCGTTTAAAGTATCCTACGACATGAATTCGGATGTCATGCTCTATGCGAGTGCGAGTCAGGCCTTCAAATCGGGCGGATTTAATGAGGCCGGGGGTAAAGGTGACGATGCTGGCGAGTACGCGATCACGGGATCGGCGGAGGTGTTCGACTTCGGTGAAGAGGAAGCGTTGGCTTTTGAAGTCGGGGCAAAAACCACATTGTTGGATGGCAGGGCAACGCTGAATCTCGCGCTGTTTCGCACCAACTACAGTGATTTACAGGTCAGCAGCTTTCAGGGTGATGGTTATATCGTTGGTAATGCTGCAGAGGCTGTCAGTCAGGGGCTGGAAGTCGATGGCAGTGTACGCTTGACTGAAAAGCTGATGCTCACAGGTTCCTTCTCTTATCTGGATGCCCATTACAGTCAGTTTAAAAATGCAACCTGCACGGTTGGTCAGACCGGCGCCATTGCTTTGGCCGGTGGAAATCCCGCCGCCTGTACGCAAGATCTGACGGACAGAGAGTTGCCGAATGCCCCAGAGTGGGCTGGCACTATCGCTTTGGATTACGAGACGTCCTGGGGTGAGGAGCTGCTGTTGCGCAGCCATCTGAACGTCGCCTACACAGATGAGCAGTACCTAGGAGGGGATCTTGATAAGAATACCCTAGAAGATGCTCATACAACCTTGAATGGACGTCTAGCACTTGCCAGCCAAGAAGGGACTTGGGAGCTGGCTCTGGTTGGTAAAAACCTGACCGATGAGGAAATTGTTACCTTCTCAAACGATCCGTTTTTATTAAGTGGTGCTTTCTTCGCCTACATGGCTCCACCTAGAACCATGGAAGTACAGTTTAATCTGGCTTACTAGAAAATTGTTGAAAGGCTAAGAATTTCGACGCCTGTTCACAAAACATGGCAGTAGGTTATCTCTCAGTCCTACTGCATTTCATCTATTTATGGAGGTCAGATATTTTGTCAAGGTGGGCGGCTGTTAGGTCGTTGATTTTCATGAAATGGAAAAGTACACAAGCAAAAGGATGTTGGTGCTGGAACTGCGTCGGGAACAAGCGGCCGCGAATATCCTGTTCAACAAACTGTTAGAAATCACAGAGACCTTCTCGTGTTGTATGGGAGGTGCGGTCGCCACAGACCGCCCTGCCTGTGTGAGATTGTGCTCTACCCATGCAATAACATAATAGAGTATTCAGTATGTTCTTAACTCGCTTTACAATATTGGCACTAAGTCTAACCTTATCAACCACCTTGTTTGCCTCTGAATGGGAGGTGAGAGACGGCAATAAAGATCTCGGCATCCTGGTCTATACCCGAGATGTTGAGGGTTCCTCTATCAAGGAATATAAGGGTGAAACCACACTAAAAAGCACACTCAAGGGCGTTGTCGGATTGATGAACGATATCGAAAATCGCCCTAACTGGTTGTATAATCTTAAATCCAACCGAGTGCTGGAAAAATCGAGCGATAAGGAATCCATCGTACACAGCATTTCCAAGGCGGGCCCTTTTATGCAGGATCGTGACAGTATTATTCGCTCGGTACTGGCGCAAGACCCTGAATCAAAGGTGGTAACCATCACCCTGGAAAACCTGCCTGACTATATTGAGCCCATCGAAAAAACCGTGCGTATTCCCGCGATCAAAGGCCAGTGGACGTTTACGCCAGGGGATGCTGGGGTGGTTCACGTCTCGTATCACATCCATGCCAATCCTGGTGGCAGCGTACCGCGCAATTTGGTTAATCGATTTATTGTTAAATCTCCCCTGGCGACACTCGCCGGTATGCATGAGCAGGTGGGAAGCTATCAGGACAAGGACCTGACTTATATTGTTGAATAGACATCAATGAAAATAAATAAAGGGGTGTCAGTGACACCCCTTTATTTATATGCCGCCACGCGTAATGTCGACGCAGTCGGCACTAAGAATTTAATTTATCTTGGTATTAGGGCGTCATGTTTTTGTAGAACCATATTGAGATATCCAGAGGTAATGAAATGCAAGCAATGCTTATAGAACGCTATGGTGCGGCAGACGATGTGTTTCAAAGCGTCGAATTAGAAAAACCCTCGATTAAACCAGATGAAGTGCTGGTTCGCATGAAAGCCTCCAGCGTAAATCCGATTGAATACAAGATGCGTGGTGGCTACGGACGCAAGGTCTTTACAAAAAAAAGAGGTTTTGAATTTCCTGTTATTTTAGGCAATGACGTCTGTGGTGTGATCGAAGCGGTGGGTGTAAAGGTCACAGAATTTAAACTCGGTGATGAAGTGTTTTCTGCACCGGAAGTGACCGGCCATGGTAGCTATTGTGAGTACAGATCTGTTAAAGCCAAGTACTGTGTTGAGAAACCGAAAAATCTCACCTTTGAGGAGGCGGCCACCATTCCCTATGTTGCCCTGACAACCTGGTCGGCATTGGTCACCGCTACCAAGTTGACTCCACAAGACTACCGCGGTAAAAAAGTCTTGGTAAATGGCGGGTCTGGCGGCATAGGTTCATTTTCGATTCAACTGTTAAAGTCTTGGGGCGCTGAAGTGGCTGCCACCTGCAGCACCGAAAAAGTTGAACAGGTGAAGTCGTTGGGCGCAGATCTGGTGATCGACTACCGCAGCCAGGACTACTCGGATCTAGTCAATAATTATGATGTGCTATTGGATGCCGTTGGGCATGATCACGAGGAGAAATTTTTACAGGTCTTGAAGAAAGACGGGAATTCTCACTATGTGACGTTGATTATTCCGGTGCTATCGAATATCGATGAAAGAGGTTTTTTTCTGGGTGGTTTCAGTGCTATTCGAGAACTCATGAAAAAGAAAAAGACCTTCAAGAAGCAAAGTGTTAACTATGCTTGGGGCATGTTTAAATTCAATCGGGATGCACTGGTTAGCGTAAAGAATTTAATCGAAAAGGGAAGCGTTAAACCCGTTGTAGACAGAAAGTTTTTACTTGACAATCTCGCTGATGCTCATGGCTATGCAGAGTCCGGAAAGGTGTTTGGCAAGATTTCCATAACCATCTCTTAGCCCTTACTGATCTATGTAGCCCGACTGTGGTGGCCTACACCCAAGTCAAGCAGGTTTAACGGTCGTGCACTGGCGGCCACTCAAGCGCAATAGATGTTTTTCATGGGACGATGCCTTGATACGGTCGATGGCTTTGTTCTGTCTAACGTTTATGCCACTTGGTTAGGTGGGGGTGGCTGAGTTGGTAAAGGCTTCGGTGTTGCGGTCAGTGAGACGTCTTATGTGACCGTGCCCAGATTTTATTTCAAGAAAAGAGATTTCTCGGTAGTCTGGCGGGTGGCGCGGGCTTGAGGAATAAACGCACGACGATCATGACCCGGCAGGAAAGATAATGACCGGGGTTTATGAAACAGAGAGGAGGTTCATCAAAAGTGTCATGGAACTATCCGTTTTAACGTGTGCCGTTTTCTCTGGCGAGTGGTGGTCTTTGTGTGTCTCTACTTGATGCTGGAGAACTGGTGACAAGGTGGTCGGTGATCACCTTGTCTAGCTGCTCTGCATAACTTTGCGCTGTTTCTTTGCCTAGGCTTGCGTGAGAGAAACACATGTGTCCGGTGATGTCGCCGATCTTGTAAACGGCTTTGAATTTTATATCGCGTTCACTTCCCCAAAACTGCGTTGTCCTGGGTGTAGAAGCCAATAGCTGCGCGCGTCCACTGATGAGCATTTTTAATGCCTCGTCGGGGTTTTTGTTTGTGCTTATCCGCGCAAGTGGGAGCTCGAGTAGGTATTTTGATATGTCGATGATTCGAGGAAAAACGATGTTTAAATGGGCGATTTTTTGAAGTTCGTGTGTGGCTGTGATGGGGCTTTCCGCTAGCGTGTACAAGAAGGCTTCGGTGCTGCCAAAGGGTTTTTGTGTGCAGGATAGCCGATCGGAAACCTCGAGTGTGGTGATGTTGTTCGTTCTAATCATGGTGCCTGCATCGATGGTGCCTTTAACGATTTCAGCGGCAAGCCGGACGAGGTTCTCATAGGGTTTTATGTGAGGGGTCAGCCCGAGGGGGGCAAATAAATCTTTCTGTGCCGTAAGTTGAATGCCACGCAATTCCTTTAAGACCGGATCTCGGTATAACCAGGGAGGGTTTCCCAGAGAGATACCAACAGAAATATTCCTGTGGGTGTCGGCATAGCTGTTTAGGCTCAGGCATAAGCTGAGCGAGGATAGTGCTTTGATCAGCTGGCCAGTAATCCCAGTTTTTGTCATTGAATAACCTCGTCTATTGTTGCGCTCTACTTGATCAAACTCAGTTATTACGTGGTCATTATCTAATCGCTTCAATGCTTGTTTGTAGGCGCTATTGTCTTGCTTGTAGCTGGTTCGGTGCAGGAGATAAAAATTGCTGTTTTCTGCCTATGGTCATTATACAAAGATTCTACAGTACGCGGCTTTAAGTGTATCTTTGGTTTGATTGCAGATGATATGAATATTTCTCGTGTATGGAGTATAGACTCCGGCGGCTGTGGCGTGACGAGTGGGTCACTATTGAGTCTCTCTGGTGCTTCTCAGCCAAGCGCAAAAGTGTTTAGCTAGCCAGTCAATAATAATAGATACAGCACAAGCGTGTGCGGAGTCGTGGTATGAAGATAAATTCGGGTTTTGGCTTGTCAGCCCTAGCGCTCTTAACGGCCTTAAGTGTACCGACAAACGCTAACGAGCATGCCGTTGAGAGTTTAGCTGCGGCCATACGCATTGAAACCGTGAGCCAGCAAGACCGAACCAGTATTGATTACACGGCTTTTGACGAATTTAAGTCGTTTCTCAGCGAGCGTTATCCGACGGTTTTCTCTCAGCTGCAGGTTGATGTTATTGCCGACTACAGCTTGGTGATCACCTTGCCTGGCACCAATAATACTCTGAAGCCGGTGTTACTCGATTCTCACTATGATGTGGTGCCGGTCGAGCCCGGCACGGAAGACGAGTGGACCCACGCGCCTTTTTCCGGTGTGGTGGCCGACGGTTATGTCTGGGGGCGTGGCGCTATCGACGATAAAGCCTCGGTGATCGCGACCATGGAAGCGCTGGAGTCTTTATTGCTGAGCGGCTTTACACCGGAACGTACGCTTATTTTCTCACTGGCACACGATGAAGAAATCGGCGGCAGCAACGGCGCTGCCAATATTGCCAAATACCTGGCCGCTCAAAACATTGAGTTGGAGTTTATGGTCGGCGAGGGCGGTTTGGTGGTAGAAGACAACCCTATGCTACCGGGGCAGTCGATGGCTATGATCGCGCTGGCGGAAAAGACCTACGTGACCTTAACCCTCAAGGCGGAGGGGGACGGCGGTCACTCTTCCATGCCGGTTGAGAATAACGCGGTTGTAAACCTTTCTAGAGCCGTCACGCTACTGCATGAAAACCCCTTTGAGCCGCAGCTGGTGCCCCCCATGACCGACATGTTGAAAATCATGGGCGATCACATAGGCGGCATGCAGGGCTGGTTGATGAGCAACCAGTGGCTCAGTGCACCGATACTGAAAGCGATGTTGAGCCGCGATCCGGCGACCAACGCCCAGGTGCGCTCGACCACCGCGGTGACCATGTTCTCCGCGGGTATAAAAGAGAACGTGATTTCACAAAAGGCTGAGGCAAAGGTGAATTTTCGTCTGCTGCCGGGTTATAGTCCCAAGCAGCTGGTTGAGGACGTAACGGCTTTAATTGATGACCAGAGCATTACGATTGAGGCGAAAAGCTGGAAAAAAAGCCCACCGGTAGCGGACATACACGGTCACGGTTATAGCAAGGTAAAAACAGCCATCGAGTCTGTGTTGCCCAACACACTGGTTGCGCCGGGTATGTTAACCGCTACCACCGACAGCCCACATTACCAAACCCTGGCGCCGAACATCTATCGCTTCCACCCGTTCACCCTGCCCATGTCACACACCAAAGCCATTCACGGCACCAACGAACGTATCTCACTGGAAAGTGTTGCCAACTCGGTAAAGCTATCCACCGCGTTGATTCGCTCGGTGGCGCAGCCTTAAATGCAGTGGATGATATGTCGCAGGTACTAGGTACAGAGGTACTAGGTGCTAGGTACAGAGGTGCTAGGTAGGAAGGACCCTAGAAAAAAGTTACCGAGATAAAACAGTAGCGAGCAGCGGCGGTCCATCGACAGGGGTTTGACGGAACAGGTATTTACGACACTGGTATTTACGAGGTTGTGGTTAACTTTATCGCGGTTAACTGAATAGTGGTTAAATAAAAATGGGTTAACCACGCTCAGTTATGAGGCAAAGCACCTAGTGCTTTGCCTCATTTAAGCGCCTTGTTACACATTTTAGTTATCATGTTTTCTAGCTGTAAACCCAAAATAAAATGACCCGGAAAATGAAAGAGTAAATGGAATCCTCTTTGCCCGAGCAGAAGACACTCAGTTGACCATCAACGACGCCGGTGAATAATCCTCACCGGCGGCAATCAAAGCCCACTGGCGCACATGGGGCGGATTTGAATCTAACCAGCGCGCCTGTCCATCTTCGATCACTAAAATTTCTTCCCACTTGGCGCCCACCGACCCCAGGCCCGCGTGAGGTTCAACCAGCCAAAGACCGTCATGGGCGGAGTGATCTGAACTTTTTAGGCCATTCCAAAGAGGGCTTCTGCGCCCTAAACCACTCATGGCCAAACTGTCTTTGAGCTTAAACCAAGTGAGTGAAATAGCGTCGAAGCCCTGTAGGCGCAATTGAATGGGAAGCTTGGGGGTTTTGATGGCGCGATGCCCCAAAACCTCGCCAGGATGTTTTTGGTGTACGGGTTCGTATTGCTCAGCAAGCATATTCGCCTGCACCTGATCAGCAACGGCTTTAAAACTCAAACCACGGTTAATGGCTTCTGGCACGGACTCTCGATATTGGGCCAAATGCTTCATCATTTCTCGATGCTCGTCGTTTTCACCAAAACAGAAGCTAAAAGACGTATCAACCAGATAACCCGAAAACAAAGGCGCTGCATCAAGAATAACACTCATGCCCGGCTCAAGGACTTTTCGTTTGGGAAAAAAATGTCCTACCGTCCAATCACCGGGCAGCGCACTGCGCTCGCCAAACAGTGCAACGGGTAGGTGGAAAAAGGAGTCAGCCCCCGCTGCCCGATAGCGTTTTACGAGCTCGTGAGTCACCTCCTTTTCCGTCTCCCCCCCTTTAATCTCACCCGCCACAGCTTGCAGAATTGAAAATGAGACTCTTTGACACTCGCGAAAATGGTCTAATTGGCTTGCTGAAAAGTTGTGTGTTTTGATCAACATAGTTTAACCATGGAGAGTGTAATTGTGGCTGACTTTTAGTAGCCATGGGTGTTGTGGTCGAGCAGTAGTCATAGGCATAGCAGTCGGGCCATTATTAATGAGTGGATTTCCTTGAAGCGGCTAACACCAAAATAAGTGCAGTGAGTGCCGGTAATCCTTGCGTGAATAGAATGCTTGTCTTTGCCGTAATGCCACCAAATATCCCCGCAACAAGGACGCAGCATAAAAAGAATGTTTTGACGTCGACGCGATTCGCGAACAGCCCCCAAAATAGGCCGGCAGCGAGAAAACCATTATAGAGCCCTTGGTTCATCGCGAGAACGGAAGATGACTCGGCCACCTCTGCCGTCATTGAAAATATTTTATATCCTGTTGGATGATTCCAAAAAAACATCTCCAATATTAGAAATCCTATGTGACTTATTGCTACCAATACGGTAATGCTGTTTGCTAATGAATTCATAAATTAGTACTGCTGTATCTTTTGTGTGACTTTTGGTTATACGCCTACTTGAGATTCACCTAACATTGATTTTGTCCAATATTTTTATGGTTGCCTGTAAGACTTTACTGCTTAGGCGCATCAGTCTCAGCGCTGACGCTCCTCAGTGCTTAATAAGTGTTAGGGCTTAAAGCTTAACAATGAGCTTACCCTTGTTTTCACCGGTGAAGAACATGTTTAAACCGTCAATGGCCGACTCTAAACCATCTAAAATGTGCGAGCGGTGTTTTATTTTTCCTTCCATCACATAGGGGGTGAGCTTGCCAATCAGTTCTGGCACCTGATGATAGTGATCGGGCATGGTGAAACCCTGGATGGTCAAACGGCGCTTGAGTACACTGACCCAGCTTGGTCCCGGTGACGGCACTTCTTTCGAGTAATCGGCTATCAAACCACAGACCATGACGCGGCCGTGGGCATTCATGCGATCAACAATCAGGCTTTGAATGGGGCCGGCGGTGTTTTCAAAAAATAGATCGATGCCATAGGGGGCCGCTGCTGCAAGTTGCGCGTCCAGATCATCAGACTTGTAATTAATGGCGGCA
>Ga0209081_1001711_pt1 | contig 13017 bp, 10 predicted proteins | sample GOMGulsemesocosm_4_FD_184636 | JGI IMG/M metagenome (GOLD analysis project Ga0209081, IMG submission 184636) | Methane-oxidizing microbial communities from mesocosms in the Gulf of Mexico - GOM15B Gulf of Mexico (SPAdes) (version 2) | ecosystem: Environmental > Aquatic > Marine > Cold seeps... | reverse complement strand
ACTAGCTCTCATCATAGCAATGCCACCGCAGGCATCTATGTCACCAATACTAGTATCCCATTCCATATCACATAATCGACCATATATTGAAATATTTCGATACTTTTCACGTAGCCTGCCACAAATAACGCCTAACGTACCATCTTCATCAAAACATTCCATAGCATACTGTAACCACGTAATATCCATTTCACAATCAGCATCAATAAACTGAATATATTCAATACTAGAATCAACTTCTAGCAACTTATCAAAACCAGCATTTCTTGCCCGTGCGCAGTTAAATGGTATTGTAGAAACATCAAGATTAACAATGAGAAGATTATGTAATTTCGCAAGCTCTAAACTACCGTCTGTTGAGCCAGAATCAACATACACTATTAAACAATTTTTATTTTCTAAAGATTTAAGGCAACGTTTAAATTTATCACCTTCATTAAACCCTTCAATCACAACCCCTAACTTACTCACCTCTAACCACCTTCAGTCCTGATTTAATCATCGCCTTAAAATCCCCCCAAAGAAGATCAATAGCTATCATTTTTGGTTCATTATTTATTTTTCTCTGAACAAGTATACGTATAAAATAACTGAACCGCCCCAATGCCCATAATAAATCAGCTAAAAAAAGTCCATGAACACCATATGCATTAATAAAGAAACGACGCCGTGACTCAAACCAATAATTACTACGCCTTTTATGTATTTTAGTAATACCGGTTGCCTGCCCTTCCAAATGAATAATTCGTGCATCTGGCACAGCCCATACAGCCCATCCATGTTCCTTTGCACGCCAACAAAAATCTACTTCTTCAAAGTAAAGAAAGTACTCCTCATCAAGCACCCCAGTTGAATTAAATACTTCACTGCGAATAAAAAAACTTGCTCCAGAAACCCAGTCACACTCATGAGGTACTGAAATAAAAGGCGGCGACACAATATATTTTTCAAAAAGTCGGCTAAGTAGTCCAAGCTGTGCACCACGAAGCAACTCACTAACAGGAGAATGAAAACGATGAGCGGCACAGTCTAAGGTTCCATCTAACGTTTCTAACGATGAACCAGCAATTCCGACACTAGGGTTTGCATCCATAAAGCATATCATTTGTAGTAATGCACCCTCAAGAACCACCGTATCCGGATTTAGTAACATAATATATTCAGGCGGTTTATTTTGACCTAATGCCTCACATATTGCTACATTATTACCCGCTGAAAAACCACCGTTATAATTTAGGTCAACTAAGGAAACAAAATCACTTAACTTATTAAGCTCAATACTTCTACTAATCTCCTCAACTGAACCATCATTAGAGGCATTATCAACAACAACAACTGTAAAATTCGTCCCCCCTTTTCTTTCTAGGGAAAGCGACTTCAAACAATCAACAACAAGACTGGCCGTTCTATAGTTTACAATAACAATCAATAACTTATTAATTCCGATTTCCACTTCACTTATTTCCTTAGTTGTTGCTCTAATTCTTCTGCACGCCCAAGCAATGCCCCTGCAACTAACCATGTCAAAGGGGTTAATGTATCATTCGGCAAAAGGTCAAAAACATTTATCGCAAGTATCAAACTCATGCCTGATAGCATCACTTGGTCAAATAATTTAACCTTTTTTTTCAAAACTGATGCCGCCTTAAAAACAGGCATAACTAACAAACCAAAAACGGATAAAAACCCAACCAAACCATAATTACCAAATACAATCATCCAATACCCGTCTGTCACAGTCAAATCATTCCCAATCTCACTATAAACTCTATTTCGCCCCCAGCCGCCCCAACCAAAAAAAACCTGCTCTCGTACATGTGCCAGCATCATTGTCTCCATATCAAATCGATAGCCTAGAGATTGACCTCTTTCAGCATCAAACCCATTAACAAAATGAAGAAAGTCAGCCAAAGGCAAAATATCATAAAGGCGCATTAATGGATAGAAAATAGAAAACAACACTATTATTCTTGCAATTTTCATTTGCAAGCCAGCCTTCCCATAATGCATTATAGGAAGAATGATCGCTCCATAAGCTATTGATGCAATACTCTTACAAAAAACAAGTACAACAAATAGGTAGGCTGTCAACTGTTTAGCTGAAAAACGTCTTGACACTCGCTCTTTAAGATTTAAGAGTACTTCCGATGTTAACAGTACTGTTACAGCAAAAAAAGCGACATACAAACCATGTCCTAAAAAAACTGTGGGCCTAAAGCCTCCATAACGCTTCTGCTGAGCAAAACCACTCGTCCCATGATAGCCATATATCCAGTTATGAAGCTGAGGGCTCATTCTTACTTCAAACATCATTAAAATTGAATAAAATAAACCCGCAATTAATAAAGTTTTTAACAAAACCATGACCGAGTCAGCGGTTCGAATAAAACTATACCCCAGCATAAACGGGATCAATACGATCCATTGCTGAATTAAAGCAGATAATGCATCATAGTACGTTAGCCCTCGAATAAACCCATACGGCAATGAATTATTAAGTGCTGTTACAAAAGGCCCCAGTAAACAAATAATATAAAAAACACCTACAAGGCTAATCCTTGCCGGCGTCCTAATTCGCTTACCCAAAGAAAACCTTAAAATAAAAAATACTGCTAAGCTAGGAATAGAGGCTTTATCTAACGGTGGAATTAAAGGTGGATCAACAGCTAGGCCAAAAGGTAAAATTAAAAATCCACCAATAATTGAAGTAACAATAGCTTGCTGTATCGAGTAAACCCGGAATAAATAATTCACAACAAAAAACCAACCAAATAATATAATATAAGCCAACCAATTAGCCACTATCAGGCCCCTCCTTATAGATTTTCTTTCAAATAAAAAACCATTACAGCCTGAAAATCACTTATTCCAAAAAAATCATGAACTGCCCCTTGGCACAAGTGCAGTTTTTCAACCATCATTCCTGCTAAAAGCATGCGAGAGGGGCGGGCGTAGAATACCTGAACCTTCATGTACTGTAAGTATAACCATTATAAAATGGTTATACTTACTAGCTCTCACCTCTAGGATTATTCCAAGTTTTTAATGAGCACATTCTCAAATAACTCTACAGCGTCACCCCAAGTATACTGCGTAGCTGTTTTATAAGCTTCATCAGACATTTTTTGCCAATCAGCATTTGGTAAGGACAAAACATCATGTAACCTAGCCGCTAAGCTATCAATATCTTCTTGAGGAACTAGATATCCATTTACACCATCTTTTATTATATCCGCTGGTCCACCAACAGTTGTTGAAACAACAGGGCATCGACAAGCCATCGCTTCTAATGGTGGTAAATGAAACCCCTCAGCACGACTACCACACATCCAAACGTCACAAAAATTATAAATTTCACGGATAGCTTCTTGTTTAGGCATTCTAAAATACCTAACCCCCTCAGGAAAAACCAAATTAGGATTAATGTCTTCAGTTCCAAAAGCCACAAGCTGTAAGTTTGGTATATTTTTTCTTACTAAGCCAAATGCCTTCAAACTCACATCACACCCCTTCCAAAACACCGGTGAATAAAGCATTCCAACAGTAGGGGTCCCCCCCTTCTTACGCACAGCCCCATAAAATTGCCCTGTATCAACGCTATTAAAAACCATTGACACATCGTTATCATCATACTTCACCCTCATCAAATCCACTAACCACTGAGAAATGGTAATTTTTTTCAAAGGAAGCTGATAAGTTTTTTCTACACGCTCTTGAGGCAAATAATCAAATGAAGCCTCATGATGCTGAATAAAATAAATTTTAGCGCCTTTTTGAGGGCTCAAATTCGCAACCCACTCAGCCGTTTCCCACCACGTTGCAATAACAACATCAGCATCAGGAAGGTCGGCATCTACAACAGGACGTCGTGATTCTAATATTCGGTGTGATACATAGGGGCAACTATCAAAATGACTTATATATGAAGGTCGAGTCAAATTTTTAAAAATTGCAGCCTTAATATTATCTCGGCGACGTAACGGCTTTTCTGGCCATGAGACAACAAAAACTTCATGCCCTCTTTGCCTTAATAAATCAGCATAAATAGCGACGACACGAACCCCGCCTTCTAACCTAGCGTGAGGTAAAATAAAAGTGATTTTCATAATTCATGAACCCAAAAAATCATACGTTACTCCGATTTACTCAATAAATGATACATTACAAACAAGAAGAAAACACAACATATGTGAAAGTTGTATACAAAAAAAGTTAGGTATTAAAGCACCCGCTTGTATAACCTGAGGTCAGGTCACCTAATAACTTTGAAAATTACTTTTATGAATAGTACTGCTAAGCTTCGCCATAAAAAAAAATCAAAAGGATAGTTTATCACCCCCCTTGACAATGAAGATAACGCACGCTTTAAATTCCCGTTAAAATATTCGTTCCAAGCCGTAGAAACCAGAAATTCTTTAACATGCACGTCTGCTGAATGCACGCAACTATCATTGATAAAGCTAGGGTAATTTATAGGTACTCCGTTCATTAAATCATCAGCACCATTATTAATTCTTTGTTGTTGAAACTTATTTGCACACATCTCAAAAAACTCTCGCTCCTTATCTCCTTGATTATGAGTAATTGACCCATGCCGAATTCTCCAAAAATATGCACTATCTTTTAAACACCAGATTCTACATACTTCAGCTAACCTGAATTGTATATCAATATCTTCAGAACTAATAAAAAACGATCTAAAACCACCTAGAGCATTTAAGATTTCAGATCGCACCATAAATGTACAAAATGATGTCTCAACCATACCTGTCAACATGGATTTAGTAATTTCTTTAGATTCTGAAAACCTCGTAGTATCAGCTAAGAACTTTCCATTTTCATTAATAGCAGTCAAACCACCACAAATGGCACCGTACAATGAATTTTTCTCTAACCAACTAACTTGTATCAATAAACGATCAACAGGATATAAATCATCCGCGTCTACCCTAGTAATATATTTCCCTGAACACAACTTCAAACCATCATTCAATGCCCTAGCAATCCCAGTATTTGGCCGACTAATAATTTTTATTCGAGAATCTTGCTGTGCAAACTCCTCTAATATTGCTAATGATGAATCTGTAGAACCGTCATCAACAATAATCAGTTCGAAATCTATAAATGTTTGCACAAGAATACTATTAATTGTTTCCCTTACATACGACGCGGCATTATAGACAGGAAGCAAAACACTAATCTTCACCATTATATAATTCCTTTATCTATAATTATTTCAAAAATAACTTCACCTTATTTTATAATTTACAATCGTGAAAAAGCCAAAGCTGTATTCATAGGCGCGCCACCACGTGGCTCGCCTAAAGATTTTGGGCCTCCTGTCGCAAAAATCTATTCGCCACGCGGCGAATCAATAATGCCCCGATACGCCCTGCGTCCGGATCAACTACGCACAAAAGCTGCTTCGTTAATCCTACCTCAAATGGCTCTACAGCTCTTCGGAATAAAATTTTCACCTCCTTAACGAACTTACAGTTCACTTCAGGTTGGTAAATTTCCCTTCGCCTATCGCGGACTAAAAATCATCCCTAATTTTCAGCCAAGGCCTAATGCTTATTTATCATTTTTGTTAGATCTATTTTTAATTAAACGTCCCGGATTACCACCAACAACCTCATACGGTAAAACATCCTTAACAACAACGGTACCTGCAGCAATCACACTCCCTTGCCCAATTTTTTTCACCGAGGGCACAACAATAACATGCCCGCCTATCCAAACATCATCTTCTATTAATAGCGGCTGAAATGACTCAAACCCTTGCTTCATCATTGGGATAGCCGTCTCTTTTATACTATGATTTCGCCGATAAATAGTGGTTTGTGGACCCATCATTACATTACAACCAATAGTAACGGGGCCATCAATATAACAGTTGACACCTACTCCACTATTGTCACCAATTTCAAATAACCAAGGTTGCTCAATTAACACCCCTCGCTCCACATTAACCTGCTGGCCACAGCTTTTAAATAAACGCTTACCAATAAACAATCTAACACTCTGAGCAAACCCACCCCCACCTCGATACGAAATAGGTAAATTTACAGCTACCCAATTAAAGAAAAGCAATAATAACTGATAACGAAAACTGCCCCATCTTTTTTTTAATTTATTCATCTACCCTCTTCCCTAATATTACTTTTACAACTAAAACCCAGTTTTTTCTTTCTATAGGTTGATGAATTATTGCGTATATTAAACTCAGCATTCCATGCCATTTTTCACCTGATATAATTTTTTCTTGCGCTCCTTTCCTGTAAAAATAAGAAAGTGACTTATTTAAACTCTCTTTAGGTATATTAGTAGAATTGCTTTGGCTTATTGGTGCATCTTTTAATGTACCTCCGTCATCTAAGGCATCTAAACCTCGGGTTTGACGCTCTCGCCATAAACCTAAAGCTTGCTGTGCATAATGCTCTCTTTTCGCTCTATCACTAAAGGTAATTCCATTAGGGTTGAGTCGATATGAATACAAGCCCTCACCTAAATTACTCAACTTACCAAACTGTGTCAGTCTTAGTAATAAATCTAAATCTTCAGATGATGGAAATACTTCTCTATACCCACCTACCTTTTTTATTGCTTCCGTTCGCATAAGCTGAGTATTTGGAAACCCCCCTCCTCCAAATTCAAATAAATCAACCATCACTTGTTCTGTTGAGGTGGGTGGAGATTTGTCTAAATAGACTCTTTTTCCATTCGGTGCCATTAAATACACCCAAGAACCAAGCCCCACCAACTCTGGGTGAGCCTCCATATACTGAACTTGTTTTTCTAACCTTGTCGGTTCGCTAATATCATCCGCATCCATAATTGCTATATAAGGCGCTTTACACTCCTTTAAAGCATGATTACGTGCTGCACTGACACCAGCATTTTTCTCTAATTTAATTAAGTGCACTCTTTCATCTACTATCGCTTCAATTTGTATCAGCGTATCATCAGTAGATGCATCATCGACAATAAATAATTCAAAGTCAGTAAATGTTTGTGTTAATAAGCTGCTAATTGCCTGATTAATATAAGGCCCTGCATTGTAAGCGGCCATAATAACTCTAACCATCGCCATTGAGCATTTCTCCTGTAATTAAGTTAAGCGTCTGCCGCATTGAAGACTCAAGACTAAATTTCTCCGTAACACGCTCATTTTGTAATTTAGCCATTTTTTTCCGTAAGCTCTCGTCAGCAAGCAAGCTACTTATTCCCTGCATCAAAGAGTCAGGAGATTCAATTTCTGCATAAACTCCAGTTTCACCTAATAACTCGGGAATCCCCCCCGCTTTAGTCGCCACAACACAGCATCCTACATACATGGCCTCTGCAATAGATAACCCAAAGCTTTCTCGCCGAGAAGGCGCAACAAATACATCTGCTGCCGATAATAATGCAGGCATATCATCCCACTGCCCTACAAAGCTAATTTCTTTCTGAATACCAAGTAATTTCGCTTGTTTTTCAATGGATTGCAACTCCTCCCCCTTCCCTGCTATACATAAAAATGCCCGCTTTCTTAGCGGCTTTGCCAACATCGACCAAGATTGCAATAAAACATCGTAGCCCTTTTCATAACTTAATCGACCTGCCGCCACAACTAATAACTGAGAATCAGGTAATTTAAACCTTAATCGAACGCTTTTACGTGCAGATAAAGTAAAAGTAAACTGCTTACTCTCTATACCATTATAAATCACATGCAATTTCTCAGGTGGGTAGGAATATTGAGCAATAAAAACATCACGAGCCACATTATTCATACAAATAATTGCATCAAAGCAGTGCGCATATATTTTGCATTTAAACTTAACCCAGCGTTGCCTTAGGTTTAGGTTTAAGCTATATCTTTTCTTAGTATAATTGGGCCATCCATCAGGGTGCCAGTGCTCAACGGCTATTAATCGACTATTTTTTTTCAGCCTTGCGGCAAGGATAATATGGCGAAAATCATACCAATCAATTCGTTTATTAAAGAAAATAAAATCAGCATTCACTCCGTTAAAGACGCTTAATGCTTGCGGTATTACACGCCATATTTTGGGGTTATGAAGCCCAAAATCAACCCTTATTACCTCTGCCCCCAGTGACCGTATTGTATTGTCTAATTCAACGGGGCAGTGCGCTTCACATAGCAGCACTTCAACGTCTATGTCCTTATTAATAGCCTCTTTAATGAGGTTAAATAAATAAATTTCTGCACCGCCCACACAGGGTGACTCATGTACTATTAGTAACTTGCTCATACTAAAAATGACCTAGCTTAATTTGAGAGTGACTTAATTAATGAGCAAACTAATAACCGCCAGCCCCCTTCAGAAAAGGGTGACTTAGAAATAGCCTTTAAAGAATACTCTATTGCCATTAGTCGTTTGCCTGCTTTAAATCCATACCATCCATAACCTAGCACTTTATTAAACCTTGTTTGTTTAGTTTCCAGCCATGTATTTTCATCAAAAGAACAAGCGATTCCTCTCGCTTGACATGCAGCCTCACAAACCTCTTTTGTTTTCTGAATCATTGCTAAATTAGATGTCTGAGTGACTGATTCCTTATGAATTCGATATTTAAGTAAAACTGTACTGAGGTTTTCAATTTCACCTATCTCAAGCAACGCAACCCATAAAGCATAATCTTCAGCAGGAAACACTCCTAAATTAAAGCCCCCTACAGAATCAACTGCACTCTTTACAACCATAGTTGAGGGGTTAGCTATTGGGCACTCTCCTGCTAACAACAGTTGCTCAATCCTGTCACTTCCTTTAGGGAGCTCTACTAACCCAATTTGTCGCCCCTTATAATCAATTAACTCGAAATCAGATCCGACACAAACAACATCCGGGTGAGATTGTAAAAACTCGTATTCAATCTCTAGTCGCCCTGGTAATGCAATATCGTCAGCATCAATTCTAGCAATATATTGACCCCGCGATAAAAGGAACCCCTCACACACAGTCTCAACAACCCCCTTATTTTCTCGACTAATTAATAAAACTCGCTGATCATTAGCTGCATAACCCTGAAGGATCTCAAGTGAGCGGTCTGTCGACCCATCATCAATAATAATAAATTCAAAATCAGAAAAAGTTTGCTTTAGAATGCTTTCAACTGTTTCTGCTATATATTTTTCAGCATTGTATACAGGCAGTAACACTGTAATTGCAACGGGGGATTTTTTCATAAAACAACTCAAAATAGTTATATTAAATCTAACAAATTAATGGCTAGACTCTTGTGCGGCACTTACAAAACGACGAAATTGTGCATTTTCCATCATTAACGGCTCATATTGACCGTAGGCTTTAATGCTACCTTGCTCTAACCAAAGTAAATTATCGCATTCTAAAACTGTCGATAGTCTGTGTGCAATCATGATAATTGTTTTATTTCCAGATAAATTATAAACCGCATCCATTACTGCAGACTCTGTCGGCGTATCTAATGCACTAGTCGCCTCATCTAACACCAAAACACTAGGATCATGGTATAAAGCACGGGCGATACCAATGCGTTGCCGCTGCCCCCCGCTAAGGCGAATTCCCCTCTCCCCAACCATAGCATCGTAACCCTCAGCCAATTCTTCAATAATAAAATCATGTAAATTTGCCATTTTTGCGGCTTGCTCAACAGCTTTCTGGTCAATATCTTTACTTTGCACACCAAATGCAATATTTTCTCTTACTGTTGAGTCTGCTAAAAAAATTACTTGAGGAACATAGCCTATATTATTCTGCCACATTCTAATATTATTTTGGGTTAACTTAACTCCATCAATCGATATCCCCCCCTTTTGAGGCTGTAACAAACCGAGCATAATATCAACTAAGGTAGATTTACCTGAACCACTTGTACCAATAATACCAATACTCGTATTTGCCTTTATATTTAGGGTCAGCCCCCTAACTGCTTTGTTCGCTACATTAGGATAATTGAAGCTTATATTTTCTAATGATAAACAATTATTTAACGGCAGCTGAGCTCCTTCGTCACTTTGAGAAAATAACGCATTAGCGTTTTTATCTACTGTTTTAATATCGTTATAGAATAAATCAACTGCAGCAATATCATGCTTTAATGTCGCAGTACTTTGAAATATCCCTTGCAAAGCAGGCATTAGCCGATAACCCGCCAAAGCATACAATGATATCATTGGCAAAACATTTTGCGCATCACCTCTAACTGAAACCAGATAAACTGTCATACATACGATTCCCCCAAATGCAACCGTTTCTAACACATACTTCGGCAGCATAACAACTGAGCCGTTAAAAACCGCATGATCTATAATCTCTTCTGATACCGCATTAAATTGCTTTAAATAACTTTCCTCCCTACCCAACACTTTCAATTCTTTAATCCCACCAAAGGATTCATTAATACACCGCATTCTATCCGTAAATAAATGAGTCACCGTTAAGCCTACCTCACCTAATTTAGCTCTTATCAACCAATAAATTAATGCGTAAGAAAGCCCCAGCACCCCACCAGTAACTGCAGCAACAACCGGATCAATAATGACTAAAAACGCTAAGATACATATTGCAGTTAAACCTTTTGAAACAATGTTGATTGCACTTAAAAAGCCCCCGTTAACTACTCGATAAACTTCTGAAGATAGGTTTTTTAATAACTCGGCACTATTTCGCTTGAGATGAAACAAATAGTTCTCCAGTAAATAACGCCGCAATAACCTTACTGATAATTCATGTACCGTTGTTTCTACAAACTTTAAGGTAATCCACGTACTAAATGCTAAAAAAACATTTGTCAAAACCAAGGTAATTAAAACACCTCCGCCCAAAATAACAATTAAATCTTGGTCACTTCCAATATTAAAGTACGCCTTAAAGGCCAGTAGGTGAACATTACTTTCTATAATACTTGGATCTGCCGCGACAGAAATAAATGGGAATATTGTTGCAATACCAATAACTTGTAATAAAGCGGTAATTATTATTACCAATGATAACCACAGTAATCGAATCTTTTCCCGTCTAGAAAATTCTGTATATAATTTTATTAAGCTAGTAAACACTGTTTTCCCTTATGATCCAGTACACCGAAATTTATATGAATTAAACCCATGTTTCTACTCAAATGCACCTAACGTAGGGAACTCCGTATCTCTTACTACTCCGTTAAAACCCCCGTCTATTATCTCTGCTCCTGCTGCTACTGCAGGTGAATCATTATTCAGATGATAATCAAACTGTTCCACATTAATAAAGTCAGGGTCTGAGTTTATTGATGAGAATCCAACATTAAAATCTGCTCTGATTTGCTCTAGGTCATAGACTATGCCATTAAAATTGAAAACCTTATTATCAACCTTGTTCGGCATAAAATAAAGATTATGACTCATATCCAACTCTGATAACGGTGTTTCAATCGATTTGTTAAGAATAGTTCTATTCTCAGCATAGTGCACAAAAATATTATTAAGCAATGATATATTAACTAGCCCAGCTCCCTTAAGGTTAGCCCCATACGAGCTAGCAGGCTCAACAAAGGTATTGTGAGCAATCACAACAGACTCAGAAGCGATATCGCCTGAATTGTTATCTGCTAAATTTATCGCTCCCGACCTATTTCCAAACACAAGATTATTAATAACCTTTGAATTAGTCATCGAATTTAATAAAAGCGCATAGCCTTGCTCATTTTCTCTATACCCATTATTTCTAATAATATTTCCTTCTATTGTTATGTTGTTAAACACTTCTTCTTCGGGGTAGCCTCCAGTTACATCAATACCGTTGCTATTTCCTTCAATCAGGTTCTCTTTTATAAGGACTGTGTCACTACTTCCGTGCAATACAACTCCTAGGTTACTTCCACCTACTAAGTGATTACCTTGTATTGTTGCATTGTGCAAATGTCTAACATAGACATTATGCGCACCTATATGATCTCGCCCATTATTTTTAAACGTGGAGTTAATAATTTTAAGGTTATCACCACTTCCTGCAAAACCTCCCCCACGGCCCCCTGAAAGTTGATTATTTTCTATCAATGAGTTACTAATCAATAAGTCATTTACATCCTCAGCAAGGACTCCATCTCTTGATGCATCCTTTATCACTGAATTAATAATGCTACTACCTGATGCGCTACTGATGCTTACTCCAGGCTTATTTAACTTAGGATCATTTATTATCTGTAAATTTCTAAGGTTAATTGCATGTCCATTCGTCCACACTGTCGCCCGATAAGCTTTTTTAGCGTCTGTTGATTTAATGATAGGGCGTGCTTTATACGCATCACCATAAGCGCCAAACGTCTGATTTTCAACATACGCACCATTTGCACCAAGGGCATGCACATTAATATACCCGCTAAATGTACAACCTCTTTTAAATAAAAAGGCTGAGTTGCTAGGTGCAGCCTCCCATGGCTCATGATTTTGAGGGATAGTATAAATATTAGGGCCTGCTGTATCCCAATATCCTACCTCTGTTTTAGTATTAACTTTATCAAGACTTAACCAAGGCGTATTAGCGGATAAGCCGTCATTGCTATCCTTGCCTAATTCACAATCGATATAATAGGTATTTCCCGAGTAATTAACGCCATCAATTCCATATTCATCTATTTCACCTTCATCACTTTTAGCACCGTAGCTCTTTCCATAAAAACTGACCGGGTCGGTTGATTCAGGTTCAGTGACGACTTGTTTCTCAGTACAAGATGTACTTATTAAACAAACTATGCCAATCAACATCATATTATATATTGCCACAACTACTTCCTAAAAAACAGTACCCTCTAATTACTGATAAGTAATTAGAGGGTAATTTAATAATACTATTATTATTCAAACACACCTAAGGAAGGAGACTCTTGATCTCTGCCATTTCCATCTAGATCCCAGTCAATTACCCCAATACCTGCTGCTACTGCAGGTGAATCATTATTCAGATGATAATCAAACTGTTCCACATTAATAAAGTCAGGGTCTGAGTTTATTGATGAGAATCCAACATTAAAATCTGCTCTGATTTG
>Ga0209081_1001710_pt1 | contig 13018 bp, 11 predicted proteins | sample GOMGulsemesocosm_4_FD_184636 | JGI IMG/M metagenome (GOLD analysis project Ga0209081, IMG submission 184636) | Methane-oxidizing microbial communities from mesocosms in the Gulf of Mexico - GOM15B Gulf of Mexico (SPAdes) (version 2) | ecosystem: Environmental > Aquatic > Marine > Cold seeps... | reverse complement strand
GCCCGAAAACCCGGACCAATGAGCGGCGATGCCAACGAGCTTATCGCATTTATTGAAGACCCAGATGGCTACAAGATTGAATTAATTCAGAAGAGCTAAGAACGCAAGGAAGATCTGTCGAACGTGTTTGTATAGCGAACTGTACGGATAAATTAATTGCTTGCTCTTCCCCTAAAACTTTTAAATTCAGCCCACCCATGAACAACACCCACAAAAAAGCCGGCTTGGGGGAAACCCAAACCGGCTATCTTGATGCTGCTTAATAAACCCTCTAAAAAACTCTTCTTAAGGGCCTCTTCCTCCCCCTAACTAAAGAGAAAAATTATAAGCCACCGTAGCCCCCACTTGACGCTCAGGGATCAAAAACACAGCGTTCACACCATTACCAAATATTTCCTGGGGTTGCTTCTCAGCTTCTTCATCGAGAACATTTTTAACCCAAAGTGAAGCCTCCCAACCACCGTTAGTACGCACGCCTCCATATAAGTTAACAATGCTATAACTGGTGACGTCCGGGGTGCCGGTACCACCACTGCGGTGATCATTAAACTTGTATAAACCGCGCACATACCACTCACCCATGTCAGATGGGATTGTATATTCGCTGTTAAAACTCACTGACCAGTTGGGCTCCCCCCCCACCCGGCTGCCGCTAACATCGCAGAAGTTCATCTGCGCACCCGCACTTTCGATGACGTCTCCTACCGCAGAGCAAGGCGCCTGAGCACCGCCTTTGAAGGTGGCATCGTTATAGCTCAGACCGACACCCGCCAACCAATTCTCAGCCAGCAAAACCTTGGCATCCATTTCCGCACCGGTCATCACCGCATCGCCATTAAAAGGCAGGCCACCGGAGACACTGCCATCAGCCAGGCCGTCGCCGGTTGAGTCATAACCCAAACCCACAGCGCGCGAAATATATCCCTCAAACTCTTGGCGATAGACCGCTGCGTTAATTTGCGCTCGGCCATCCCAAACAGTGGTTTTAATGCCTAACTCAATGGAGTCAGAATTCTCCTCACTAAAGCTACTCACTGATGTTTGATCAAGAGAAACAATGCCATTGCCTGGACGATAACCACGGTCTAAAGAAACGTAGATCATGGTGCTGTCATCAAGGTGATGGGATAATTTAAGGCCGCCGGTCACGGCTGAAAAAGCGTCTTCAACGCTTGGGTCTGTTGCCGGCGGGGTCAAGTTATACTTCGACCAACGCAAGCCTGCCTGCAGCGTTGTATTCTCGTTGAGGTGGAAGCGGTTATGGGTAAACACGCCCATCTGCTCTTGATCACTGACCACAGACGCTACAGCAGCAGGAAGAAGGCTTGCCAAAGACAAGTAGGTAGCATTCTGGTCTATGCCTACTTGAGGAAGAAAGGCGTCACAGGCGCCATTAAAGAAAGCCGTATTAAAGTAATTACATGCGTCGGCACCCAGCGCTGGGGCATAGCCATCAATAGCAACATTCGTGGCAATACGCTGATCTTCATAGTAAAGACCCGCCGTATATTCCCAGGTATCAGAGAACTCAGAGTCTATGCGTATTTCTTGCACCAAAGACTTGCGGTAAGTCTCAACCGACTGGCGAAACTCAAGGTTGTTCACTGGGATTTGCAGTGGCCCCAAAGGCATAATATCCGAGCCATTGCGATCCAGGTCTCGGGCTCTGAATTCACGAATTTCGCGATAACCGGTGACCGAGGTCAGCTCGATATTATCCGCAAGGTCCCAAACCATTTTAAGCGCATGAAGATCTTGGCGCTGCGCAATAGGATTCATACTGTCATGAAGAGCCACTCGATCATAAACACTGGGATTTGCATCATTCGTGTCTACAACGTCTTCAAAGCCATCGGAATAATTGGTTAGGTATTCAGAAGTCAGGGATGCTCTAAAATCATCAGAAGGCTGCCAGGCCACATTTATTCGGCCGCCTTTAGTATGTGAAGACTGCTCAGCCCCAGTACTGGCGAGTGTAATACCCTCCAATTCATTTGCATCATAAACACCGGCAATACGTACCGCTAAGGTATCCGATATGGGCAGGTTGAGTGCCAGCTGGGTATTGCTCGCACCATGCTGGGCGATGCTCTGCCTTACGTAGCCCTCAGTTTCGTCAAAGTTAGCCTTTTTCGTGTGTATATGAATCGCGCCACCAGGGGATGTGCGCCCTTGCAAGGTACCTTGAGGCCCCCGCAAAACTTCAATACGCTCGACATCAAATACCTGCTGAAAAGCCGTACGAACAGAGACAGGCATTTCATTCCAGTAGCTCTCTACAGAGGCCCTAGCGTTAGAGTCTGGATCAAATGACACACCACGCATCGCAACAGTAGGGTTATTGGGTGTTGTTCGATCCAAACTCAAACCCGGTGTTAGTGCACCAAAGTCTTCAAAGCTTTTGATTTCAAACTGATCGAGAGCATCACCACCCACCGCATTCACCGTGGAGGGTATGTCCTGCACGCTCTCCGCTCGCTTCTGAGCGGTAACCACCACCTCTTCAAGCAATAATTCATCAAGTAGCTCTGCAGTTACCGTATTAGCGGCAAGGACACTGGTAAAAAGTATCGTCCTGTAAAACACCCTACTGGTAGGTAATTTCATAACGCTCTCCATATTTCCATGTCTGATTATTTATTATTTTTACATCCGTGATTTAGACCCATTTCGATACAACCTACTCATTTACAAACAATTGTGACTACAGTGATACACCAACAGAACGAAAGGGGTCAAGCCTTCGGGGCATGAACGGCCTAAACCAGTCCTGATACGGCCTCCCAGCCAAGAGGTGGAAGCTGGTCTATACTTCACGCCATCAGGCCGGAGCGATTAGAGGGCGACCCACAGCTTATCTGCCGACCAGTCCGCCTTAAGGGATCTATGATGCTCACTGATTGTTTGCTTGAAGCCAAAGCGTGCGAACAGGGATCTGTTGTTATAAGCATAGCTGACGTTTGAGGTCTTCTGAATATTTAAGCCCGCGTGAAAGCGTTATAAAACACCCGTTTTACTTTGGATACTACTGGGGGCTATTGATTAAAATCATCACCGGACTTTTTTTAATTTTTTGTCTTTGCCTGTCTCTTGAGGCCAGTAGCCGTGCACTGGGTGCCGTGAGAGTACTGGGTCCTGACTGGCCGCCTTATTATTACCAGGGTGATAACAAGGTTGAGGGACATTGCCATAAAATAATGAAAGCCGTCTTAAAAAAAGCCAAGGTCGAGGCCGAGTTTATAATATACCCTTGGGCCAGAGCCTATACAGAAACCCTCAAGGTGAGCAATACGGTGCTTTGCGGCCTGGGCCGCACCCCAGAGAGGGAGCAGCTTGTTCACTGGGTCGGCCCGACACTCGCGCCCCAGAGGGTCAATATCTATAAGTTAAAAAGTAATGACCTTCAGATCAATGACGCCGCCGACCTACTGCAGCTTAAAATCGGTGTGCTCAGGCTTTCCTACTCCCATGAATATCTCAAGAAACTGGGGTTAAAAGAAGAGAATATAGTGGCCATCAACCATGCCGATCAACTGTCGAAAGTACTTTATGGCCAACGAGTGCCGCTGATTATTCAGGGGGAGAAAAATTTTCGTGACCTGTCGATTAGGGGAGAGGTTCCCCTTGACGAGGTGGAAGTCGCCTATTTTGCTTTTTCAATCACCGAGTATATCGCCATCAGCAAGAGCACGCCGGCCCACCTAGTCGAGGCCATGCAGGAGAGCTATCGAGCGCTTGAGGCGGCCGGTGAATTATTTATCCCCGACACCATCACGTCAGATTGACGATACAGGCCGGTAGATGCCCATACCGCCTGAATAACTAAGCGGGTTTTCTTAGAGGCGTATTTTTGCTCAGCGGGCGAGCCACCAATCGAGATGCAGATTCATAAAACAAAGACCTGCCCCGGAGTTATGCAAGGATTCCACGCTGTTATTAGTAGCGCTCAGGTCGAGCCCAAGCGGAATCCCAACACCAGCCCTCCCCCAGACGATGAATTTCAACACCGCCCAGCCAACGCACTTGCGGCCCACAGTCGCGCCAGTTTATTTGTTGTGCCAACAGCTGCTGTCCCACCGACGTCAGTCGGTAGCGCTTGTTAACTTCTTTTTGTTTAACTTCATCCTGTTTAACATCCTTCGATTCAACTTCACCCGGCTTCACATCACCCGCTTCAACCTCACCCTCTAGTAACACCAGCGCAGGTTCCCGCGCCTGACACAATTCATCGAGCACACTGAAAAACATCAAGTCGCCCAAATATGGCAGCGGTTCGGTTTCTGCGGTTAAAAAACAAAACAATCGACGGCGCCCCACGCCCTCAGTACTGCCTTGCTCTTGTTCTCTACCCTGTTCGCGCTGCACCAGTTCTAAGGCCAGCCGCTGGGTTAGGCTCAAGCCATCGGTTTTCCAGGGCAGCTCTTGCAGCATTCTTAACACGGCGGACTGCATTAAAGGCAGGGGACTGCTTTTCTCTTGTGTTAGTTTCCATAGCTCGGTTGGGTTCGAGCCGGTAAAGGCCTGCCAGATGCGGCTGCCGATATTAATATCGCGCTCGGTTAGGGTGCGACGCTGCTGCCACAGTAACGCCAGATTTTGTGGCTGAGTCGATAACTGTCCCAGGCCAATAAAACGCTCAACACCAGGATAGTTTTGCACCTGCACCAACTCCAGCACGACACCTTCAAGGCTGGCATTGGATAAGTGCTGAGCTATGTAGGCAAAACACAGCTGATCAAAGGCGTCGTGCTCGAACCACAACACAATGCGCTGGTAGTCACCCGGCAGTTGGCGCAGGCGTTGCTCCTCCGTGCGAAAGTCATCACCGGCCTGGGCGGGTTTCAGCTGTGGAATATGCGGGCAATAGTGATCAACTATGAATTGGCGACGGATTTCTACAAACGCCTCCAGCGGCTCACTCGGTGGCACTCGGCCCTGGGGAAAGGGGTTACTAATCTCAAGAAAATCACCGGCGAGGCCCGCCACAGGCAGGGACTTTTGTAGGTCAGAGCCACAGCGAATGTGCAGCGTTTTTAAATCGGCGTCGTGCTGTACACCCGAGCTCGCCGCGGATTCTGCCTTGCTCAACAGCTCGATGTGCCGCTTTAATTTGGGCCAACTGTCAAAGTGGCACTCCCTCGCAATGACCCACTGGGCATCGGCCAGTTTGAAATCCCCGAGCGGTTTATCGAAGCCATGCGGGTGGTGTACTCGAAGTCTGGCCAGCGCCTGCTGGTGATTGGCTGTTGAGGCGTCCGTGCGCAGCTGCTTTAACAAGCCCTTGGCGTTCTTGCGCAGTTTTTCTAGGTTTGGCTGCCGCACCTTCATGCTCTGCCAGGCGGCCACCAGCTGAGCATCTTGCTGGCTGGGCTGGTAACCCTGAGCTTGACTGACGGCAATATATTGGTGAAATAAACTGAGCGTGGCGGCATCGCCAAGGTGGTAACTCTCAAGCAGGAGCTGCGCTTGTTGCAAATTTTTCTGATGGCGTTGTTGCGCCGAGATCTTCACCGAGACTGCGAAAGAAACAGCCTCGGTCGAGGTGTCGGTAATAGGCATACGATTCTCCTAATAAACCGCATCCGCTCGACGGTTAAAAAATCGTATGAAAATGATTTTCAGTGATTAATCCAGTTGGGCTTAGCCCTTTCCGCGGATGGGAGGCGTACATGGAACGCGAGCCCATACTGCCCGCCGCCCAAAACACTGTCAAGGCTCACCAGAACAAAGGTGAGCCATCACCCTCAAGCACTTATAGCGACCTTGGCGCGATCACGATATTGATACTGTACAGCAGCAAACCCATTAAGCAGGAATCACGCTCCACCAAGGTTGCTGCGTATCACTCAAGGCTACTGCTGATCGGTCAAGGCGGGTTTGATAATGTCGTAGAGTGCGGGTCGATGCTCGGCGATCTCTGCCACACTGAGGCCTTCCAGTGAGTGCGGGTACTTTAACCAGTCTTCCGTGGCGTGCAGGTAATAATCCGGCTCAAAGTCGGTTTTATTTCGGCTGGGCTTGAAGTAAGGCACGGCCACACGAATCTCGTCGGGGCAATTGAGACGTGTGCGATCACGCAGGTGTTTGATCACCGCATCGATGGTCAACCCCGTATCGAACACATCGTCAACAATCAACAGCTTGTCAGTGTGACGAATATTTTTGACCAGGTAATTCATGCCGTGTACACGCACCTCTTTGGCACGCTGATCGATACCGCCGCCATAGGATGAGGTGCGAATGGCAATATGATCGCTGTTGATGCCGCTGTGTTGCAACAGCTCTTGTACCGCTACACCGATCGGTGTGCCACCGCGCCAGATGGCGATGATGTAGTCGGGGCGAAAACCGTCATTAATAACCTTGGCGCCAAGACGAAAAGAATCTTCCAGTAATTGCTGCGCATCTAGGTAGATTTTGTTTGCCATCTGGTCTGCTCGCTATAGAGCTCGGGTATCTCTGGGAAATGTCGCTACCGCCATTTTTCAGAAGTGCCTTCGCTATCGTTTGGGTAAAGCGTTATTATACGCTTCATTGTGGTGCACTGCTAAACTAAAGCTTGGCTCACACCCTTATGCCAACCCTTTTACGACGGTGCCGTCCCCATGGAAAAACGCTATATCGCCGAACAAGAATTGATTGAAGATTCCTTTCGCCTGGGCGTTGAGATCTACAACAGCGGTTATCGACCAGACTTCGTCGTTGGCATCTGGCGCGGCGGTAGCACCGTGGGTATCTACGTGCAGGAATGTTTGCAGTACCTGGGCGTTGAGACAGACCACATATCCATCCGCACCTCCTATCAGGGGCAGCCGGGTTATGAAGCTATGATTGAGGACGCTGACAACATTAAAGTCCACGGCTTGCAGTACCTGCTTGAGAACCTCAACCGCGACGACAAGCTATTGATTGTCGACGACGTGTACAGCTCTGGGCTGAGCATCAAAGCCGTTATTGATCAGTTGTCGGCTCGCACTAAACGCAATATGCCAGAGGACTTTCGCGTGGCTACGCCTTGGTATAAACCCGCCCAAAATCGCACCGAACGCACACCCGATTACCACCTACACACCACTGATGACTGGCTGGTACTGCCCTATGAGATGGTTGGCCTAAAGCCACAAGAAATTGTCGACAACAAAGCCTGGCTGCAGCCGATTCTCGACACGATTAAGTAACCCCCTATTAAGTAAAGCGCCATTAAGCAAACGGTCGCTGAATCAGCAGCCGCTGCGAAAGCCGCACTTGATTCCAGCAGGCCGGCTGCTTAAAATGTCCTTTCTTGGCAGATTAACACGCAAGTCACTGTCATCACCGCGATCATGTAAGCATGTTCGCTGGCTGGTGCTCCAGAACTTGTCAGCGTATTGCAACCATGATCCGTTCATAACGGAGTTGCCATGTCAGTATCATCTCAAAACCTTTGGATCAAAAATCCCCTTTCCGTGTTCACCGCTAACGAGTCCGATGCCCGCGGCGGCATCGTGGTTGCCGACGGCAAGATCATCGAGCTCGTTACCGCAGGAGGCAAGCCTAGCAGCAAGGTAGATACGATCTACGACGCCAGTCGTCAGGTGCTGTTGCCGGGTCTCGTCAATACCCATCACCACCTCTACCAGACTCTAACGCGCGCCTTCCCGCCCGCTCTCAACAAGCGCTTGTTTCCATGGCTGCAAACCCTATATCCCGTGTGGGCCAAGCTGCAGCCAGAAATGTTATCGGTGGCCACACAGATGGGACTGGCCGAACTCATGCTCTCGGGCTGCACCACGGTTGCCGATCATCACTATTTATTCCCTGAAGCGCTGACAGAAGCCATCGACATTCAAGTAGCCGCCGCCGAGACGGTTGGCAGCCGTGTGATGTTGACGCGTGGCTCGATGAGCCTTGGGCAAGATCAGGGCGGGCTGCCTCCGCAGTCCACCGTGCAGAGCGACGAAGCCATTCTCAAAGACTGCGAGCGGGTCATCCAGTGCTACCACCAACGCGGCGAGGGTGCTCGGGTGCAAATTGCCCTGGCACCCTGCTCGCCCTTCTCTGTCACCACCGAGCTGATGAAGCAGACCGCGGCCTTAGCAAGACGACATGGCGTGCGCCTGCACACCCACCTTGGGGAGACCGCGGACGAAGATGATTTTTGCGTAAAGACCTTCGGGCTCAGACCGGTGGATTACCTGGAGTCTGTGGATTGGCTGCATGAAGACGCCTGGTTGGCCCATGGTATTCACTTCGACGACGGCGAGGTGCGGCGCCTTGGGGCTGCCAAAATAGGCATCAGTCACTGCCCGTCATCGAACATGATCCTCGCGTCAGGCATCGCCCGCACCAAAGAACTGCAAGCAGCCGGTGTACGTGTCGGCATAGGGGTCGACGGTTCCTCCTCCAATGACGGTTCTAACATGATGCAGGAAATTCGTCAGGCGCTGTTGATTGGCCGCCTGCGCTATCAAGCCGATGAAGTCTCGCATCTAGACGCCCTCTACTGGGGAACCAAAGGCTCGGCTCAGGTGTTAGGGCGCGATGACATTGGTGAGCTGGCGGTGGGCAAGCAAGCGGACATTGCGCTGTTTAATCTTGATGAGCCGCGCTTCTCCGGCGCCCACGACCCCTTGGCGGCACTGGTCATATGCGGTGCGCACAGCGCCGAGCGGGTGATGATTGCGGGCCAATGGAAAGTGATCGACGGTGAACTTTGCGGCGTTGATATGATGGCGCTTGGCCGTCAGCACCGTCTTGCCGCCGCGGCGCTGGTGTTATAACAGCGGCTTTAAGATTACCCCATAAAAAAGGCTGCCATCAATGGCAGCCTTTTTTATTTTCAAAGAAACATCTACTCGCCGGATTTTACTCGTACGGCCTACTTATCTGCCCTACTCATAAACCTTACTCGTACGGCAAGGGATCGACGGCCTGGTTCTCGGTAAACGCTTCGAGCCGCTCAACGCAGGAACCGCACTTGCCACAGGCCTGTTCACGGCCGTTATAACAGGTCCATGTTTTGCCATAGTCCAGCCCCATGGCCAGACCGTCACGCAAGATATCAATCTTGTTGCCACTGAGATAAGGCGCCACCACCGCGATGGGTTCAAAGTTCGCCAGCAGTGATGCCTTGGCCATGGCCTCTACAAACTCTGGGCGACAATCTGGATAAACGGTGTGATCCCCCGAGTGAGCGCCGTACCAAACTTCCGACGCCTCCTCATTAACCGCATAAGCGATAGCCAGAGAAATCAAAATCATATTGCGGTTTGGCACCACGGTGGACTTCATGTTGTCAGCGGCGTAGTGGCCCTCGGGGATAGCCTCACTGCTGAGCGCCATCAACGAGGAGTTGGACATCAGGCTCTGCATCGCGGTGATATCAATGACGTTGTGCTCGACACCCAGCTCGCGACAAACATCGCTGGCGAACAACAGCTCTTTGCTGTGACGCTGCCCATAGTTGAAAGATACAGCGAGCACGTCGTGGCTGGCTTTTAGCGCTTTGTGGAGAACGGTAAATGAATCCATGCCCCCGGAATAGATGACAACAACTTTCATGCTCTGCTCTCGATATTGGCGGGTGGCGTCAACCCGCACCCCTTAAGGATGATATGACTGACCGTATGATAAATATTGTCGAAATCTTCAGCGAGCAATTGTTCGGTTTCCATGGCGGCGCAAACCTGCACAGAGAAGTCCGCGTAGTGCTGGGTGACACTCCAGATCATAAAAATTAATTGCATCGGATCAACCGCGTCCATCAAGTCTCGGTCAATCCACTGCTGAATGGTAGCTGCTTTATCTTGTAACCATAGTCTCTGCTGGCTGTGTAGATATTCCGCCAGGTGCGGTGCGCCATGGATAATTTCGTTGGCGAATATTTTGGATAACAGCGGCTCGACCTTGCTGTAGTGCAGCTTGGCGTGAATATACCCCGCCAGTGCGATGGCCGGATCATCGTCGGCCTGAATCTGGTCAAAACCTGTGTTCCACATTTCGACGACATGGGTCAGAACCTCGCGGTAGAGGAACTCTTTGTTCTTAAAATAGTAGTGTACATTGGTGCGCGGCACGCCAACTTCATCGGCAATGCGCTGCATAGAAGCGCCGCGAAAGCCGCGCTGGGAAAATTCATTAATGGCCGCATCAAGAATCAGCTGCTCATTGGTTTGACGAATACGCCCCGTTTTCTCCCCCGTCTGCGGGGTATTGGCGCCGTCCTTAACATCATCGTTCTTGTTCGTTTTCATTACCGAGTTCTAGCGTTGTCGTACCTTCAGATACAGAATGCCCCCAGCCGAGGCCGAGGGCATTCTATCACTCACTAAAAAGTGATGCTTGGCTTACATGGTCCAAACTAGCAACAACTGGGCAGTACTATCATTGGTGCCGTCTTCACCCAACTTGTTCTTAAAGTACTGGTATTCAATACCCGCGTGCAGGCGGCCTGAAGGCACACCCAACAACTCACCCACATCTAGGCGTAACTGCGGCTGAGCTAAAATCCAAGATTCCAGCTCTGTGTCGCCAAAGGTGTTGCTCTGGCTACGCCCATCGATGTACTCCACGTGGCCTTCGAGGCTCCAGCTGGTGTTACCAATCTTGAAGGGGTAGGCCCAGTTGAAGTCAACCATGTAGCTGTTGCCTTCATCGTGAACAACAAAGTTGGTGGCGCCGTTTTCGATACGAATGCTGTCATCGGCGGTGCTCTGGTTCATGTAACCGGTAATGTCCAAGTTAGCAAAGGCAAAACCCGGCAGATCCAGTGAAAAACGGACGCCGGGTAGGAACCACCAGCTGTCAACTTCTGGTGCCCAGTTGAAGCCAGCAATCAGCCCCATGTCTTTTACCGGGCCAAACTTAATTTCGCTTCCCGTGAGTGCGCCGAGACTGAAGTTCGAGTACCACTCACCGTAAAGCTCAGAGCCGTCGGAACCCGCTTCATTGCTCGCGTCAAAGCTGAGGTGATCAACAAAGAAGAAGTTATCGCCGTACTCCCAGCCGCCAGCGTGCTGCAAGGTAACAATCGTTGTGTCGGCTTCACCGCCGCCACTGCCCGCTTGGTTCAGCTCGCCGTACTGTAGGTGAACTTCTGTTTTGCTCCACGTTTCAGCGTGGCTAGCCATGCTGACCGTGGCCGCAAGGGCTACTGTGGCTAAAGCAATCTTTTTCATGGTTTTATCTCCGTTGGTGTTTCTTGTTTTATTATTAAAAATATCGATCACTATTTTCTACTGCTAACTTTCTGTTTTTTACTGTCTGTTTATTACTTAGGCCTATTTTTTACTTGGGAATGTCGCCCTGAACGCCTTCAACAAACCAGTTCATGCCGGCCATTTCGCCATCACTCATGACCACATTGCCGGCCACTTTTAGCATGCCACTCTGGTCTTTAAGAGGGCCTGTGAAAGGGTGCATTGAGCCTGCAGATATAGCCGCCTTAGCGCTGTTCACCTTATCCTGAACATCCTGTGGAACAGCCTTGTTGAACGGCGCCAGGTCCAATGCGTTGTCAGCCAAGCCGCCCCACACATCTTCCGATTTCCAGTTGCCGTCGAGCACAGCCTGAACCTTCTTAATGTAAAGCGGAGCCCAATTATGAACCGACGCCGTCAGGTGAGCAGTAGGGCCGTAAACCGCCATATCGGAGTTGTAGCCGATCGCGTAAACACCCTTGGCCTCGGCGGCGTTGATCACACCCGGTGAGTCTGTGTGCTGCGTCAGCACATCGGCGCCCTGCAGGATCATGGTTTCAGCGGCTTCACGCTCCTTGCCCGGATCGTACCAAGTGCTCACCCAGACTACTTTCACTTCGATTTCTGGGTTGACGCTGCGCGCGCCCAAGGTGAAGGCGTTGATGCCGCGCAACACTTCAGGAATGGGGAAGGAGGCAACGTAACCCAGTGTATTGGTCTTCGTCATAGCGCCAGCGGTCATACCGGCAAGGTAGCGACCCTCGTAGGCGCGGTCGAAGTAGGTGCCCACATTGTCGGCACGTTTATAACCGGTGGCGTGCTCAAACTTCACATCAGGGAATTTCTTGGCAACCTTCAGGGTTGGATTCATATAACCGAAGCTGGTGGTAAAAATCAGGTCGTGGCCTGATTTGGCCAGCTGATTGATCACCCGCTCAGAGTCAGCGCCTTCGGCGACACTTTCGACATAGGATGTTTTAACCGCATCGCCGAAATGCGCCACGACCTTTTTACGCGCCTCATCGTGGGCGTAAGTCCAGCCGGCGTCACCGGTCGGCCCAACATAAACAAAGCCGACTTTTAGTGGCTCAGCGGCAGCGGGTTCAGCACTGGCAGCTGGGCCGGCTTTGGTGTCAGCGACTTTTGCAGCTGGCGCTTCACTGCCGCCACAAGCGGTTAGCAGCGAGGCGGCAAACAGCGATGCCGCCACAGGTTTCAGCAGGGTTTTTAAACCCGCCAGAGGTAGTAATGTTTTCATGGTCGGTCTCCAATTTATAATTATTTGTCGTGCTCGGTTTTGTCGTGCTGGTCTTCTACGTTTTTGGTCTTCTACATAATTAGTTTTCTGCGTGCTTGGTTTTCTATGCCCTTGCTCTGCGTTAGTCACGCTACGCCGGTGCACTAAAGGCGCACGCGGCGTGTATTGGTTATAGCTGACAAATACTCATAGTGCTGAGCGAGTGTTGCTTTATAGTCCGCAGCCGGCTATTCGCACTTAGCGTCCACCATGAAAAGGTTTGCCCAAGGACATGGGGGCAAACAACTTAGCCGTGGCCTGGTTTTTCGAGAGTAACACCAGCACCACAACGGTCACCACATAGGGCAAGGTGGCCAGCAAGTTAGCGGAGATAGAAACTCCCATACCTTGCAGGATCAAATGCATGATGCTCATCAAGCCAAACAAGTAGGCACCCAACATCGCGCGCCCGACTCTCCAACTGGCAAAGACCACCAGTGCCAAAGCGATCCAGCCGCGACCGGCGCTCATGTTGTCTGCCCACAGAGGTGTGTACACCAGCGATAGATATCCGCCTGCCAAGCCGGCCATAGCCCCGCCAAAC
>Ga0209081_1001708_pt1 | contig 13045 bp, 9 predicted proteins | sample GOMGulsemesocosm_4_FD_184636 | JGI IMG/M metagenome (GOLD analysis project Ga0209081, IMG submission 184636) | Methane-oxidizing microbial communities from mesocosms in the Gulf of Mexico - GOM15B Gulf of Mexico (SPAdes) (version 2) | ecosystem: Environmental > Aquatic > Marine > Cold seeps... | reverse complement strand
CCCATGCTCGATTGGACTGATAAACACTGCCGTTATTTTTATCGCGTTATGTCTAAACACACTGTTTTGTACACCGAAATGGTTACCACCGGTGCTATTTTACATGGCAAAGGTGACTACCTTAGCTATAACGATACGGAGCACCCTCTTGTATTACAGCTAGGTGGTAGTAATATTAAGAATATGACTGAGTGCGCTAAAATTGCAGAGCAGTACGGGTATGATGAAATAAACATTAATGTTGGCTGCCCGTCTGATCGTGTGCAAAATGGTAAGTTTGGTGCTTGTTTAATGGCTGAACCAAGCGTTGTTGCTGATTGTGTTAATGAAATGCAAGCAGCAACTAAAATACCTGTTACCGTTAAGTCACGTATTGGCATTGATGATTTAGATTCTTATGAGTTTCTTCATACTTTTATTGAACAAGTCGCTCAAGCAGGTTGTCAGCACTTTATTATTCATGCTCGAAAAGCTTGGTTAACCGGCTTGAGTCCTAAACAAAATCGCGATATCCCACCGCTTAATTACGCGCGTGTTTACCAAATAAAGCAAGATTTTCCTCAGCTTGAAATATCAATTAATGGTGGTATTAAAACTTTAATAGAAGCGAATGAACATTTGCAACATGTTGATGGTGTGATGATAGGGCGAGAAATTTATAATAACCCCTATATGCTAACGTCTGTTGATCAGGCGGTTTATGGCATTGAAAAAGAGGCTCTTTCTCGTCAGCAAGTAATTGATCAAATGGCTAATTATGTTGACGCTTATGTTAGTGAAACACCCAAATATGGTAATAATCGAGCTTGGCATGTATTACGCCACATGATGGGGTTTTGTAATGGCTTAGCAGGGGCTCGCCAATACCGTCGCTATTTAAGTGAATTTGCAGGTAAATCAGGCGCTAATGGCGATGTACTTAAACAGGCTTTTTTTAAAGTAGAACAGTAATTATGCATGAAAAAATTGCGCTAAAATATTTTTACAATCGGTAGTATTCATCAACCGTGAAAATTCATCAGCTTCATTTTTAATTGCTTGTGCTACTAATGACTGAGTGGCTTGACGGATAAGCTTCCTGCTAGTCATGACAGAATCAAAAGGCAAGCTCGCTATTGCTAACGCTATTTTATCAGCAAGAACCAGTAATTCGCTAGGCTTACAAACTTGATTAACAATACCATATTGTTCGGCTTGTTCTGCCGTGAAAATATGACCAAGTACCATTAATTCAAACGCTTTATTTTGCCCAACAAGTTGGGTTAATAAGAAGCTAGAGCCCGCTTCAGGGCATAAACCCAATTGCGTAAAGGGCAATTTAAATTTTGAATTGTTGGCTGCTATAACCATATCGCAATGTAGTAACAACGTAGTACCTATACCAACAGCAGCACCCGCTACAGCAGCAATTAAAGGCTTACTAAAATGACTTAAAATGTTAACAAAATCCAAGGCAGCTAAACTATCGTCTTGGCTACTTTCTATGAAATCTTGTAAATCATTACCTGCACAAAAACAGGTCTCATTACCTTGAATAAGCAGACAGCGAATATTTGGGTCATTATCCGCAGAAATAAAATGCTGACAAAGCTGTTGATACATTTGATTACTAAGCGCATTTTTTTTATCTAAACGGTTTAACGTTATGATGAAAACACCATTTTTTTCTTTTGTTAAAATTAAGTTAGCCATATTGTTAATTATTTCAATTTTTCAGTGTGTTATGATTATTTATTTAAAAGGGTAAAAAGCAACAGTAAGCCATTATTCATTTTTTAGGATCAAATCACAAGAAAGTGCATGCTTAAAACTGATGCGGAACATGCTTGAAAATAGTGATTACCGATAAGGATACATTATGAATACCCTGCGATCTCCCGAAAGTATTGATGAATTTACTCAATACTATCAGCTACGTTGGCAAATATTAAGAAAACCTTGGCAACAGCCTTTAGGCAGCGAGCAAGATGAGCATGACAAGTACAGTATTCATCGTATGTTTATTGATGAGCATGGCGCTGTGCAGGCTGTTGGTCGCTTAGAAAAAATCAATTCACAAGTAGCTAAAATTCGTTATATGGCTGTAAGCAAGCACCTACAAAGGCAAGGCTTAGGAAAAAAAATCATTAGTGAACTAGAACAACAAGCAATGCGATTAGGGTTTGTTGAAATAACATTAAATTCTCGTGAAAACACATTAAAGTTTTATCAAAAGCTAGGGTATAAAAGCCAAGGGTTATCACATACACTTTTTGGTGTCATTAAACACTTTCGATTAACAAAAAAACTAACTAAACATCCACAACATCAAGATAAAAAAGCACAAGCACTTACGGTACTTTGGCATAAAACGATTGAAATGAGCAAGGCAATGAATTTGCAAATTAGTTATTTTGATGGCAAAACCTTGATAACCCACTGCGATGCAAAATTTAATAAAAACTTACATAACACGATGTTTGCAGGCAGTATTTATACACTAGCAACCCTAACTGGCTGGGGCTGGGTATATTTTGCTTTACAGGAATTAACCCGTATTGATGGTGATATTGTGTTGGCACAAGCGGATATTCGTTATCATTCACCGATTAAAGGCTTAACCTTTGCCAAGGTAGATATAGCACAAGTTTCTGGAAATTTTGACAATTTAGTTCAGGGTAAAAATGCACGTATTAAATTAACGGTTAATGTGTTTTGTGGTGAACATATTGCCGCCACTTTTAATGGTAGTTATTTTATTCTACCTAAAAGCCCTGATGATTTTGAGCGTATTGTTAATAAATAGAATAAGGGGCATTTATTCACGGCTTCAACTGTATTCGCTGAAAGTTTTCATTGAAGTACTCAAATCATACTGCTTAGCGTTAAGTGAAAAATAAATAAGGATAACTAGGATGATAAAAACGACTTATAACACATCATTAGCCAGTACAGGCATTATTGGCTGTGGTTGGTTAGGTAAGGCATTGGCTTATGAATTGCAAAAAAGTAAGGTTGAAGTACTGGCAACCAGCAATCAAGCTAAAAATATAGAGCAACTGAATCAACAAGGCATAAAAGCGTTGCAACTAACGTTACCAATGCCACTTGAGCAACTTTGTCAGCATATTATTTTTCAACAACAAAGTTTAGTTATTGCAATCACGCCGCAGTTTAAACAAGGCCGCACCGATTATGCTGAGAAAGTTAAGCAAATTATTCTTTCAGCAGAGCGCGTAGGTATCGTTGAGCGTATTGTACTGTTAAGCAGTACAGCTGTTTATCAAGGTTTATGTGGTGAAGTTAACGAACAGCAAACATTAAATTTAAGCACTGAAAAAGTACAAATGCTAAACGCTGCGGAACAAGCTTGCTTAAATTTTTCCAAGCAAAGTATCGTGCTTAGATTAGCTGGTTTAGTAGGATCAGACCGTCACCCTGGAAAATTTTTACGTGCTAATAAAAAGCTAACTAATTCCACAGCACCCGTAAATTTAATTCACCAACAGGATGCCGTTGGCTTAATAAAATTGTTATTACTCAAAGAAGCCCCACAAGGAATTTTCAACGGTGTTAGTGATACCCATGTAGCTAAAGCTGAGTATTATTGTGCCGCAGCAAAATCTATTGGCTTACCCGCACCTTTATTAGCAGAAGTGGAATTAACAGAAACTAAGCCATCAGAAATCAGTAAAATTGTTAGTGGCAGTAAAGCTAAGCAACAATTAAACTATGCATTTACTTACCCTAACTTACTCGATTGGCTATGATAAGGTGTTCTCTAAAGTCTTTTATATTTATTTTATATGATTTATCGCGCGCCTGCTTTTTGTGGCAATAAAATGCTCATTTTTCCACTTTAGTGGTACACCTTATGATTACTGCAATAACAATTTGTTGTTATTGGTTCACGAAAAAAAGGCTAAATGAATGGTAAAAAAACATAGCAAATATACGAACAGATCAAGAACCCTTTTCGGCTTAAACCACTTTGGTAGCTCTAAATAATGCGCGTTTTATTGGCGCCAATGGAAGGCGTGCTTGATCATTTAATGCGAGATTTACTCACTAAAATTGGTGGTTATGATTTATGCATTACCGAGTTTGTACGAGTAGTTGAACATGTTATTTCAGATAAAGCTTATTTTCGCGCGTGCCCTGAATTAAAAAATGCTAACGCTTACGGTTGCACTACTCAAGCAGGCACACCTGTTAGAGTGCAATTATTAGGGCAACACCCTAATTGTATGGGCGATAATGCCGCTAAAGTGATTGAACTTGGCTCACACGGTGTTGATATTAACTTTGGTTGCCCTGCTAAAATGGTCAATAAAAACCGAGGTGGGGCGATATTACTTAAAGACCCCGAAAACCTTTATCAAATAGTCAGTGCAATAAAAAACGCTGTTCCTAATGATGCCATTGTTAGCGCTAAAATTCGTTTGGGTTATGAAGACAAAAATCTTGCCATTGAAAATTCACAGGCAATCGAAGCCGCCGGCGCTAGTGAGTTAACCGTACATGCTAGAACCAAAGTTGAAGGTTACAAACCACCTGCGCATTGGCAGTGGATTGCTAAAATAAAGCAAAATATAAATATCCCTGTGATTGCAAATGGTGATATTTTTAGCGCTGAAAATGCACAAAAATGCCGTGAAATATCGGGCTGTGAAGATATTATGATCGGTCGTGGTGCGTTAATGTTGCCAAATTTGGGACAAGTTGTAAAACAACAAGCAAGCGCTATGCCTTGGGCTGAAGTGCAGCAGTTGTTACTTGATTATACTCAGTATGAAACGTATGGCGATAAAAGTAAGTATTATCCAAACCGCATTAAACAATGGCTTAAATATTTAAAGTTAGAATACGGTGAAGCAGATAAGCTATTTCAAGAAGTTCGATGCCTTAAAACAGCACAAAATATTATAGATAAACTAAGATAAAACAGCTAAGTTAAGCATAGTTAAGCTGCGCTAAATGGCTCTTAGCCTTGGCTGGAAAATTTGAAAAAATGCCATCAACACCTAATCCTTTCATCGCATTAATATCTTCAATTTCATCTACCGTATAAACAAATACTTTTAACCCCCTTGCATGAGCATCGTCAACAAAATCCTTACTAATAAAATCGACATTTAAATGTACTGAAAAAGCATTAAGTCGCTCAGCAAATGTTGCATATTCTAAGGGATAACAAGCGGTAAGCGCACCAATAGCAAACTCTGATCGACTTTGTTTAATGTTATTTAATTGTCTATGATTAAATGACGATAAAAGCACGTCTGCATTGTTAAGTTTTGTGGTATTTATCGCGCTATCAATACAAGAAAATAACAACTCAATATTTTGAATACCTTTTAATTCGATATTCAGTGTACATTTTCCTGCAATCAACGCTAAGACTTCATCTAAAGTTGGTATGATTTCACCATTACCAGCATCTAAACTGCGTATGTGATCAAAATTATGTTGAGATATTTGACCTTGCCCTGATGTAGTTCGGTGTAACCACCGATCATGAATGACCACTAGTTTACTATCAACTTCGTGTACATCAATTTCAATGCCATCAACTTCAGCGTCAAGTGCCGCTTGAATTGCCCGTAGAGTATTTTCTGGTTCAACACCACTAGCGCCGCGGTGAGCAAAAATTAACATAGAGATCACAGATGTTTGATACATTAGTCATGGTTTTTAGTATAATGGGTTACATATTAAATGCACTATAATAATTTCATGTCTGACAATTCTATAAATGCCAAACGCTTAAATAAGTACATTAGTGAATCAGGTTATTGCTCACGCCGTGGCGCAGATAAATTAATTGAAGAAAAGCGCGTCACCATTAATGGCAAATCACCTGAACTAGGCACTAAGGTTGTGTTAGGTGATGTTGTTAAAGTTGATGGTAATATTATTGCTCAAGCACATAAAAACAAATCTGATCGTATTTATATTGCTTACAATAAACCTATCGGTATTACTTGTACTAGTGAATCTCATGTGCGGGGTAATATTATTGATGCCATTGGACATAAGACACGTATTTTTCCTATTGGTCGTTTAGACAAACCTTCTGAAGGCTTAATCTTCCTCACCAGCGATGGAGATATTGTTAATAAAATTTTACGCGCAGAGAATGCTCACGATAAAGAATATATTGTTACGGTAGACAAACCTATTAGTGAACGCTTTATTGAACGTATGTCACGCGGTGTGCCCATTTTAGGCACAATCACTAAACCTTGTATTGTTAGCGTAAAAAGTCGTTTTGTATTCACTATTATTTTAACGCAGGGGCTGAACCGTCAAATTCGCCGTATGTGTGAATACCTTGATTACGATGTTAAAAAACTCAAACGCTCACGTATTATGAGTGTTGAATTGGGAAGCTTAAAATCGGGACAATGGCGTGATTTAACAAAAGCTGAAATGATAGAGATAAATCAAGCGGTTGAAGGGTCGAGTAAAGTCGCAGTAAAGAATACAGCTAACGGTAATAAATCAATACACAGCCCAGCCACCTCAAGGTAAAGGGTTTCGCTGAAACTAGCGATATCTTTAGGTAATACGTTGATTTAAAAGAATACTTACATTACATGGCGGGGATTTATTTAAAGGGACGAGTAGCGAAAAAACAGCACTATAGGTCTATCTTTCACTACTCGTTATTCGATGTTTGTAGGTCGTCAGAAGTGAAGTGAGGTACAACAACTTCTTCCATTTCAACCTACGTTACATTGCTCACTACCTTATGAAGAAGGTGTATTAATTTCTTTTAATCTAGGTAACAACTCATCTAAAACATTAACATCTTCTATAGTAGAAGGAATATCAACGTCTTGACCATCTATCATTTGTCTTAATGTTTTACGTAAAATTTTACCTGATCGGGTTTTAGGTAAACGCTCAACAATAATCAACCCTTTTAAAGAGGCAATAGCACCTATTTCGGCTCTTACTTTTGTTTTTAACGCAGCGACTAAATCATCATCACTTTCATCAATACCATTTTTAATCACGACAAGACCAAAAGGTACTTGCCCTTTTAGTGAATCGTTAATACCAACAACAGCACACTCTGCAACAGCACTATGACCAGATAAAACTTCTTCCATTTCACCTGTTGATAAGCGATGCCCTGCAACATTGATAACATCATCCGTTCTGCCCATAATAAATAGGTAGCCCTCGTCATCAATATAACCACCATCACCGGTAACATAATAACCAACGTGGGTTGATAGATAACTTGACTGAAAACGTTTTTCATCTTGATAAATGCCCGCTAAACAACCAGGAGGCATAGGAAGTTTAATAGCAACAGTACCTTGTTGATTAGCTGGTAATTCTTCACCATCAGCATCTAAAATTTGAACATTAAAACCAGGTACAGAAAGACCGGCTGAACCGGCTTTAGTTGGCATTAGCGTTTGGCTTATTTCATCAGAGAATGGAGTACTAGCGATTGCCCAGCCCGTTTCTGTTTGCCACCAATGATCAACAACAGGTAATTTAGTTTTATCTTGTAACCAGTGGTAAGTAGCAGGATCTAATCTTTCACCTGCTAGGTATAAGCGTTTTAACTTACTCAAATCATAGTTTTTCATTAAATCAGCATTAGGATCTTCTTTAGCGACCGCGCGAAATGCGGTTGGAGCACTAAAAAGAGCATTCACCTGATATTCTTCACATACTCGCCAAAAAGCGCCAGCATCAGGAGTTCTAATTGGCTTACCTTCATATACAATAGTGCTACAGCCAGCTAAAAGCGGTGCATAAATAATGTAAGAATGCCCTACAACCCAGCCAACATCAGATGCTGCCCAAAAAGTATCTCCTGTATTCATTCCGTATATATGCTTCATGGAATACAGCATTGCAACCGCATGGCCGCCATTATCACGTACCACGCCTTTCGGTTTACCCGTTGTGCCTGAAGTATAAAGAATATAAAGTGGATCAGTACTTTTTAATGGCACAGGCGCTATTTCTATCGCGTCTTGCATTAATGTTTCCCAATTGTAATCACGACCCTCAACAATATCCCCATTTAGTTGTTCGCGTTGGTAAAGAATACAACTGTTTGGTTTATGATCGGCAATTAATATAGCTTCATCTACTAATGGCTTATAAGGAATAACTTTTTCAATTTCTATACCACAACTCGCACTAACAATAACTTTTGGCTCAGCATCATTAATACGTATAGCTAATTCTTTAGCAGCAAAGCCACCAAAAACAACCGAGTGAACAGCACCAATTCTAGCACAAGCTAACATTGCAATAGCCGCTTGAGGGATCATCGGCATATAAATAAGCACACGATCACCTTTTTCAACACCTTGCTTTTGTAGAACATAAGCAAACTTAGCAACTAACTCTTTTAGTTCGTTGTAGGTGAATTTTTGTTTTGTATTGGTAACAGGTGAATCATAAATTAAAGCAATCTCAGCACCACGACCTTGTTCAATATGATAATCTAATGCTAAGTAACTCGTGTTTAGTTCGCCATCAGCAAACCACTCAGCCCAATCATGTTGGTTTTTCGATAATATTTTTTTGGGCGATTTAAACCAAGTCACGAGTTCTGCTTGGTCTTTCCAATATAACTCAGTATTGTTACTCGCTTGCTGTTGCTGTTCTCTGAATTTCATTTGTACCTCTTTTTTTATTTTAAATTTTTAATTGAATAAGTATAAAATATTGATAATTTTTTGGTATTAGACTTTAGACTAACGTTTTCAAAAAGCGCGCAGTATGCGACGTTTTATGTTGGACAACATCTTCAGGTGTGCCTTCCACTAAAATTTCACCACCACCAGAACCACCTTCTGGGCCAAGATCAATAATCCAATCAGCCGTTTTTATTACATCTAGATTATGTTCAATGACGACAATGGTATTACCATGATCGCGCAGGCGATGAATAACATGTAAGAGCTGCTTAATATCGTGAAAATGTAAGCCGGTGGTTGGTTCATCTAAAATATATAAGGTTTTGCCAGTATCACGTTTAGAAAGCTCTTTTGATAGCTTAACGCGTTGTGCTTCACCACCAGAAAGTGTAGTGGCTGATTGTCCTAATTTTATATAACCCAGACCAACATCAAGTAATGTTTGCAACTTACGCTTAACCGCAGGAATAGCATTGAAAAAATCAAAGGCATCTTCGATAGTCATATCTAGTACTTGATGAATATTCTTACCTTTATACAATACTTCTAGCGTTTCACGGTTGTAACGTTTAGATTTACACACATCGCAAGGTACATAAACATCAGGTAAAAAGTGCATCTCTACCTTAATCAAGCCATCACCTTGACAAGCTTCACAGCGACCACCCTTAACGTTGAAACTAAAACGTCCCGCTTTGTAACCACGAGAACGCGATTCTTGCGTAGCAGAAAAAATATCGCGAATAGCCGTAAATATGCCCGTATAAGTCGCAGGGTTTGAACGTGGTGTTCTGCCAATAGGGCTTTGATCAATTTCAATCACTTTATCAAGATGCTCTAAGCCTGAAATAGATTTGTACGGTGCTGGTTCATCAACTGTCGCGCCATTAAGCTCAATATGGGCTAGTTTGTATAAAGTATCATTAATTAGCGTTGATTTTCCTGAGCCAGAAACACCCGTGATACAAGTCATTAAACCGTTAGGAATAATCAAATCAACATTTTTTAAATTGTTACCCGTTGCTCCTTTTAATTCAACAATATTTTTCTTATCAAATGGGTGACGCTTTTTAGGTATTTCAATTTTTTCAATACCCAATAAATATTTTCCAGTAAGTGAGTCTTTACAGTTTAGAATGTCATCTACCGTACCTTGGGCAATTATTTCACCGCCATGCACACCTGCACCCGGGCCAATATCAACCACAAAATCGGCAGCACGAATGGCATCTTCATCATGTTCAACCACAATAACGGTATTACCTAAATCACGTAAGTGGATCAGCGTTTTAAGTAAACGTTCGTTATCACGTTGATGTAAACCAATAGAGGGTTCGTCAAGTACATACATAACGCCAACTAAGCCTGCGCCAATTTGGCTCGCTAAACGGATACGCTGCGCTTCACCACCCGATAAGGTATTTGCACCTCGAGAGAGGTTTAAATAATTTAAACCAACATTGACTAAAAATCCTAAACGTTGATTAATTTCTTTTAATATTTTTTCCGCTACTTGTGCTTTTTGCCCTGTTAATTCCAACCCCTGAAAAAAAGCAAGTGCATCGGCAATAGCATATTCGGCAACAACAGGTAATGGCGTATCAGCAATAAAAACATTTCGCGCCTCTAAACGTAAGCGACTGCCATTACAGTCAGGGCAATGTTGGCTATTTAAGTATTTAGCTAGCTCTTCACGCACGGCATTTGATTCTGTTTCTTTATAACGACGTTGCATATTATTTAATATGCCTTCAAAAACGTGTTTACGCAATACCACATCACCACGGTCATTCATGTACTTGAATTCAATTTCTTGCTTGCCGCTACCGTAAAGCACTATTTTTTGTGCTTCTTCGGTCAGGCTTTTAAAAGGCTTATTTAAAGAGAAATTGTAATGTGCAGAAAGTGCTTGCAACATTTGAAAATAATAAAAATTTCGTTTATCCCAGCCACGTACTGCACCACCAGATAAGCTCAATTCGTCATTACTGATCACGCGGCTGCTATCAAAAAACTGTTCAATACCTAAACCATCACAAGTTTGACAAGCGCCTGCGGGGTTATTAAATGAAAATAAACGCGGTTCTAATTCTTGCATGCTATAACCACATTGTGGACAAGCAAAGTTAGCTGAAAAGAGTAGCTCTTCTCGATCAGGTTCATCCATAAAGGCGACTTTGGCAGTGCCCGCCGTTAGTCCTAATGTGGTTTCAAACGATTCAGATAACCGTAATTGAATATCAGGGCGCACCTTTAAGCGATCAACCACAACTTCAATAGTATGTTTTTTATGTAACTCTAACGGAGGAGGATCAGACAGATCGCATACTTCCCCATCAATACGCGCACGAATAAAGCCTTGGGCGGCAAGGTTATCAAGTAACTTTACATGCTCGCCTTTACGGTTTTGTAACACTGGCGCGAGCAACATTATTTTAGTGCCTTCATCAAGCGCTAAAACGTTATCAACCATTTGGGATACCGTTTGTGCGGCTAAGGGTTGCTTGTGCGTAGGACAACGTGGTTCACCAACGCGAGCGTATAATAAGCGTAAGTAATCGTAAATTTCGGTAATAGTGCCCACCGTTGAACGAGGGTTATGAGATGTTGATTTTTGTTCAATAGAGATTGCGGGTGATAAACCCTCAATATGGTCAACATCGGGCTTTTCCATTAACGATAAAAATTGACGAGCGTAAGCAGAAAGCGACTCTACATAGCGACGTTGCCCTTCAGCATACAAGGTGTCAAAAGCCAAAGATGATTTTCCTGAGCCAGAAAGTCCCGTAATTACCACCAGTTTATCACGGGGAATTGTTAAAGAAATATCTTTAAGGTTATGGGTTCTAGCCCCTCTGACTTCAATATTTTTCATCTTTATCCAGTAAACTAGTGGTAAAACAACAGCCATATATTATGCCATAGTTCAACTATAATCACTTTTATTTTATTCGTTTGAGTAATAGAATAAATAAAAAGTAACATGGTTATAACCCAAGGTTTAAGTAGATGAGCACTAAACAACTGATAAATATTTTAATCGCCGTCACAATGGCTTTTGTCGTTAATGTTAATATTGATGCTCAACCGTCGGTACAGCAAGGGATGGGAATATTTGTTGCTATTGCTTGGCTATGGATTACTCAAGCGTTACCAATAAGCACCACAGCACTATTAATTCCCATACTGGCTATGAGTAATGGCTTGTTGACAGCCTCACAGGCATTTGAAAGCTTTGCCAACCCCGTTATTTTTCTGTTTATGGGTGGCTTTGCCCTAGCAGCAGCACTACAAAAGTATGGTTTAGATCAACTTTTTGCAAATACAATGCTTTCTCTTTCAGCGGGAAATCCCTTTAAAGCCATTTTATTATTGTTTTTAACTACTGCGATACTTTCCATGTGGATTAGTAACACTGCCACTATTGCGTTAATGTTGCCGATCGCGCTCGGCTTGTTATCCTCGTATAATACGAAAACCTTTCCCAATTTAACTATTTTTGTACTATTAGGCGTTGCATACTCGGGTAATTTAGGTGGTATGGCAACCCTAATAGGCAGCCCACCTAACGCTATTGCCGCTTCAGCAGCTAACTTAAGTTTTTCTGAGTGGCTTAGCTGGGGTATGCCCATGTTTGCACTATTATTTCCTTTGATGATTTTAGTACTGTTTATACTCTTTAAACCAAAATTTCCTGACACCGTTACTATCAAACTACCTAAAGTAAAACCTAGCTGGCAGCGCAGCATGGTCATCGCTATTTTTTCTTTAACAGCTTTAGGTTGGATTTTTAGTACGCCATTATCAACAGTGTTTAGCATTAATAGTGGCTTTGATGCCATGTTAGCCGTATTGGCTATTGTGTTATTGACCGGCTCAACGTGTTTGTCTTTTGATGAGTTTATTAAAAAAACCAACTGGGGAATTTTAATTTTATTTGGTGGTGGCTTAACCTTAAGTGCATTGTTAAAAAGCTCAGGAGCCAGTTTATGGCTAGCCAATGTAATTAGCAGCCACTTACCTGCTGATTATTCTTGGTTGGTGTTGTTGATTATTTGTGTTTTTGTTATTTTTTTAACTGAGCTAGTAAGTAATACAGCAAGTGCTGCTTTGTTAGTGCCACTTTTTATGACGGTTGCATTAGACCTAGGATTACCGCCTGTAGGTATTGCAGTAATTATTGCTTTATGTGCCTCTTGTGCTTTTATGCTACCCGTAGCGACACCACCTAATGCAATTGTTTTTTCCTCTGGTTTAGTACCCCAAAAACAAATGATGCGTGCTGGCTTAGCACTTAACCTAACCTTTGCTATCGTTATTGCTACTGTAGCTGAGTTGTTTTTTTAGCCCTTTATATTTAACCCTTTTCAATCTTGAATTTAGGAGTT
>Ga0209081_1001706_pt1 | contig 13047 bp, 10 predicted proteins | sample GOMGulsemesocosm_4_FD_184636 | JGI IMG/M metagenome (GOLD analysis project Ga0209081, IMG submission 184636) | Methane-oxidizing microbial communities from mesocosms in the Gulf of Mexico - GOM15B Gulf of Mexico (SPAdes) (version 2) | ecosystem: Environmental > Aquatic > Marine > Cold seeps... | reverse complement strand
AATTTTTGGTTTCTTAAAGTATGGCCACACTGGCATGTTCGAGCCAAAGGGGTGAGTCAAATCTACAAGTACTTTTTTTCCCATGGTATTGCTCCTGTAATGAGTGAGAAAATTGGGGTAATTTTTTGATTAGGGTTTCGCTGGACAATTTTTTAAATTAAGAATCTGACGTGCCTCATCGGGGCTTGCTATGGATTTATCTATCTCTGTCACCATGCGTTTGGTGCGCTCAACAAACTCAACATTAGATTTAGCCAGTTGCCCTTTGCGATAGTAAATATTGTCTTCCATACCGACGCGAAGATGGCCGCCCAAGGCTAAAGATGCGTTCATAAGAGGTAAGTGACCTCTGCCTATACCCAGCGCTCCCCAGGTAAAGTTATCGCCCAAGTGCTGTTGGCATATATCCAGCAAGAAGAGAAGATTTTTGACTTCTGCCGTCATCCCGCCAGGAGCACCCAGTACAAATTGAAAGTGGGGGCGTTCGTCCAACAGGCCTTTTTTAAGGTAGTAAAGCGCGTTATAAATCATGCCGGCATCGAAGATTTCGATTTCAGGCTTAACGCCATGCTCTTTCGTCGCGACAGCGAGTTTTTCGAGAAACTTTGGGCTGTTTTCAAAAATTGTTGCGTGGGCCCAGTTCATGGTTCCAGCATCGAACGACGAAATTTCTGGTCTCAGCTCTTTCAGGGGGCGCATTCGAAGCTCGTCTGCTGGGAGCGCGTTCGGGTCACTCAGATCTCCCCCAGAGGTGGTTAAATTAATGACAATATCGCAACGGCTACGAACGAGCTCTACCGTTTCCTGGAACTTATCAAAATCCATTGATGCCCGACCCTCATCATCACGCACATGAATATGAGAGATGGAAGCCCCCGCTTCCCAGCAGCGCACAATTTCATCTGCCTCGTCTTGAGGCGTCAGGGGAATGTATGGGGTGATCTCCTTTGTCGGCCATGCGCCAGTACAGGCAACGGTCAGTATTACTCTATCGTCAAGTGACATAGTGGGGCCTCGTATTGTTTGTCGTCGACAAACCGTTTTAATTGCCACTCCAGTTTTCTAATTCGGCTAAGCATCTTTCACAGAATAGTTTGGCGATCTTGCTTTCATCGAATGTACTGTAGTGCGATTCGGTTGTACCGTAATAATGTCACACTTCGCCCTTGGCTTGTCAAGCACATAGTGTCCCGCATTGTGGGTTTAATGTTTATAATTCAATACATATAGTGCTTGACATAGGGCTGTCGAAGTGTGATCTTAATGCGGTACAGTTGTACCGAATAATGATTTTTTATTGGTTTGAAACGACTGCGATGCCTGGCTAGTGTGATGGAATAACTTACGCTTTTGGCGATAGTTGACCCTGCGGGCAACTACCGCATCGAAACCGGCATTTTTGACTAATACAGCCCATTGCAAGGGGGAAGTTGATGGAAATTACTCGTTTTAACGCCGCGCGTCGCTATGACGCGCCTAAACACTATGACATGCGAGGCTTGCGCCTACAGGGCTTCGATGCCAGTTCGTCGACGTTCGCCTGGACAGGCTTGTCACATTTTCTGCCCGGTGGTGGAGCCGAAATGGACGCAAGCCCGCTAGAGAAGATCTATGTCGCACTGGAGGGCTCGGTGACGATAGAGCTTGAAGGCGGCCAGACCCATGTGCTCTCGCGGCTGGATAGCTGTTTTATTCCCGGTGGAGAAGCGCGTGCGATACGAAATGAAGGCAATGATATGGCCACTATGCTGGTCATCATGCCTTACTCGGAGAGCCGCTCATGAGTTTGCCTGCGATCGATTTATCGAAACTGTTTGATGTTGCAGGCAAGTCTGCCCTTGTGGTGGGAGCCACCGGCTCATTCGGTCAGGTTGTCTGCGCTACACTGGGAAAGGCGGGTGCAAAATTACTCGTCACCGCAGGCAATCGGGTCAGCCTGTCTGAGTTGACGACAGAGTTGAACGGCTCCGGTATTGCGGCCCTTGGCGTTGCCCGTCGCCCTGATAGCGAAGCTGATTGCGACGCAATTGTGTCGGCGGCAGTGGAGGCCTATGGCGGTATCGATATTCTGGTGGTGGCCTCAGGGATGAACGATATTTCCCCTATTGTGGACATGGCACTAGAGCGTTTTCAGAAAGTCATGTTGGCCAATGTCGAAGGGGCGTGGTTGATTGCGCGCGCAGTCGGCAAGCAGATGATCGCGCAGGGAAGGGGGGGCAAGGTTGTTTTTACCTCTTCAGCCCGTGGCAAGCTTGGCCACCCGGCGGGTTATTCGGCCTACTGCACATCAAAATCTGCCACCGATGGAATGACCAAGGCGCTGGGCTGTGAGTGGGGTTCTGCAGGAATTTCAGTGAACGCCCTTGCGCCCACGGTTTTTCGTTCTCCAGTAACGGCGTGGATGTTTGAAGACAATGAGAACGCTGAGAAAGTAAGAGAAGGTTTTCTTGCGCGTGTTCCGGTAGGACGTCTCGGTGAGCCAGAAGATTTAGCGGGGCCACTGTTGTTTCTCTGCTCGGCGGCGTCCAACTTTCACACGGGTCATGTCGTCTATGCAGACGGCGGCTATACGGCAGGTTGATTGAGTATGAGAAATTTACAGAATATAGCCGTTATCGGTGGTGGTCTGATGGGTGCGGGTATTGCTCAGGCGTTTGCTGCAGCCGATTATAAAGTGACTGTGTTCGAGCCGAATCAAGAAGTCCGGTTGTCGTTGCGACAGCGTGTCGTTGAGAACCTTAAACTTTTGGGCGCGGATGTCGCGATAGCAGAACGTATCGAGACATCCGGAGGTTTAGCAGAAGCCGTGGCGCAAGCCCATTTTGTGACTGAAGCTGCGCCTGAAAAGCTAGACCTCAAACGATCAATTTTCTCCGACCTAGAGCGCGTAGCACCTGTTAACGCAATACTCGCGAGCAACACCTCGGTTATCCCGATTACCCAAATCACTGAGGGGCTGAAAACCGCTCACCGTATGGTGGGTACTCACTGGTGGAACCCTCCCTATTTGGTGCCACTTGTGGAAGTCATTCAAGGGGCGCGAACTTCGCAACGAACCATTGACCACACGATGGCCTTGTTGCGATTGCTGGGCAAGGAACCTGCGCACGTTAAAAAAGATCGACCGGGCTTTGTGGCCAACAGGTTGCAGCATGCGCTTTGGCGGGAAGCCATAGCGATGGTGGCCGAGGGGATTTGCGATGCGAAAACCTTGGATACTTGTGTAAAGAATAGCTTTGGTTTACGCCTTCCTGTCCTCGGTCCTTTGGAGAATGCCGACATGGTGGGCCTGGACCTGACTCTCGATATCCACAAAACAGTGATCCCTGAGCTCGATTGCAGTGCTGGCCCAAACCCTTTTTTGGCGCAGCAGATTGACGCGGGCCGGTTGGGCTTTAAAAGTGGCGAGGGTTTTAGTGTTTGGTCAGAAAAAGAGATGAGTGAATTGCGAAAGCGGCTCTCTCTTCATTTGATGAAGGCACAAAGTGAAAGACACCGCGATGAAAGAATTAACGATGAAAAAAGCAACATAACTAGTACGGAGAATGCAAGATGAAAAAAAATTATAGTCCACTTGCTGTGGCAATTGCCTTGACGCCCATGCTGTCTTTGTCAGCCTCACTTGCGGCTGAGAATAGCGGTGCTTTCACCTTGGAAGAGGTTGTTGTTACGGCCCAAAAGCGAGCGCAGTCGATACAAGATATTCCGCTGACGGTCAATGCGGTTTCCGGAGAGGATTTGTCAGATTTTGGTGTTGATAACTTATTTAAGTTAGCCGACCTGATTCCCGGCATGGTGTTTTCTCGAGCCCCAGACGATGGACTTGCCCTGACGCTGCGCGGCCTTGGTACGCCGGCGCGCACTCAATCGTTCGACCAATCTGTGGCACTGTTTCTCGATGGTATGTTTCTGGGTAAGGGGCGAATGTATTCCTCTGCATTTTTTGACGTCGAGCGTGTCGAAGTCATCAAGGGAACTCAGAGCACCCTGCTTGGAAAGAACACTAGTCTTGGCGCGCTTAGTTTGACAACCACCAAGCCCGGCTCGGAGCTCGGGGGTAAGGTGCAGTTTAGCCGTGAATTTGAAGATGGGGGATGGGTGGCAGATGGAGGCATCGACATACCGATATCTGACACACTAGCCGTGCGTTTTGCGGGGCATTATGTGGATCAGAATGGTTGGGTAGAAAACGTATTGACGGGTGAAGATGTGCCTGCAGATGAAGAGCTCAGCTTCCGTGCGACGGCAGTCTATGCTCCAACTGAAACCCTGGATTTAACCTTTACTTATCAAACCTCTGACAGTGAACGGACGGGCAATGGATTTCAGTTTGTAGACCAGGGGGGGTACTTCAGTGATGAGGTGCTCGATATTATCGGCGAAGCCAGCTTGGATGATACGAAGGCTGCGATTTGTCCGGAGTGCCCAGGAGGAGAAAGCTTTCATGATACAGAAGTGGATCTAGCGGGTTTGTCAGTCGACTGGGATATTGGTGATTTAACCTTGACCTCGGTGACATCGCTTGCAAGTTACGATCTGAACTTCTTCGATGATTTTGATTTTGGTAATGCATTCGATGAGGTCACCTATGCCATTTTGAATCCGGGCGCCGTCGAAAGTTACAGCACTTACTTTGAGCGGAAAGAAAATTACGAGCAGTTTTCCCAGGAATTGCGGCTTGCGTCTGCCGCAGGCGGGAAAGTAGAGTATCTAACAGGTTTGTTTTATTTCAACAGCGAGTGGGAATCGTCTGAGGCACAGTATTTTAATACTCCAAACTTTCCACCCGCAGGCCCAACCGGCCAGATTTTCAACGGTCCGTTTACCAACAACTTCGATCAAGATACCGAGACTTGGTCTGCTTTTGGGCAGGTGACCTTAAACTTTTCTGATCAGTTTAGAGGAACCCTTGGGCTGCGTTATACCACCGAGGAAAAGGATGTTACGTTTGAGCGAGTTCAAAGTGGAGCCGCGACCTTGTGGAATTCGGTTATTAATCCGCCTTTTAGCTCGGCGCTTGAGTTTGATGATGACTTCCTGAACGGAAACTTAAATGTACAATTCGATGCCAGCGACGACGTAATGTTATATGCCGCTTATGGCTTGGGAAGCAAAACCGGTGGTTATGCAGAGTCGGCAGAAGTGGGAAGCGGTGATCCCTCTTTGAGTGTCAATGAGGGTGGCGCTCGCGTGGAGACGGAAGAAGCTCAGACCTTCGAGCTCGGTGCAAAAATGAAGTTGATGGATGGTGCTGCCAGTCTCAATGTCGCTCTGTTCAAAACAAACGTGAATGACTTTCAGGAAACATCCTTCTTAGTGAGTGAAGCCGGCGCGCAGTTTCTTACCAGAAATATAGACGTTGAATCCGAGGGTATTGAATTCGACGGCGTGTGGGCACTGACTCAGTCTTTGAGGTTAATGGGTGGCGCGACCTTTGCTGACACTGTTCACACAGATGACGGCAGCAAGCTCGCTCAGGCCCCTGAGTGGACGGGTAATGTTGGCTTTCTGTACGAGACCCAGGTGAACTCGGAAATGATGTTCTCTGCCAATGGGTTTGTGCGCTACCGCGATGAAATGGTCAGTCAGATTAACGAAACATTTCCCTCAGAAAGCATGACTAGCCTAGACCTCAACCTGAGCCTCATCGACATGGATGATAACTGGAAGGTCAGTCTAATCGGAACGAATCTCACCAATGAGATAGTGACTGATTTTAGCGGGCCTCCCGCAGCGCCGGTTGGCGCGCTATTTGGTGCTCCGACTGGAGACCAGGGTATTACTGCCGATGCGCCAAGTGCTCTGCGAACCATCAGATTGCAGTTCGGCTATAATTTCTGAGTGTGAACAGACTCTCTCGTCACAGCGAGAGAACCCAGCATCGTCCTTTAAGGAAAAGACAGATAGCTTGATCCTATTCTGTCGGGATGCTGGAAAAGAATCTAAAAATCGAGTGCCATTGTGTTATACAGTGGATTCTTACACACCTTAATCAGTCGCCGTTTCACGGCGAATTGTTCGAGGTATTTTCACAATACTATGGTCCTGCTAAAGCCTGTACAATAGCGCCTACTGTCAAATATAGGTCCGGGTCATGGAGCAAGAAATAGAACAAGTTGTAGAAGTTTACACACTCATTGTTGAGTTTTTTGTGAAATACAGTTTTCAGCTCTTTGGAGCGCTAATTGTTTTCTTAATCGGTATTTATGTTGCGCGCAAGGTCGACCGATGGGTATTCGCATTGTGTCAAAGCAAGGATGTCGATATCACGCTGAGCCGATTCGCGGCCTCTGCAGCGCGCATAACCACTATCACAATGGTGCTTATCATCACTCTGGGAAAACTCGGAGTGAGTGTTACTCCATTCCTGGCTGCAGTGGGCGCTCTTTCTCTGGGAGCTGGCTTAGCGTTACAAGGTTTGCTCTCAAATTACAGCGCTGGATTGAATATCGTGCTCACTCAGCCCTTTGTAGTGGGCGATACGGTTACTGTGCAAGGTGTCACGGGCATAGTGTCGGAAGTGCATTTGGCCTATACAGCTTTGATTGATGAAGACGGCGTGATAATCACCATACCCAATAAGCACATTGTGGGTGAAATTATTCACAACTCCCAAGCCGACAGTATGGTTGAGTTATCGGTAGGCATTGCTTACCAAAGTCAGCCGGAAACCGCCATTGCGCTGGTACAGAGCGCTCTGAAAGGAATTGAAGGCATGAGTGAGGCGCGTCAGCCATTGGTAGGAATCGACGCGTTTGGTGACAGCAGCATTGATTTGGGAATTCGCTTTTGGGCTAAAACTGAAAACCTTTTTGATGCTCGCTACAGAGCCAATTTGGCGATCTATAAGGCGTTTGAGGAAGGGGGAATTGAAATTCCGTATCCACAGGCTGAAATCAAGATTGTCTCCGGAGACGCTCTCTGATTTTTAGCCAATAAATACTTGGGCCGATGCCTAGAAAATTCGTCTTCGTCAAGAAGATTTTTGATGATAATAAAGCAATTCAAACCGGCTGTGGATGTTACAGACCTAGATTATCGGTATCGCAAGATCAACTGCCCGCGAGGCGTTGATGCATCAGGAATAGTACGGAAAAGGTCTTCCTTAGAAGCCAGGTTCCTCTTTTCAATTTCCACAGCGCCAACGGCGGAAATATTCATGGGAACACCCGTAAGGGCTTCATCTCTTTTACGGGCGGAAACAATGATTTCTTCCATGATGGCATTATTGGTCTGTGTCAGCGTCGGAAGCCTTGGTTGGTGGTTGGTGGCTGTTGCCGCGACACTAGACGCAATCGACTAGGCAATTTCTAGATTGCTGGGCTAGACTTGGCTGAGAGAGGAAGGGATGTATCTCGTAGGAAGTGGCTAGATAACACCCAAATATCAACAAGACGCGCGCCAAAGATGTCAATGAGCCTCTCTACAGTGAAGAGAAAACATCAAAACCTCGCATTGGGGGAGGGCTTAGGGAGTAGGATGCTAATTACCAAAAACAAAAACAGTGAGTCAATTCACTTGGTATTATCGATATTCCTCACTGTAAGCTTGATTTACGCTCTTATTATGACTAATGCCAAGGCCGAAGAGCTAGTGAAGCCACACAATATTTTTGAACTCACACTAGAAGAACTTCTAAAAATTGAAGTATCCGTTGCCTCAGGGAATCCGCAAAAACAGACCCTTGCTCCTTCCTCGGTTTCAGTGTTCAGTCGTCAAGAAATACAAAGCATGGGCATCAGCACCGTCGAACAACTGTTAAACTTTGTACCTGGATTTCAATCTACACGAGAGAGCGTTACAGGTGACGGCTATAAGATTACCGCTCGAGGTCAGAGTAATACGCAGCTTACAGAAAGCATTCTTTTTCTTCTGGACGGCAAGCGAATGAATGCAGAGCTTGCCGGCGGCGCAATGGAATTCAACCATTTTATTAGCACCGCCAATATTGAGAGGGTAGAAATATTACGAGGTGCCAACTCCGCCCTGTACGGAAGCGGTGCCCATTCTGGCGTGGTCAATATTATAACTGTTTCAGAGCTAAATGAGGTTCAGGTAGCCATCGGAAATATAGGCCAAAGGGAAATTAATTTAAACTACTCTGCAGCGATATCCGAAGCAAAAATTAGTTTATTTGCTCGCACATTTTCTGACAATGGTGATAATTATGATGATGCGTATTACCAGTCGATCAATCAGAATTTCGAGTCGATTAACGATGCTAGAAGAGGAAAGGATTTCTACATTAAGCTAGGCTGGAATGAGCAGTTTCAAGTTAACCTTCACCATGTAAGCGTAAGAGAACAAGGTTTTTTTAGCTTTCCGCCAGAGTCGGCATTTCCAGATGATAGAGCATCGCAGCAAGAGAATTCTATATATGCAAGATACGAACTAAAAACCGACAGGTATTTTCAGCTAAGCCTATCAGGGGCGTACTCAGACTTCCAGAGAAGTCAAAATACTTCGATCAGAAATACGACAGGTTTCTATGACAAAATAGTTAAAATATCCGATAGGGAGTGGATAATTGACCTTGAATCCAGCCTTACGGTATTTGATAAGCATTATTTGTCAGCCGGGGCTGAGATACGACGAGTCATTGAAGCATCTGTCAATCAATTTGATAATGAAGCTGCGCCATCAGGAAATGTTGTTTTTAGCCATAACCGTCAAAACGATCTAGATAAGCGACAAGTACTCGGGCTGTATATTCAAGATCAATACAAAATTAGTAAAGACCTAGAGCTTACCGCTGGAATACGCTACGACGACTATTCAGATTTCGGTGAAGAGCTGTCTCCGCGAGCTTCTCTCGTTTACGGCAGCGACTACGGCTCTATATTTAAATTGATCTACAGCAAAGCCTACAGTGCTCCAAACATCCGACAATTAGGGTCTTCAATCGTCGGCAATGTAGAACTCAAGGCTGAATATGTGCAATCAAGCGAACTTTCCTGGGCTCATCAGTTTGAAAAATCGCTATTTAGTTTAACTGTATTCCAAGCAAATTATGAAAATAAAATAACGACTATACCGCGCCCGATTACTGCTCCAGAAGGGGGGCCAAGAATCTTTGCAAATACTGGGGATGTGTCGGCAAAGGGTGTTGAGCTAGAGTATTACGCATCTCTCTCTCCTAGATTCACACTGCGTTCAGCCTTAACAATACAGCACACTGAAGAAGACCCGCATTTTGTCGCGGAAAAAACTTTTTCTACAATCGCCAACTACAAAAATGACAACATCAACATCAACCTAAATGCTTACTATCACGGAGAGATGGAGCAGATAGGAGCTATTCCGGGAGTAGGTAATAGGAGGGTTCTGTTGGATGATTATTTTGTATTAAATGGGGCCTTGAGATATACCTTCGGTAATAATATGGAAGTTTTTTTTAGAATTCAAAACCTACTGAATGAAAACTACCAGTCAGCAACAAGAATGCTGAGAGTCTACGAGGGACTGCCAAATAGAGGGCGCAATACGTCGATCGGTCTCACTGTCACTTTCTAGACGGAATCATTTTTTGCAAGGCGTCACAGTCTGGTGCTGAAAGTGTATTTAGCCCACAACGCTTTGATTGATAAAGGTAACGTTATTAAGCTGTGATAAAGCAGAGGCGCGTGCCAGAATTGACAATCCTTCAAGTTTAAGGTGGCTTAGGCTGACCTAACTTCGGTAAAAAACCAAATTCTCTTCCGCCAGAAATGGCGAACTCACCTCATCATCTCGAGTACTTTTTCCGGGCCTAACAGTGGTATCGAGCTGTTTCGATACCGCGCAACGCGAGCTCATTTGTGAATAATCGTAAGGGTGGCGTTGTGTTCGCGTAATTATTGCGAGCGCTTACTATCGTTTAGACGCAGTGTATATAGGGTATGGGGGCCTTGCTTTCTGCTTGTGGAATGTCGTTTGTGCTTGAAATTGTATTTTAGTTGTAAAATAAAAATCTTTGATATAAATTTAACCTTTAAATTAAAGTGTAATTTACAGCTAATTTTCAATTTCTAATAACAATAACGAGGTGAAATCCATGAGTTCAAATAAGCACTTCTTCCGCCGTGACCACTTCAAGCTGGGAACGTTTTCCGCCAACTGCTCGGGTGGCCTAGCCGTGACCAAAGTTCCTGAACGCTGGGACAATAGCTGGGACAATAACTTGAAAATGGCCCAGCTGGCCGATGACGCAGGCTTTGATTTTTTGTTGCCAATCGCCCGTTGGATTGGCTATGGCGGAGAGACGAATTTCCATGGCAATGTGCTGGAAACTATTACCTGGGCGACAGCACTTTTGGCCCATACCAAGAATATTCACGTTTTTTCAACAATCCATACTTCCTGTAATCACCCTGTAGTTGTGGCCAAACAAATTGCCACCATGGATCAGATTGGTGCGGGTCGAGCGGGTTTGAATGTGGTTTGTGGATGGAACCGCCCTGAATATGAAGCTCTGGGTCAGGAATTGCCGGATGACCATGAAACCCGCTATGGCTATGGTCAAGAGTGGATCGATATTGTTAAACGTCTTTGGAAAGAAAATGAAGCATTTGATTATGAGGGGGCCTGGCACAAGCTCAAGCAAACTTATTCTTTGCCGCATCCTGTACAGGAAAGGGTACCTATATTTAATGCGGCGGGTTCTGCACTTGGCCGTGACTTCGCCGTGCGAAATGCAGACTATTTGTTTACCCCTGCTATGGATCTGGAGAAAACTGCGGAAGATATCAAGGACATCAAAGGGCAGGGTAAAGCGGTCGGGAGAGATGTTGGAGTATTAACTTTGGCATTTTCGGTTTGTCGCCCAAGCATGAAAGAAGCGATTGAATATCATCGATATTATGCTGAAGAGAATGCCGATTTGGGAGCGGTAGATAACATTACTCGCATCATGTTTGAAAATGCGGAATCTTTTCCTAAAGATCAGATTCTGCAAATGAAGCAGGCGATGGCCACTGGCCATGGTGGTTTTCCATTGGTGGGTGATCCAGACTCGGTTGCAGATGGGATTGAAAACCTGCACAAGGCGGGGTTTGGTGGAACGGTGCTGGGTTTCGTCGATTATGTCAAAGAAATGCCTTACTTCATTCAAGAGGTACTTCCCCGCTTAGAGCGAAAAGGCTTGCGCTTGCCGCTTGAACCTTAGTGTTATCCTTGTGCCCCGAGCGGGGGTTATTGTCGAGACGCGCGCAAGCATAGAGCGAAACGCACAGCCGCTAATGCGAGTGTTGTGTTTTTTGGTTATGCTAGAGCTAGTGTAAACCCATATCAGTCTAGGAATTCGATGAGCAATAATAATCTAAGTAAAGAAGGTTTTTTGGATAAGAAATGGCACTTGGCGACTAACCCAGATGAAGTGGCGTTAACGGAGCTTGAGTTTGCTTTGTTTCGAATTTCAGGAGCATTTGAGCGCTGGCAGGCTGAGTGTCTGGCCTGCTGTATAGAGGGCAATCTCAGCGGTACTGATAATGCGTTGTTGCATATGATTCGAATGCACGACCGTGCTAAAAGCATTTCCGAGCTGGCGCGATTACTCAATCGTGATGATCTTTCTAACTTGCAATACAGTTTGCGTAAAATGGCTAAGGCCGGGCTGATAGAAAAGGCCTCGGGGGAGAGCAAAAAAGGGGTGACCTATCAAGTGACGTTGAAAGGTGTGGAGGTAACTAATAATTTTGCGCGGTATCGTAAAGAATTACTACTGACCCTCACGGGTACCATTGGCAATGTAAACGGAAAGTTTGAAGATGCCTCCCAGGCCTTGAATTTGATGGTGGGCATGTATGATCAAGCCGCTTGTATTGCCGCGTCGCACAAACTTAGCTAGCACTATGAAGAAAACGCGGGTGCGTCATACGTAGTGCGGCACCGAGCGAGGATGTTAAGGCTGTGTATGGAGGTCAATAATCTCGGCAATTCTGCCATTTTCAAGCAGCCTGCTGTGTTCTTTATCAAAGGCTTGAAAGAGGGCTTTTGAGATATTTTTTTTATTCAAGGTGATATAGAGCGGTTGATTCCCGCTGGGCAGTTGGTGTGCCAATTTAAGGCTATCGTCGAAGCCATTTACCTTGATGCGATAATCCGCCACTCGCTGGGCAACGATAATAGCGTCCAGTCGACCCAGTGCCAGCATAGGGAAGAGTTGCTCGGCGCTGTTTACTAAAACCTTTTTGATTTCTTGGTCTTGGTCCAAGCGCGGGTAGTGGACAGCGTATCTGAGTAGGCCCACTCGCGGTAGCAAAAGTAAGTCTTCGTAACGACTAATGCTGCGTGGATCTTCAATACGGTTATAGACCGCTAACGGATTCTCCGTAAGGTAAGGGTGGGACAAATAATACAGGTATGATTCGCGTTCCGTTCTTTTGTTGGCAAAGCTTAAAATATCGATGTTACCGTGCTCAATTTTTTTCAGGCAGGCATGCCAAGCACAGTACTTTAGCTTTAATGTGATTCCCAGATTCCGAGTGATCTCTTTGATAATATCTATATCTATCCCTTTACTGCCATCCGCATTAAAGTCGTCGCCGGGAATGATAAAAGGCGGTGCAGGGTGTACTGCGAGGGTGAGTTCTTCAGCAAAGCTGTGTGAAGACAGCGATGCTAATGCGAGGAGCAGGCTAATCAGCAGGGCGTATCTACTCATCTATTGGCATCTAGTGGATCGATTCGGACGGTCGCTGTAAAGGGTAAGGTTGATATAGTAGGCTGCCTGTACAAAGCTGGTGCGCGGAATCCCTTAATAATAGTGTGAAGAATCAAGTGAGTCAATTTTCCTGAGGAGCTAGAGTCCCCAAAAGACCGGAAGGCGATGAGGTGGCTAGGCATGCGATTCCTTGATGCCAATGCCGAGGCGGCGCGCGCTCAAGAGTTCAGTTAGCGGAATGCTCCTTCTTTTGGAGTCCACTTGCCGAACAACCTAGCTTCCTGGAGAAGAAAGTGGGTTGCGAAGGGAATGTCACGGGCGCTTTAGGTGCTAGGTCTTTCCAGATTTCCATCAGTTGGCAAGGTTTTTAAAAAAACAATTGAGGTGACAGCATCACTAACCGTCTT
>Ga0209081_1001705_pt1 | contig 13048 bp, 10 predicted proteins | sample GOMGulsemesocosm_4_FD_184636 | JGI IMG/M metagenome (GOLD analysis project Ga0209081, IMG submission 184636) | Methane-oxidizing microbial communities from mesocosms in the Gulf of Mexico - GOM15B Gulf of Mexico (SPAdes) (version 2) | ecosystem: Environmental > Aquatic > Marine > Cold seeps... | reverse complement strand
ATTTAAAAGGTTACACAACCTATGTGAATAGAACCTTTATGGAAATGGCGCTTATGAATGAAGACCAATTACTCGGGTTTAATCATAATGTTATTCGTCACCCTGATATGCCTAAAGGCGTGTTTAAACTTCTTTGGATGACAATAAAAAAAGAACATGAGTTTTTTGGTTTTGTGAAAAACTATCGAAGTGATGGCCGTTTTTATTGGGTTTTTGCCAATATCACCCCCGAGTATAATGAAAATGGTAAATTATCTGGATATTTATCAGTAAGAAGAACCCCTCCCACGTCTGCAATAGCGGTAATAAAACCTATATATCAACAAATGCTGCAAATAGAAAAATCAGCAAGTTCAGATAAAATTGCAGAGGAAAAGTCGGTTGCTTTTTTACAGCAACAACTTGATGATTTAAATATTAAATATCAAGACCTTGTTATTAACTTGTTTAATGAAAAATAAGGGATAAAAACATGAATAATAACTCAGTAAAAATTCATCAATCAAATAAAGTCTCAGCTAATATTCCATTATTAAAAACAAAATTTAAAATGTATGCTGCCTCATTAGCGTTAGTCGCTTTTTCGATGTTTATCTATGTGTTTTTATTACATGGCTTAGATTGGTTTATTTTAATTGCCGCCATTGTGATTGCGACAATATCCGCGAAAATATTTACTGGCTTTGGCGAGTATATAACAACATTAAAAAATATAAATGATGTGTTGATTTTGGCCAATAAAGGCCATTTTACTAACAGAATAACGAAAACTAAAGGGCAAGGTGAAGTTGGCAAAGTAGCTTGGGAATTAAATGAGTTTTTTGATATTTTAGAAAACTATTTTAATGAAGTTAACACTTGCTTTCGTTATGCCGTTAAAAATGACTTTTCACGACCTACTTTTCCAACGGCTTTACCAGGCTTATTAAAAGAATCGTTAGAACATATAAATTTATCTATTGAAGCCATGGGTAACAATGTTGAATTTATCTCTAAAAATGCGCTTACCAGTAATTTATATGAGTTAAATGCTAATATACTTATTGATGATTTGCATGATAGTCAGCGTGATTTCAATAAAATAATAGACGAAGTAAATCAGGTTGAAACATTAGCAAAAGAAAATGTCGCCTCAACTGAAGTGAGTAGTGAGGTAGTTAAAGAAATTAATCAAGCCCTTAAAAGTATAAATAATAATGTGTCATCGGTAGCAAGTGTTGTAAATGAACTAAACGAAGATAATAAGAAAATTTCAGAGGCTCTTTCTGCTATTACAGCAATATCAGGGCAAACTAATTTACTGGCTTTAAATGCTTCTATTGAAGCGGCAAGGGCAGGTGAGCACGGTAGAGGTTTTGCGGTAGTTGCGGATGAAGTTAAAGTGTTATCTTCTCGGACACAAGAAATTGCCGATGAAATTGCAAAGATTATACAGTCTTTTTCTCAGCGGGTTCATGATATTACCGAGCAAGCAGAGAAGTCTGTTTCGTTAACCACCTCTGCTAATGAACTTATTGATAATGTTTATGAAAATATTGAAACCTTATTAACATCATCAGTAAAAACAACTGAATATATAAAGATTGCTAAAGATCAAGCGTCTGCATCGTTGGTTAAAGCGGACTTAATGGTATTTAAACAACATGCTTATCGCGCTCTTTCTGGCGATAATGCTGAAACAAGTCGTGAAATTGTTAGTACGGATCATCATGATTGTTTATTTGGACAATGGTACTTTGGTGAGCAAGATACCCGTTTTGAAAATACCGTAAGCTTTTCAAAAATTGATGCTCCACACCAACAAATGCACGAATCAATAATGCAAGCGTTAAGTGGCTTTGATAAAGGCTGGCAAGAAGACGAAAGTATTAGAAAAGAGATTGTTGATAATATTAAAGAGATGGAGGCATCTAGCAAGGTATTGATTAACCAGATAGATGAGATGGTTATAGAAAATAATAAACATTAGCCTACGCGCTTTTAAGATTAGAGTTAAGTGTAAATATAGGTATTAAATAAGTATTGGCTTAGGCTATATTTACACTGTCATATTGTTCAATTACAAGCCCGTATGATATTGGCTTACGGTTGATTGCGGAACTAAACTATCAATGGCTGCTATAACGTTATCTTGATCTGCCTCTTTAACCATTAATAATTGTTCAAAATGCCTAACTAACTCTGCTTTATCGGGTGATGCTTTATCACCAGCGCCAATATTAGTTAAATCAATCATAAAACCGTCGAATAAGTTATTAAGATCATTAACGATTTCCATATTCAAAAATTGATCTTGGTTATAAATGTTTGGATAGCCAGCTTTTTGTTTATCAATAGCAAAATTATCACCTTTGAGATTAGTGATGGTTGTTGACTTATCACATGAGAGCATACAACCATTATCAATTCTTGGTTTTTCACAACCAACACTTTGTTGAAAGAAGCACTGCCTACTCGTCATTAATAGAATAGGGTGGTAGATGCTATAGAACAGCTTGAAATTTTTAGGTCTGGCAATATTTCTAATTTGTTGCTTATTAATTTCGTTAGAAATAAAAGCACCGCTACAATCAAATTCTTCTTTAAATGCCATTAACGCATAAGAATTAGTAGTATTTAAAAAGGGTCCTGCTATCCACTTAATACCTAATCGATATGCTTCATAAGCAATGCCTGTATTATTAGTCACAATGAAGCTTGGCTTAACTTGCTGTAAAATATTCAAGGCTACATCATAATCCTTACCTATTAATACCGATGGAAACCAAGGGATCAAACGTGGATTTTTATTGAAAAAATCAACATATTTAGTACAGCCGCGTTTGTATGCGTCAGGTAGTTTGAAATAAACATCAGCATTACTTTTTTCGGTTAAATGTATATCAGCTTCATCACAAATAAGTAGTGACAATTTAGCCTTACTCGTATCAGATTTTGGGTTGTTTTCAAGTGTTGGTAGCACGACTTCGGGCAATATTACTTTGTTATTATTTAACAATAGCGCCAGTTGTTTTTTTAATATGGTTAACTCTTTAAAAGGAATGCTTAATCCGTGAGTTAAGTTATCAGTATTTAATTCGGTTAAATTAAAGTGACTATTATTAAAGCTTTTAAAACGTTTGTTAATGACACTTTCATCAATACTTGCTTGATCGCTTTTAGACAATAAGTTTGTTGATTGCACTGTAAATACTTGCTGCTCAATATTAGCCACTATTTTTAATGGCTCATTCAGCGCGCCAATAAAACTTAATGTTAAAGATGGTTTTTCAATGCTTAAACATTTAATTTTATCAAAAACGGTCGCTTTAATTTCTTTATTTTGCTGATGAAGGTTTTGTTCTACTTCATGTATTTGCACCACAGAGATAGCATTGCTTTTATCCACTGCGTGTTTGGTTGAATTATCGCGCGGATTATCAATAAACATTGACTGATTTAAATCGCCTTTTAAGAAGGCATTGGAAAAATCACGGTTAAATACTTGATACAAACGCTCGCCGTCTTGGGTTAATTCACCCGTAGTAACAAAGCCGTCGATTTGTTTTCGAAAGCTATCCACTACAGTGTGTACATAATTAGCACCTTTAATGCGGCCTTCAATTTTAAAGGAATGTACGCCAGCATTTATGAGTTCAGGTAAATCAAAAAAGGCAGAGTTATCTTTTATATTTAACGGAAAATTGTTACCTGATGGTGTAGTTTCATATTCTTCACGACAAGCTTGGCTACAGCGGCCTCGATTACCCGAATTACCAACACTGGCAGAAGTTGAATAACATAAACCAGAAAAGGCAACGCATAATGAGCCGTGTACAAATACTTCTACTAAGGTATCGTGCTGTTGCGCTACTGTCGTTATGGCGCTGATTTCTCTTAAATTTAACTCTCTTGATAAATTAACCCGTGAAGCCCCTAATTTTTTTAAAAAAGGAATTTGTCCTGCGTTATGGGTGGTCATTTGAGTTGATGCGTGAATGTCTAACGTTGGAAAGTGCTTTTTAATTAAATGAAATAGACCTATATCTTGCACAATAACACCGTCTAGCGTGGTATTGCTCAATTTACTCAATAGCTTAGCTAATGTTTTAAATTCACGCTCTAAAATAATAATATTTAGCGTTAGAAATATCTTACATTGATACTGGTGAGCTAAACGAATAATTCCCACTAGCTCATCAAAGTAAATATTTGAGGCACGGTTACGAGCATTAAAGGTATCTAAGCCACAATAAACCGCATCAGCACCTGCAATAATAGCGGCCTTAATAGCATCAACATCACCGCCTGGAGCTAATAATTCAATGTTAGGAGCTATGTTAGGGTTTATGTTAGAACGGGTGTTAGAATTTATGTTACAGCTTGTTTTACTATTCATTTTTTCACTTTTAATATGGCTTTATTTAACTTAACTTTTGAGAAGGGGGATTTTACCTGTATAATTAGCGGATGAATAGCGCTAAAAGTGATCCCTCATACATGTCGAACGATACAACATTACCTATACTTTACTCTCTGAAAAATTGTCCTTATGCGATGCGCGCTAGAATAGCTATTTTCTATTCTCAACATGCTGTGATTTTACGTAATATAACGTTAAATAATAAACCAAAAAACATGTTAGATGCTTCCTCTAAAGGAACGGTGCCTGTATTAGTACTATCTGAGCAAGAGCCAAAAATTATTGATGAAAGCTTAGATATTATGTTGTGGGCATTATCAAATAATGATCCTAGTGATTTGTTACATAAAGAAGACAGTAGCTCACTGCCTAACATGCTTAAATTAATAGCGACTTTTGATAACGAATTTAAAAGTTGTTTGGAAGCTTATAAATGCGCCAAACGTTACCATGAAGACAATCTAATTGACTGTCGTCAGGCGTGTGAAATATTTATTAAAGATCTAGAGCAACGCTTAACGGAGTCATGTTTACCGGGACATAGGTTTTTAGTGTCAACAAAACTAAGTTTAGCAGACATTGCGCTATTGCCTTTTATTCGTCAGTTTTCCAAAGTTGAACGACAATGGTATCTGCAATCACCCTACCCACACGTTAGAAATTGGCTTAATAACTTCTTACAAAATGCAATGTTTGCAAAAGTTATGGCAAAATATCCGCTTTGGTCTCCAAATAGTGAAAAGATTATCTTTCCGACGTGAGTTCATAGAAGTAGTTAGAAAAATTATGATTGATCAGCAGACTTGTTTTACTCCTTTTGGTATTAGCCTTGAGAGCTACGAATTACCCAAACGTTTTACTTTCCCTATTTGCTACCAGCCTCATCCTTTGTGTTTATTAGCCGTAGAACAGTTACAGCGGCAATTAGGCTATCAATTAGACTCTTCATTCGATAACGCCCCCATATTACAGCAAGAGCTTATTCAAACAGGGAAAATGTTTGGCGTACTTTTAGTTGAAAATAAACAAGGAGAGATTGGTTATCTTTGTGCTTATTCAGGAAAGCAGCTTAGTTATAATTACCTACTGAAAAGTGATATTAAGTTTGTGCCTACTGTTGTTGATCTTGACGCTCAAAGTGACTTTTATGCTAAAGAAAATGAGATTATAAATCAATTAAATTATCAAGTTGAAAAGCTAGAATCAGCGGTAGAGCTTGATAAATGTAAGCGTTCACTTACATCATTAGTAGAGAAACAAAATAAAGCGTTTGAGCAACAGCGTAATGTAATGACGCTAAATAAACACGCTCGAAAAAAAGAACGCAGCCAAGTAAAAGATAACTTAGTAGATAATGCGTTAGCAAACTGTTTAAAACAATTAGCACAACAAAGTGTGAATGATAAAAACACACTGAGAGATTTAAAACATTATTGGGCTGAATTGATTGAACAAGCACAACAAAAACTATCAAACTTAACCAATGAAATTACGCAGCTAAAAAACCAGCGAAAACGACTTTCAACACGATTACAAAAAAAGCTTTTCAAACAATATCGTTTATTAAATAGCGCAGGTATTGAAAAAGATCTGATGGAAATTTTTCAACAAACACCTTTTCCTATACCGCCTGCAGGCACAGGCGATTGTGCCGCACCTAAATTATTACAATACGCCTTTAAACAGCAACTTAAACCGTTAGCGATGGCGGAATTTTGGTGGGGAAAAACGCCTAAATCTGAAATACGTCAACATAAAAAATTTTATGGCGCATGCTCAGGAAAATGCCAGCCTATTTTAACGCATATGCTCGAAGGCATGGAGCTTGATGAAAATCCCTTATTGGTAAACCCCGCGCAAGGTAAAACACTGAAAATTGTTTATCAAGATGATGCGATAGTGGTGGTAAATAAGCCCAGTGAATTTTTATCAGTACCGGGGAAGAATATTGAAGACTCGGTTTATTTACGTATAAAACAACAATTTCCACAAGCAACAGGAGCACTCATTGTCCACCGATTAGACATGTCAACGTCAGGCTTAATGGTATTAGCGCTAACAAAGCGTGCGCAAAAAAGTCTTCAGCAACAATTTATTAATCGCACCATTAAAAAACGTTATGTGGCAATATTGGAAGGCGATATTCAAGAAGAGCTAGAGCAAAAGCTACTTAATCAAGCGCAGGGAGAGATTAACTTACCTTTACGTGGCGACTTTGAAGACAGACCAAGACAGTTAGTTTGCTTTGACCACGGTAAAGCTGCCAAAACGCAATGGCAAGTAATTGAAACAGTTGAAGGAAAAACAAAATTGTATTTGTACCCTGAAACAGGACGAACGCATCAATTACGGATACATTGCGCTCATGTGCAAGGTTTAAATATGCCAATACTGGGTGATGATCTGTATGGAGGTAAAGAGCCTGAATATAAGGAAAATGGCAATAATAACGTCGACAGTCATAGCCGTGTTGATAATAAACAGACTCAAAGATTACATTTGCATGCACAAAAGTTAACTTTGAGCCATCCTATTACTAAAAACATAATGACGTTTGAAGTAGCGGCTGATTTTTAAGCTTCTTTCACTTCTGCATTGTGATAAACGTTTTGTACATCATCACAATCATCTAACATGGCAATAAACTTTTCAAAATTAGCTAAGTCGTCTTCGCCTTCAATATCTATATACGTTTGTGGCACCCAAGTTATTTCTTCAACTTCTAGTTCAAATTCAGGCATAGAGTTAGCAAACTCTGTTTTGATTTTGAAAAATTCAGTATGTGGTGCGTAAACAGTAATAATGCCCTCTTCAAGTTCAACGTCTGTTACATCAATCTCAGCCATCATTAGGTTTTCTAAAACAGTTTCGTCGTCTTCACCTTTAAAAGCGAATACCGCTTGATGATCAAACATATGTGATACCGTGCCTGAAGAGCCAACTTTTGAATGTGTTTTAGTAAAACATTGACGAACATCTTTAATCGTTCGGTTACCATTATCGGTTAAACAATCAATAATAACCATACAGTTACCGGGGCCAAAACCTTCATAGCGTGCTTCAACAAAATCTTCACCACCTGCTCCAGAGGCTTTTTTAATTGCATTATCAATTACGTGCGTAGGAACTTGATCTTTCTTAGCTCTATCAATTAAGCCACGTAATGCTAAATTACCGTCAGGATCTACTCCGCCATTTTTAGCACAAACGTAAATTGCTTTACCGTACTTTGAATAAACTTTGGTTTTTGCGCCAGCGGTTTTCGCCATAGATAATTTACGGTTTTGGTAAGCTCTGCCCATTTTAAATGTTTCTTATATTGCCTGAAAAATAATGCTCTAGATTCTACATTCCCAAAGCTCTGTTGACTAGAGGAAAGCACAGTAAAAAATAAAAGACTTGAAAAGCTCGTTTGTTTTTAGAGATTAATAACGTAAATCATTACCGAAATAACTTAGTGATAGTCTTGAACTTTTCACCTTCAGCTATTTTTTGCCATTCAAAAACTAACATTTCAATACTTGTTAAAGTCACACCAAGCTGCTCCATACGTGCTAAACCTAATTGGTAGTTTTTAGCAGTACGAGATGAAACGCCATCAATGAGTACAAATACATCATAGCCCTCAGTAATCAAGTCTTGTGCTGTTTGATACACACATATATGTGCTTCAATGCCAACTAAAACAACTTGCTTACGGTTGAGGGATTTTAGTTCTTGCTTAAATTTTTGATTAGCTATTGCACTGAAAGAGTTTTTTACTATGGGTTCAAGATCAGGATAAAAATCAGATATTTTATTAGCAATTGAAGGAATCGTTGATCCTAATTTATCTGGTAATTGCTCCACCCAAAGCGCGGGAACAGATAACAGGCTACTTGCTTCAATTAGCGTTTCGATTGTTGAAGATAGCGCTAATGCATCTTGCATTAAAGTCGCTAATTTTCCTTGTACATCAATCACTACAATGACTGATTCTTCACGTGTTAATTGCATTACTTTCCCCTTGTTTTTCGTCAAGCTTAACTTCAATATACGGTACTTGCTATTAACTATTAATATATTTTATACTTTATTCGTTTGTATTTTAAACATTACGCTAAATGTTAATTATAAGCATTAATTATAAAAAACAATATCAAGGAAGTAATCTAATGAATAAACTTATTTTCTGTTTTGATGGTACCTGTAACTCCCCACAAGATTCAGATGACTTCTTTGAAGACTCTAGTATCAGTAATGTATTAAAATTACATGCTTTTTTTGGGGGTAAACTTAACCCCATGAACGAGAGCAATAAAACATTAAACAATCAACACAGTTTTTATTACAGCGGTGTAGGTACTCGCGGTAATTGGTTGAAGCGTAAATTTAATGCGTTGTTTGCACCACCCTATGGTGATATGGATGATATTCTTGATGAAGCACATGCTGATTTGAAAGCACACTTTTCAGAAGGAGATGATATTTACATTTTTGGTTTTAGTCGTGGTGCGGCTATTGCGCGAATGTTTGCAGCTCACTTACCACACAAAGTTAAGTTTTTAGGTGTTTTTGATACGGTTGCGGCAACGCGAGGATCACTCGACTTAAACCCTGATACTTTTCCTGCCAGTGGTATAGTGTTTGAAAATGGTACGCTAGGCTCTCATATTGAAAAAGCCGTACATTTATTATCATTAGATGAAAAACGAATTTTGTTCCAACCAACCTTATTTAATTATGATGAAAGAGTGACTGAAGTTTGGTTTGCAGGTGTTCATTCTGATATTGGTGGTAGTTATTGGTTCGATGGTTTGTCAGATGTTACCTTACAATTTATGTTAGACAGTGTTAGCAATGAACTATCTATTATTGATGTAGAAAATATTGATTACGCAAGTCTTAGTATTGCCGGTGCGCAAGACACTATTTGTATGGACGACCTTAATATAAAACCGTTAATTGATGGTAAATTACATAGTCAAGTTCGCACTAACACTAATTCAGCCACGCTAGCACCTCGATTAATTAGAGTAAATGTGGCAGATGTTAGATCGAAGTATATTCCTGTTATCCATTACAGTGTTGCAGAACGATTTAAGTTAGTAAGTGATTACCGACCGTATTCTTTAAGAGATGCAAGTTTTCAAATAATCAATAAACAAGGCATTATTGGTGACGTTCAACATGGTATCACTAGTTTTTATTGATTTTTTGTGTGAACACTGCATGCTTTTGTATAGAGCTGATACAATAAAACCCTACTGACTCATCATTTTCGGAAATTTCTCACTTATGAACAACCAAACTTCAATCAATAGCAAAGTACCTGATATATCTATCGTTATTGACTTTTTAAAAAAACTGCAAGATCAAATTTGCCAAGCACTAGAACAAGCTGATGGTAGCGGTAAATTTATTGAAGATAATTGGAAACGTAAAGAAGGTGGTGGCGGTCGCACTCGCGTAATGACCAATGGTGCTGCAATAGAGCAGGGCGGCGTAAATTTTTCGACTGTTTCAGGTGACAAGTTACCACCATCAGCAACAGCTCATAGGCCAGAGTTAGCTGGTCGTTCATGGCAAGCTTGCGGTGTTTCTCTCGTTATTCATCCTAAAAATCCACATATTCCAACATCTCACGCCAATGTCCGTTTTTTTATTGCAGAGAAAGAAGGAGAAGAGCCTGTATGGTGGTTTGGTGGTGGTTTTGATTTAACACCATTTTATCCAGTCGAAGAAGATGTGCTGCATTGGCATCAAGTGGCGCATGATTTATGCCAGCCATTTGGAGAGCAAGTTTATAGTGATTATAAAAAATGGTGTGATGAATATTTTTACCTAAAGCATCGTGATGAAACTCGTGGTGTGGGTGGGTTGTTTTTTGATGATTTAAATAAGTGGAATTTTGACGTTTGTTTGAATTATATTGAAGCCGTAGGGCAAGGGTTTATAGAAGCATACGTGCCAATATTTAACCGCCGTAAAAATGATAAATATACTGAACAACAACGACAATTTCAGCTCTATCGACGAGGCCGATATGTTGAGTTCAATTTAGTCTTTGATCGAGGCACTTTATTTGGCTTGCAGTCAGGTGGTAGAACTGAGTCTATTTTAATGTCGATGCCGCCATTAGCTCGTTGGGAATATAACTATCAAGCGGACGAAAATAGTGATGAAGAAAAACTAAATCACTATTTAATTCCACGTGATTGGTTAACTGAGTTGAAAGGTTAGAAATTACGAAGAATAACTATTCCCAAGTAAATGCTGGATAAGTTGGCAACGTTAATAGCTCTGATGTTCCTGCTGCCACGTTGCTTTTCGCTTGGGTGATTAAGGTTTGTTCTATCTGAGTCGAAATCTCAGTTGTAGGGGAAAAAATATATTCAGAAAGAACAGTGATTTCGGCTGGTGTGCTATTTTTATTTTCTTTTGTGTGACTACAAGAGAAAGTGAAAAGTACAGCAATAGTTAATGCTAAGTTTTTAGTGTTAAGTGAGGCTGTATTAAGTTTAATCGCATTTAATTGTCCATTATTGAGCTAAAGCAATGGCAATATAATAAGGTGAATTGATCAAATGTCTATTAATAACTAGGGTTTGTTTAAAAGGCGCAACCTATTAAAGTAACAGGTTGCACCGTTTTATTACTGTTTAATACCTTCAATATATAAATTTAGCTCAACATTATTAGATGCAGGCCCTAAATTCATTTTAATAGCAAAATCAGTTAATGCTATGTTTGTTGTTCCGCTAAAACCAACACGGTAACCACCCCAAGGATCTTTACCTTCTCCAACAGTTTGTGCGTCAATCGTTATTTCTTTGCTAACACCATGCAAGGTTAATGTACCTGTAATTGCTAATTTTCCATCACCTTTGTCAGTAACTGAAGTGCTAATGAATTTGGCATTGGAAAATGCACTAACATCAAGAAAATCATCACTTTTTAAATGCTTGTCACGTTCGCTATGGTTTGAGTTAATACTACTTGTATCAATATTAACCTCAATTTTTGAGGCTGAAATCTGTGCAGCATCATAACTAAAAGTACCACCAAATTTGTCAAAACGACCTGTTAGCCAACTATAACCTAAGTGTTGTATTTTAAAATTAATTGATGCATGTGCGCCTTTACTATCAATAACATAATCTGCAGCATTTACTGACGGCAAAAAAGCGGTTGTGGCAAGTGCTGATGCGAATGCTAATTTAGTTAACTGTTTTTTCATTTAGGTTCTCCAATGGTTGGCGTTTGCCAATTATTCTATTTAGGGTGTTATCTTTATCAATAAAATGATGCTTTAGTGCTGCAAGTGCATGTAAAGACGCAAGAGCGATTAATAAATAAGCTAGCCATTTGTGGGCAAGCCCTGCAACGTCCGCTTGGTTTTCAATAATGGCGCCATAAGCGGGCACGGTAATAAATTCGAAAACGTCTATACCTCTGCCATCGGCAGTTGATATTAAGTAGCCAGCTATCATGATGATGAAAATCAGCCAATAGAGCAAAGTGTGAAGTGATTTTCCTGCTTTTACTTCGAATGCATTATGACTTTCTATATGGCGTGGTGTGATTTGTTTAAAACGCCACATTAACCTGATTATCATAAAAAAGAAAAATACTATGCCAATGCTTTTGTGCAGTGCAGGTGCAGTTTTGTACCACGAGTGATAATAAGTTAAGTCGACCATGTAATAACCGAGGGCAAATAAGCCAAAAATACTAATTGCTGATAGCCAGTGAAAAAATATGCTGGCATAGCCATAGTTTGCCTTTGTATTGTTAATATATTACTCCGAGTTTTTTCTTTATTCGAAAGTGTTCTTACGTGATTGAACCTAGTATGACTATTATTTAGGTAAATTAATATTGAAGCTTCCCTTATAACTTGTTAAGTTTTACTTAAGTGGATTTTGTCGTATCGATTTTGTCAATCATATAATTAAGAGTAAATAAATGACGCTAGAGCAACTGAAGATGTTAATCAAAGTGGCTGAATTGGGAAGCCTAAAAGCTGCTAGCGAAACACTTTTTAAGACGCAGTCTGCTATTAGTCAAGGAATCAAACAGTTAGAAACGCAATTAGGTTTGCAGTTATTTAGTCGCCAAGGTTATCGTTTGATACTAACTAATAATGGCAGACAAATTTACCAGCATGCACTTAAGTTACTCAATGAAGCGGAACAACTAAAACAGCTAGCATCATTTTTAACCGTGGGTAATGAAGCAACTGTGACAATAGCCATAGAAGCTTCCTATGATTTAAAGAGAATATTGCCTGTGCTTGAAATGACGCTGAATGAGTTTCCACTTACTCAGATCATTTTACGACAAGAATATATTAACGGTGCGATAGAAGCGGTGCAGTCAGAGCAAGCAGACCTCGCGCTGACCACAATAGATAACTTGGCGCTACAATCAGGAAAGTACGAGGCAAATAAGCTTTATCAAGGAAGTTTGTGCAATGTTGCTGCACCCAAATTTTTGAAACGCCATCCTAGGTTAACCTTAGTAATAGAGTTAAAAGATGAATATCAAATTGTGGTACAAGACTCAGGACAAAGCAGTCAAGGAATAAGTTACAGCGTGCAAGCAGGGCAGCGTTGTTGGTATGTAAATGATTTTAGTACTAAAAAAACATTAATTATGAGTGGT
>Ga0209081_1001703_pt1 | contig 13054 bp, 10 predicted proteins | sample GOMGulsemesocosm_4_FD_184636 | JGI IMG/M metagenome (GOLD analysis project Ga0209081, IMG submission 184636) | Methane-oxidizing microbial communities from mesocosms in the Gulf of Mexico - GOM15B Gulf of Mexico (SPAdes) (version 2) | ecosystem: Environmental > Aquatic > Marine > Cold seeps... | reverse complement strand
ATAACCTGACTTGTTGATCTGTAAGATGTTTACCCGACACAGAAAACTCCTTCGTTTATCTGTATCGAAATGTATCAGATCAACCGGCCAAGATAGTTGTCGCTGAACCGGTCAAGTTAATTGTCGCTTAATAGATAATCATATTTTTTACGGTAGTGGTACTTTTCGTAATTCGCAGGTTGATGGAAAAGGTATTACGCAGGATAAATTGGATTTAGCATCAGAGTTTGAAGCTCTTTACGAGAGCGATTACAAACGCTTGCAGCAGAAAATAGATATTATTCAGGGACGCCTATTTGAGAATGAGCTTAATCGGATTGATAGTGTAGCTCCCAGTAGACGTTCTCCAAGGTGTCGAATTAATTATTTTAACTTTTGGGGTAGGTCAATGCTCCGCCGGCTCATCTTTAAATTTTCAGGTTAGAGCATACATTTCCGGTTGTGCTTTAAATAAGTAGCTCTAGCGTTCCCTTGGCTCTTGCTTTCCATGTCAGATTTTTCAAATAGTGTGAGTATGCATTTTGGGAAAGTTTGGCGCGTAATGTTTTAGAGTCAGCGAGTTGTTCGATAGCTCCTTGCCATTCGGTAAGGTTGTCTGGCGTGACCAGAACAGCGCGGTCTTCGGTGAGCAGCTCTCTGATTGTGGGAAGGTCAGAAGCGATAATGGCTTTTGCGCTACTGAGGTATTCTATGACCTTTATGGGGCACATAAAGGTTGTACTGTCTTGAGTGCCAGCTTTATTGAAGACGTTTCTTTGGTAAGGGGCTAGAAGTATGTCGCAATGCTCACGGTAGCTTGCGGTTTCGTGATGTGCTTTATGCCCATGAAAGAATAGGTTGTTGCACTCGAGTTTACTTTCTAGCTTTTCAATCTCGGCCTGGTCTCCACCCACAATGTGAAAGTCAAAGTGAGCTAGCTCTTGAGCACAGTTTGTGATGACTTCTACACCTCTTCCTGCGTACAGGCTTCCTACATAGCCGACTTGAAGCGTATCTTTTCTTCCAGGCCAAATAGTTTTTAGCGGTTTGAGTACTGGGGCCCCGGCACCATTATGAAGCGCCGTGATTTTTCCGGCTAATTCCGGGTAGCGCTTAAGGTACAGGTGTTTTAAAGCGATTGAGTTAGTGGTGATCTGTTTAAGGTGTTTAGATTTAATCAATTGCTCAAACAGGAGTGTAGATATTTTCCCATCCTGCCAGATTGGAGCATGACTATCGAATATAGTAGGTATGCCAAGCTTTACGGATGCTATACAGGTATATACATACCTGCCAATGGCTGCATCAGGCCTGTTGAATATCAGTCTAAGTAGGCAGCAGAGAGAGTAGATGATTGATCTAAAGCGAATTCTGGGGGTAGGTAGATGTTTAATGCTGAAGGTCGGGTCTACACCATAATAATCGTGAATATCGTCAACCCCCGCTTCCATATCACTTGTCCTCTTTGGACAAAGAAGCTCTACATCGTGCCCGAGTGAGGCATAAGTGCTGCACATGTTCATGACATGTATGCTATTTGCTTTTCGGGAGGGGATAATCGAATTTGAAAGATAAGTGATTTTCATTTTATAACTTCAAAAGTTTATTGCATGCCCGATTTAAGAGGAAGAACCAGCAAATTTGATAGGTTATGGCTGTAATACCGGCACCTTCAACTCCCAGCTGAATGAGCATTAGTGGCAATATTATAAAGTAGAGTGCTGTTGTGATGCTATTGAGTTTTAGAAGGGTATTTGCCTTGCCTTTGGCAAGTAACGTGGCTGGAAGCGTGGCAAAGCAGTTGTAGATTGAAGTAGCAATCATTAACGCCAACGAAAGCAGTGCGGAATCCTGATATTTGGCGGTAAATCCCAAAGCGATTAACCAATCTGCTAATATCCACCAGAGCAGGCAAAGAGTTGCTGATGTGGCTCCCAGTACCAGATGTATCTTTTTTCGATATTCCAGGTAGTAGGGGATATTATTCTTGACGAGTATCTCGGCAATGGTTGGTAGTAAGGTCTGTAAGATCGGATCGGTTAATCGCGCCAATATTTGTGATATTTGACGCGCAATCTTATAAATAGCTACCGCTGAAGTGCCGAGTAAGGCGCCTATGAGTAAAACCTCGCCTTCTTTCCGCACCGTCTTTACTGAACCCTGGAGGTTGGATGCGATTATGAACCTTAAGAGGGTCGATTTCGCTTTTTTAGAAGGCGATTGAGGGGCTTGATTCTGTTTGCGTGGGCTGTATTTGATCCCGTAATAGATAGTGACAATATGCAAACAGCTGAGGCCTGCTGCCCAGGCTATGCAAAAGGATAAGTAGCTAGCGTTACTGATAAATATAAGTGACACCAGTATAAGCTTGATGCCTGCCGCAATAATGTTTGCTTTGGCAAGCGCTTGGTATTGCTTGGCAAGTCGTAGAACGCCCGTGTAGGTGCCAGTGATATTGGTTGCGATAGTGACAGAAAATATCACTCCTGCAGCGAATATATTGTCACTGAGTTCAAAATACTTATTGGCAGTGAAGAGTAGAGTAATTGAAATTATACTGCCAGCAATAGCGCTTATGCCATCAAGGCGAAGACAAAACCGATATAGCCATTGTTGGCTAAGGTCGATATCTCCATTATTGATGTCTGTGGAGTACTTTATATAGGCTTGCCAGGATTGAAAGTTGCTGAGTTTATCTACGACTGTGACTATCGATAAAGCAAGAACCAGCGAACCAAGTTGTTCTGTAGGTAGTGCCTTTGCCGTTAGGGCTAAGCTAATCAGCCCTAGTAGGGATGCGCCAATGTTTCCACTTAGCAGCACTGCGCCGTGTTTTAAGGTAGAGCGAATAGTGGCGCTAACGCTTTCCAACGTAATATCCTGAAGATGTTTATTTGGTGGAGGTGGGTTATTTTATCTCTGGCAGATCCTGTCATAATACCCGATATTGAATCGACAGCTTTGCTGTATGAACGCTAACCTATTGTAAATAAAGATAAAATGCAACAACTGAGCGAAGAGACAAAACATGTATGCCTGTTTCCTGGACGTCTGAATTTGGGGGGGGTTGGTAAAAACACGCTTAATCTGGCGGAGGAGCTGGTAAACCAGGGGCATAGAGTTGATCTTTTCTTGACCGCTTTGGCTGGTGAGTACAAAGCTCTTATACCAGATGGGGTCAATCTCTATTATGGAAAGGGAAGTGCAATAAAGAGTTTCTGGGCGCTTCGCCGATATCTAAAGTCGGAATCTCCGGATATTTTGGTTACAGCACGTGATTATCTTAATCTTGTTGGTTATGGGGCCTGCTCATTCTTGCCTTCAAAGGTTTTCCATGTGGCAACCCTTCGAACAACTCTGACTGCAGATCGTAAAACGCGCAGTGGGTTTAAATATGGTGTTACTCAGCTTCTGGCCAGATTCTGCTATCGGTATATGGATTCGGTGATTGCTGTATCTGGCGCTGTGGCAGATGATTACCGCTCTGTTTTTAAGATTCCTGCCCTGGGCGTTATTTATAATCCTATCATCACTAACCGTTTTGATTCGTTGCTTATTGGGGACGTATCTCCTGAGTTCAACTCACCAACAAAGAAAGTCTTGGCTGTAGGTCGTCTCTCTCCTGAAAAGGGTTTTGATGTATTAATTAATGCGTTTGCTAAAGTGGCGCAGGATAATCGTTCTGAGTTATGGATTTTAGGTGAGGGGCCAGAGAGGAAAAATTTGGAAGCATTAGTGAGCTCGCTGCATCTGACGGGCGTTGTTCATATGCCTGGTTATGTCGCTAACCCGATAAGTTATATGGGGCGAAGTGATGTATTTGTGGTTCCATCACGATGGGAGGGGTTACCTACCGCTATGGTTGAGGCTCTTGCGGCCGGGATGTCTATCGTTGCGACTCGATGCCCAGGTGGGAGTGCGGAAATACTCGGTGATGGAAAGTACGGGGAGTTAGTTGATGTGGATGACTGCTCTGGTATGGGTAAAGCCATTGCCATGCTTTTAGATGAGCCAAAGGCAAGTGGGCAGACAGTTACCAGAGGAAGGTCTTTCTCTGCTACTACGACCGTTCAGCAGTATTTGGCCCTTCTGGATAGGTAGGTTAAGTTTGGATTTTGAAGGATGAAAATTTTATATTGGGTGTCTGAAGACTGGTACTTCGTTTCTCATCGTCTTAGGTTGGCTATTAAGGCGAAAGAGGCTGGAAATGAGGTGTATGTCGTAACTAACATTTCTAGTCATCTTGAGCTGCTCAAAGAGCATGGGCTTATCCCTATCCCATTGGGGCTTGATCGCTCAGGGGCTAATATTTTTAGTGATGTTGCAGTGATGTTCCGGTTATGGAGCATTTATCGGCGTGTACGCCCAGATGTCGTACACCACGTGGCTATGAAGCCTGTCATCTATGGGGCTTTGGTCGCTAGAATCTCCGGGATAAAGAAAGTTATTAATGCGCTAGCTGGCTTGGGGTATTTATTTTCATCCGATGATTTGAAGGCAAAATTACTTAGGCCGTTTGTAAAAACTTTGTTTATGGGGCTCTTAAAGGGAAAAAATTCCCATTTGATTGTTCAAAATGTTGATGACCTTAGTTTGTTCGAGCAAACGTTTTCGTTGCCTGCTTCCCGGGTTCATCTAATTCGAGGGGCTGGGGTAAGCTTGAGTGACTTTGACGTGGTTCCTGAGCCAACAGGTGTCATACGGGTGGTGCTGCTGGCGCGTTTACTGCGTGACAAGGGGGTTTATGAATTTGTTCAAGCAGCGCGACTATTGATGAAATCAGGCTCCAATATTGAAATGGTATTGGTTGGCGATCTCGATTTGGCCAATCCTTCTTCGGTTACCAGAGAAGATCTGGATGGCTGGTTGAGTCAAGGTATTGTTGAATGGCAAGGGTTTCGTGAGGATGTGGCTGCGGTCTGGAGGGATAGCCATATTTCTGTTTTACCCTCTTATCGAGAAGGGCTGCCCAAATCACTGCTCGAGTCAGCCGCTTCTGGAAGACCAATGATTGCATCAGATGTGCCTGGTTGCCGAGAGGTTGTTGATGATAATACTGGTATCTTGGTTCCTGTTCGTAATCCTGAGGCTTTAGCGAAGGCGATACAGCTCTTGGCCGCAGACCCTTCTATGCGTGAGCGCATGGGAAATGCTGCTAGGTATAAAGTGGAGCAAGAGTTTTCAGCTGATATTGTTGATGAGCAGGTTTTGAGTTTGTATGGGGTCGTCAGTGGATAGGAGTAAGCCCAACTGACGTTCCGATTTTGGTAGCTGGAGTCTATGGCTTTATCGACGCTCCACTCTGGTTTGGTTGAAATTTAATCATATCCTGCTTGTTTCTCATTTCTATAGAATTCGATCTAACCCTCTCGTCTGTAAGTATTCTCTGCGGGCCTATAATGCTATGCTTGGAAGGTTGAACCGAAGCTAAAATATTTTAGTGAGGGTCAAATAATTCCAGAAAAAACAGTCTGTTAGCAGAATACTCTTGGGGAGAAGGTACGGTGGATTTTCGTGAGGAGCCAGTCATTGCTGTGATTGGATTGGGCTATGTGGGGCTTCCTTTAGCCGTTGAGTTTGGGAAGTATTTCCAGATTATTGGATTTGATATCAGTCCTGCGCGGATCAAGGAGCTTGAGGGAGGCTTGGATTCCACTCTTGAGGTGTCGGCTGAGGAACTGAAATCTTCTCAAAAGTTGAGCTTTAGCTCTGAGGAAGCATCTCTTAAGCTCGCTAATCTCTATATTGTCACTGTGCCAACACCTATTGATGAGCACAAGCGACCAGATCTTTCCCCTCTTATAAGAGCTAGCGAGCTTTTGGGGCGGGTCGTAGGTAAAGGGGATATCGTTGTCTATGAGTCAACTGTGTACCCAGGCGCAACGGAAGAAGACTGTATTCCTGTGATTGAACAGGTATCAGGCCTCAGCTATAACGAGGATTTCTACGCGGGTTATAGTCCTGAGCGGATCAATCCTGGTGATAAGACGCACCGAGTCACAACAATTATGAAGGTTACTTCGGGATCTACTCCTGAGGTGGCGGATTACATCGATTCGCTCTATAGAAAAGTTGTTACTGCGGGCACTCACAAAGCATCCAGTATCCGTGTTGCTGAAGCAGCCAAAGTGATTGAGAACACTCAGCGTGATGTCAATATTGCTCTTGTGAATGAGCTGGCGCTTATATTTAACCGGATGGATATTGATACAGAGGCTGTTCTAGCCGCAGCAGGCACCAAATGGAACTTTCTACCGTTTAGACCTGGTCTGGTAGGGGGGCACTGTATTGGTGTGGATCCATACTATCTAACACACAAAGCCCAGGCTGTAGGCTATCAGCCAGAAATGATTCTTGCTGGCAGGCGTATTAACGATGGTATGGGGCAGTATGTCGTATCTCAGCTGGTTAAGGCAATGATGAAGCGCCGTATACATGTTGATGGCGCTCGAGTGTTGGTTATGGGTCTTACTTTTAAAGAGAATTGCCCTGACCTGCGAAATACTCGAGTCGTAGATATTGTCAATGAACTGGAGGAATATAACGTTAAGGTTGACGTATATGATCCTTGGATAGCCGCCGATGAAGCTTACAAGGAGTATGGTATTACACCAATATCAGAGCCCGGTACTGAAGCGTATGATGGAATTGTCGTGTCTGTAGCGCATCAAGAGTTTGTAGATATGGGCGCAGAACAAATTCGTGGTTTTGGTAAAAAAGATCATGTTCTGTACGATTTGAAATATCTGTTTCCAACCGACGCATCAGATTTACGCTTGTAAGGCCGATTTATGACAATGTATGAACAAGTTAAAAATAACTTAAGACGTGACCCCAAGACTTGGCTGGTTACAGGTGTTGCCGGTTTTATTGGCTCCAATCTACTTGAAACTTTGTTGCTGCTGGGGCAAAAGGTAGTGGGGGTTGATAATTTCTCGACAGGCTATCAACGAAATTTAGATGAAGTTAAAGCGTTAGTTTCTGAAGCTCAGTGGTCATGTTTTCAATTTATAGAAGGAGATATAAGGAGCGTAGAGACTTGCATTGAGGCTTGTCAGGGAATCGATTACGTATTACACCAAGCCGCTCTAGGTTCTGTGCCTCGCTCTATAGCTGATCCGATTACAACAAACGAAGTTAATATCACAGGCTTTTTGAATATACTGCATGCGTCGTCAAAGGCTGAGGTCAGCAGCTTTACCTATGCTGCAAGTAGTTCTACTTATGGTGATCATCCGGAGTTGCCTAAAGTGGAAGATCGTATTGGTAACCCATTGTCACCGTATGCAGTTACTAAGTATGTGAATGAGCTTTATTCCGGTGTTTTTGCAAAGAGTTATAACTTTGCGTCTATAGGTTTGCGTTACTTTAATGTCTTTGGTCGACGTCAGGATCCAGATGGAGCCTATGCGGCGGTTATTCCGAAGTGGCTCTCGGCAATGATTCGTAACGACGATGTTTTTATCAATGGTGATGGTAGTACCAGCCGTGATTTTTGTTTTATAGATAACGTAGTTCAGGCTAATGTTCTGGCGGCGATTAAATCCGCTAATTCAGAAAGTGAAGTTTATAATGTTGCACTTAATGCTCGAACGAGCCTTAACCAGCTTTTTGACTATCTACGGAAAGGGTTGTTGGCCAGCGGAGTAGTGTACGAAAAGAGTCCGGTGTACAGAGAGTTTCGAGCGGGGGATGTAATGCATTCGCAGGCTGATATTAGCAAGATTCAATCTCAATTGGGGTACGAACCTTTCGTTGATGTTGAAGTAGGCTTGGGCAAGGCTCTTGGGTGGTATCTACGGAATCTGTCGAACTGAAAATGTCTAGCGGGGCTTCCCGTGAAATCAGAAAATTAGTTTATAGCTGAAAATATTAAGTATTGTGAGGGGATGAGTGGATAATATAGTCGACCAGAATAATTCTGTAGTTTTGGTAACGGGGGGGAATGGTTTTATTGGTCGGCATTTATGTGTTGCTTTGCTAAATGGTGGTTATAAAGTAAAAGTTGCTATACGTTCGAAGCAGGGGTTAATCAATTTACCTTCATCAGTATCGCCAGTTTTTATAAATGATATCTCATCTGAAACTAAGTGGGAGAAGGCTCTCGAAGGTGTTGATTGTGTTGTGCATTTGGCGAATCGTGCTCATGTTATGAGAGAGGGGGCTGGTGATGCTTTAAGCATGTTTCGGGAGGTCAATGTTGAGGGCACGATAAATTTAGCCGAGCAGGCTAACTCCGCTGGTGTAAAGCGGTTTATATTTGTCAGTAGTGTTAAGGTAAATGGTGAGGTCTCTAGCGCTCCATTTTCAGTTGACGACATGCCAGCTCCTGAGGATCCTTATGGGGTATCCAAAATGGAGGCTGAACAGAAGTTGAGGTCTTTTTGTTCTCGGTCGAATTTGGAGTTGGTGATGGTTCGTCCTCCATTAGTTTATGGGGCTGGAGTAAAAGGTAATTTTGCTACGTTATTAAGAATGATGAAATTCAGGATTCCTCTTCCATTAGGGGGGGTTGTTAATAATCGTAGAAGCTTAGTCTCGGTCGATAATTTGGTTGATCTACTGATTACCTGTATTTTTCACCCGGCAGCCGTTGGGCAAACATTTTTTGTTTCCGATAATGATGATATGTCTACTAGCAAGATGCTGAAGCGTTTAGCTGGCGCCTGTGGTGTTAGGTGGTGGCTTTTTGGTGTGCCTGACCCCCTTTTGCGGGTGGTGAGCAGAGCAGCAAGGCGGCCGAGAATATATGCTAGGCTCTGCTCTTCCTTGCAGGTAGATATTTCGCATACAGTTCAGGCTTTGGGGTGGGTGCCACCTTATAGTGTTGAAGAGTCTTTTTCTAAAATGGCAGCAAGCGTTGGTGGTCAGAAATAGTGAGTGGTTGGAAAGTAATTATTTTACGAGGCTTGGATATTAGTTTTTCTCTTTTGGGGTTGGTTGTATTTCTTCCTTTGCTTCTGAGTGTGGCGATTATTGGTCTCCTCGATACAGGTTATCCTATATTTCTGCAGGTAAGGATGGGTAAACATAAGCGTCCTTTTACTTTGATAAAGTTTCGGACTATGGTCGTTAGTACTCAATCGGTGGCTAGTCATCTTGCTCCTTCATCTTCAGTTACAAAGTTTGGTTCTTTCTTGCGTAAAACGAAACTTGATGAGTTGCCACAGTTACTGAATGTATTGAAAGGGGAGATGAGTTTGGTTGGTCCTCGTCCGAACCTTCTCAATCAGGACGAGTTAATAAAAGAGCGGGAATGCTTGGGTGTTTATGATGTGTTGCCAGGTATTACAGGGTTGGCGCAGGTTGAGAATATTGATATGTCTACGCCTGAGTTTTTGGCTAGAACCGATCAAGAAATGATATCTGATTTAGGTGTGGGTTCTTATTTTAAATACATTGTTATGACCATTTTAGGGCGTGGGGCAGGTGATACAATTGGTAGGTAGGCTTGGGTTAGCCTGCTTTTACTAATGTTAAATCTGGGCTCGATGCTGTGGGTGGTGCTTGATTTTCTGGGTGATACTCAATTGGAGCCTCTAGGAGGGTTTTTTTTGCGCTGAGTAAATCATGTTGGTGGCAATGAGATTTTAGAGTCTCTAATAATTCTAGTGTATTCTTCCAGTCCATTGAGAATTCTGTGGCACGCATGATACGAGGGTGTTCGGTTCCTTCGACATCTTTGCCTACCAGTAACTCTTCAAATAACTTCTCTCCAGGGCGTAGCCCGGTATATACCACTTCGACTTGTCCATCTGGATACGTGTTGTTTTTTACTTCGAGCCCTGAAAGGTGGATCATCCGTTCGGCAAGGTCCAGGATCTTTATTGGTTCACCCATGTCAAGGACAAAAACATCGCCCCCAGCCCCCATTGATCCAGCCTGAATAACCAACTCTGACGCTTCCGGAATGGTCATAAAGTAACGGGTGACTTCTGGGTGCGTAACGGTAACAGGTCCGCCTTTTTTAATTTGTTCACGAAATAGAGGAACTACTGAACCCGATGAGCCCAGTACATTACCAAAGCGTACCATGGTGAAACGTGTTTTGTTTTGTTTGCTTGCCAGGGCTTGAAGGGTGAGCTCTGCAACGCGTTTAGTTGCTCCCATAATATTGGTGGGCCGAACGGCCTTGTCGGTAGAGATCAGAACAAAGGCTTCTACATTTTCCTTGATTGCTGCTTCTGCGCAGGTGGCTGTACCAAATATATTGTTATTAATGGCTGCCAGAATGTTTTTTTCCATCAGTGGCACATGCTTATAGGCGGCGGCATGGTAGATGGTTTGTACTTTATGCTGCATCATCGTCTGCTCAAGAAGCTGTTGATCTTGTACTGAGCCAATCACACAGATAATTTGGGTGTCGGTGGAGAGATTTGCTTCCAGCTCTCTTTCAATTTGATACAGGCTTAATTCATTAAGCTCAAAAAGTATCAGTGTATCGGGGGCATGGGTTAAAATCTGTCGGCTTAATTCGCTGCCGATTGAGCCTCCAGCCCCAGTAACCATTACAGATTTGCTGCGTATACATTTGTCGAGCAGCTCATCTCTGGCTTCGACTTGGGGGCGGCCTAGGAGATCAATTATGTCAATATCTACTAGTTCAGTGACTTGTGACTTGCCGGTAATGATGTCTTCGCGAGATGGAACTGATTTTATTTTTACTTGGTATGGTTCAATCTGGGAAATTATTTGTTGGCGACGCTGATGCGTTAGGTTGCTGATGGCTAGTAGGACTATCGTAACCTTATGGTTGTTAATGATTTTGCCAATTCTGTTTGACTTATGTATTGGAAGTCCGCGAATCGAGGTGTTCTGGAGTTTTCTGTCATCGTCAGTGAACCCTATCGGGCGGTATTTGTCACCGTTCTGCAGTTCGGCGCAAAGCTGGTGGCCACATGAGCCTGCACCATAAATAAGTACTGCTTCGCCTTCCTTGCTTTTTAGCGCATGAACTATTCCGCGTACCATGAGACGAGGAAGCCCAATTAGAATTAATGAGATAAAAAAGTAAATAATGGGTACGGATCTTGGTAGCCCTGCAGAATAGAAGAAGCTGGCGGCCGCAAGAGATAGGGCCGAAAGCCCTGTACCTAAAAGAATTGCAATAATAGCCTGGTGCCCAATATATCTAAGAATAGCCCGGTACAGGCCCAGTTTTATAAAGATGATTAGAGATACTGCAAGAGCAGTTAGAGCGCTATATATGAAACTGTTTGTTATGTCTTGAGGGGTGCCGAATCGAAGTGTCGTTGCTGCATAAATAGCAAAGAGAATCGTGAGGGAGTCGTATGCGACTGAAATTGCTCTTTTAGTGCTGCGGGGGGCCTCAAGGAAGTTCCATATCATTAGGCTATGCTCTTGGGTTCTAAGCTGTTTGTGTGCGCAGATTATAGGCTAAATGCTTGGCCTTGTAATTTATTAGGTTTAAAGATGGGGTGTAGGTAGAAATAAAAAAGGGCTGCCAAATGGCAACCCTTTTAAATATGGCTCCGACACGTGGGATCGAACCACGGACCAATTGATTAACAGTCAACTGCTCTACCGCTGAGCTATGTCGGAATTATCTTTGCGGGTTGTTTGTGACCCCTTTAAGATGGCGCGTATATTATAGCCGGGCTTGATTGTCGTCAAGCCTTAATTCTCAAATATCTTGTCATTATTAACCAGTTGATTATTAACAGCTTTTTCAATTATAGGTCGAGGTTGTTATTGTCGATCAGCGTGATTAGTATTCGGTATATTAAATGTCTGATGTTGGGTGGGAGTAGTATATAGATGGGGACGGAACGAAAAGAGCAAAATATACGGACTTACGATGATGAGATCGATCTAATTGAATTGATTGCATCTTTGTGGCGAGGGCGTGTTCAGGTGCTGGTGGTCATGCTCCTAGCGGTATTAGTTGCTGTGGGGTATTTGTTAGTGAAGCCTTCAGAATATATCGTTGAAGCTCAAGTCTCTCATCCGAATAGCTTAGAGTTAGCAGAGTTGGTTGTTTTGACTTTGGAGCCGAGTGACGATTTATCTGCCTCATCAAAGAGCTTTTATTCTCCTAAGGAGGTTTTTGTTACGGCTCAGCGAGAGTTGTTATCAAGGGCCACTCAGAGGGAGTTTGTGTTATCCGTAAATAAATCCATGGAAGGAGCGAGTGAGCCGCTGAAGTTTGGCTCATTTTCGGGAGGGTTGGAAGTTGTCCCTCAGAAAGTTGGAAAGGCAGTGACAGGGCTTTTTCTTGTTCGGTTGCGTTGTCAAGATGAAGAGCGTTGCGCTGGATTGGTTAATGATTACGTCGATTTCGTACACGATAAAGTGAGAGGTGCGCTTGTTGCCGACATGCTCTCATTGCTCTCATCTGAGGCTCAGCGAGTTGACGAGTCGATATTCCATATAAGGAAAAATCATAGCCAAACAGTTGAGGATCGACTCAAAAACTTGGATGCCATGATTAGGGTGGCTCGAGAGATGGGGTGGGTCGAACCAAACTCTTCGGTACTGGCTAGCGATAAGGTCATGCCGCGTTACTACGAAGGGTATAGGGTGCTGGAGGGGGATAGGGCTAGGCTAGCGGCGCAGCTGGATGATGAAGCTTTTGTTGCTGGTTTGAGGTCGAAGCAACGAAACTTGAGGTTAATTGAATCTGGTGTTTCAAGAATTGCTGAAGTAAAAACCAAGGTGTCTGTGCTTGATGTGGTTGACTATGCTTATCCAACAGGTAAGCCAGTAGCTCCAAATAAGAAGCTAGTTGTTGTATTGGCGTTGATGTTGGGTGGTATGGTTGGAGTTGTATTGGTGTTTGTTCGATACGGCATTGAGTCATATCGATCTAAAAAGGCTGTCGTTGGTTAGGACTTGTCAACCACCCAAACCGCTGGTAGAGTACGCGCCTCCTTGAAGAGGGTAAACCTTTTGTAAATCAAGGGGCTGGCTTCGGCGGATTGCCGCGTCGCTAGTGCTCCTCGCAATGACGAGGTGAATAGGACTATAGCTCAGTTGGTTAGAGCGCTACCTTGACATGGTAGAGGTCGGCAGTTCGAATCTGCCTAGTCCTACCAAACAACTGCTCTAGCAGCAG
>Ga0209081_1001701_pt1 | contig 13061 bp, 7 predicted proteins | sample GOMGulsemesocosm_4_FD_184636 | JGI IMG/M metagenome (GOLD analysis project Ga0209081, IMG submission 184636) | Methane-oxidizing microbial communities from mesocosms in the Gulf of Mexico - GOM15B Gulf of Mexico (SPAdes) (version 2) | ecosystem: Environmental > Aquatic > Marine > Cold seeps... | reverse complement strand
TACTGAAGTTTGGGAGTACGGTGTGAACTACTGGTTGCACCCACAGGTTGTCCTGAAGGCCGATTATACAGACTACGTTAACGATAACGGTGGCTCTGACAGCGATGCCCTGAACCTAGGCGTGGGCTGGTCTTTTTAATCACCTCGTGTGATGAAAATGCAGACCTGATTTGATCAGGTGAAAGGGGCGCACTGCGCCCCTTTTGCGTTTCTTTATTTTTAACGTTTAAGCTGGGTGTGAATGAATAGATCGATGTTTAAATCCGTATTTTTACTAATGGCTTGCCTACTGGTTACGGCGTTTTCCCATGCACAGCGTGGGCAATTTCTCTCGGCAGAGCAATACCGAGATCAAATTTTTTCAGCGGCGTTGCCTTATCAGGCGCTGTGGGTGAACAAGGAGCAGCGTGCTCAGATCGAAGGGATTTTGGGGCACCGGTTTCGAGGGCTGCGAATTCGCTACTGGGGACGAGGCCAGCAGTCGGCTTGGATTTTTGAGGAGATTGGTAAAGAGCTCCCTATTACCGTAGGTGTGAGTGTCGAGGGGAATGAAATTGTCGATATTTCGATACTTGAATACCGTGAGACCCGTGGAGGCGAGGTCCGCTACCCATTTTTCACCTCGCAATTTAAGGGCCTTACATTGCAGGCCAAAGAAGATCGTTTTGTCCTGAGTGGCGGCATTGATGGTATTACCGGTGCTACCTTGTCAGTGAAGGCGTTGCAGAAAGTCGCTACACTAGCGCTTTTTTGCCACCAGTTAAGCCCTTATGCGAAAGACTCTGCAAACACCCAATAAACCCTCGGCCTTTTCTCGCAAGGTGCGGGCCTTTCTGTGGCGCTGGCACAAGCGTGTAGGGTTGGCGTGTTTGTTGGTATTTCTCTCGGTTTCCATTACCGGCTTCCTGCTGAACCACACCTCGGAGCTGGCGTTGGGTAAGCAGAAAATCAGCAGTGAGTGGTTGCTGGCGCACTATGGTTTCCGCTTGCCGACCATCACCAGTTATCCAATACACGATCGTTGGGTGAGTGACCTAGGTGGTGATTACCTGTATCTCGACAGTGAGCAGTTAGCTTATTGCCAAGGAAGTTTGGTGGGCGCCGTGACGTTGGAGCAGTTTTCGGTGGTGGCCTGTGAGCGAGAACTGTTGCTGTTAACCCCGGAAGGTGAGCTGGTGGAGCACATAGGCGCGGTTTACGGTGTGCCGTCCCCGATCGATGCGCTCGGCTTGTGTGGTGAGCAATTGTGCCTGCGCGCCCGTGGCGCGCTGTATCTCGCCGATGTTCAGCAGTTGCAGTGGCGCGAGTTGGCGGAGGGGGTATTGGTAGCGAGTGAGTTCGGCGTGCTCCCTGAAACGCTGGAGAAATCACTGCGCGAGCATGCGCTGGGTGGTGGGCTGGATATGGAGCGGGTATTGTTGGATTTACACAGTGGTCGCATATTTGGTGTGTACGGTGTTTGGCTCGTGGATTTGGCTGCGCTGGGCTTGATTTTGTTGGCCTTGTCGGGGTTTTGGATGTGGTATCAGCAAGTATCGCGGCGGCGAAGTTGAAAAGCCAGTATGCAGGGTCTTGACTCAGTCGCTATTAATTTATGCTCACTAAGGGCTACAATATTCCCAACAGACATCGACTTCGCTAAACAGCGCATTATTCCATGATCGAGATTCCCGGCTACAGGATTGTACGCACCTTAGGTCAAGGCGGGATGGCCACGGTGTACCTGGCTATTCAGGAGAGTTTTGAGCGCGAGGTCGCGTTAAAAATCCTTTCGGGGGATCTCGCCAAAGACCCCACCTTCAGCGAGCGCTTTCTGCGCGAAGCAAAAATTGTCAGCCGTCTGGTTCACCCTAATATCGTCACTGTTTATGACGTCGGCATTGAGTCTGGGCAGCATTTCCTGTCGATGGAGTATATTCCGGGGGCGGACCTTAAACAGGTGCGCTGCCAGCAGTCGCTTGCCGAGCGTTTGAATACGATTAAAGATATCGCCCGAGCACTTAGCTTTTCTGGTAAAAAAGGTTATGTCCACAGGGATGTAAAACCCGAGAACATCATGTTGCACGCCGACAGTGGGCGGGCGGTGTTAATGGACTTTGGCATCGCTCGGCCCTCGGACGCGGTCAGCAGTATGACCCAGACCGGAACCGCCATTGGTACGCCACACTATATGAGCCCCGAACAAGCTCGAGGCCAGGTTGTGGACCCACGTTCTGACTTATACAGCCTGGGGGTTGTGCTGTTTTTGATGCTGACAGGTCATGTGCCCTTTGATGCGGACTCGGCGGTTGCTGTGGGTATTAAACATGTGTCTGAACCTACTCCTCTAATGCCTCCTCACCTAGGGGCATTTCAAGGCATCATCAACAAGATTCTATCGAAGGACCCTGAACATCGCTATCAAACCGGTGAAGAGTTGATTGCAGACCTTGATGCCATATTGCCGGAGGTGTTAAACGAAGTGACTTCGAGGGAGTCCGAGCACGAACAGGCGGGTGGTGTCATCGAGGTCGGTATAGATACTTCTGCAGCAACTCTAGTGGGGCATGCTACTATTGCAATGACTCCGCCTCCCGCTCCAGCCCAGAGCCCTCCACCAGCACAGCCCTCCTCACCAAAACCGCAGCCAGCAGACTTGGGTATATCCGTCATCAGTGAGGATCGCGTGGTCTATCACGAGGAGGAGAGCGGTAGTCTGTGGCCTTGGGTTAGTGCGGTAATGTTGGCCGCAGGTGTGGTATTTGCGGTTTATTATCAGCAGCAGCTGCCCGCCGAGTACCGCTGGTTTGTGGCGAGTGATGCCCAAGAGCTTGAGAGACCCTCAAAGATTCTTGGGTCGGCCCCGTCAGCTGAAGAGGATGAGCCTCAAGAGGTGGTGAAGGCCAATGGCGGTGAGTTGAGTCGCGGGCTTCCAGTACAGAGGTCTGCGCTGAAGAAGGGCGAGGGTGTAGCAATAGTTGAGTCAGTTCCTAGGCCTGAAATGGACGCAGAGGTTAATACAGAGGAGGTGGCCAAAGCCGACAGCGCTGGGGTCGAAAGAACTGAGGCTGAGCCGGAAGTAATGCTCACCGTGGCAAAGCCTGCGATGGTTGCAAGCGCCCATATACCCCCAAGGGCTAATACTGATCCTAAGGGTGGGGTTGAAGTAGGTAATAGTGGCCAGTCAGCGGCTCCCGTGAGTCGCGAAGCGCGTTTGGCCGAGGCGGCTGAGTGGGTAGTTAAGGGATTTGCCGAGCCTAAATCAGCCATAACGCTTATTCCTCAGGCGGCTGACCGGTATCGCCAATTGCTGGGGCGCAACCCAGCGGATTCTGAGGCGCGTCAAGGTTTAAAGCAGCTTCGAGAAGCAATTCAGAAAAACGCTCGCCTAGCACTCGACAAGCAACGCTTTTCCGACGTCGAGCAGTTGCTAGCGCTGGCTGAGTCAACCTTCCCCAAAGCTTCCTCTGAACCTAAGTTTCAGCGTTTACAAAAACGCATGCAGCAGGCGGTCAGCGTGCGAAAGCTGCTCGGCCAAGCGCGAACACGCATACAGGCCAATGCGCTGACCACACCGGTAGGCAACAATGCGGCTGAGTACTTTAAGCAGGTACTGGCCATTAAACCTGACCACCCGCTGGCGACTAAGGGGCTTGAAGACATCGTCAAACGATACACAAAACTGGCCATCGATCAGTTGGATGAAGGGCAGTTGGATAAAGCCTCGGGGCTTGTCACTCGAGGGTTGGGGGTGGATGCCAGTAATACTGAGCTAAAAGCAATCGCCGCACGTATTGAGCAACGGAACTTACTGGCAGAGACATTACAGCAGGCCGAGCAGTTACTGCAGCAGGGCAAGGTGCTTAAACCCGCTGGCGACAGTGCACTGGACGCTTACCGCAAGGTACTTGCCGTACAGCCACAACAGCCGCAAGCTTTGGCCGCGCTGGTTGAAATGGAAGATGACCTGGTGGCTGGTGCCGAAAGTTTTATCAGTAGCCGCGACTATCAGCAGGCAACCGCCGAAATAAGTCGCGCGTTATTTTTCTTCCCAGAGAGCCAGACATTACAAGGGTTGCAGCGCATTAATGAGCAGGCCATAGCGGACATGATAGAAGCCAGTCAGCCGAAGATCTCTAAGGTCTTGGTGAGCAATCGGGTTATGGCATCGCTGGCGGACAAACAGCAGCAGACACTGGCGGTTGATCGAATTCTGCACGTGGGTTTTTACTTTAAAAACTTTGAAGCGGCGACTTCGGTGGTCCAGGCAGTATTATTTGATGGCGCCAGAAGCTTGCAAATTGCACAGGTGCCAGTCATTGTTTCTGGACAAGAAGGCGCGCAATTTTTCCGTATAGAGCGCCCCGTAGAGGGTTTTTCCGACGGGGGTTATAGCATCGACCTGATACTCGAAGGTCAGAGGTTAAGCTCTGCCGCGTTTGAAGTGGGTAATCGCTCAGAGCTCTAAGCAAGTGATTGAGCTATAGTGTTTGCTGTATTGGAAATGCCGCGCAGCCACTGTGCGGCATTTTGTTATTTTTTATTAGGGGGTTGTATGCTGTCTCGGTTTTGCCGTTGTGCGATTTTTTTAATGTTGTCTATATCATTGATGGCCTGTCAGGTGAGTCCTGACGCTATTCAACTTAATAATAAAAACCAGCAACTGACACAGCAGTTATCCGCCTCGCAGGCTGAGGTCGCGAGGCTGACACAGCGCGCTCGGATGCTGCAGGGCGACGTCACAGAGCTGGGCCGCGTCGTCAATGTACTGGGCACAGAAAAAACCTCCCGTGTTGAAGAGTCCTCGGTGCTGCGTGGCCAGGTTAGGCAGTTTGTGTTGCAGCAAATAGATCTGCTGAAGGACTTTCTTGTGGACGGCAACCTGCTGGATTATGTTGGCGGCGAACTCGTGTCCCGTGCGCAACAAGAACCAGCGCCATTAACGCTGGTGGATTTTGCCCACCCTATGCCAAGCGCGGGTACCCTGACCGGTGTGGGTGCCTATTTTTCAGCACCGACCGAGCTGCAGGTAAAAGTGTTGCGTCCAGTAAACGATCGCTACGTACTTATTTGGCAGAGCCAGCCGCTCAGCGTAGAAGCCGCGGGTCAGGCACGTCTATCTTTCCCTGTTTCCGTTGGCGTTGAGCAGGGCGATGTCATGGCGTATCAGTTCGCACAAATAACGGCTGTGAGCTTTGACAGTGGTACGGGTCGCACTCTCTACAGCACACAAAAGCTGGGCTTAGGCGATCAGGTGAGAGAGTCAAACTTATCGGGTGGGCGTGACCGCCGAGCTTACTCCATCGGTGTGTACGGTTTGCTTAACTAAACACCGCGTGTGATCGACACCAAAAGCCTGCCCTGTGCAGGCTTTTTTATGCGCGATTATTCAGTGTCCCTGGGCGTATTCTTTTTAAATTGCAGGCCGTCACAGCCCTGATGGCTGAGTTCGACACCTGTACTGGTCGGACAGTGCTCCGCACTTTTTTACGAAATCGGAGTGCGACAGTGTTCCTGGCTCAAACCGAACGACAAGCGTTAGCGCGCTTGTTTCTTCGGAAGTTGATCCAGCGAAAAGAAAATCAAACCCGCCCAGATAAATCCAAAGGTAAGCGCCTTTGAGAGGCTCAACGGTTCGTTAAACACCAGCAACGCAATCATAAAAATAATGGATGGCGTGATGTACTGCATGAAACTCAGCGACACGAGGCTGAGTTGTTTGGCGGCGGCACCAAACAGCAACAGCGGCAGGGCGGTAACCAGCCCCGCCAGCGGCAGTAGAATGTTGTAATCAACACGTTGGCCGAACACCAGATCGCCCTGGCTTTGCAGCCACACTAGGTAGCCCAGTGCAGCCGGTGCCAGCACCAGGGTTTCGGCGCTGAGGGCGGTGAGCGCCGGTGCCTGCATTTTCTTTTTGATGAGGCTGTAACTGCCCCAGCTCAGTGCGATCACAAGTGAAATCCACGGCAACCCCGCCGCCTCAAAGAGCTGAACCCCGATGCCGATGGCAGCCAGTACTAAAGCGATGGTCTGATTGCGGCTAAGGCGTTCACCGAGCAGAACCGTGGCCAGCATGATGTTGATCAGCGGGTTAATGAAATACCCTAGGCTGGCTTCCAGTACGCGTTCATTGCTAATGGCATAGATGTAGACGAACCAGTTGGTGGCCATCATCAGCGCCCCAAGGCATAGCCACAGCATATTCTTCCGGTCGCGCAGCAGCCTGCCAAACTCGCCGAGTTGACGATAAACCAGCAGGATCACCAGCAGCACGGCAAGCGCCCAAACAATGCGGTGGGCCAACACTTCAAGTGCCGGAACATCACTGATCAGTTGGAAGTAAAGAGGGAACAAACCCCAGAGCAGGTAGGCACCGAGGGCGCGAATTAAGGCGATGCGTGGCATGGGTGTTAAGGTCCTGTGGCGCGCCGGTCGTTGGCAGGGCTCTCATAGGTGAGCGGTGATGTCAGCTCGGCAATCTAACACACATCCCACCCTGCGGACCTTAGTTAACTGAGTCGTTCTCACCGGTGTTCCTTAAGTGTCGAATAAACCACGGTCGACCATGCCGTGCTTGATTCGCACTTGCTCAGCACGCCAGCAGCGGGCACCTAACCCTCCTAATAAGATTCCAATACGCCTGATCTACCTCGCCAAGTATGGCTGTATCAATAGTGATAGTCAGACCCTATAATCCCACTCCACGTGATCAAAGTTGTACGCAAAGGAGTGCCCTGTGGCCACAATTTCTGAACAGATTCAGCAAGTCTATATGGGCCTTTTGGGCCGCCCCGCCGACCAAGAAGGTCTCAACTATTGGAAAACTGAGATCGAGAGTGGCCTGATCACTTTAGAGCAGTTTCGCGCCAACATCGTCAACGAGCAGCCAGAGTACGCCGCCGGCCAAGGGGCCATGGGGCGTGAGCAGGTCATCATCGCCCTCTACGACAACCTATTTAATCGTCCGCCCGAGGCCGAGGGCCTCGAGTATTGGCTCAATGGCGGCGGCGCGGGTGTTAACGCCGATCAGTTGGTGCTGGCGTTGGTCAATGGCGCCTCGGCGGCTGATCAAGTGATGCTTGAGGATAGGGTGGCCACAACCGCTTTGGGTTTTGATGCGCAGGGTCGTATTCAATTAATCATGACCGAGGATCGCTCGTTAGACAAGGTTCTGGCTTCGGCTGGGGTTGCGCTAGCAGATGTTAGCGGCGTGCTGCTGCACCACGAAACCACCCTGACCTTGAGCGCCGCCCAAGCTGAAACCCTGTTCAGTAGTGGTGGGTTGTCTGTTAAGGGCGAAGAGCTTGGCGCCAACGCGGCAGTGGCCATTAATGTGGATCAAGATCTGCAACTCTCTGATCTGGTCGATGGCTTGCCCCGCTCGATTGATCTGAGGGCCACCGTCTCACATGACGCAACCCTAACCCTTACAGCCCAAGAGTTACATGAGCGGTTTACCGATCAGGGCATTGATGTTGCCGAGGGGCAGCAGGGCAGTATTCAGCTGACTGGGGCGGGGTCCGACTTCGATCCGTTTTTTTCCATACCCATTTCCATACCCGTAGACCACTGCGGTCGCCCTGTTGCTTACTTTTCAGATGGTGGCAGCATTGCAAGTGACATTGCTCCCGAGCAGGTGTCGGTTGTGCGTTCGCCATCCGGGTATGAACGGCCTGAAGCGCCTGTTAGTTATGTGCGGCTTCTGATCGACTCTGACTATGAATCGGAGGCGGGAGTAGAGTCATTCTGTTCGTCACATTCGTTTCTGCGTATCGTCGGCGATAACGATTTAGTGCTTGATAAGGTGACTCTGGGTGCCCCTTTTATAATCGATTTCTCCTCCCTTCAGGGGGAACTCTCGGGGTTAACCATTAAGCAGTTTCAGAGTATTTGGGAGTCACCAACAAACTCTGGTGTTATTTATGGAAACCACACAGGCACACGTATCAATGTGGAGCTGGGAGGAGACCTGGGTGTAGCCAGTACCGGCGCGGGTTTGCATACATGGGGTGTGCCCACCTACATGGTCACTTCCCTCTTTGATGCCCAGGGAGGCAGCGACCTCAGCCATCAATTTGTAATTGATGATAAGTCCACCGACTTGGAAACCCTGGGCCTGCAGGCCAACCCAGAGGGCACCATCGATTTCCTCAATGTGCCCGATGGCGTTAACTTCCTGCTCGAAGGCGACGGCTTGCAAACCTTTTCTGGCGGCTACGACAGCGTCGGTCTGCTCAGCGTCAGCTACCGCGAACTGGTCGAGGCGGCCAGTGTTACCCTCACCAGTCTGGCGCCGAGCCTTGGTTTTGCGCCGCGCACCTTGAAGGCGGCGGGCATTGAGATAGACAACGCCGCCAGCCTGCAGGTGGATGTGGTGGGCGGCGATGCCCTGATCGAATCCCTGAGCGGCGACAGCATCCATAACCTGACCTTGTCCGCCGCGGGCAATGTCACACTGGCCGGCGGCCTGCTGAACCTGCCCGAGCTGCAGAACCTCGATGCCAGCTCGGTTGTGGGTGACTTCACATTGGAATTGGCCGATTGCCACAATGACTTGAGCGCGGTGAGTCTTGTCGATGTGGATCACATAGCACTGCCCCACGGCGCCAGCTTGACCCTAAATGAGACACAACTGCAGGCGCTCGACACCGACAGCCTCAGCGTGTTGGCCAACGAGTTTGGGCAGCAGCAGGCGAGCTTAACGCTGGTGATATCGAGTGATACCAACCTCAGTGAATTGCTGGATTTAGAGGCGTTGGGTCAGTCAGTAAAACTCACCCTCACTCTTGTCGGCGATGCTGAGTTAACCCTTAGCGCCGCCCAGCTCGATCAGTTTGTCGTTATGGACGGCATAAGCGTTGGCAGCGGCTCGCTGGTGATCACCGGCGCCGGGCCTGACTTTGACCCCTACAGCGTGGCTTTCCCCGGTGAGGGCGGTAGCCTAGCGGCTGATTTTGACAGCGCAGGGCTCACGCTGCTGCCCGTGCCCGAGGGTTACGAGCGGCCCATCTACAGCCTGCCTAACTACCAATTTTCCGGCGATGGGGTTTTCACCTTTGAGGCCAGCGAGATCATCGCGGCCTTTGATCACTTTGCGCTAACCGAAGGCGCGCAGGTCACTCTCAATGTGTTGGATTTGGGTGAGCAGCTGCTCGATCTCGATGCGCTGGCCGCCCGGGGTTTTAACATAGGTGTGGTGGCCATCGACGGCGCTGGGGCCGAGTTGCACCCAGACACAACCCTGGGCGGCGCCGATGAGGTGCGGGTTAAGGCCGCTTATGGCGATGTCACCTTGGAGCTGTCGGCCGAGCAGTTCAGCGGCATAGCAACAGGGCTGATCACTGAAGATGACACCGACTGTGACCATCGCGTAAGCGTGATGATTGATCAGCTTGAGACGCTCGAGTTAGGGCTGCCCTCAACGCCGGAATCGGATCCTTGGCTGGGATTGGATCTCAGCTCTGTGGGTGTCTCGGGCAGCAGTACCCTGGTGCTGGGCAATCATGCAGCCGGGCAATACAGCACCGTGGTCGGTGGCAACGGAGAACTCACCTTTGCCAATAGGTCGGATCTGGGCGACTTTGCTGTCGCCCTGGTTGATTATGGCGATACCTTCGGGGAACAGGTGACCTTTACCAGCGCCGCCCAGGCCGAGCGCACCATTGATGTCTATGGCGACGATAATAGAGCCTGGGAAAACACTCGGGTGGCCTGGGCGTTCGGCATGCTTGAGTGGGCCGGTCAGGAAGGGGATATAGACTTGTCCAGCTATGCACGAGGGTTGGGGGAAGTTTCAGTCAACCAGTTGTTTATGGCGTCGCTGGGTGACGAGCCGTTGGGTAATGTTCTGGCCGACCTTCATGGAGATATTCCGTTTGTCGTCTGGTCAGGGGGTTTTATTCCCTTCGATACGGATCTTAATATTACGGTAGAGCCATTTGGCTCAGTGCCTGAGCTGGTGTTGGGTGGCGCTACTTATTCCCCTATCGAAGCGATCAGGCTGGTGTTGGGGGGCGAGGTGCAGGTGGGTAACATTTACCTAGATGGCCTGGAGCAACTGTCTGGTCACCCACCGACCCCGCACCTAGTTATCGAGTCGCATCTTGATGGCGGTGACCCCCAGCCCTTAGCCGACAACCCCAATCGAGTGGGTGATATTTCCGCGACGGCAGACCAGGGTATCGACCTCTATAGGGTTGCCCTCGAGGCCGATCAGGCGCAACTGGCGCTGGGCAGCATTTACTTTACCGCTGCTGATGCCACTGGTGCCGAGTTGTCTGTCGACAACCAGTGGCTGGTGAGTATCGAGGCCTTGGTGGCAGATCAAAGTGCCGCCGAGGGCGCCGACCAGCTCTTAAGCCTTAGCAAATCCGGCGCGGCCGATTTGGTGATTACCGGCACAGCGGAGTCGGCGGCGATCGCCGGTTTTGAACGCCTGCAGCTGGAGCTGGGTGAGTCTACAGGAGACATCACTCTGGGTGGTCACGGGGCTGATGGTGTCCTAGCCCAGGGCATATCGGGCGATTCAATGAGCTTGGTCAGCATTGCTGGAACCGGCGAGCAAACGCTGGATCTCGGCCTTGTCGACGGCCTCAACCCCAGCCAGTTTGTGTTGAATAACAGCGGTGCGCACACAAGTCTGCGCGCCACAGTAACCGGCGAGATGGACGGCGCGGCTTTTGAGCTGTCGGTGTCTGCTTACCAGTCGGCTCTGCAGGTGTTTACCGAAACACCCAGTGCAGAAGGCGAGTTGGCACTGCTGGCGGCCTACGAGGCGTTGGTTGCGGGTGCGCTTAACCCCAACGATTTCGCCCTCAATGACATTGGCGGCCAAGTCAGCGCCAATGCAACGGCGATCGCAGCCAACATCGCCGCGAACTATGCGTGGAGTTTTGATCTGCAAGCGGGTGATCAGATTACCTTTACCGCCGACACCACCTTTACCGGTGGGCGTTTAAATCTGGGCGGTGGCGACCTCATCATAGACGGAGAGGTGGACATGTCGGCCCTGGCGGCCCTCGATGGCGTTGCCAACGTGATGTTGACGGAAGGCAGCCGATTGCTGTTGCCTGAATCATTCTCTGAGTCGCAGCCCGAGTGGCTACAGGATTCGATGCTGATTTTGTTGGCGTCACTCGGCGAGGGCCTTCCTCTCTCAGCCGAACCGCTGGGCAGTCAGTTGGGGGCATTTGATGTCAGCGCCGATACGCTGTTATTGCCAGACCTGGTTAATACAGGCTTGCGCGGCAGTGGCGCACTGTATGAGTTGGCTGATCTGACCGCGGGTGACGCCCTGGGGGTGAACACGGGGCTGTTGATCAATGCTGGCGACAACGCCGCAGACTTGCAGGCTGCCACCCAGGCCGCCGCGCTCGTCCAGGCCGATGAATCCATCCACGCCAATGATGCCTTCTACTACCTGACCGACAACGGCCAAGACTCGGCGCTGTTTCTGTTTGACGATACAAACGCCAACGGCGCGGTGGACGAAGGAGAGGTAAGCCATATAGTGAGCTTGCTCGGGGTGGCCGATGCCAGCCAAATGTCGGCGGATAACTTTTTGGATTTTGTCTAGAGGCTGGCGATTGACGCTAGCCAAACCGCACAGTAGCGTGTGGTTTGGGCTGCAGTTGCTCAGCCATTTATGGAGTGGTTTTAATTAATAAGGATATTACTTTATGTTTATGAACTCCCTATCGCGCTGCGCTCTGTTGTTGGGGTTATTGTCACCTTTGGCCTCGGCCGAGACCTTTCAGTCCGAAGTTCGGGCGCAATACGATGATGTGGGTTCCACCTCGCTGCAGGGCGAAGGCCGTGTCGTGCAGCTGGAGGCCAGCTATTACCTTACGCCAGTTGATGCGGGCACCACGCCCCTCAGTGAGGCGGTTTTTGTCAGCCGTGCCAGCAGTCTGAGCCTGGGTTATATGGATGGGCGCACCGATGGTGCGAGTCGTACTGGTACGGTCGATCTTTATTACCCTTTTGAGCCGCAAGGTTCCTCGACGGACGCTGTTTTCCTCGAAGGTATCTATATAGACGCAAGCAGCGGCTGGTTTGCTGGAGCCGAGGTTTTTCGTGAAGAGTTGGATTTAGGTGGCCGCGCGGTCGACACCAAGGCCTTTCGGCTGACGCTGGGTAAATATTTGGCGGATACCACCACCCTGGCGGTCGATGTTTCTCGGTCAAACTCAGACCCTGAACAGCGCTACGCGCTGGAAACGGATACCAAGGGTTATGGGGTGAGCCTTCGCCACCTGGGTGTCTGGTCCGGCTACCACTATGCGGCGAGTTTGTTCTATGCCCGTGAGACGCAGGAATACTCAGCGGGGGACTCACAGATACCGGCTTTGATTGGGTTTTTTCCTGAGGCTGTGTCTGCAATAGAGCCAGCGCTGTTGCTGCCGCCGGATATTGACTCAGATCTCTATGGCGCGGCCTTCTCCTTCTACCCTGCTGCCACTACTCGCATTACTCTGGCGTCGCAGCTGCGCCGCAGTGTGTGGGATATGGACAGCTACTCACTGGAGTTGGAGCATTTTATAAGCGCGGGGCTTGCGGTCTACGGGCGTTATGAGCAGGTTGATTACCGAGAAGCTGTGACAGTACTGTTGGGGTGGAGTCCGGACACCTGTGGGCCTGGCCCACACCTTGTCCCTGTGCCGGTCTGTGGCCTAGCGTTGACACCCTATTACGAAGATGGCTCTCTGGATACGGAAGTCTTTTCTGCGGGTGTGCGGCTGCGTTTTTAAGGTCTCATCGCGCTGGGTGGCTCTTTTGGTGTTGTTGAAGGGCGGGAGCTATTTTCTTGTTCTATACTCTGAGTTACTAGGTTTTATTCCGCTCTCCTCTTTGCCTCGACTTTGATCGGGGCTTTTTATTGCCTGAAGAAAGGTAGGCTCTGGACTTGGCTGGTTAGATTGAAGAGAGATGAGCGAGCGCAGGGTCTTTCAGACATAAAAAAACCCTTGATAACAGAGTTATCAAGGGTTTCGAAGATGGTAGCTAGAGCGTGACTTGAACACGCGACCCCAGCATTATGAATGCTGTGCTCTAACCAGCTGAGCTACCTAGCCATCGTT